>Ga0182226_1000202_pt1 | contig 10910 bp, 5 predicted proteins | sample G6R1MG_27_FD_129658 | JGI IMG/M metagenome (GOLD analysis project Ga0182226, IMG submission 129658) | Miscanthus phyllosphere microbial communities from Michigan, USA - G6R1_MAIN_07NOV2016_LD1 MG | ecosystem: Host-associated > Plants > Phyllosphere > Phylloplane/Leaf | place: USA: Michigan...
GCCTGAAGCCCCGCGCCCGCATCCGGGCCTTCGCCAATATCGGGTCCGACCCGATATTGGCGAAGGCCCGGATGCGGGCGCGGGGCTTCAGGCCCGCCGCGTCGCCGGCCTCCTGAGAGCCGATGAGCACGGCGGCGGCGCCATCGACGATGCCGGACGAGTTGCCGGCATGGTGGACGTGCTCCACGGCCTCGACGTCCGGATGGGCATCGACCGCGACGGCGTCGAACCCGCCCATCTGCCCCATCTGGACGAAGGACGCCTTGAGCTGGCCGAGCGACTGCATGTCGGTGGACGGCCGCATGTGCTCGTCGGTGGCGAGCAAGGTGATGCCGTTGATGTCGCGCACGGGCACCACGGCGTCCGAGAAGCGGCCCTCGGCCCAGGCGGCGGCCGAACGCTTCTGCGACTCGACGGCGTAGGCGTCGCAATCGGTCCGCGAGAACCCGTATTTCGTGGCGATGAGGTCGGCCGACACGCCCTGGGGCATGAACCACGACTTGATGGCGATGGCCGGGTCCACGGGCCAGGCGCCGCCCGAGGCGCCGAGGCCGACGCGGCTCATGGATTCGACGCCGCCGCCCACGGTCATGTCGTGCTGGCCCGCCATCACCTGCGCGGCGGCGAAGTTCACCGCGTCGAGGCCCGAGGCACAGAAGCGGTTGATCTGAACGCCCGGCACGTGGGTGCCGTAATCGGCCACGAGGGCGGCGGCGCGGGCGATGTCGCCCCCGGCCTCGCCCACGGGATCGACGCAGCCGAGGATCACGTCGTCGACGCGGCGCGTGTCGAGGCCGTTGCGGTCCTTCAGGGCGCGCAGGGCCACTTCGGCCAGACGCAGGGCCGTCACCTCATGGAGCGACCCGTCCGGCTTGCCGCGTCCCCGAGGGGTGCGGACGTGATCGTAGATAAAGGCCTCGGGCATATCTTCAGTCTCCGGATTCCCGGGGCCTCGCGGAGGGCCGGGCGGCAGAACGACACGGACCTCTCGAGGTCCGCCGATGCGATCTCATGCCCGGTCGGCCCGTCGCGGCGGTGCCCATCGATGGGCGGGCGCCGGCGGGTCGGACCCAGGCGGGGTCCGGTCTAAAACGCCTCGGCGGCCAGCGCCATGGTCGTCTCCGCCCCGGCCTTGATCCGCACCAGCCGCAGGGCGGTCTCGGGCAACATCCGCTCCATGAAGAAGCGGCCGACCACGAGCTTGTCGGCCATCCGGTCGGACGCCGCCTCGGATTGCTTCGCGAGCGCCGCCTTGGCGATCCGGGCCCACATGTAGCCGAGCGCGACGAGGCCGAGGAGGTGCAGGTAATCGGTGGCGCCGGCCCCCGCATTGTCGGGCTTCGAGAAGGCGTTCTGCATGAACCACATGGTGGCGCCCTGCAGGTCGTTCAGGGCCGCCTGGAGCGGGGCGACGAAGGGCTTCATCCCCTCGTCCTCGCCGTTGTCCTTGAGGAAGGTCTGCACCTCGGCGAGGAAGCCCATCATCGCCCGGCCGCCGTCCTTCGGAAGTTTGCGGCCGATGAGGTCCATGGCCTGGATGCCGTTGGCGCCCTCGTAGATCATGGCGATGCGGGCATCGCGCACGAACTGCGACATGCCCCATTCCTCGATGTAGCCGTGGCCGCCGAACAGCTGCTGCGCCTCCACCGCGTTGGCGAAGCCCTTGTCCGTGAGCACCGCCTTCACCACCGGGGTCATCAGGCCCATGTGGTCCTCGGCCCGCTGCCGCTCGGCCGCGTCCTCGGACCGATGGCCGATATCGGCCTGGAGGGCGGTCCACAGCATCAGGGCGCGAGCGGCTTCGTTGAAGGCGCGGATGCCCATGAGGGTGCGGCGCACGTCCGGGTGGACGATGATGGGATCGGCCGCCTTGTCGGGGGCCTTGGCGCCCGTCAGCGCCCGGCCCTGAAGCCGGTCCTTCGCATAGGCCACCGCGTTCTGGTAGGCGACCTCCGACTGGCCGAGCCCCTGGACGCCCACCGCGAGGCGGGCCTCGTTCATCATCACGAACATGGCGTTGAGGCCGCGATTCTCCTGGCCGACGAGCCAGCCCTTGGCCCCGTCATAGTTCATGACGCAGGTAGAATTGCCGTGGATGCCCATCTTGTGCTCGATGGACCCGCACGAGACCCCGTTGCGCCCCCCGAGCGAGCCGTCCTCGTTCACGAGGAACTTCGGCACCACGAATAGGGAGATCCCCTTGGTGCCGGCCGGCGCCCCCTCGATCCGGGCGATGACGAGGTGGACGATATTTTCCGAGAGATCGTGCTCGCCGGCCGAGATGAAGATCTTGGTGCCGGTGAGGCTGTAGGACCCGTCCGCGTTCGGCACCGCCTTGGTCTTGAGGAGCCCGAGATCCGTGCCGCAATGCGGCTCGGTGAGGTTCATGGTCCCGGTCCAGGCGCCCTCGACCATCCTGGGCAGGTAGGTCGCCTTCTGCTCGTCCGAACCATGGACGAGGAGGGCGGCCATCGCGCCCTGGGTCAGGCCCGGATACATGCTGAGCGCCAGGTTGGCGCCGGAGGCGAATTCCTGAATCGCGGTGTTGATGGTGTGGGGCAGGCCCTGGCCGCCGAATTCCTCCGGCACCGAGAGGCCCATCCAGCCGCCCTTGGCGTAGGCGTCGTAGCCGGCGCGGTAACCCTTCGGCGTGGTGACGCTGCCATCGGCCTGACGGGTGCAGCCCTCGCGGTCGCCGACGGCATTGAGGGGCGCCAGCACCTCCTCAGCGAGCTTGGCGCCCTCGGTCAGCACCGCCTCGACCACGTCGGGCGAGGCATCGGCGAAGCCCTTGAGATTGCTGTGACGTTGGAATCCGAGCACGTCGTTCAGAATGAATAGAACGTCCTCGACCGGTGCCTTGTAGCTCGGCATCTCGCAGCGTCCTTCCCGGGTCTCGGCAGCCCTTGCATTCCGGCGAATCGCCGGGCGGCGCCATTGATGGTTCATATCTAAACTATCTCGCCCGGCGCGGTAAAGGGGCACGCCGGACCGATCGGAGGTCGTCTCGTCACAGCGTTCCGCTGCGATCGTCGAACAGATTAACCAACTCTTTACCAAGAAAGTTAATGTTCGGGTCAGACGATGCGATTTCGCACCGGCCCGTCATCCCCCAGGTCCGGTGTCGCGAATCGAGACCGGCCCTCGCCGAATCAGGTTAGACGATGACACGTTCCGCCCCCATCGATCTCGACGGTTTCGATCCCGACATCCTCGGCGCCGCCCGCGACGTCGCGCGGCGGGCCGGCGTTCCCGTCGAGACCTGGATCGCCTCCATCGTCACGGCCGATCCGGTGAGCGACCCGGCGTCCGATGCCGCGAAAGCCGCGCGCGCCGCCCCGGTGAAGCGGGTCGGACCGATGGCGGCCGCCGTCGCCCGGAAGCCCAAGCCGACCCCGGAGACTTCTGCGGTCCAGCCGGAGGTGCCCGAGGTCGAGCCGTGGGTCGCCGATGCCGCGCCGCCTGCCGCCATCGAGCGCGCCCTGGCGCGTCCCGAATCGATGCCCGACTCGACGACCCAGGCCATCGCCCAGCTCATGGAGCGGCTCGATGCCATGGATCGCCGGATCGCGAAGGATCACCTCGCCTCGCAGGACAAGGCCAACCAGACCCTGGAAAGCCTCGAGCGCCGGATCACCGAGGTCAGCGGCCAGATCGCCGCCGCCCGGCCGGCCGGGCCGCGCACCCGGGGCGTTCGCGAAGCGGTGAGCGAGATCCGCCAGCGCCAGCGCGAACTCGATGCCGGGCCGCCGCCCCCCGCCGCCATCATCGGCGAACTGCGCAATGAGACCGGACGTCTGCGTGCCGCCCTCGACGGCGTCGCCACGGACCGTGAGGTCGGCATCCTCGAACAGGCGATGCACGCCCTCGCCGTCGGCATCGAGCGGGCGCCGCCCCCGGCTGTCCTCTCGGCCATGAAGGGCCCCCTGGAACATATCCGCACCGCCGTCGAGCGCCTGGGCGTCGAGACCGTCCGGGAGATCCAGACCCGCCTCGCCGCCGACCTCGAACAGCTCGGCACCCGCATCGATGCCGTGCTCGGAAGCGGTCCCGAGGCCTATGCCGACCGCGAGGCCCTCGACGGCCTGTTCCGCGAGTTGCAGGACATCCGCGCGGCCATCGCCGGTCTCGCCACCCCCGAACGCATCGAGGCCCTGACGACGAACGTCGCGGCCATCGGCGCCGAGATCGTGCGCCTCCAGAACGCCGTCGCGGACGAGCCTGGCGCGGCGGCCCCGCGCCTCGTGTCCGAAGAGTTCCGGACGGGGGCGTCCCGGTCCGAGCAGGGCGACCTCGAAACCCGCATCGACGCCATCGCGGCGAAGCTCGACGCCTTGCGCGACGGCAACGCCCTCGCCGGCCAGCCCGACTCGGACGCCATCATCACCCGCATCGACGCCCTGTCGGCGAAGGTGGACGCCGTCAACATCAACCCCGTCGGCGATCTCATCGAGCGCATCGAAGGCCTCGGCGCGAGCCTGCGCCGGCCGGAGGCCCCCGACACAGACCTTTCGGCCATCCGGGGCATGCTGCACGACCTCTCCGTGAAGGTCGACCACATGGGCACCTCGGAATCCGTCTCGGCGGAGGGCCTCGATTCCCTCGAGCAGCAGGTTCTCGCGCTCGCCGCCCGCATCGACACCCGCACCATCGATCCGGCCCTCGCCGGGCTGGAGCGCACCATGGGCGATCTCATCGTCCAGGTGTCCGCCCTGCGGGACGAGGCTCCCGTGACCGAGCGGATGGTTCTCACGGGAACCATCGAGCCCGCCACCGACAACGCCGAACTGAGCCGTCTCCAGGCCGATCTCGCCGGCCTGCGCGACCAGCACGCCGCCTCCGAACAGCGCCTGCAATCCACCCTGAACGGCGTCCACACGGCCCTCGAACGCCTCGCCGTCCAGTTCGCCAAGCCCGAGGCGGCGCCGGTGGCGCCCGAGACCCGCGCGGTGACGGACTACCTCCTCGGCAAGACGGCGACCCCGGGCAAGCCCGCGACCCCGCCCGTCCAGGCCGCGAGCAAGCCGGCTGCCGTCGCCCCGGTCGCGGCTCCCACGGCCCGTCCCGCCGCCCGCCCGGCCGTACGCTCCGTCACCGAAGACGCCCCCGGCGACCTTCCCCTGGAGCCCGGTGCCCGGCGCCCCGTCCGCGAGCCGGTGGCGGAGCGCGCCGAGATCGCCCCCGCCCTCGGGCAGGACGGCGACATCAAGACGAGCTTCATCGCCGCCGCGCGCCGCGCCGCGCAGGTCGCGCAGGCGGAAGCCTCCGGCACCCGCACGCGTCACATCGCCGACGCCGCCGCCCGAAGCGAGGCCCCCGCCACGGCCCTCGGCCTGATCGACCGCCTGCGCGGGGAGATCGACCGCCGCCGCAAGCCCCTGCTCCTCGGTCTGGCGGCCATCATCCTGGCGCTCGGCGCCCTCCAGGCCATCAAGACGCGCCAGACCGCGTCCGAGACCGTTGCGGAGGTCCGCCGGATCGAGCAGCCGGCGACCGCTGCTGCCCCCGTCGCGGAGCCCACCACCACCCAGTCCCTCGCCAGCACGCCGCCGGTGAACGCGAATGCCGCGAAGGCCGACGCGCTCGGTGCCGGAGAGGCGACGAAGACCGAAGCCGCAAAGGTCGAGGCCGTAAAGCCCGAGCCGGCGAAGACCGCCGCCGACGGGACGAGCGCCCCCCGGGTGCCGCAGGTTCCCACCGTGGCGAACCTCTCGGCCGACCTCGCCCGCGTCCCGGCCAACCTCGACGGCCTGCGCCAGGCCGCCATCGAGGGCGACGGCGCCGCCGTCTACGACCTCGCCACCCGGTTCTTCGACGGACGCGGCGTCGGGCGCGACATCGCCCTGTCGCAGAAGCTCTACGAGGCCCTGGCGCAGGCCGGCTACGCTCCGGCGCAGTACAAGCTCGGCGGCCTGCACGAGAAGGGCATCGGCGTGTCCCGCGACCTCAACCTCGCCAAGATCTGGTACGGACGCGCGGCCGAGCAGGGCAACGTCCGCGCGATGCACAACCTCGCGGTGATCCAGGCCGAAGCTCCCACGGCCTCGGCCAAGCCCAACTACGCCGCCGCCGCGCACTGGTTCCGTCGTGCGGCCGAGCATGGTCTGCGCGACAGCCAGTACAACCTCGCGGTGCTCTACGCCCGGGGCCTCGGAATGCCGCAGGATCTCGTGCAGTCCTACCTCTGGTTCTCGGCGGCCGGCGCCCAGGGGGACGTCGATTCGGGCAAGAAGCGCGACGACGTCGCGGCCAAGCTCAGCCCGAAGGATCTCGCCACGGCGCGGGCCCTCGTCGCCGGCTTCAGGGCCAAGCCCGTCGATCCCGCCGTCAACGAACCGCCGGCCGCGCCTACCACCCCGACCATGAGCCTGCTCGGCGCGGTGCCGCCCGCCGCCCCGGTCCCGCCGCGTCGGGGCTGACCGTCCCGCCCGTGTGGGTATCTGCCGCCTTCCCCCGCGCGGCCCGAGGGGCTTAGATGGGCCGGCATCCTCCCGGGCGGCATGGGCCGGCCGGGATGGACGGCGGGGCACGACCGGAGACCCGATGGCGCGCGTGACGACGGTACCGCCGGTGGCCCTGGTTCTGGGGATCGCCGGCCTGATCCCGTTCCTCGGCTTCGCCTTCCTGTCGGTGAGCGGCGGCGATGCCGGCTTGAGCACCATCGGCCTGAGCCCCCGCACCGTGCTGTCGACCTACGGGGCGGTCATCGCCTCGTTCCTCGGCGGCATCCGCTGGGGCGCCGCCGCGGCCCGTGGCGGGAGCGGGGCCGATTACGCCGTGGCCATCGTGCCCTCGCTCCTCGCCTGGGCGGCCCTCGCGGTCCCGGCCCCGTGGGATCTCCGGATGCTCGGCTGCCTCGTCCTCGCCTGGGGACTCGTCGATCAGGACCTGCCCCGCCGCGGCCTCGTGCCCGTCTGGCTCGGCCGCCTGCGCCTCGCCCTGTCGGCGGTGGCGGGTCTGTCTCTCTTGATCGCCGCCTAATCCTTGACCAGCATCGCACGGCCGATGGCGAAGACCCGTCCGTCCCCCAGGAGATGCGCGGTGAAGCCGGCGGGGAACAGCGGTTCGAACACCGGATTGCGCACGTTGAGCCCGCCCGCATAGGCGCCGAAAGCCGGCATGATCAGGCGGCGGCCATCGGTGACGAAGCAGCGGCGGCGCACGGCGCGTCCCCTGAGCGCAACCTTGCCGCAGGGATGCAGGTGGCCGGCGATCTCACCCTCGACGGCGTTCTCCGTCGGTTCGTGCCGCAGGGTGAGCCCGCCGAGGGTGAGGGTCTCGGCATAGCGGCCGCCCACGCCCTCGGTGATCGCCTCGTCGTGGTTGCCGGCGATCCAGATCCAGTCGCGGCCCTCCTGAAGCGCCGCCACCATGGCGCGATCGCCCGGCTCCATCCGGTCCGGCCCCCGCGCGTCGTGGAACGAATCACCCAGCGCCACGATGCGGACCGGGTCGAGGCGGGCCACCGCCTCGTGGAGGCAGGCCAGGGTCTCGCGGGTGTCGTAGGGCGGCAGGAGCTGGCCCGAGCGGGCCGCGAAAGCCGAGCCCTTCTCCAAGTGGAGATCGGAGACGATCAGGGTGCGGTGGGCGGCGAGCCACAGCCCGCCGCACAGGTCCAGGGTCAGGCGTTCGCCGGCCAGGGTCAGGCCGGGCGCCTGCGTGGTCTTCTCGAGTCGTGCGCCGAGCGCCAAAACCGCATCCTCGTCTTGGGTTGAACGGGGCGCCGCCTCACCCGAGCGCCTCTTCGAGAAGTTGCGCCTCGGCCTCGGCCAGGATCTCGTCCGCGCCCTCGCCGTAGACCTTCTCCCGCCCGATTTCGAGCATGACGGAGACGGAGAGGGGTGAGACGCGGTCGAGGGACTTGTGAACGATTCGCCCCTGGATGCGCCTCAACATCATACCGAGCCGCTTCACGTCGAGGAGTCCGGTTGCCGCATCCTGGCGGGCGGCGCGCAGGAGCAGATGGTCGGGCTGGTGCTTGCGCAGGACGTCGTAGACGAGATCCGTCGACATGGTGACCTGTCGCCCGGTCTTGGCCTGCCCTGGATGGCGCCGCTCGATCAGCCCGGCGATGACGGCGCATTGCCGGAAGGTGCGCTTCATCATCGCCGATTCGTCGAGCCAGGCCTCCAGATCGTCGCCGAGCATGTCCTCGGCGAACAGGGCTTCGAGGAAATCCGGCTCCAGGGCGATGCGGTCCGAGAGGTCGCGGGTCATCCAGATGGCGATGCCGTAATCGTTGGCGGCAAAACCGAGGGGCCGCATCCGTGCCCGCTCCAGGCGGCGGGTGAGGAGCATGCCCAGGGTCTGGTGGGCGAGACGGCCTTCGAACGGAAACGCCGTGAGGTAGTAGCGCCCCGAACGCGGAAACGTCTCGACCAGGAGGCCCGTCGGGCCGGGCAGGACCGAGCGGGTCCGCTGCTGCACGAGGTAGTCCGAGACCTGTTTCGGCAGACGGTCCCATTCGAACGGATCGGCGATCATCGCCCGCACCCGCGCGGCGAGGAAGGTCGAGATCGGGAACTTGGCACCGGCATAGGAGGGGATCGCCGGATCGGTGCCGGGACCGGCGCGCGTCGCCAGGGCCTCGTCCTCGGACAGGCCCTCGAATCGCAGCACCTCGCCGGCGAACAGGAAGGTGTCGCCGGGGGTCAGCGTGTCGGCGAAATCCTCCTCGATCTCGCCGAGCACCCGCCCGCCGCGCGGCAGGACGGCGCCCGGCCGGGCCCGGTTGGCGCGGGCGAGGCGAACCTTCACCTTGGCCGATTCGACGATGGTGCCGACATTCATGCGGTATTGCTGGGCCGTGCGGGCATCGCGCACCCGCCACAACCCGTCCGGCCCGCGCAGGATCTTGGCGAAGCGCTCGTAGGCGCGAAGGGCGTAGCCGCCGGTGGCGACGTAATCGACCACCGCCTCGAAATCCTCCCAACTCAGGGTGGCGTAGGGGGCGGCCGAAACGATCTCGTCGTAGAGCCGCACCGGATCGAAGGCGTCGGCGCAGGCCATGCCGAGGATGTGCTGAGCGAGAACGTCGGGGGCGCCCAGGCGCGCGTCGGGCGTATCCTGCGCCGCCGCCTCGACGGCATCGAGGGCCGCCTGGCATTCGAGGATCTCGAAGCGGTTGGCCGGCACCAGATAGGCCTTCGAAGGCTCGTCCATGCGGTGGTTGGCACGGCCGATCCGCTGCATGATCCGGCTCGCCCCCTTCGGCGCCCCGATGTTCACCACGAGGTCGACGTCGCCCCAGTCGATGCCGAGGTCGAGGGTCGCGGTGCACACGATGGCGCGCAATTGCCCCGCCGCCATGGCGGCCTCGACCCGGCGGCGCTGCGTGGCGTCGAGGGAGCCGTGGTGGAGCGCGATGGGGTAGGAGTCCTCGTTGATCCGCCAGAGTTCCTGGAAGGTGTACTCGGCCTGGAGCCGGGTGTTGACGAACACCAGAACCGTGCGGTGGCGCCCGATGAGATCGTAGATCGCCGGCATCGCCTGCCAGGCGGTGTGGCCGGCAAGGGGCAGGGTGAGGCCGGTGTCGAGCATATGCAGGTCGGGCGCAGCGCCGCCCCGGACCACGACGAGGTCGGCCATGGGGCTCGACTCCGGGGCCACGGCTTCCGAAGTCCCGCGCTGCGGCACCAGATAGCGCCGCAGATCGTCGGGCTCACGCACGGTGGCCGACAGGCCGATGGCCGTGAGGCCGGGGCTCAGACGGTGCAGGCGGGCCAGGGCCAGGGACAGGAGATCGCCGCGCTTCGAGGTGACGAGGGCGTGCAGCTCGTCGAGCACGATGCAGGACAGGTTGGCGAACAGTTCCGTCGCCTCCCGGTGGGCGATGAGGAGGGCGAGCTGTTCCGGCGTGGTGAGGAGGATATCCGGCGGGCGTTCCACCTGCCGGGTCCGCTTGTGCGACGGGGTGTCGCCCGTGCGGGTCTCGACGCGGATCGACAGCCCCATCTCGGCGATGGGGGTTTCGAGGTTGCGGGCGATGTCGACGGCGAGCGCCTTGAGGGGCGAGACGTAGAGGGTGTGCAGCCCGCGCGATGTCTTGGCGGCCGGACGCTCCGCGAGGGCGGTCAGGCTCGGCAGGAAACCCGCCAGGGTCTTGCCGGCGCCCGTCGGGGCCACCAGCAGGGCGGAGCGGCCCGCCCGCACCCGGGCGAGGAGATCGAGCTGGTGCGGCCGGGGTGCCCAGCCGCGGCGCGCGAACCAGGCCGCGAAACGCTCCGGCAGGGCGTGGTCCGGCGGGGGCGTGCTCAGGCGAGGGCCATGAGGAAGCGGTCGATGAGTTCGAGGGCCCGCTCCGAGAGGGGGCCCGGATAACGGATGAAGACGTGGCAGCCGCCGGGGTAGATCGCCGTGTGGCCGCCATTGCCGGCCGCCGCCCAGCGCGACGACATGTAGAGGGTGTCGTCGAGGAGCGGATCGTGGGTGCCCACGGTGAACAGGGCGGGCGGCAGGCCCTTGAGGTCGGCATAGAGCGGCGACACGTCGGGCCGGCGCCGGTCGATGCCCTCGCGGACGTAGTCGTTGGCGAAGGTGGTGAGATCCTTCGTGTTCACCACGAGGCGCTCGTCGCCCCAGTTGCGCACGCTCGGCGTGAGGCCGAGATCGAAGAAGCCGGCATTGAGGTTGGCACCCCGGAAGGCGCGCGGCAGGTTGTGACGGTCGCGCAGGCGCAGGAGCACCATCACGGCGAGTTGCGCCCCGGCCGATTCGCCGCCGATGGTGAGGGCCGAGATGCCGAATTCGGCCCGGCCCGGCCCGGCGAGCCACAGAGCGGCGGCCTCGCAATCCTCGAGGGCGGCCGGATAGGGATGCTCGGGTGCGAGGCGGTACTCGACGGAGAGGCAGACGAAGCCGCAGGTGTCGGCGATGCGCTCCAGCCACGGATCCTGCTCGTCGGCCGCGCC
>Ga0182226_1000203_pt1 | contig 10883 bp, 13 predicted proteins | sample G6R1MG_27_FD_129658 | JGI IMG/M metagenome (GOLD analysis project Ga0182226, IMG submission 129658) | Miscanthus phyllosphere microbial communities from Michigan, USA - G6R1_MAIN_07NOV2016_LD1 MG | ecosystem: Host-associated > Plants > Phyllosphere > Phylloplane/Leaf | place: USA: Michigan...
ATGGGCCGAGGCCGGGCTTGCCGTCGGTCTTCTCGTTGGGGTCCTTCACCGCGTCGGGGGCGGAGTTGGCGGGCTTGTTCTCCCCGTCCTTGGACTTGGGGGCCTGATCGTCGGGCATGGCGTCTCCTCCTCTGAACGCTGTCAACGCGCCGCCCCGAAGGCGGTGCCCGGCGGGTCCGCTTCGGCGAGGCGCAGGATCGTGGCGCGCAGCCAGCGATGGGCCGGGTCGTCGTCGTAGGAGGCGTGCCACAGGAGGGAGACGGAGACGTCCTCCAGCGCCACGGGGGCGGGGCTGACGCTGAGGCCCAGGGCCCCGGCGAAGAAGGTGGCGAGCCGCGCGTGCATGGTGGTGATCACGGGCGCGCTGCGCACGAGGAATGGCACGGCGAGGAAGCGCGGCGTCGTCACGGCCAGCGTCCGGCTGAGGCCGAGTTTGGCGAGCGCGTCGTCCACCACCCCGTGCGCCGTCTCCTTCAGGCTGGTGAGGACGTGGGGGAAGCGCACGTAGTCGTCGAGGGAGATCGGCGGCGTGACCCCGACGAGGTCGGCGTTGAACATGCAGAGGTAGTTGTCGCGGTAGAGCAGCCGGCGCTTGTGGTGGGTCTGCCCCTCCGTGAAGAAGCCGATGCCGAGATCGACCCGGTCGGCGTCGAGTTCCTGCAGGATGCGGATGCGGTCGATGGAGCGCAGGAGCAGGCTGATGCCAGGCGCCTCCGCCCGCAGGTAGGCCAGCAGCCGGGGGCCGAGGAGCACCTCGGCGCTGTCGGGCAGGCCGAGGGTGAAGGTGCGGGTCACCGTGCGGGGATCGAACACCGCGTCGCGCCGGACCAGGGACTGCACCCCCCGCAGGAGGGTGCGGACGGGCTCGGCCAGCGCCAGGGCGCGGGGCGTCGGCCGCATCCCCTCCGGCGCGCGGGTGAGGAGTTCGTCGCCGAACAGGATGCGCAGGCGCGCGAGCGACGAACTCATGGCCGATTGGCCGATGCCGACCCGGGCTGCCGCGCGGGTGACGCTGCGCTCGGTCAGCAGGGCGTCGAGGGCGACGAGGCCGTTGAGGTCGATCCGGCTGAGATCGATATGATCAATAGTCACTATCGATCCGTTCTGTTTGATCCATGATGCGGTGCAGCGCATATCGGGTTCACCGCAAGGGCAGACCCGCCCTTCGCACACCGCAAGAGATCCGACACCATGCCGTTCCGTTCCTTCATCCTCGCCGCCGCCGCCGTCGCCGCCCTCACGGGCACCGCCTCGGCCGAGACCATCCGGCCCCTCGACGGCGGCAGCGTCCGCCTCGGCGACCTCGCCGGCGTCGCCTATTACACCTCCGAGCCCAAGGGCTACCGGGTCGTCGTGACCCTGGCCCGCACGGAGGTGTCCCGCGCCGTCCGGTTCGAGGCGGTCCTCGCCCAAGGCCAGAGCGTGATCCTCTCGACCCCGCAGGAACTCGGCGCGGCGGCCGATTCCATCGAGATCAGCCGCACCGGCGACACCGTGGCGGTGTCCCGGCCGCGTCCCGTGCCGGCTCGGGAGGCGGCGGCCCTGAACTGAGGGCATGCCGTCGGCGATCCCCGCCCTCCCGGCCCGAACGGCCGGGAGGCTTTCTCGTTTTCCGATGACAGAGTGCGCGGGCTGCCTCCGGAAAGGCGGGGCACGCCGCCTTTTTCGCCTGGGCGCGGGCGGCGTTGCGAGACACAATGCGCGCGATTTCCATCGACGCAGGACCGCTTCATGCGACGCACGCCCGCCGCCCTCCTGGCCCTGATGCTGGCCGGGATGTCCCCCGCCCTCGCCCTCGAAGGCCCGGCGCCCGCCGCCCCGGGCGCCACGGCGGCGGCCTCGGGCAAACCCCGCATCGTCATCGTCGCCACGGGCGGCACCATCGCGGGGGCGGGGGCGGATGCGGCCAACAGCGCCACCTATCAGGCCGCCAAGGTGCCGGTGGACAAGCTCATCGCCGCCGTGCCGGCCATCGGGCAAGTGGCGGATGTGCGCGGCGAGCAGGCGTTCCAGATCGCCTCCGAGAGCTTCACCAACGCGCAACTCGTCGACCTCGCCAAGAAGATCTCGGCCCTGGTGAAACGCGACGACATCGACGGCGTCGTCGTCACCCACGGCACCGACACCGTGGAGGAGACGGCCTATTTCCTCGACCTCGTGGTGAAGACCGACAAGCCCATCGTGATGGTGGCCTCCATGCGGCCCTCGACCGCGATCTCCGCCGACGGCGCCCTCAACCTCCTCGACGCCGTCACGGTGGCGGCGGCCAAGGATTCCCACGCCAAGGGCGTGCTCCTGACCATGAACGACGAGATCCAGGCGGGGCGCGACACCACCAAGCGCGTCAACATCAAGCCGTCCGCGTTCTTCAGCCAGTGGGGTCCGCTCGGCATGGTGGTGGAGGGCAAGACCTACTGGTTCCGCGCGCCGGTGAAGCGCCACGGCACGACCTCCGAGTTCGACATCGACACCATCGACGCCCTGCCGGAGGTCGCCATCGTGTACGGCTCGGGCAACATGCACCCGGAGGCCTACACCTCGGCGGTGGCGGGCGGCGCCAAGGCGATCATCCATGCGGGCACCGGCAACGGCTCGGTGGCGGGCTACCTCGTCGACACCCTGAAGGACATCCGGTCAAAGGGTGTGCAGATCGTCCGTTCGTCGCGGGTCGGCGACGGCTTCGTCCTGCGCAATGCCGAGCAGCCCGACGACAAGTACGATTGGGTGGTGGCCCACGACCTCAACCCGCAGAAGGCCAAGATCCTCGCCGCCGTGGCCCTGACGAAGCCCCGCGACGCCAAGGATCTGCAGCGCATCTTCTGGGAATATTGAGGCCCGTCGCGCGGCACGGCCCACGGGGTCGTGCCGCGGGCGCCATGACTCGGGGACATCGCATTGGATAGGATTAAAATTTCCTTCAAGTTGCGTTGATTCGGGCATTCCGTTGTCGTTAGGTTGTGTCGATGGCGTTCCGCGCCTTCAGCCCGGCGCCGGATCGGTCTCACGACGGGCCGCCCCGTCGCCGGCCGAGTTCGATGAGGATCATGTCGATCAGCACGTCGAGGTCGATATCGGGCAGGGCCTCCAGGGCCTCGCGCAGGTCGATCGCCTGTTCCACGGCCCGCTCCACGAGGGCGGGATCCCCGCCCTCTCCGTTCTTCCGGTCCATCGTTCGCGCGCCTTCAACTCGCCAGGCGGGTGAGCCCGCCCCGCGCCGGGGCCAGGACCGAAGCCGTCGTGCCGCGCATGGCGTGCAGGCGCCGCAGGCTCTGGGCATCGAAGCCGGCGTTGACGGCGACGATCTCGACGTCGTCGATGAGCTGCGGCAGGCCCAGCGGCATGGCGTGGATGTGCAGCTGGAGCAGGCGCAGCAGCCAGCTCGTCGGCATCTCGGAGACGAAACCGTGCAGGCCGCGCGGCAGGCCCCACTCGACGATGGCCGTGAGGATCGCCAGCGCCGTGGGGTTCAGGCGCCGGCCCGAGGTCCGAACGCTGTCGGCGACGCCGATGCGGCTCCATTCCATCACGCCCGGATCGGCCGGCGGCGTGCCCTTACACAGCTGCGGCAGGTGGGTGGACAGCACGTAGGGCCGCGTGGTCGGGAGCAGCCGGGAATAGCCGACCACGCGCTCGTCCTCCACGGCGAGGAGATGGACGGCGTGCTCGTCGTCGAACTCGTCGATCTCGCGCCGGTCTTCCCGGGCGACGGCGGACCAGCCCATCTCCTCGACGAAGATCCGGTGGCGCAGGCGGAAGGCCTGTTCCATGAGATCGGTGTTCTCGGCGAGATTGGCCGATGTGATGACGTGTATCATGGGGCACCTCCACGATCCGTGTGCCGAGAGCCGGCTTTCGTCACCACCACGCATTCGCGTAGGGTTTGCAGGGGGACGCGCGCGGTTGTGCCGTGTCGCCCCCGCGGCGCGCCGTGACCCGGGGGCCATCCTCGGCACGAAACCTTCGTTGAGCGAAAGACCGCCTTGAGCCGCAGATCCCTCGACCACACGCTCAAGCTCCTGAAGGAACTCGACCGCGCCGCGAGCGTGCCGGAGGTCGTCGGCATCGTGCGGGCGCAACTCGCCGGCTTCGGCGTCGATGCGGTGATCGCGGCCCTGCTGCCGGAGGCGGCGGCGCTGCGCTCCTTCGACCGGCGCTTCCTCGTCATGGAGAACGTGGACGAGGCGTGGCGGCGGATCTACCTCGGCCAGCATTACGCGGCCGACGACCCCATCGTGCGCGAGACCCTGCACCGCACCACGGGCTTCGGCTGGGGCGATCCGGACCTGTGCCCCGTGCGCGGGCGCCGCGCCGCGCAGGTCATGGGCGAGGCCGCCGAAATCGGCCTGCGCCAGGGCTACACCGTCCCCCTCACGACCCTGGAGGGAGCGCCCGGCGGCATGACCTTCGCCGGGGCCCACCTCGAGATCGATCCGGCCCATCGCGGCATGCTCACCCTGGTGGCGAGCTACGCCTTCGGGCAGGCCCTGCTCGTGCGCGGGCACGGCCCGGAACGGCGCGGCGCCCTCTCGCCCCGCGAGCGCGAGACCCTGCAATGGACGGCCGAGGGCAAGACCGACTGGGAGATCGGCGAGATCATGGGGATCTCGGAGCACGGCATCGATGCGCATCTGCGCAACGTCCGGGCCAAGCTCGGCGTCCGCAATCGGGCCCAGGCCGTCGCCGAGGGGTTCCGCCTCGGCCTCATCGTCTGACCGTCCGGAGCGTTTCCCACGATCCCTGGATCATGGGAACGCGTTGTCGGCCTGGCGACGTGCCGTGTCTTTCGCCGAACCGGCAGCCCCGGCGGCGGACGTGGTTCTAGCGGTTGCCGAGGGACGGTCCGCCCGCCGCGCCGCCGGTGCCGGGCGGGCCGCCCGTGGGCGTGCCGCCGATATTGACGCCCGGTGTGCTGCCGGGGACGGCGGCCGGGCTCGGATTGCCGACGACGTTCGGGGCGGGGCGCAGGGGCCGGTCCGTCCCGCGCAGGTCGTCGTCGGGCTTCATGGACGGCGTCGTCACCCCGGTGTTGCCGGCCCCGCCCGTGGGCGCCAGGGCCTGCGCGAAAGCGGGGCCGGACAGGGCCACGAGGAGGGCTGCGAGGGGGAGGGGGGTGCGCGTCATGGGACCGTTCGTGCGAGGATGTCTGCTCACGCAACCCGCGAGCGGCCCCGGAGTTCAGGCCGCCTCGCAAGGCGCGCGACCTCGCGGGGCGCCGGCCCCGGATCGCCGCCGCGCGCTTGTTCGGGCGGCGCCGGCCTGCCATGGTCGCGCCATGCCCCCATCCCCTCCGCCCCGCTACACCGCCGCCGAACTCATCGAGGAGCTGCGCGAGGCGGCCGAGGAGATCGCGCCCGAACTCAACGGCATCCGCCCCGAGGAGACCCTCGAAGGCGAAGCGGCCCAGACCCTCGAGGAGATGGCGGACGCCCTCCGGCGCATCGCGGCCGGCGCCCCCCGGCCGCAGGAGCTGGCCCGCATCGCCCTTGAGGCCCGGGCGCCGCTGCGGCCGTTCGGCAAGCCGAAGAACACCGTCGTGAAGATGCAGAGGCCCCGCCGGTAGCGCGACTTCCGTCGAGGCCGCGCCGACGCGGACGGTGCATCGTCCCTCGCTCCGCTTGGAGGAGGGGGGCCGCACCGTCCGTGATGGGCTCGTCCGGAAGGCTGACATCCCCGCCCGCGCGCGAGCGACGGATCGCTGGCGCTACAGCCCGACGGCGGCCTTCAGGGCGGCGTTGAGGCGGTCCTGCCAGCCGGGGCCGTCCTTCTGGAAATGCTCGAGCACGGCGCGGTCGAGGCGCAGGGACACCATCTCGCGCGCACCCGGCACGGCGGGGGCGGCCTGGGGCGCCGGCGTCGCGGCGGGGGCCGCCACGGGGGCCTTGGTGGTGGCGGCCCGGAAGGCGGCTTCCGCCGCCTGACGAGGGTCGCTGGGGCGGCGGGAGCGCTCGAATGCCATGGCGATGTTCTCCGGGGGCCGTCTCAGGAACGCTTGCGCTTCGGCGGCGCCGCGGCGGCGGCGGCCGCGGCGGCCTCAGCGTCGGCGGCTTCCTTGGCCAGCCGCAGGGCACGCAGGCGCACGGTGCGCTCGTCGACGGCCCTCACGGCGGCGAGGTGCTCCGCCATGGCTTCCGCGCCTTCCTTGGCCATGCGCTCGGCCCGCTCGGCGCGCTCTTCGGCTCGGGTCCGGGCGTCGGTCTCGTCGCTCATCGCATTCCTATCCTGCGCCCCTTCCGTCATCGCTCGCACCATCGTTGGGCGGACCGAAGCGAGGCGGGCTCGCGCGGCGCAGGGCTCGATGGGCGCGCGACGCGCACCGGATGGACCGCGAAACACGCGGTCGGGCGGCGGAAAAGGCTGGTCCACACACCTTCGCGCGGATCGGCTTCAGGCGGGATGGCTCCTGTCTAGCATGTCGGAGCCGGAAAAGGCCAATCGCGGCCGTGCCGATCCGCACTCTGCGGCAGCCATCCCCATGAAAAGCGTTCGTTCCCGTACCATTCCTTCAGGTCGTCGCGGGGCCGGACCCGCGACGACACGGATCAGAACACCGAGATCAGCACGATTCCCGCGACCATGAGGGCGGCGCCGCCGAGGCGCGCGGGACCGGCCTTCACCTGCTTCATGCCGACCCAGCCGAAATGGTCGAGGGCGACGGAGGTGAGCAGGTTCGCCGTGATGAGCAGGCCGTTGAAGGCGCCGGCCCCGACCTTGTCGACGAACAGCAGGCCGCCGAACACCGCCACGGCGCCGGTGACGCCGGCGAGCGGCATCCACCAGCGCACGCCCTCGACGTCCTGCCGGGTCGGCAGGGGTTTGGGGCGCAGCAGGAACACGAGGACGAAGACGAACACGACGGGCAGGAACGACACCAGGGCGGCGAGCCACGGGTTCACCAGGGCGCCGCGCAGCTGCGAATTCCACACCACGCCCACCGCCTGGAGGATGCCCGCCACGACGATGAACGGATAGAGCAGCTTCGGGTTGAGGCCGTGGCCCTCGTCCTTCTCGTCGCCCTTGTCCGCCGTGGTGCGGGCGATGAAGACGACGCCCACGGCCATGAGCAGGCCGCCGAGCCACGGCATGAGCTTGAACCCGCCGCCCTGGAGCCCGAACAACCCGAACGCGTCCATGGCCAGGGACGCCAGGATGTTGGCGGTCAGCGTCAGGCCGTTGAACGGACCGGCCCCGACCTTGTCGATGAAGGCGAGGCCGCCGAACACCGCCACGGCCCCGGCGACGCCGCCGAGCGGCGCGTACCAGGGCATCTTGCCCAAGGTCTCCAGGGTCGGGAGCGGGGTCGGCATCACCAGGAACAGGGTGGCGAACACGAACACGATGGGCAGGAACGAGACAGTGGCGGCGAGCCACGGGTTCACGAGCTTGCCGCGCAGCTGCGCGTTCATGGAATTGCCGAGCGCCTGCAGGGCGCCGGCGACGAGGATGAAGGGATACAGCAGGGCGGGGCTCACGGGGTGCCTCGTGGGGTGCGGGGGAGCGGCGGAGTCAGACGAGGAGCAGGCCGGCGAGCGCCAGGATCAGGGCCGGGGGCATCACCAGGAGACCGAGCTTGAGGAACCGCCAGAAGCCGACATCCTCGCCCTCGCGGCGGATGGCGTTGAGCCACAGGATGGTGGCGAGCGAGCCCGTGACGGAGAGGTTCGGGCCGATGTCGATGCCGATGAGCACCGCGCCCGCCACCGTGTCGGGCACGTGGGCGGTCTGCACCGCCGCCCCGGCGATGAGCCCGGCCGGCAGGTTGTTCACGAGGTTGCACACCACCGCCACCAGGGTGCCGGCGCCCCAGGCGGTCTCGACGGGGGAGGCGGTGGCGGCCCGCTTGAGCGCATCGGCGATCATCGCGAGCACGCCCGTGGTCTCCAGGGCCTCCACGAGCACGAACAGGCCGGCGACGAGGGGCAGCACCGACCACGACACGTCCTTCACCACCTCCACGAGGCCGCCGCGCTTCATCAGCAGGACGGCGAGGGTGGTGAGGCCGCCGGCCACGAAGGTCGGCAGGCCGAGGTCGCGGCCGAGCGCCGAGGCGCCGATGAGGACGCCGCCCGTGGCGACGATGCCGAGGCCGGCGACGAGGCCCGTCCGCGACAGGGGGGCGGCCTCGACGTCGGTGGCCACCTCCTGCCCGCGCAGGGTGGCGTTCTGGGTCAGGCGCAGGACCGCGTAGGTGGCGAGGATCGCCAGCACCGACGGCAGGGCGAACATCGCCAGCCACCGGGTCAGGGGCGGCATGTGCTCGGCGAACACCACGAGGTTGGCCGGGTTCGAGATCGGCAGCACGAAGCTCGCCGCGTTGGCGATGAAGGCGCAGATGAAGAGATAGGGCAGCGGGTTCTCGACCTTCGCGGCCTTGGTGGCGGCGTAGACGGCCGGCGTCAGCACCACCGCGCAGGCGTCGTTCGACAGGAACACCGTCACCACCGTGCCGACGACGTAGATGAGCGTGAACAGGCGGGTGGCCGAGCCCTTGGCGGCGCGCACGGCGATGCCGGCCAACCAGTCGAACAGCCCTTCCTTGCGCGCCACCTCCGACATCAGCATCATGCCGACGAGGAACAGGTAGACGTCCGTGCCCTTGAGGACGCCTTCCCAAGCGGTGCCGGCGGGCATCAGGCCGAACAGCACGAGGGCGGCGGCGCCCAGCACCGCCCACACGGCCTCCGGCCAGGAGAACGGCCGGGTGATCACCCCGAGGGTCGCCAGGGCGGCGATCCCCCAGGTCGCGAGGTTCGGTGTCAGTCCAGCGATCACGTCTCGATCTCCCCCGGCGCCCGGCGGGCGCGTCGTCGTCTCATGGTCGTCTCTGCTCGACCCTTTCGGATCGCGCAGTCTTATCGATCAGCCCCCGAGAGGCAGGGGACGCACTCGTGGAACTCAACGTCATTCCGGGGCGCCGTAGGCGAACCCGGAATCCATAGCCGCCGACAGCGAAAGGCTTGGCGGACCCTGCGTTTCTGGATCCCGGGTTCCGCTGCGCGGCCCCGGGATGACAGGGCGGCGAGCCATATCCCCCCTCGTCTCCGCCCTCGCCAACTCAGGGCGGTGGCTCAAGCCGGCACGCAAGAAATCACCATTTCCGCCCGGAGCGATTGGGCCCGAGCTGGTCGCCGCGCACGCCCTTCTGGGTCCAGGCGCCGATGTTCGGCACGTCGCTGCCGGGTTTTTGCGGGATCGCCCCGACGAAGTCCGGCCCATCGAAGACCGTCACGGGCTCGATGACGTCGGTGTCGACGAAGTCCGGGCCGTGGCCGGGCCAATCCGGATGGACGGCCTCGACCTGGATTGTCCGGCCCTCCCTCGGCCAGGGCAGCCACGCCTCGTAGACCCGGTCCGTCACCGGGCTCATGAGGTGCCAAGCGCCGGTCCCGGCGCGGCAATGTACGTATTGCGGCGGCCCGTCGGAGAGCACCACGGCGCGAACCCGGATTCGGTCCCGCCCGTCCCGCTCCAGGCCGGTGTTCTCCACTGTCGCGGGGCGCGTCGCCACGCGCCGGTCGGCCGGGCTGGTGATGAGGACGAACGGCCAGGCCCGGTCGAGGGCCTTGAAGCGCCAGCTCGTCACCGGCCCGTCGAGGGCCGCCACGGCGTAGCCGACGGAGCCGTCCTCGTTCTGGCCGACGGAGCGGGCGGCGGCGTAGAGGGTGTGCCCGTCATGCGCGAGTTCGTTGTAGTGGGTGTGGCCCATCTCCACGAGGCGTAACCCCGCCTCGAAGAACAGGCCGCCGATGTCGAGGCGTTCGTCGGGTTCGCGCAGGTCGTCCGGATAGGCGTGCATGAACACCGCCACGGGGATCCGTTCGTCCACCGCTTCGCGGATGCGGTCGTTCAGCCACACGGTCTGTTCGCGCCCGAGGCGGAAATCGAGGCCGATGCCCTTCCGGCCGTAGCCGGGGCTGACGATGTCGACGAACAGGCAGCGCACGCCCCGGATGTCCTCGCAGGCGCAGTAATGCGGGATGGTCGCGACCGGCCAGATCTCCACATCCGGCGGACGATGCACGGGCGGCTGTTCGAGGCACCACTCGGTGGGGGCGGGCAGGGTCCGGGCCTCAGCGAGGGCGGCGTAGAAGGCGCGAAACGCGTCCATCCGCCCGACCTGGCGATCGTGGTCGCCGGGGATCAGGCGCACCGGCAGATCGGGATGGGCCGCCAGGGCGTCCGCCAGGATGCGGTACTGCGAAGCCATCCCGTCCTCGGCGAGGTCGCCCGGCAGGTAGACGAAATCGAACGCCGATTTCGGCGCGATGCCGTCGATCTGCCGGAGGATCGCGCGGAAATCCTCGGCGTTGCGGGCCTCCGGCCGCGTCAGGTGCAGGTCGCCGACATGCAGGAACACCAGGGGATCGGGCGCCTCGGCCATGGCCGCCCCCTCAGACCGCGGGGGCCGGGATGGGGGCCGCGCCCCCGCCGGTGGCGTCGTTGCGGCCGGGTTCGTAGCCGTAGGTTTCCGGCATGACGAAGAGGTAGAGGGCGAACCCGAGGGCCGCGATGGCGGCGAGCGACAGGAAGGCGGCGGAATAGCCGGCCGAGACGATGATCACGCCGGCGAGCGTCGCCGAGAGGGAGGCGCCGAGCCCCTGCGCCGTGGCGACCGCACCTTGCGAGACGTTGAACCGGCCGGTGCCGCGCGTGAGATCCGCCACCACGAGGGGGAACAGGGCGCCGTAGATGCCCGCCCCGATGCCGTCGAGGAGCTGCACGCCGACGAGGTAGAACGGGTTGTCGGAGAACGTGTAGAGCACGCCGCGCACGGCCAGCACCCCGAACGCGGCGAGGAAGATGGGCTTGCGCCCGATGGCGTCGGCCTTGGCGCCGACGAACACCGCCACCGGCACCATCACGAGCTGCGCCGCCACGATGCAGAC
>Ga0182226_1000204_pt1 | contig 10858 bp, 9 predicted proteins | sample G6R1MG_27_FD_129658 | JGI IMG/M metagenome (GOLD analysis project Ga0182226, IMG submission 129658) | Miscanthus phyllosphere microbial communities from Michigan, USA - G6R1_MAIN_07NOV2016_LD1 MG | ecosystem: Host-associated > Plants > Phyllosphere > Phylloplane/Leaf | place: USA: Michigan...
CCCTCGGGGTCATCGTCACCGAGCTCGTCACGAACGCCTACAAGTACGCCTATGCGCCCGGCACCCCCGGCGAGATCCGCGTCGCCCTCGGACGGAACGGCACGGACGGCCTGCGCCTGACGGTGGCGGATGACGGGGTCGGCTGGACGGGCGAGGGCCAGCCGCGCGGCACCGGCCTCGGCTCCCGCATCGTCCGGGCCATGGCGACGAACCTGCGCTCCGCCGTGGTCTACGACGTCCCCGGCCCCGGCACCCGCGCGACCCTGTGCTTCCAGGATTGATGGTTACGCGCCGGGCAGGTCGACCAGCCCCCGGGCGGCGTCCAGCAGGGTTTCCCCGGTGACATCCGGCGGCCGCAGCACCGGCGAGTAGGGCAGCCCCCGCGCCACGTAGGCGCCGAGGAGGCCCGCCGCCTTGGCGCCGTGGATATCCCAGGGGTGGGTCGCCACCAGGGCCAGCTCGGCCGGCGCCACCCCGGCGGCCTCGGCCGCGAAGCGGTACACCTCCGGCCGGGGCTTCGACAGCCCGACCTGCTCGACGGAGAGAACGTCCGCGACCAAGCCGCCGAGTCCGGCCCCGTCGAGGAGCCCGCGCGTCGCCGCCGCGGCGCCGTTGCTGAGGGCGAAGACCCGGATGCCGGCTTGCGTGAGAGCCGCGAACGCCGCGCCGGCGTCGTCGTGCGGCGGCAGGCGCGCCATCCGGTCGAGCACCGCCCCCTTCTCCTGCGCCGACGCCGCCACGCCGTGCCGGGCCAGCACCTCGTCGAGGCACCCGGCCATCACGGCGCGGAAAGGAGCGAAGCCGCCCGTCGCCGCGAGGGCGAAGGTGTCCCGCAGGCTCGCCGTGTAGAGGAACTCCACGGACGATGCGGGCAGGCCGAGGCCGGCCATGGCGGAACCGAGGGGCTCCAGGCTGAACACCGTCCCGATGATGTCGAAGGCCACGGCCTTCGGGCGTGTGGGGGCGGCGCCCGGATGCGGCGCGATCATGCCTCCCCCCGCGCCGGCTCGTGGATGGGGCAACCGTTGAAGCGCTGGCGGAAATCGGCCGAATGCCGATAGGGCGCGTTGCGGGCGCGGTTGATGTTCCCGAGCGGCCGGTGCGCGGCGAGCCCGGTCCAGACGCCGAAGCGCATGCCCTCGTCGACGGCCGCGACCCGGTCCGGGTCCCAGCTGTCCTGCGGGCGGACCGTGATCGTCGCCACCGTCTGGAACGGCGCCTCCGCCTCGTCCCATTCCACCGTCGGGTCTTCGACGGGTTGCCGGTCGAGGTCGCGGCAGAGCTGGACCCGGAACGCCCATACGGCCTCGAGGCTCCGCATCTCGGCCTGCACCGTCTCCCGGATGGCGTCGGGGCGGCCCGAGGCATCGATCTCGCGGCCGGTGAGGGCCGTCTGGGCCGGGGCCACGGGGGCGAGGGAGAACTTGGCGATGTGATCGCCGTACCGGAACGGCGTGACGCTGTAATAGGTCTCGCCCAGGGGCTCGACGTTCGGCGCGCCGCCGAGCCCCGCGAGGGTGGGGCTCTCGATGCCCACGGCCTGGAGCGCCTTGTTGACGCCGCGCAGGACGGTGGAGGCCGCGACCTTCAGGGTCTCCGCCCGGTCCGTGGTCTTGGCCAGCAGCTTGAGGCTGGAATGGAACGCCTCGGCGGTCTTGGCCTGGAACACCGGGCCGTTGACCATGATGAAGTCCTGCGCCGTGCCCTCGGCGCCGGGCAGGCGTTCGCCGGGCGCGTCCAGCACCTTGAGGGCGACGCCGCGCGGCAGGGAAACGGCATCGGGCAGGATGTCGCCCGCGTTGGTGGACAGGCGCAGGTAGACCCGGTGCGCGCCGGGCGCGGCGAACAGCCCCTGCGCCAGTTCCGGCGGCAAGCCGGCCGCGATGGTCATGGTGCCCTCGAGGATGCCGTGCGCCTTGGCGTGGACCGCGCGCACGGCGTGGCCGGAATCCTGCGCCGTCCGCTCGAGGATCGTGTCGAAGGTTGCGCACAGGGCCTCGATGGTCTTCCCTTCATCGGGGTCGATGGCCTCGACGTCGGGGCTGTAGCGAACGGGGGCGGTGGGCATGCGGGACTCTCCGGCTGTCGCTGCGCCAACCGATCGCGCCGCCGCCCGTTCCGGCATGCGGTGACACGTGAGCGTGACCGCGCGGCCCTCACGCCTCCGAGAGACGCAGCGATGGCGCGTGTGCCCCGACGACCGAGATGCGAACCGAATTCATCCGACCACCTTGGAATTCCACCCGCACAAAATAAATCGCCCCCCCTGATCCAGTTGATGGTCCGAAGATCGCGGCGGATGCAAATCTTCGAAGTGGGACTTTGCCTATCTGGGGCGCAGATCCCTGCATCCGAAAGCTTCACCCTGGCGCCACCGCACGGCAACGAGAGCGCGGATCATGCACGACATCTTCGTACGGTCCTGTCCATTTCGGGAAACCGTCTCCGAATACGTCAGCGCCACGGGCGAATGCGCGCGAGATCCGGAGGGCGACGCGGGGGCGTGCGCAATCGCCCGTCTGCGGGACCCGGAGACGATGCCCCATCGCGGATGCCGGTGCCGGGATACGGTTCCGGTCGTCCCCTCGGAACGCCCTCTCCCCGGCGAGTCCGAGGAGCTTCCAGCGACGGACACCGCGCGGCCCTGGTCAGACCAGCCTTCGAACGGAACAAACTCCTATTCCGAACTTAACCTAAATGAATCAGGATGGGACGGTTTGCGAGTAAGTTCCCAATGTCCTTCCACGGGAAACCCGTATGCCCGATCCGCTGGCGCGAAAACTGCAGCATTACGGCCCGCTCCTGGACGCCGACCGACTTTGGCTGGCCGATACCCTCGGCGTTCGGCGACAGATCGCGGCGCGAACCGACATCATCATGGAGGGCGAGGACCCGCGCGCGGTCAACGTCGTCCTCGAAGGTTGGGCCTGTCGCTACAGGCAGCTCGCCGACGGCCGTCGCCAGATCGTGTCGCTGCTCCTGCCCGGGGATTCGTGCGACCCCCACGTGTTCCTGCTCGACCGGATGGACCACGCCATCTGCGCCCTGACACCCGTCACCCTGGCGCAGATTCGCGGCCCCGTCATGCAGGAGCTCACGGCCCGCAGCCCCAATCTCGATTACGTCTTCCATCGCGAGACCCTGGCCAGTGCCGCGATCCAGCGCGAATGGGCGGTGAACCTCGGATGCCGCACGGGGATCGAGCGCCTCGCCCACCTGTTCTGCGAGCTGTTCACGCGGCTCTCCGCCGTGGGGCTCACGAAGGGGGACACCTGCGCGTTCCCGATCACCCAGAACGATCTGGCCGATGCCCTGGGCCAGACCAGCGTGCACATCAACCGCACCCTGCAGGATCTGCGCGCGGCCGGCCTCATCACCCTGCGGAGCCGGCAACTGACCCTGCACGACCCCGAGAGGTTGGCACGCCTCGCGCATTTCGACCCCGCCTACCTGCATTTCACCGTGGAACCGATCGACGCCGGCAATCCGATCCGAGAGTAGGCTGGACCTGTTCTAAACAGGGCCATTCCATGTATCCTGGCGGGGGGATGGACAATCGGCATGACAGAGCCTGACGACAACGCCGCGCGCCTTGCGGCCCTGGAGGCCGACAACGCGCGCCTGCGCCGGCTCCTCGACAAGGTCGGGCTGAACGACGGCCTGCGTCACGGCCTGCGCGACACCGTGGCGATGCTGCGGGCGGTGATGCATCAATCGGCCGAGACCACCGAGGACATCGCGACCTACGTCACCCACCTCGACGGGCGCCTCGAAGCCCTGATGCGGGCCCGGACCGCCATCGATGCCGCGGGCGAGGTCAATCTTCACACCATGGTGTCCGATGCCCTGCAGCTGCACCTCGTGCGCGAGGGAGACGGGGCGACGATCTCCGGGCCGCGCATCCTCCTGCGGCCGAAGGCGGCGCAGCTCTTCGCCCTCGCCCTGTACGAGCTCGCGAGCAACGCCATCGAGCACGGCGAACTCGGCGGCTCCCTCGGCCGGGTGGCGGTGCTGTGGGATGTGGCGGACGGGGATTCGACCGGGCCGATGCTGACCCTGATGTGGAAGGAGACCGGCGCCGCCGTCAGCCCCCCGACGCGCACGGGATTCGGCACGCGGGTGCTGGAGAAGACCCTGGCCTACGAACTCGAGGCGCACACCAGCCTGGCGTACGAGCCGGACGGGCTGCGCTGCACGATCCGCCTTCCCCTGAGCGCCCGGATCGGACACGTCACGGCCGGAACGCCTTCGGACTTCGACGACCCCCTCGGGGGGGCCTGACGCGCCCTCCCGCCCTCCCACCGTCGCGAAGGATCGCCGCCATGGATGCCGACACCCCGTCGATCGCCGGTCACCGCATTCTGCTCGTCGAGGACGATTATTTCATCGCCACGAACATGCAGAGCGAGTTCGAGCATGTCGGAGCGGAGGTGCTCGGCCCGGTGCCGAGCGTGCGGGCCGCCCTGGCGCTCATCGACGCCACGCCCGACATCGACGCGGCGGTTCTCGACATCAACGTGCAGGAGGAGATGGTCTTTCCCGTCGCCGACGCCCTGCAGGCGCGCGGCGTGCCGTTCCTGTTCGCCACGGGCTACGAGCGGGCCGTCATTCCGCAGCGGTTCGCGCATGTGCGCCACCACGAGAAGCCCGTGGACCCGGTCCAGCTCATCCATATGCTGCGCGGCCTCGGCGGGCGCGCCTAAGGATCAGGCAATCTGCTCGGCCTCGGCTTCTCACCCAGGGGAAGGTTCCGGAACACGTTGGATGTGCCCTTGCCGTCGAGGGAGCGGCCGGAGGTGAAGAGCGGCCTCGGGCGGCGGCGCGCCGAAGCTTCGTGGGCGCGTTCTCGCGGTTCAAGGCCACGGCGGTGGCGAGCATCTCGACATGGACCATCGCCTCCGTCGCGGTGGCGAGCCGCCGGATCAGATCAGCCGGGTCAGGGGCAGCGGTATTCCCGTGAAGGCCGCGAAGAAATGGCGGGTGGTCTTCGCCGGATACAGCGCCCCGGTGCGGGCGCGCCGCAGCACATCTTCGCGGGTCGGGCGCCACTCCGCCCGCCAGGAGCCGAGCTCGACCTCCCCGTAATCGAAGGCCCGCACGGGCACGCGGGCGAGGCCGAGCTGGAGGGCGGCGGCGTGGCGGTGGTGCCCGTCGAGGATCGCCAGGGTCGTGCGCTCGACGCAGATGGGCTGCGTCCAGGCCTGATCGGCGACCACGAGGGCGATCACCGCCCGGACCTGATCGGGACAGACCGCCTCCGTGGGGCGCAGGTCGGAGGGAGCGACGAGGCCGAAATCCGGATCGATCATGCGGCGTCCCCGAAGAACAGGCGTTGCGGATGGGTGTGGCACAGGAAGTCGTGGTGCGAGATGTCCCAGCCGTAGGCGCCGGCCATGAGGAAGCAGACATGGTCGCCGATCCGTACCCGCTCCACCGGCACGTCGCGGGCGAGGATGTCCTTCGGCGTGCACAATTCACCGGCGAGCGTCAGGGGCTCGCCCGCGATGTCCGGCCGGGGCCACGGATGGGGCCAGTCCTCCCGGGGCAGGACCACGAAGGGATGGTCGTGCCCCCAGGAACTCGGCAGGCGGAAATGATGGGTGCCGCCGCGCAGGAGCGCGAAGGCGCGGCCATGCGCCCGCTTGAGGTCGACGACCTCGCACAGATAGGCCGCGTGATAGGCGGCGACGATCCGTCCGCACTCGAACTGCACCCGGGGCGCGTCGTCCCCAAGCGGGAACAGGGCGCGCACGAAGGCGTGCGTGTCGAAGCGCCAATCCGGGTCGGCGTAATCGACGCCCCAGCCGCCGCCGAGGTTGACGATCCGCAGGTCGAGGCCGTGGGTCGCGGCCCAGTCGCGGGCGAGGGTCAGTTGCGCGGCGCAGAGGGCGGCGTGGCCGGCGGCGTCGCGGTCGTTGGAGACCGTGTGAAAATGGAACCCTTCGAACCGCAGGGCCGGACAATCCCGGAGGATCGCGAGGGCGTCCGGAATTGCGCCCTGCTCGATCCCGAACTGCGTCGCGGCCCCGCCCATGGTGAGGGTGGCGCCCGGCACCGGCCCCGTGAGGTTGACCCGCAGGAGCACCGGCAGGACCGTGCCGACCTCCCGCGCCACGGCGTCGGCGAGGCGCAGCATGTGCAGGCTCTCGACATGAAGGCGCTCGACGCCGTGGGCGAGGAGGGTACGGATGTCGCTGCCCGTGCGGGCCGGGCCGCCCATGACGATGCGGCCCTGCGGGCCCACGGCTTCGCGCACCCGCAGGATCTCGCCGGCGGAGGCGACCTCGAAACCGCTGACATGGGGAGCGAGCGCCCGCAGGATCTGCGGGTCGTTGTTGGCCTTCACGGCATAGAAGAAATCGACACTCGGCGGCAGGGGGCGGCGCAGGGCGTCGACCTGACGCCGCAGGGCATCGAGATCGTGCAGGAAGGCGCAGGCCGGGGCCGCGCCCCGTGTGGCGGCGGCGATCTGGGCGGGGGATGGGCGGTACAGGGTCATCGCGCGGAGGGCTCCAGCTCGCGGCGGGTCTCGGTGAGGGCGCGGCGCAGGAGGCCGCGATCGTTGGCCAGCACGAGGCCGAGGGTCCCCTCGTCGCGCAGGCGGGGCAGATCCGACGCGTCGCGCAGGATGGCGAAGGCGTGGCGGCCGGCGGCGCGGCAGGCCTCGGCGATGGCGGTTCCGGCGGCGATCACCGCCGGGGCGCGGGTCTGCCAGGGCAGACCGAGGCTTTGCGCGTAGTCGGCCGCGCCGAGGAGCAGGCCATCGATCCCGTCGAGGCGCGCGATGGCGCCGGCTTCCGCCAGGCCGTCCGGACACTCGATCATCGCGATCACCAGGGTCTCGCCGTCGAGGCGAGCCGGCAGGGCGGGCAGATCGGCGTCACCATAGCGGCCGAGGCGCCCGGCATTGACGCCGCGCCGGCCGCGCGGGGCGTGGCGGGCCCGGACGACGGCGGCCTCGGCATCGGCGAGGCCGGCGACGCGCGGCACCACGATGCCGGCCGCCCCGGCATCGAGGCAGGGCAGAATCCGCTCCGAGCGGGCATCCGGCACTCGCACGAGGGCGCTGAGGCCGGCCCGGTCGGCGGCGGCGAGGAGGTGTTCGAGGGCGGCGCCGTCGATGAGGGTGTGTTCGAGGTCGATGAGGACGAAGTCGAACCCGGCGACGGCGGCGATCTCGATGATCTCGGGCGCCGGGATCGACACGAACAGCCCGCCGGCCGGGCGGCCGGCTTCGAGGCAGCGCCGCAGACGCAGACGCGCACTCATGGGTCGAGGCGCGCGGCAAGCGGCGCCAGGGGGTTGGGCCGCCGCCGACCGCCGGCCCCGGCCGGATCGAGGCGGCGGCGGGCGAGATCCTCCACCACCAGGGTCTCGGCGGCGATGCGGTAGCGCAGCGCCCCGGCCCGCGCCGCCGGAAACGCCGTGCAATGGGCCGCCAGTGCCTCGACCACCCGCTCCCAGAACCGCGTCTCGGGGTAGCCGAACCAGCGCTCCAGGCACCAGCCGAGTTCGGCGAGGTTCACGCCGAGCAGGGCGTCGAGGACGAAATCGCGGACATCCTCGACGTCGCGCGCCTCCACGTAGGAGTTCGGGTTGACGCGGGCATGCTCGGCCGGGGTCGGCACCAGGGCGGGGCGGGCACCGGGCAGAAGCTTCGGGATGAACCGGACCCCATCGTGAAAATCCTTCAGGGCGACACGGGTCGGCCAGCCGTCCCGGTGGAGCAGCACCATGTTCTGCTGGTGGCTCTCGACGGCGATGCCCTGCACCAGCAGGAGGTGCATCACGGGCAGCAACGCCGCCTGCAGCAGGGCATCGACCCAGGGTTCGGCGCCGTGCCGGGCGATCCAGGGCGCGATGAACGGGTCCGCCCCGTCGCGGTGGGTGAGCGCCGTGAACGGCACGGCCGCCTCGTCCCCGAGATGGGGCGCGACGGGATCGCGCCAGATCGCCGAGAGAGTGCCCCGCAGGGTACCGCCGGGATCGTTCGGCAGGGTCACGGCCACGCCCATCCGCTCGGCGAGGAGGAGGGTGCCGGATGCGCGAAGGTACGCGTCCCCGGCCACCACCTCCGTCAGCCAGGCGCTGATCAGGGGCGCGTTGAGCACCGTATGGGGGGCGAGTGTCCGGGCCGTGGAGGTGTTGCGGATGGAGAGCGCGAGCTTCAGGGTCGGGGCCTCGGGCGCCGTGCGGTCGGCGAGCGTCCGGATGGATTGCTGGGCGCCGTAGGCATGGGGCGCCGCCCCGAGGACGATGAGCGTCCCCGCCCGGCGCTGCGGCGCGGTGGCGCCCTCCCCCACCCGCTCCCACTGCCAGGGATGGACCGGCAGCCAGTGGAACTCTGCCGCGCGCCCGCCCGCCGCGACGATGCGGGCGGTGAAGCGGGCGCGGGTCTCGGGGTCGAGGCTGCGGCTCAGCAGATCCGGGTCCTGCCCCTCGGCCACGCCCATGGCCCTCGCCTCCGCGAGGCTGCGGTGGGCGGCGATCCAGACGGGGTGGATCGCGGCTCCGAATTCCGGCCCGTAGGCGCGGTTGTCGGCGGGGCTGAAGCCGATGCGCGACTTGAAGCAGGGATGGTAGCGGTGGCCGTCCGGCAACGCGCCTTCGAGGGCGTCGTGGGCGAGATCGCCGAGGCGGCGCCCGGCGCCGTGGGCCAGGGCCTCGGCGTGGTTGTGCTGGGTCCGGGCGAGTTCCTCGGCGAAGCGCGCATGGTCTGCGGCCCCGCCCGGCAGGTGGGGCAGGAGGTCTTCGAGGAAGGCGGCGGCGTCCGTGACCGGGCCGTCCGCGCCGACGAGACTGCCGGGCTCAATGAGCACCCGGCCGTAGGCGTGCATCCGGCGGGCATGCGCGCGATAGGTGCGGCCGTCGGAGGGCGTGAGGGTGAGGCGGAGGGCGGCATCGGGGCCATCGCACCGGAGAACGGAGCCGGGCAGCAGATCCTCGTGCAGCAGGGCGCCGAGGAGCTGTTCGGCCACACGTTGCCCCGCCGCGTCCCAGGCGACGGCCTTCGGGCGGACCACACCGGCCCGCAGGGGGTTGGGAAGGGCCACGTAGTCCGGGCGTTCGCCGCGCCCGGCGAGGCAGCTCGCGAGATTCGCCTTGGCCGGCAGGGTCTCGGCCGTAAGGAGGCGGTCGATGAGGGCGCGGACCTCCGGCGCCTCGTCCGCCGCCGTCAGGGCGTGGGCGAGGCTCGCCCAGAGCGGCGCCTCGTCGGTCCCGGCGGCGCGGGCCACGGTGGCGACCACGTGCGAGACCTGATTGACCACGAGGTAATAGACGAGGCGCGCCCACGCCTCCTCGGCGGTGTAGCGCACCGCCGGGTCGAGGGCGTGGCCCGGGGCGCGGCGGGCGAAGACGGCGGCGTCGATGCTCACCCCTTCGAGGTCGCGGACCACGAGGCGGACCGGCCGCCCGTCTCCCAAGGCGAGCAGGCTGTTCTGCGCATGGGCCTCCAGGCCGATACCGGTGGTGGCGAACAGGCGCAGGGGCGGCAGCACGGCGACGCGGACGTAGGATTCAATCCAGGCGGCGGCCTCGCCGGGGCCGGTGAGAGCGCAGCCCATCTCGGCGAGGATAGGCCGCCCGTCGCGCGGCGAGGGTTCGAGGAGGCCCGCGACTACGAAGGCGTCGCGCGACGGGCCTTCGCGCACCAGAACGCCGGTGACGGCCTCCAGCTCCGGCCGGTCGAGGGCCAGCGCCCCGCGCTCGCTCAGGATGTCGAGGCCCGCCGCCGCCACGGCGTCGGGCACGGCCCGCAGGGCGCGGGCGGCCGCAAGGCTGCGGGCGAGGTGCTCGCGGCTGTTGGTGCGGGCGAAGTTGGTGATGCGCGCGGCGATGGGCAGCTTGAGGAACAGGTTCTCGGACGGGCAGAACACCGTGCGGACCGAAGAGGTCGGCCGCACGGACGCACCGCTCGGGGCCGTCAGTTCGAGGCGGCCTTCGGCGATGAGGGCCGCCACGGCCGGGTCGGTGGCGAGGCGGGCCGCCTGCCAGGGATGGCTCGGGATGAGGCAACGGCCGGCGATGCGCTCGGGCGACAGGCCCGACAGGGCGACAAGGGCCGCCCGCGTCGTCGCCTCATCTTCAGCCTCGCGCCAATGGCTCGCGACGAGGTCCGGATCGGCGAGGAGCCAGCGCAGGGCGAAGGCGGCGCCCCGCTCGGGAGCGTAGGCCGCCGCATCGGCTTGCGTGAAGCCGTCGACGCTCTTGGCCAGGGGGTGGAACGGGTGGCCGTGCCACAGGCTCTGTTCGAGCCCCGCCGGGCTGCGGTCGGGGCTTCGGCCACTGCCGGCCGCGGCGTGGTCCCGTGCCCGGTCGAGGCCGTCGAGGATTCGGCGCTTCGTCGCCTCGCGCACGGGCGTCGCCTCGGGCACGAGGGCATCGACCATCCGGCGGGCGAGGTCGGCGGGATCGTCGAGGGGCGTCGTGCGCCCGTCCGCCCGGCGCAGGCGCAAAGCCCCCCAGGTATGGAAACCGGACGGTGACGCGCGCAGACAGGGCGCCAGCACGGTCTCCTCCCCGAGGCCAAGCGTGTGGATCGTCCCCGCGACGGGCGCGGCCGCTGCGGTTTCGCGCAGCCAGGTGTTGAGGAGGCGTTCGATGGCCATCCGGTCACAGGTAGCGGCGACGGGATCCGGACGGAGGTCGGTGAGGGGGCGCGTCATCGGGCACGGCTCCAGGGGGACGGGATCGGAAGGGGGCGGGCGGCAAGCAAGGCCGCCGCACCGGCGAGCGACAGGCCGGCCGCCGCCCAGAGGGCAGCGCCGGGTCCGAAGGGGGCGAGGACGAGGCCGCCGGCCAGGGGTCCGACGAGTTGGCCGACGGTGAGGCTGGCGCGCGCTCGCGCGATGCCGGC
>Ga0182226_1000205_pt1 | contig 10826 bp, 10 predicted proteins | sample G6R1MG_27_FD_129658 | JGI IMG/M metagenome (GOLD analysis project Ga0182226, IMG submission 129658) | Miscanthus phyllosphere microbial communities from Michigan, USA - G6R1_MAIN_07NOV2016_LD1 MG | ecosystem: Host-associated > Plants > Phyllosphere > Phylloplane/Leaf | place: USA: Michigan...
ACATCGAGATCGTGGCGTTGCCGAACATGATCGGCGCGGCCGTGCCCACACCCCGACTCTTCGCCGAGCCGACCCCAAGGGTGATGCATTGCGTGCCCCTCGGGGTGCCCGCGATGCGCCGGACCATGCGGACGATTCTCGACCACCTCGACGACCGGGGGACCGGCCTGTTCGTCATCGACGTCTCGGCCGAGATCGCCCTCCTGGCCAGGGCCGCCAGCGTGCCGGCCGTGCAGATCCGCATGCACGGCGACCGCTCCGACATCGGCCATGTCGGGTCCTACGAGGCCTGCGTCGGCATGCTCGCGCCCTTCGATGCCCGCCTGGAACAGGACGACTACCCGGATGATCTCCGGGCCAAGACCTTCTACAGCGGCGGCCTGTGCACCACCGTCGATCCGGTGCCGTCCCGGGCCGAGGCCCGCACGCGCCTCGGCCTCCACCCCACGCAGGAGATCGTCGTCGCGGTGACAGGGGGCGGGGGCAGCGGCACGCCCTATGCGCCCCTCACGGTGTCGGCCCGCGCCGTGCCGGAAGCGCTCTGGCTCACCCTCGGGCCGACCCACCGCGAAGGCCACGAGACCGACTTCTCGAACCTGCGCGAACTCGGCTGGGTCGCGTCCGTCACGGACTACCTCGCCGCCGCCGACATCGTCATCGCGTCGGCGGGCGACAACACCGTGCACGAGGTGGCGCGGGTCGGCGGACGCCTCGTGGTGATGCCCGAATGGCGCTATTTCGGCGAGCAGACGCGCAAGGCCGAGGCCCTGGTCCGCCTCGGCGTCGCCGTGCAGGCGCCCTCCTGGCCAGGCGATTTCGAGGGCTGGCGACACCTTCTCGACCGCGCGCGGCGCCTCGACGGCGAGTCCCTGCGTCCGCTTCACGCGCCCGACGCCGCTGCGCGCGCCGCCGGCTGGTTGGAGGGCCTCACCGACGAACTCTGGGCCGGCGCTCCCGCCTGATCCCCTCACTCCCATCCGGATCTCGATGCATGCGCAGTATCTCCGTCGTGACCCTGGCGAAGGGTCGGCCCGCGCACCTCGTCAATATGGTGCTGGGCCTGATGCGCCAGACGCGAGCCCCCGTGGAACTCATCGTCGCCCGCATGCAGGCGGAGCCCTACGCCCTGCCGGAGGCGCCGTTCCCCATCCGGCAGATCGCGCTGCCCACGGATCCGCTGCCGCTGGCCGCCGCCCGCAACCGCGCCGTCGCCGCGGCGACGGGCGAGGGGATCGTCTTCCTCGACGTCGACTGCATCCCGGACGCCACCCTGGTGGCGGATTACGCCGAGCGCCTCGACGCCCTCGACGGGCTGCTCATGGGCGAGGTGCTGTACCTGCCGGGCGGGGCCACGCGGGGCGACTGGACGACCGAGAGCTTCGCGCAGGTCGCCGAGAAGCATTCCGACCGGCAGGGACCGCCGGCCGGGGACATCGAGATCTGCACCGATTACCGCTGCTTCTGGTCCCTCAACTTCGCCATGCGGCGGACGACCTTCCTGGCGACCGGCGGCTTCGACGAGGGCTATACGGGCTACGGCGGCGAGGACACGGATTTCGGCAAGACCCTCGACCAGACCGGCGTCGCCATCGCGTGGGTGAGGGGCGCGCGAGCCTATCACCAGTACCACCCGCACCACATGCCGCCGATCCACCACCTCGCCAGCGTGGTGCGCAACGCCGAGCGGTTCGAGGCGAAATGGGGCTACCGCACCATGGGCCACTGGCTCTACGCGTTCCGACGCCTGGGTCTCATCGACGACACGCCGGGGCAGCCGATCCGCATCCTGCGGGCCCCGAACGCCGACGATCTCGCGCTGACCGCGCACGAGAGCCACCTGCCCTACACCAACACGGCCTCGGTGATCCGCGCCCTTGACGCCCGCCTGACAATCAGGGTGGAGCCCGAGCCCGCATGAGGATCGCGATCCTGGCGCATGCGCGCCAACCCGTCGCGCCGCCGTTCCGGGGCGGTATGGAGGCCCATAGCTGGCACCTCGCCCACGGGCTGCAGGCCCGCGGCCACGCGGTGGTGCTGTTCGCCTCCGGCGACAGCGATTCCCGCTTCACCCTCGATCCGGTCCTGGCCGAGCATCAGGAGAAGACGTTCCCGGGCCAGGAGCACACGGGCAACCCGGCCCTCATCGCCCATCTCGATGCCGGCTACGCCGCCGCCCTGGACCGGATCGCGGCGGGCGGGTTCGACGTGCTGCACAACAATTCGCTGAGCCGCCTGCCCCTCGCTCCGGAGCGCACCGCCAGCGTTCCCACCGTCACCTCCCTGCACGTGCCGCCCTACGATGCCCTGCGGTGGTTCGTGCACACCAGCGCGTCGCCGACGCACCGCATCACCGTGACCTCGCGCGGTCAGCTGCGCGCGTGGTTCCCCGAGCGGGCGATGCCGGGGGCGTCGGTCCTCCACAACGGCATCGATCCGGCGCAGTGGCCCTATCGGGACCGGGGCGACGGCAGCGCCGTCTGGTGCGGCCGGATCACGCCCTACAAGGGCACGCATCACGCGATCCGGGCGGCCCGGCGGGCGGGCCTCGGTCTCACGCTGTTCGGCTCGACGGAGGACACCGCCTACTGGGAGAGCGCCGTGAAACCGCTCCTCGGCGGTGCGATCCGGTACGGCGGACATCTCGCCGGCCCGGCCCTCGCGGCGGAGATCGGCAAGGCGTCGGTGTTCCTGTTCACGCCGTGCTGGGACGAGCCGTTCGGCCTCGTCGCCATCGAGGCCATGGCCTGTGGCCTGCCCGTGGCGAGCTTCGACCGGGGCGCCGCGCGCGAAGTCATCGGCGAAGCGGGTGCCTTCGCGCCGCCGGACGACGAGCCCGCCCTGGCCGAGGCCATCGGCACCGCCCTCGCGATCCCCCGCCGGACAGCCCATGACCGCGTGCGCCGTCACTTCACCCACGATGTCTGGCTCGACGGCTGCGAACGCCTCTACGCCGAGGTCATCGCCAACCGATGACGCATGGGAGCGATACCGCAGGGGCTGGGTGCGCCCCCTTCCACCCCGGCGCGCGGTATCGCACAGTGCCGGCCTCCCGGATTCAGCTGGAGCGGGTCGCAACGCATGACCATCGATCGCCGCTCCGTGCTGCTCGGTGCCGGCGTGGCCCTGGCGGCCCGCCCGACGAAGGCGGGCGCGATGCCCGAGACCCGTGCCGCCGCGTCATCCACCTGGCTTCCGCTTTGGCCGGGCCTGCCGCCGGGCGGCGGCGGGCCCGTGGGACCGCCGGAGATCGATGAACGCGGCGCCGTGCGCAACATCGCCGTCCCCGGCCTCGACGTGTTCGCCCCGGCCCGGCCGAACGGCCTCGCGATCCTCGTCGCGGCCGGTGGCGGCGACAAGCGTATCGAGATGGAGAAGGAGGCGCGTCCGGCGGCCCGCTGGCTCGTGGCGCGCGGCGTCACGGCCTTCGTGCTGTCCTACCGCCTGCCGCGCGAAGGCTGGGCGGACGGTCCCCTGGCGCCGCTCCAGGATGCCCAGCGCGCCCTGCGGTTGATCCGGATGCGGGCCCCCTCCCACGGCATCGATCCCGATCGCATCGGCGTCCTGGGGTTCTCCGCCGGGGGCCACCTCATGGGCCTCGCCGCCGCCCGGTCGGCCTTCCGAGCCTACGCGCCCGTCGACGCCACCGACACCGGATCGGCCCGTCCCGCCACGGCCGCCCTGATCTATCCGATCATCACCCTGGAGCCGCCCTACGACCACACCTCGACCCGCGTGCAGCTCATCGGGCGTCATCCGAGCCCGGAAGCCAGCGCGGACTGGTCCGTCCAGACCCATGTCCGGTCGCGGTGCCCGCCGGTATTCCTGGCGCAGGCGGAGGACGATCCGATCTCGGACATCGCCAACAGCCGGATCATGGCGCAGGCCTGCGAACGCGCCGGCATCCCGGTCGAGGCCCATATCCTCGCCACCGGTGGCCACGGTTTCAACATGGGGCGACCGGGGACGCCGAGCGAACACTGGCCGGGCTGGTACGCGGCCTGGCTGACCAGATCCGGCGCCCCGACCTGACGCGGGTGATGGGGTGTCGACGGATCCCGTCGCCGCCGTCGTTCCCCTGCCGCCATGCTACCTTCGGTCGCGAGGGCCGTCAGCCCAGGCGCCCTACGTGTTCGCCCACCCGATCTCCCCCGCACCAAGGTTTCCATGACGTTCCTTCACCGCATCGCCCATCTCTTCACCGCCGCCGTGCAGGGAATCGTTCGGGGCCTGACCCGTGGCTTCGACGCCCTCGTCGGGCCGGTCGGCCGCCTGAGCGACAGGGTCGAGGCACATCTGCTCGACCGGACCCGCCTGCTGCGCGCCCATTACGCGGCGTCGGCGAATCGCGTCGGCAGCTCCGACCGGTTCGGTGGAAACGCCTCCTGAGAGAGGATGCCATTCGGCGAGGCACCCCGTATGCAGGGACGACCGGGCCTCCCACGAAGCCCCTCGGACCGATGACGGATAGGACGCCAGGACCCATGGCCAAGGACAAAGATCAGGATCGCGTGCGCCGCGAGACCACCAAGACCAACGGCCGGATCGCCACCGGCTACGAGGCCCTGGCGGTCAAGTTTCGCGCGCGGATGCGCAAGGCCGACGACAAGGCCCAGGCCGCCGCGACCAGGGGCAAGCAGGAAGCGCTGCGCCGCCGCTCGGAGCTCTTCGGTCAGGCGGCGAAGGAGCTGGAGGACAAGGTCGCGAAGCTGAAGGCGGCCGGGGCGTAAGGCATCTCCGGCATCGCGATCCCCCAGGGGCCGGCCGCGTCGCGTGAGACGAAGCGGGTCGTCGGCGACCTCCTGATTCGCGGGCCGGACGTCTCGACGGGTGGCCCATCTCGGGCACCCGAACAGACAGTCCGGCAAAGCCGGCTATCGCACGGTCAACGCTTTTTCGAGACCTGTCGACACACGACCTTCGTTCGGTCGAACGCCCTTGCAAGCGTTGGAGATCGGACGCACCGATCCCCTGCGGGATAGAGTTTCACGACCTCCGATGACGAAGATGCCCCGACGCGACGCCTCCGCATGACCACATCTCTCTCCGGATTCATCGGCGGGGCCCTCATCGGCCTGTCCGTCGCCCTGCTGATGCTTCTCAACGGGCGCATCGCCGGCATCAGCGGCCTCGTCGCGGGCCTCGGCCGCAGCCGGGGCGAACGCTGGTGGGCGGATGCCGCCTTCGTCGTCGGTCTGATCGCCGGGCCGCCGCTCTTCGCCGCCGTGACGGGGGCCTGGCCCGCGATGCGGCTCGTCGCCTCCCTGCCGGTCCTGGGCGTCGCCGGCCTCCTCGTCGGCTTCGGCACCCGCCTCGGATCGGGCTGCACCAGCGGTCACGGCGTCGCCGGCCTCGCCCGGCTCTCGCCGCGCTCCCTCGCGGCGGTACTGGTGTTCCTCGCCAGCGGGATGCTCACCGTCGCCCTCGTGCGGGGGCTCGCATGAGCCCCGCGCGCCGCCTGGCGGCGGCCCTTCTGTCCGGGTTGCTGTTCGGCCTCGGCCTGTCCCTGTCGGGCATGCTCGACCCGGCGCGGGTGCGGGGCTTTCTCGACGTCACGGGGGCCTGGGACCCGACCCTCGCCTTCGTGCTGGGCGGGGCCGTGAGCGTCGCCGCCCTCGGCTACGCCGTGGCGCGCCGCCTGCCGCGTCCGGCCTTCGACGCCGCATTCCACCTGCCCGTGCGGACCCGGATCGACGGGCCGCTCGTGGCGGGCGCGGCCCTGTTCGGCATCGGCTGGGGCCTGTCCGGTTTCTGCCCCGGCCCGGCCGTGGCGGCCCTGTCCACGGGCGCCCTGCCGGTGTTCGTCTTCGTCGTCGCCATGCTGGTGGGCATGGCCGCGCATCAGGGATTCGTGCGCGGCGCGTCGTAGGCCGCGATCCTGCGTTCGCACCAGGCGCGCGCGTCCCGTGCCGCCAGCCTCGCATCCCGCAGGGGCACGTTCGGATCGGTCCCGGCGGCGATGGCGGCCTGGACGGCCCGGCAGGCGACGACGAGGCCATCGAAGCCGAGGCTTCCCGCCGTGGAAATCAGGATATGGGCCCGGCGTTCCGCCAGTCCGATCTCGCCCTCCGGCGGGAACGCGTCGACGAGGGTCTCGCACAGCCGGGCGAGGAGCACCCCGACCTGACGCGCGCCGATGAGGGTTTCCAGGGTCTCGAGGCGCTTCGCATCGACGGGATGCGCCGCCGCCGCGATGGTGTCGGTCCGGATGGCCTCGGAGATCGTCGGCGCCTGCCAGCCGTCCGCCACCGCGCCGGCGTCGCGCAGAACGGCGTCGCGCCCGGCCCGCGTCAGGGTGGCGGAGACGCCGCCGGAGCGGGGTTCGCAGGTGAGGGCGCCGGCCTCCATCAATTGCAGGACCACCGCCATGAGCGCCATCGGAGAGAGGCCGGTTTCGTAGGCGCTCCCGGGCGTCTCGCCGGCCGCCCGCAGGACGAGGCTGCGGTCGGCCACGAACAACAGGGCGGCGAGGCGCGCCTCCGGAGCGGCGGCGAGGGTCGGCGACAGGGCTGCGCGGCGCCGGGCAAAGGCGAGGCTCGTGGTGGCCAATGCCGTCCACGAATCCGGATCGTCGACGGCAAAGGTGCCGTCGCAGGCCGCAGGAAGGCGTCCCGTCAGGTCGAAGGCCGGCAGCGGGCCGGCCGGATCGGTGGCGCGCAGTTCGCGCAGACCGTCGAGGCCGGCTTCGGCGATGACGAGCACAAGGTCGGCCTCGGTCGCGGATTCCACCGGGATGAAGGCTTCGGCGACGGCCTCCGCTTCGGCGGCGGAGGGCGCGGGACAGAGAAAGGCGCGCGGCCGGCCGGGCAACCCCCGCCGTCGCCAGAGGGCGTCGGCGGGGCAGGGGGGCGACGGCGCGGCACGGTCTGCCGGGATCGCGGCGGGTCGTGGCTTCGACGGCGCCAGCCCGTCGAGGGTCGCGAACAGGGTTTCGGGATCGAGGGGCTTGACCAGGATCGCGTCGAACAGGGTGTCGGCCCCCCGGCGCGACGCGAGGCCGTGGTGGTCGGCCGTGATGCCGACAAGGCACACCCCGTCCTGCGACCGGGCGAGTTCCCGCATCAGCCGGGCCAGGGCGTAGCCGTCCATTTCCGGCAGGTGATAGTCGATCAGCACGATCCCGTGCCGGCGCTCGCTGAGGAGGCGCAGGCCGAGGAATCCGTCCGCCGCGATGTCGACGCGGTCGCCACGGGGCTCGCACAGGGCGCGGATCAGCATCTGTGTATCGAGGTCGTCCTCGACCAGGAGGATGCGCGTGCCGGTTCCGGCAGAGGGGGGGGCGATGGTTTCGATGGACATGGTCGTGCTCGTCTCGGGCGCGTTCACCGGGCGGATGGGCCGGCGGGCCCGCGCGTGGCCTCGGGCGGAAGGTCGGCGGTGGTCACGCCGGCGGTGGGGGCCGCGACACCGGCACCGAGGCCCGCGAGGGCGCCGGGCATGATCCCGGCCGCCGCCGGGGGCGCCTCGGTGCCGAGGTAGCGCCGTCCCGAGGAATCGGGGGGCGTGGCGGCGGCGAGGGCGGAGGGGGCGAGGTCCCGCCGCACCTCGGGCTCTGGGCGTCTGGCGGCGCGGCTCGGGCGTTGCGTCCCGCGACGGGGTCCGGCGAGGGGACGGCCGGCGGCAACCCGCGCCTCGGCCAAGGGGGTCCCGGCGAAGCGCGGCACGATGCGGAGCTGGTTCACCGCCGCCGCCATGGCCTCCAGAGTCATGTCCGCGCGGCACAGGCGGACGCGCAGGGACACCGGCGCCACGGCCTCCGCGGGGCCGAGGGCGGGCGGCTCGGCGATCCACTGCCACGCGTAGAGGCACCGCGCGCCGCCCGGATCGCGGCCGATGGCGAGTCCGTAGGGGCCGTAGGCATTGGCGGCCGGGCGGGTCACCACCTGCATGGCGAGGCCGGGAAACGCCGCCGCCATCTCGGCGCGGATCCCCTCCTGCGTCGGCTTGTCGAGGCGGCCGAGGCCGTCGTCACCCTGTCGTCCGGGGCCGCCACCGAGGCGCCGCATGCCGACGAGGACCACGTTGTCGCCGGCCGTCCCGCGCGGTGCCCCCCCGAGGGTGATCGCCTGCTCGAACGCGTCGGCGTCGTCGCGCTCGCGCAGGCTCGTGGGCCGCCCGATCCAGGCGGGCAGAAGCGCGACCGTGGTCGCCTTGCGGGCGGATGCGGTCGACGGCCCCGATCCGACGCCGGAACGGGGGTCGAGGCGAGAATCGAGCGTGGCATCGAGATTCGTATAGCGGGACGGGGCCGTCGGCGTCTGGGCGTTGCAGGCCCCGAGGGCCAGGGTCACGGCGAGGAGGGCGGGCAGGCGGCAGGTCACGGGAGGCGGTTCCGCTGAGGGGAGGGCGAGCGCCGGATCGATCCGGTGGTGGTGATGTCGGCCACCGCGCTCGACGGCGCGGTGCGCTGGTCGGACCAGAGCGAGCCGGCCGGCGCCGGCTTCTCCATGGCGGTGGGCGTGCTCGGAGCGTCGTCGCCGTTCCAGCCGGGCTTCAGGGAGAACCCGAAGCGCTCGTAGGGCATCGCCCCGACGCCGGGCACGCGCCGGGCGGTCGTCGCGGGCAAGCCGATGGCGCGCCCGGCCCAGCGCGGATCGCCGATCTCCGGCATGCCGGTCGGCGCCACGCGCAGGTCGTTCTCCATGAGCACGGCGATGGGGAAGTCGGAGCGCCGAACCTGGGGTGTCGCGGGGGCCGGGGCCCCGATCTCGTCGGGGCGCGGCACCCGCGGACGCCGTGCGGCGCCGGCCGTGGACAGGTCGAGGTAGCCCGCCCCCTGCGTGGCCGAGACCGGCTGGGCGATGGGCTTCACCGGCGCCGGATCGCACGGCGTCGGGCGGTCGCCCGGCGGCTGGAACAGCAGGTCGACCACCTTCGGGAACAGGCCGTCGTAGCGATTCACGGTCTCGATGAAGGAGCGCTGCTGGTGCAGGCGCCGCAGGGTCAGGGCGTAGCCGTAGACCGTGGCCTCCTTCGGGAACCACGCCACCGCGCGCTTGAACCAGCCCAGCGCCGTCTCGAACTGACAGGTGTTGTAGGCGTACCAGCCGAGCGCCTGCGCGCCCTCGCCGGAGGCCGTCGCGGCGGTGACCTGGGCGTAGCGCCGCAGGCGCTCCGGCTCGATCACCGGGGGAACCGCACGGGTGAGGTCGGTCTCGAGGAGATCGATGAACAACAACGAATTGTTCACCAGGGGCTCGCGCCACGCATAGGCGACGTCCTCCGCGTCGCGCCGCAGACCGAGTTCCCGCAAGGTGTGGGCGAGGCCGTGCGCCACCATGGCGTCGCCGCCGCGCGCGATCGCGCGCTTGAACCACAGGAGTGCCAGGGGAAAGTCGCGGCGCTTGAACGCCAGCCAAGCGACGAGGGCCGGCTGGTCCGCGTCGGCCGCCGCCTCGGCATAGACCTGAAAGGCCGCGAGGTCGTCGGGCGAGACCGTCTGGCCCGTCTCGTCGTGCAGCACGGCGGAGATGCGACCCCGGACGAGGTCGATGCGGATGGGATCGGCCTCGCCGCTCTTCGTGAGGGCGTCGAGCCGGTCGACCTCGGCCATGGGCAGGAACGCCATGGCGCGCAGGAGCGTCACGCGGGCCTCTTCCGCGCCGAGGCCGGGGGCGACGATCATGCGCCTCAGCCATTCGGCGGCCTCCGGCCGGCGCCCGGTGCGGCCCCAGGCCTCGGCCACGGCCCAGCCGAGTTCCGCGTCGGCGGCGGGGTCGATCTCGGCCCGCCGGGCATCGGCGAGGCGGGCGAGATCGATCCAGCGGGCGGCCTTGGCGAGGGTGGTCAGGCTCGCACGCAGTTCCCGCCGCGCGATGGCCTTGGTCAGGCCGCCGGAGGCCTTCCAGCGGGGCTCGGCGCGGGTGCGGTCGGCGAGCCCCGCGCGCAGCTCGGCCATGCGGCCGGCGCCAAGCAGGTCCCACAGGGGGCCTTCGTCCTCGCCGCCGGGCTCGGCGGTCCAGAGGTCGGCGGGCGGTTGCCATCCGGGATGGCGGCGGCGCAGCCGCTCGATCTCGGCCTCGACACGGTCGGTCCGCTTCTGCGCCACGTAGTAGCGCAGGGCGACTTCGTCGGGGCGCTCGTCCGCGACGGGGGCGGCCGAGGCGACCTCGACCAGGCCGCCGACGAGGAGGGCGAGGATCAGCGCGGCGCGCATGTGGGAAAACTCGTCTTGAGGGCGGTGAGCGCGAGGAGCTGCAGGGTGACGGGGTAGTAGTTCTCCTGTCCGGCCCGGACCTTGCGGAGGGAGGCGGGGAACGGCGTACCGCGACCGGCACAGGCGGCGAGGGCCGGGATCGCGCCGTATCCCGTCTCCGACAGGCGCTCGGTGACACGCCCGTTCGCGGTGTCCGCGAGGGCGACGCCGCTCTCCGGGCCGCTCCAGAGGGCGAGGAACGGCGCGTAGAGGTCCGGGTCGGTCACGCCCGCCATGGCGAGGTAGAGGGGAATGCGCAGGGCGTTGTAGGCGAAGTGCGGCGGAAACCCCTCGGCCGGGTGCGGCGACTCGCCGGCGAGCGACGTCCATTCCACCGGCAGCCGCGCCGTGCCGAAGCGGGCGGTGGCGAGGAGGCGACGACCGCTGCGGCCGAGGCCCGCCCAGTCGAATTCCGGCGCGAGCACGGCCAGCCGGTCGAAGGCCGGGAAGATCCAGTAGGACAGGTTGACCACGGGACCATCGGCACGGTCCTCCGCCGAGAAGCCCGAGACGCCGGGCAGCAGCAGCGGCCCGTGGGCGGCGCGCGGCAGGATCAGCTTGCGGCCGAGTTCCACCGCGATGCGACGCCCGGCGACCTTGTGCGACGGGTCGTGCCACGCCTCCGAGGCCTCGG
>Ga0182226_1000207_pt1 | contig 10753 bp, 13 predicted proteins | sample G6R1MG_27_FD_129658 | JGI IMG/M metagenome (GOLD analysis project Ga0182226, IMG submission 129658) | Miscanthus phyllosphere microbial communities from Michigan, USA - G6R1_MAIN_07NOV2016_LD1 MG | ecosystem: Host-associated > Plants > Phyllosphere > Phylloplane/Leaf | place: USA: Michigan...
CCGAAGCCGAGCGGGAGGCGCCGCCCACACCACAGACAGAGTTGGAAAAGGCTCCAGCTGAAACCGCTCAGTCCGCCGAGACACACAGCTCGGAGATGATCCAGCCGACTGAGACGGTTGCCGAGTCGGAAGCAGCCGAGCCCGCGTCCGACTCGATATCGGCCCAGAGCGAATCTGACGGTGCACTGAGCGAGTCCCCGGCCGAGCAGATCCTGATCGAGGTCTGGCGCCTGCAGCGCCATCAGCGTCCGGCCAATCCCCGACCGCAGAACCGCCCGCGTGGGGCCGGTCGCGGACGCGACGGCGGCCAGCAGGGTCAACAGCAGGGTCCTGGTCGCTCGGAGGGCGGGCGCCCCGATCAGCGGCGGGCAGAGGGGGGCGAGCGCCCCGGCACCGAGGGCGGGCCCCGCACCGGGCGCGACCGCGGTTCCCGTCGCGAGCGGTTCGAGGGCGTCCGTCCGGAACGCCGGGATGAGCAGCGCAATGCCGAACAGCGCCACGCAGCGCCGCGGCCCGATCAGCGTCCGCCGCGGCGGGAGCGGGCTCCAGATCCCGACTCGCCCTTCGCCAAGCTGGCCGCGCTGAAGGCGCAGCTCGAAGCCGGCGACGGCGGAAAACGCTGATCCTCGCGGATGCGGGAGGGTCGGCAGCGGCTCGACAAATGGCTGTGGTTCGCGCGGTTTGCGCGGACCCGTTCCCTGGCCGCGCGTCTCTCCGAAGACGGCTTCGTACGGGTAAATGGAACTCGGGCTGAAAATCCGGCCAAGGGCATCGTGATTGGTGATGTGGTGACAGTGGCGGCCCCGCACGCGACATTGGCCGTGCGGGTGCTCAGTCTTGGTGAGCGCAGGGGCCCGGCCCCGGAGGCGCGTCGCCTGTACGAAGATTTGGCCGGCATCCAGCCGGAGATCGGACCGCCCGAGTGAGGAGCGAGCGCCACAGGGGCCGATCGAGCACCGGGTCGCCTGCCCCTGGGACACCCACGCGCTTGTCAGCCCGGAAGGCAGGGTCTAGAGCCCTTGGCTTCCGAAAGACTTGGTTCGACGCCAGGTTTTGCGGCGCACCATCGCAGCGCCACTTGGGCGTGCGGGCCTCCGAGGCTCCGCCCCGGCAGACCAGAATTTTGGGACGAAGACAGCCGATGACCTACGTCGTCACCGACAATTGCATCAAGTGCAAGTACATGGACTGCGTCGAGGTATGTCCGGTGGACTGCTTCTACGAAGGCGAGAACATGCTCGTCATCCATCCGGACGAGTGCATCGATTGCGGCGTCTGCGAGCCGGAATGCCCCGCGGAGGCGATCAAGCCGGACACGGAGTCGAACCTCGAGACCTGGCTGAAGCTCAACGCCGATTACGCCAAGAGCTGGCCGAACATCACGCAGAAGAAGGACGCTCCAGGCGACGCCAAGGAGTGGGACGGCGTCGCCGGCAAGCTCGAGGCGCATTTTTCGGCCAACCCCGGCTCAGGCGATTGAAGCCTGATGCCCACGCGGAGGTCGCTTCCAAACAGGATCGATTGAAACGCAACCCGCGCGGCGCAGAAACTGGATAACGGATTGCCTCACGATGTTGCGATCTGCCGTCCGTCCGACGGACGCTTGTGGATCGAGGCGGATTCTGAGTCCGACCTGCGTCAAGAGATGCGCTGAGCCGCCCAGAGGTCATTCCGCTCTGGCTTGGCCGGTTTAAAACTCTTTCGAGGCCGCGCCGGGACCGCGCGTGCTTCTTCAGGGATGCTTTGATCTGCGCGCCGGATTGTGATACACAATCCGCCTGCCGTCGCTCGCGCCAGACGTGCTCCCTCCGGCCGAAATGCCTTTCGCTTTCGTGGATTACGTAGGGTGGCACGCGAATGACTGCCGAAGGTGACTTCGGTGGATGTTCCGGTGTTTGCACGGTCGCGCCGGGGAACGCCCGGATCTTCGCCCAACAGGCGGAGATCCCGGGAACGGCGAGGCAAACCGGGTATCCCGCCCGGAAGAACACGGTTTTGCGCGGCGCGGAGCGTCGCGCGCCAGTGGAGGCCCTTCTCGCATGACCACAGCCAAGAAGACGACGACCGCCGGCCGGCAAGGCTTCAAGACCGGTGAAGCCGTCGTATATCCGGCTCACGGCGTCGGTCGCATCACCGCGATCGAGGAGCAAGAGATCGCGGGCTACAAGCTTGAGCTGTTCGTCGTCTCGTTCGAGAAGGACAAGATGGTTCTACGCGTTCCGACAGCGAAGGCCAACAGTGTTGGCATGCGCAAACTCGCCGAGCCGGAATTGGTGAAGAAGGCGCTGGACGTGCTGACCGGCCGTGCCCGGATCAAGCGCACGATGTGGTCGCGTCGGGCCCAGGAATACGAGGCGAAGATCAACTCGGGCGATCTGCTCGCCGTCACCGAGGTGGTGCGCGATCTGTTCCGCTCCGAGGCCCAGCCTGAGCAGTCCTATTCCGAGCGTCAGCTCTACGAAGCGGCCCTCGACCGGATCGTACGTGAGATCTCTTCGGTCAACCGCATCACCGAAACCGAGGCGTTGAAGCTGATCGAGCAGAGCCTGGCCAAGTCGCCGCGCCGTGCCAAGGAAGCTGAGCCCGAGGCGGATGCCGACGGCGAGGGAGACGATATCCAGGAAGTGGCCGCCTGAGGCGCCCTTCTTCGGCGAAACGGAGCCCGGCCTCGAATGGCCGGGCTTTTTTTATGCCGAAACGCCGAGCGCTCTTCGCGGGATCAATTGGACCCCGATCGGCTCCGAGCCCAACGTTTCCTTGTCGGATTGAAGGGTCAGGACTGGACGGCGCGGCGTCGGAACCCATTTTCTTCCAACAGAACACGAAAACGTGGCCATCCAGTTGGCGCACTGCGAAGCGGAGCGGCGGAACTTTCGTGTTTTACCTCCCGTTGTCGGTTGCCTGGCGCCGCCCATCGGTGACGCCCTGCGGGTTGAACGCTCCGTTCGGCGCCGCAACAGCACTCGGCAACAAGAGGCAGGCGGGATGGCTGATATCGCTGGAATTCGTCGGCAGTTCATACGGACTGCCATGGAGGCGCCCTTCCTGGCACGGGAAGAAGAGCGTGGCCTCGCTGTCCGTTGGAAGGACAACCGCGACGAACGCGCCCTGCACCGCCTAATTTCAGCTCATATGCGCCTCGTCATCGCCCTGGCGGGGCGCTTTCGTCACTACGGCCTGCCGATGGCCGACCTCGTCCAGGAGGGGCATGTCGGTCTCATGGAGGCTGCAGCGCGGTTCGAGCCGGAGCGGGATGTCCGATTCTCGACTTACGCGACGTGGTGGATCCGGGCCTCAATCCAGGATTACATCCTGCGCAACTGGTCGATCGTACGCGGTGGCACGTCCTCGGCCCAGAAGGCCCTGTTCTTCAATCTGCGCCGCCTGCGTGCGCGGCTGATGCAATCCACCGAGGAGCATGTCGGCGACGAGATCCATCGCCGCATCGCGACGGCGATCGGCGTCTCGCGCGACGACGTCGCACTGATGGATGCCCGCCTCTCGGGCCCCGATATGTCGCTCAACGCGCCTATCGGCGAGGACAACGAGGCCTCATCCGAGCGCATGGACTTTCTGGTCGATGGCGCCGCGCTACCGGACGAGACCGTCAGCGCCACAGTCGATGGGGAACGGCGCCTCAGCTGGCTGCAGCAGGCACTTACGGTTCTGTCCGAGCGGGAGCTGCGGATCCTGCGCGAGCGGCGCCTCGCCGAGGATCAGGCAACCCTGGAGGCTTTGGGCCAGCGCCTCGGCATCTCGAAGGAGCGGGTCCGCCAGATCGAGAACCGCGCCCTGGAAAAACTCCGCCGCGCCCTGGCCGACCGCTTCCCAGCCGCCACCGGCAGCCCGCATATCGGCTGATCGTCCCCGCGAGACGGTTATTCTTCGAAGTAGCCCGGCCTCACAGGCCGGGCTTTTCGTGTTTTTAGAGCTGCTTTCTCATCAGGATCGCCCGGGAAGTAACGCGTTCGCCCCGGAACGGCTTGATTTCACCGGTTGGGCTGAATCCCATCCGCGTCCAGAAGCTCATGACCGGATTGGTCTCCACCACGGCCAAGCGCAGCGTGCACACGTGTAGGTTCTTCCGAGCGAATTGCTCCGCTGCTTGGTAAAGCGCCCGTCCGAGGCCGGATCCTTGAGCACTCTCGCGGATCGCCAAGAGCCCGATGAAGGCTGTTTCTGCTGTGGGATAGCCATTGACGAGATGCAGAAGACCGATGGCCGTGTCGTCGCACTTTGCCAGGAACGCGTGCCTATTGTGCAGATCGCATCCCGGCGGGAGCATTGTCACGAACGCCGCAGCCGCATTTGCGCGTCGCGGCACGCCATCGACCCGCATCGAATAGGCGGTGAGATCGTCGAAGACGGCGTCTACGGCGCGCAGGTCGTCCGGGGTCACCACCACAAGTGATACGGGGGACCGATCCCTCATCGCTCCCTCTCCCCGCAGCGTGAGACTGTACCAAAAGTCGACAGCCCGGAGAAAACCTACGCTCCCTGGATCGCCGCGCTGCGCCGCTCCCGTCGACGCCGGCGCCGCCCAGGCTCGGGGGTTGTATCGAGCCAGATTACCAGCGCGAGGGCCATAAGCGCCGGCACGCCGAGGGCGAGGAACGCGCCGGTCCAGCCGAACAGCCCGTAGGACAAGCCGCCATACCAGCCCGACAGGGCGCCGCCGACGCCCTGCACGGCGTTGACGCTGCCGAGTGCCGTCTGGGTGCGGCCGGAGCCCCAGGTCAGGTCCGCCACGATCACCGGCACCGCCACCCCGACAATGCCCGAAGCCACGCCGTCCAGGACTTCCGCAGTGATGAGCCAGACCGGATCGTCGATCAGGCCCGAAAGCACCGCCCGTACCGGCAACACCGCGAAGGCCACCATCAGGAGCTGACGCCGTCCGCGCCGATCCGCCAGGGAGCCGGCGAACAGCGCCACCGGCACCATCACCAACTGTGCCACCATCACGTAGCGGGCGGTCCAGGTCGTGGCGTCAGCAGCGGTGGCAACCAGCTTCTGGCCGAGCAGGGACAGCATGCCGCCGCTGCCGAGGTTGAACAGCGTCAGCGCCACGGTGAGAACCAGGAGGCGCCGGTTGCCGAGAACCTGCCGAATGCCGCTGCGCTGCGGCTCGTCGTCCTCGTCTTCCTTCCAGCCTACGGCGCGACGCTGGTTCCAGGCGCCGGCCGGTGTCGTCAGCGTGGCGACGATCGCGGCGACCGCCATGCCGCCCAGCACCCAGAAGGCGATGGCTGGGCCGAAGGTACTAGTACCGAGGCTGATGCCACCGGCAGCGATCAGAATGCCGATATGATTGAAAGCCTGATTGCGACCCTGTTGCTTGGGGAATCCGTCCTTCCCGACGATTCCCAGGGTCAGCGCCGCGACCGCTGGCAGAAGCAGCGTGCCACCTGCAGCGGCCAGCAGCTGCGCCACCAGAACCGCCGGGAAGCTGCGCGCTGGCAGGAGCAGCAGCGTGCCTACCAGGATCGCTGCGCAGGCGAGCGCCACCAACAGGCGCGGGCGCGGAAAGCGGTCGACAAGGGCCCCGAACGGACCACTCAGAAAGAGCGTCCCGAATCCAACCAGGGTGATGACGAACCCGATCCGCGCCGGACTCCAGGATGCGGCCTGCGCCAGCCAGGTCCCCAGGAATGGCCCAAGACCACCCTGGATGTCGCCGATGAACAGGTTGATCAAAGCGAGGTGCGCGGTGGGGCTCATGCGATCCAGATCTGGCGGCGGGCCCCGCACCTGGACTCCGGTCTCGCTACGGTCAAGCCCGCCTCCCGCACCGTCAGGGGTCCGGCGGACCGTACTGCATCAGCCCGTCGCCGAACGACCAGTTCTCGGGGGCGACCTCGACCAAATTCACGAGCACGTCGGCCGGCTTCACCCCCGGCTCGCGCCCGAGGTTGCGCGTGATGGCGGCGTAGAGCGTGCGCTTCTGGGCCGTGGTTCGGGTGGCGTTGGCGGTGATCTGGATGATCACGAGTTCGTCGCCGCGGCGGATGCCAAGATAGTCCGGCCCGTAGTGAAAATTCGCCGTCTCGTGCTCGTGGACGAGGGCGAACAGGTCGCCTTCGGGCACCGCGAAGGTCTCGCGCAGGGCCGCGTAGACGCCCTCCACCAGGGCGGTGCGGTAGGCCGGAGGGGTGCCAGCGCGCAGGGAAATGCGGATCAGGGGCATCGCATCATGCCTTCCTCATAGACCGCGCAGGGCCGCGAGGCCGGGGGCGGCGAGATGCACGACCTCGGTGCCGGATTGGGCGTCGGCTCGGTCGGCCTGCAGGGTGAAGCGCGTCAGCCGCCACGTGGCGGCTTCGAGCCCGACCAAGGTGGCCAGGACGCCAGGGTGCCCGGCGATGTCCCGTCCCCAGACTTGCTCGGTCTTCCGCAACTGGCCGAGATCCTCGTTGGGACCGATCTGCCGCGTCTCCTCCGACAGGGCAACTATGGTCGCGGCAGCGCCGAAGCTCACATCGAACGGAAGCCACGTCTCCACCTGCGGGCGCCCGAAACTCTCGATCACGGCCCGGAAGCCCGGCCCGATAAGGAATTCGGCCGCCGCACCGGCGTCGCGCCACAGATAGAGCGAGCTATAGGCATTCGCCGCCGCGCCGCGTGCGCGCTCCTCAATGGTGACCGCCTTGAAGACGAGGCCAGGTATCGCGTTCCAAGCAGGCGCCCGTTCGGCGACCCGCGCACGGATCCGGTCCATCGGATAATCGGCCGGCAAGCGGTGCCGGTAGCGTGCAACAAGCATCGTCCTCTCCTCTGTCGCGCCGACAGAGTTGCAGGCGACGATCATAAGAGCGAGATATCGCTGGGAATATCTCTGATAACGGACGTTTGTGATGCTGCCTCGTCCCCTCGATCTCGACAGCGTCCTGGCTTTCGTGCGGGTGGTCGATCTCGGCAGCTTCACCCGCGCCGCCGAGGCGCTGGACACCTCGCAGGCGGCGATCAGCCTGCGCCTCAAGCGTCTTGAGGATCGGCTCGGGGAGCGGCTGCTCGACCGGACGCCCCGACACGTGGCCACGACCCGGAAGGGCGAGCTGTTCCTGTCGGCGGCGCGGCGGCTGCTGGAGGCGCATGAGAGCGCCCTGTCGGAGATCACGGCCGACGTGCCGGCTCGGCTGTGCCTCGGCATGAGCGATCACGTCGCCGGTCCGGACCTGCCCGCTCTGCTCCGGCGCCTCGGCCTCGACAAGGCAGGTCTGACCCTGGAGGTGCGGATCGTCCCCTCGCGGGACCTCGCTTCCGCTTTCGAGTCCGCCGGCGAGTGCGGCTACGACGCGGTGCTGCTGCGAGCCGAGGAGAGGCCTGAGCGCGACGGGACCGTCCTGGCGCAGGAGCGCTTGGGCTGGTTCGCGGCGCCGGATTTCCCGGCCCCTCCGGCGGGAGAGCCTCTACGGCTCGCGGGCCTGTCGGGGCCCTGCAACGTCCGGGCGGCGGCGGCCCGCACCCTGGATGCGGCCGGCCTGCCCTGGACAGAGGTGTTCGTCGGCGGCGGCGTGCTGGCCGTCGGTGCAGCGGTCACGGCGGGCCTCGCAATCGCCGCCCTGGCGCCGAGCACCGCCCCGCCAGGCGCCGTGGAGGTTGGCGCACGGCTGGGCCTGCCCGAGTTGCCGCTCACCTGGATCGTGATGCGATCCAGGCATCTGACCGGGCGCCCGGCAGAGGCGCTGCGGACGCTGGCGGCGGCCTATCGCGGTCCCGGCGGCCACTGACGGGCTCGCCGGGCCGATTTAAGTGCCTCAAGAAGCCAGCGGGCCGCCGGCACCCTGGGCTTCCATGGCCTTCTGGCGGTAGAGCGCGACGAAATCGATCGGGGCGATATACAGGGGCGGGAAGCCGCCGTTGCGCACCGCCTCGGCCACGATCTGGCGGGCGAACGGGAACAGCAGGCGCGGGCACTCGATCATAACGGCGGGATGAAGCTGGTCGGCCGGGATGTTGACCATGCGGAAGACGCCCGCATACTTCACGTCGAACGCGAACAGCACTTCATTCTGAATCTTGGCATCGCCTTCCAGCGTCAGCTCGACCTCGAAATCGGTGTCCGAGAGCTGCTGCGCGGTGACGTTGACCTGGATGTTGATCTGCGGGCCGAGGCCCTCCTTGGGCTGCAGCGAGCGCGGCGCGTTCGGGTTCTCGAAGGACAGGTCCTTCGTGTATTGCGCCAGCGCGTTGATGGTCGGCGCGTCGCCCTGCGGCATGCCGCCGCCGTTGCCGTTGGCTGCCGGAGAGTCGGCCATGCGGATCATCCTTCTCGATCGGCCGGCAGGGCCGGCCCGGGTTGTCGCGGCGGAAGCCGCTGAACGGCACCGCGAAGCGGCCCGGAAGGCAGCGCCGCTAACACGCGCGCCGGGCACGGACAAGCAGCAGGCTGGCGTGGCGCTGGCGGCGGCGGTGTCCACGCCCCATATCGGTTGAGGCACGGGGATCGCGGCGTTCCGCACCGGTACAACCGGCTCGCTCCGGGCGCGCTGGTCGGTTATGAGTCGCCTGGACCCGCGAGCGCTTTGCCGGCGCCGCACCGCGCACGACCTCGGCAAGGGGCACGAGGTCCCGCCGCGGCCACCATCGGATCGGTGATGCAGGACAGCTTCGACGTTACGACGATCATCTTTCTCGCGCTCGCCGTCTTTGTGATCTGGCGCCTGCGCTCGGTGCTCGGCCAGAAGACCGGCGCGGAGCGCTCGCCATTCAAGCCGGTGGACCGCAGCCGGACCGAACCCCAGGCGCGCTCCGAGGGCGACAACGTCGTGCGTCTGCCCGGCGCCGACCGGGTGCAGCCCGCCCCGGCCCAGGCCGCTGTGGCCGCCCGCGACTGGCGCGGCATCGCGGAGCCCGGCTCCGAGATCGCCCGCGGTCTCGAGGCTGCCGTGCAGGCGGAGCCCGGCTTCGACCCGCGCGCCTTCATCGAAGGAGCCAAGGCGGCCTACGAGACGATCATGATCGCCTTCGCCAAGGGCGACCGGAAGACCCTGCGGGGCCTCCTCTCGAAGGAGGTTGGCGAGGCGTTCGAGCGAGCGATCGCCGAGCGCGAGCGCAATCGGCAGACCCTGGAGACCACCTTCGTGTCGATCGACAAGGCCGAGATCGTTGCGATCGAGGTGCGCAACCGTGTGGCGCAGATCACCGTGCGCTTCCTGTCGAACCTCATCACCGCCACCCGCAACGCCGAGGGCAAGGTCGTCGACGGCAGCGCCGAGACCGTGGTCGAGGTGCCGGACGTTTGGACTTTCGCGCGCACCCTCGGCTCGCGGGACCCGAACTGGCAACTCGTGGCTACCGAAGCCGGCGCTTGATTTCGTGATCCTGTTGCCGTGCCAAACCTGCCTATCTGGTCCGGACGGCTCCCGACCGCCCTCTTTGCGATCTTCCTAGCTGGTTCGGCGCCCGCCGCCCCCGCCCAGGTCGGCGACGCTGTCCTGACACCGATTCCGTTCGAGAGCCTGAGAGACTTTCCGGGCTCGGATCCCACCGCAGCGCTTGACGCGTTCCGCCGGGTCTGCGTCGCGCCGGCGCCGCCGACGCCGCAGCCCGCGGGGGTTCTCGGCAATCCGGCCACCCTATCGCAGACTTGCGCCGCGGCGGCCGGTGTCGGGCCGGAGACGGTGGCGGCGTTCTTCCGGGATCGATTCGAAGCCTTTCAGGTGGTCCGGCCGGGGGCCGAGCGACCCGGCTTCCTCACGGGCTATTTCGAGCCGGAACTGGAGGGCTCGCTGACGCAAGGGCCGGACTTCGCGACGCCGGTGCTCGCGAGGCCCGACGACCTCGTCTCTCTCGCACCGGGCGAGACCCGGCCCGGTCTCGACCCGGCGCTGCGCGCGGCGCGGGCCACCGCGGAAGGGTTCGAGCCCTATCCCGATCGGGCCGCCATTGACGACGGTGCGTTGGGTGCCCGGGCGGGTCCGATCCTGTGGCTGCGCGACGCCGTCGACCTGCTGGTCTTGCAGGTCCAGGGCTCGGGCCGCGTCCGGCTGCCCGACGGGCGGGCCGTCCGTGTGCTGTATGACGGGCGCAACGGCCGGCCCTACACGGCGGTGGCCAAGCTGATCGTGCAGGAGGGCCACCTGCCGTTGGAGGGGCTGACGCTCGCCCGCTGGACGACGTGGTTGCGGGCGCATCCCGAGACCGCCCGGCGCCTGATTCGCGCCAACGCCTCCTACATCTTCTTCCGCCTCGCCGCGGTGGAGGATCCGGCCCTCGGTCCGCCCGGCGCCGCCAACGCACCGCTGACGCCCGGACGCAGCCTCGCGGTGGATGGCGGGCTGTGGCGCTACGGCCTGCCATTCTGGCTCGTCGGACAGCTCCCGGGCGGTGCGCCGGGCGAGACGGGGCGCCTCGTCATCGCCGCCGATACGGGATCGGCGATCGTCGGGCCGGCCCGGGGCGACCTGTTCGTCGGGACGGGGGCGCAGGCCGGGATCGCGGCCGGAAACCTGCGCGATGCCATCGGCTTCGTGGTGCTGCTGCCAAAACCCGCCCGCGGGGTCGCGCCGTGAGGCCGCCGCGCCGCACGCGCCGCTTGACCGCCGGGGAGGCCAGGCTCTGGGGCGAAATCGCCAAGCTGGTGACGCCGCTGACGGGCCGGGCGACGCCTCAGCCGCACGAGATCCCGCCAGCGCCGACCGCGATCATGCCTCCACTGACGGCACCGATCCTCAAGCCAAGCGCGAACCCGACACCGAAAAAACTCCGTCCGAAGCTGCCGCCCAAGCCAGCGGCCGCCCTGCCCCACAAG
>Ga0182226_1000208_pt1 | contig 10683 bp, 11 predicted proteins | sample G6R1MG_27_FD_129658 | JGI IMG/M metagenome (GOLD analysis project Ga0182226, IMG submission 129658) | Miscanthus phyllosphere microbial communities from Michigan, USA - G6R1_MAIN_07NOV2016_LD1 MG | ecosystem: Host-associated > Plants > Phyllosphere > Phylloplane/Leaf | place: USA: Michigan...
CCCATCGACGGCCCGTTCGGCGACTTCTCCGATCCGGACGGCTACACCTCGGCGGCCCGTCGCTGCGCGGCGCTCGGCTTCGAGGGCAAGTGGGCGATCCACCCGAGCCAGATCGATCTGGCCAACGAGGTGTTCACCCCGTCCGAGGCCGAGGTCACCAAGGCCCGCCGCATCCTGGTCGCCATGGAAGAGGCCGCCAAGGCCGGCCGCGGCGCCGTCTCCCTCGACGGCCGCCTCATCGACATCGCCTCCATCCGCATGGCCGAGGCGCTGATCGAGAAGGCCAACGCCATGAGCGCGAAGTAAGTCTCTCATGTCAAACGAAGGGGGGCTCCCGATCTGCCGATCCGGAGCCCCCCTTTTCTGATCGATCCACCACGTTTGTCATTCCGGGGCTGCGAAGCAGAGCCCGGAAACCAGAACCACACCCGGTGCTCGGACCTGGGCAGCTTTGCGGCTCTGGATTCCGGGTTCGCCTGCGGCGCCCCGGAATGACATGGCGGGGATGGTCGTCAGATGCCGTACTACGTCTACCTGATGAGCAGTCGTCGGCATGGCACCCTGTATCTTGGTGTCACGAATGATCTCTCTCGTCGGGTGTACGAGCACAAAACCAAGGCGCATATCGGTTTCACGTCGCGGCACGAAGTCGAGCGGCTCGTTTGGTACGAAACCCACGAGTGCATCGAAGCGGCAATCGCACGTGAAAAGGCTCTGAAGAAGTGGCGTAGGGATTGGAAGCTCGTTCTCATCGAGAGTTTCAATCCGGATTGGGCCGATCTCTACCAAAGCCTGGCTGGCTGAAGCAAACTTGTGATGTCGTTGTGGGACGACCAGTTCGTCCCTACAGCCATCCTCGAAGAGGTAAACCCCCATGCACGTGACCATCGAAGACGCCCACAAGGCCATCGAGGCAGCCCGCGCCAAGGCCGTCGAGCTGAAGACGCAGATGTGCATCGCCGTGGTGGATTCCGGCGGCAACCTGAAGGCCTTCTACCGGATGGACGGGGCCTGGGTCGGCTCCATCGACATCGCTCAGAAGAAGGCCAAGACCTCGGTGTTCTTCGGCATGACCACGGGCCAGATCGGCAGCCTGTCGCAGCCCGGCGGGCCGCTCTACGGCATCGAACACTCGAACGAGGGCCTCATCACCTTCCCGGGCGGAATCCCCATCGTGGACAAGGACGGTGAGATGTCGGGCGCCATCGGCGTCAGCGGCTCGACGGTGGAGGACGACCACGCCGTGGCGCTGGCCGGCGCGAGTGTCATCGGCGCGACGGAGCTGCCGGCCCATCCCTGGCGGACCTGATCCCACCCGAATCCAGCGAAACGGAAAAAGCCCTGCTCGCGCGAGCAGGGCTTATTTTCGTCCGGATCCGTTCCGTCCGATGGGCGGCCCGAAGGCCGCCCGGGCCAGTCTCAGAGGCTGCCAAACTTGTAGTTGAAGCCAGCCTTAACGATGCTGCCCTCGGTGGTGAAGCGCGAGGTGTAGGAGCCGGTCACCGGCGCGAAGCCCGTGGCGTTCACGAGGACGTTGCGGCTGCCGAGATCGTAACGCAGGTACTCGGCCTTCAGGGTCAGGCCCGAGGAGCCGAGCAGGCCGCCGATGAAGTTGAAGCGGTTGAGGAAGTTGTCGGTGGGGATCGCCCACTCGATGCCGCCGCCGTAGACGTAGCCGGTAGAGATGTCGTCGTACTTGCCGGCATAGGCCAGGGTGCCGGCCGGGTTGAGGAAGCCGGCGCGGTAGTTCGTGTTGCCGTAGGCGAAACCGCCGGTGCCGTACACGAGCACGCGGTCGAAGGCGTAGCCGAGGCGGCCCTGGACGGTGCCGAGGTAGTCGAGGCGCTGGCGCAGGTTGCTCGGATCGGCCGCCGTGTTCACGCCGGGGATGATCGGGCCGTAATAGGCGTAGCTCTTGCTGATGGCGGTCCAGGTCAGGTCGGTGTTGATGCCGACGACGAAGCCCGAGCCCGGGGTGAACTGGTAGTTGTAGCCGAAGCCGCCGCCGACATTGCCGATACCGTCCTGCTCGGACCGGAACGTGCCGGGACGACGGCCCTGAGCGACGTTCAGGCGGGTGTTGGTGAGGCCCGTCGAGGCGTCGTTGTTGCCCACCGTGCGGATCGTCTGCCGGTCGCTGAACGCGTAGGAGCTGTGGGTGCCGATGTAGAAGCCGGTCCAGGTGAACACCGGCACGGCGGCGAAGACCGGCGCCGGCGCGACGCGGCGCGGCAGATCGGCGGCGGAAGCGCTCGACACGGCAACGATGGTCGCGGCGCCGGCCAGGAGGATCTTGGCGAACATGGGATTGGGGTTCCGAAAGGGAATGAAGTCTGCACCCAGCTTAGCGGGCGGTGCCGTGGGGCTCTATGCCCGCGGTGCAACACTCGAAGCGCGAATGCGGACGGATGGGGGGTTCGATGGGGTCTTGCCGGTTCTCGCGATCACGAAAGCGACATCGGACGCGATGCTGCACGGTCACTCGACAACGACCGGTTAAGCACGGCGCGCTATCAAGCGTGTGAACCCCGAACCGCAACAGGAGCGACGATGACACGGGACAAACTCGCCGCCGAACTGAAGCGCATCGTGACCGAACAGGTCAGCGATATCGAACGTGCGGTCAAGGACGGCCACAAGACCATCGCGCTGAACGAGATCGCGGCCCTCAACCGTCATCTCAAGGCCATGGCGGCGGCGGTGAAGGGCAAGCCTGCCCTGCGGGCGTGACAGCACAGTGCTATGAAACGTCGGTCAATCCCATCGCCGCTTGTCGGGCGCGGATCCCTAACCTGAAAGGAGAGGGGTCCGTCGCGGTGTGCCCTGTCCTCCTGATCCTTCAGAAATCTGCGTCTCTGTAGAACGAACCGATCGAATCTTTTGAAGGACACTGATCGCGCCACGTGCCCGGTATGACGAACGCTATCGTCCCTGAAGACGCGTGACCAGGGCCTCGACGTCGGCCCTCGCCGCGTCGAGGGCCTCCGGGTTCTTGCCCCGCACCACGATGCGGTTGGCGAATCCCGTCTGGGTCATCGACGGATAGGAGCCGATGGATACGCCCGGATGGGCCTTCGCCAGGGTCGAGAGGTCGCCCGCATAGGTGCCCTCGGGCAGGTTGCCGGCCTCGATGGTGTGGGACATGATGCGGGCGCCGGTCTCCAGGGTGGGGCCGATGGAATCGAGCATCGCCTGCATGATGGCCGGCACCCCGGCCATGACGAAGACGTTGCCGAGGCGAAAGCCCGGCGCCTTCGAGATCGGGTTGGCGATGAGGTCGGCGCCCGCCGGGATGCGGGCCATGCGCAGGCGAGCCTCGTTGAGATCTTCAGGCTTGTGCCGTTCCAGCAGCATCGCCCTGGCGCGGGGATCGACATCGATGGAAACGCCGAAGGCCGCCGCCACGCTGTCGGCCGTGATGTCGTCGTGGGTCGGGCCGATCCCGCCGGTGGTGAAGAGGTAGGTGTGCGCGGCCCGCAGCGCATTCACTGCCGCGACGATGCGGTCCTGCTCGTCGGGAACGATCCGAACCTCGCGCAGGTCGATTCCCACCGCCGTGCAGTAATCCGCGATGGTGCCGATGTTCCGGTCCTTGGTCCGCCCCGACAGGATCTCGTCGCCGATGACGAGAATGGCGGCGGTGATGGGTGTGGCGTCGGTCATGGGGGGTCCCGAAGGCAGGGGCTTGGCTCGACCGACCTAGGGCAGGGGAGGGCCCACCGCCAACCGGGGGACGTGGATCGCCGCAAACGAGAAGGGGGACGCCGCGCGCGGCATCCCCCTTCGCATCGAGCCCGAACCGGGTCGGACTATTTCTGGAAGTAGCTCGTCAGGGTCGAGATCCGCGAGCCGACGAGGTGGACTGCCCGGCGAAGGCGATCCTCGGAGACGCCGAGGGTCGCGGCGAAGGTCGAGCGGGCTTGCGTGTCGTAGATGTCGAGGTGGGTCTTGCGGGCGGACTGGGTAGAGATCTGATCGGCGATCATGGTCGAACCCTGAGGATGAGGAAAAGCCGGCTCCGGTGGTGTCGGAGATCACGAAATGAACGTGGGCCGAACGGGTTTGTTTCCCGTCGGCGGCCACGTGCGGCGGTTTTTCCACAGGGGGTCCCTAGACGAGGACGCCCGATTGCGCCGGTCCGGCGGCGAGGGAGGCGTCCGTGGTCGCCGCCACCGCCTCGGGTTCCGGCACGCGGGCGGCGGCCCGGGCCTCCAGGGTGCCGACCGTGCGGAAGGCGAGGACGATGCCGGCGAGGCCGAAGAGTACCGAGCCGACCCCGACCCCGGCGATGACGCCCTTCGGTCCGTAGAGATGCGCGCCCAGCAGGGCCGGCGGCACGGTGCCGAGGGTGGCCCGGCCCCAGTTAAGCAGCGTCGAGTAGAACGGAAAGCCGAGGTTGTTGAACGAGGCGTTCGACAGGAACAGCAGCCCGGTGAAGAACCACACGCCGCCGCTGACGAGGCAGAAGAACCCGAACAGATCGGCGGCCACGCCCTGCAGTTCGAACAGCCGCGTCAGGGGCGCGCGGGCGAGCACGAGGGCGATCCAGACCACGGCGACGTAGGCCGCCGTCACCAGGGCGCCGTCGCGCAGGACGCCGCGCATGCGGTCGAACCGGCCCGCGCCCCAGTTCTGGCCGAGGATCGGGCCGATGGAGCCCGACATGGCGAACAGACCCCCGAACGCCACGGGGGTCAGCCGGTCGACGACGACGTTGCCCGCGATGGCGACGGCGCCGAACTGCGCCAGGGCATGGGCGATGAAGGCGCTGGCGACGGAGGGGGCGAGGTTGGTGAGTACCGCCGGCAGGGCGATGCGGAACACGATGGGCGCATCGGCGACGATGTCGGCCAGACGCGGCCGGGCCAGCATGTGGAAGCGGCGCACGCCCCACAGGCCGACGAGGGCGAAGGTGGCGCGGGCGACGCAGGTGGTGATGGCCGCCCCGTCCACCCCGAGGCCCGCCCCGAAGATGAGGAGCGGATCGAGCCCGGCGGTGACGACGGCGCCGGCCAGGGTCACCAGCATCGCCTGCCGGGCGGCGCCGGTGGCACGCAGCAATCCGGAGAACATCATGCCGGGCCCCATGAGGAGGTTCGACGGCAGGGTGATCCAAAGGAAGCGCGTCGCCACCGGCAGCGTCTGGGCGTCGGCCCCGATGGCGCCGAGGAACAGGGGCAGGAACGGCAGCATGCCGAGGACGAGCACGGCCGAGACGATGAGGCCGTGGATGGTGCCGGAGGTCGCGAGGCGCCGGGCTTGCGCCTGATCGCCGGATCCGATGGCCCGCGAGACCAGGGCGCCGGCCGCGATCATGAGGCCGATGTTGATGGCGATGGCGAAGAACTGAACGATGGTGGCAAAGCCCACCGCCGCCGTGAGGGTCGGATCGCCGAGCTTCGACACGTAGAGCAGCGACAGCAGGTCGACGACGAACAGCGCCATGAGGCCGATGGAGCCCGTGGCGCTCATCACCACCACGTGACGCAGGATCGAGCCGCTGACGAAGCGGGCCGCCCCCGGACTGGATTCAGGCATCGGCGGGGAGGTCCGGGGCTTCGAGGGTGTGGGCGGCGGCCTCGCGGGCCTTGGTGCCGATGATGTCGCGGGTCTCGGCGTTGAGGGCGCGCGAGGGTCGGCGCGGCTCCGTCAGGGGCTCGGGCTTGATCTGCGAGGCCCCGCGCATCCAGTTCGCCGCATCGGGCAGGGCGCCCGCCTGCTGCAGGACGAGGCGGGCGATGTCGCGCTTGCGCACGTCCTCCGCCACGGCCGCCGCCGCCTCGGGGCTGAGGCCGAGGCCCTCCAGGGTCGCCCGCCCGAAACCGAGGGCCGAATCGACTGTCTCGCGCAGCTGGAAGTCCACGTCGCGGTTCATGAGTTCCACGGCGTGCATGCGGTCGTAGGCCCGGACATAGGTGCGCACGCTCGCGAATTCCTCGTGCACGATGTCGACGATCTTGAGGGCCGCCTCCGCGTCGTCGACGCAGACGCAGAGGAGTTCCGCCCGGCCGATGCCGGCGGCCCGCAGGACGTCGAGGCGGGTGCCGTCGCCGTAGAAGATGCGGAAGCCGAAGCGCGAGGCGGAGCGGATCTGCTCCACGTCCTTGTCGATGACGGTGACGCCGATGCCCTCGGCGAGCAGCACCTGGGTCAGGATCTGGCCGAAGCGGCCGAACCCGACGACGAGGACACGGGCCTCGGTCGATTCCACCGGATCGAGGGCGAGGTCGGGCTCGGCGCGGCGGCGCGCGAGGACGCTGTCGAGGGCCTTGGCCGCCACGGGGCCGACCAGCATGGTGAGCGCCGCCAGCGCGATGGCGAACCGCCCGCTCGGCCCGTCGATGAGGCCGAGTTCGCCCCCGACCGGCAGGAGCACGAAGGCGAATTCGCCGGCCGGGGCGAGAATCGCGCCGCCCCGCACGGCATCGAGCCAGGGCGAACCAAACAGGCGGAACAGGGCGGCGACGAGGCCGACCTTGATGAGGATCGACCCCGCGGTGGCGCCCAGCAGCCAGGGCCATTCAGACTTCACGAGGCCGCCGTCGATGGACATGCCGACGCTCATGAAGAACAGGCCCAGCAGCATGCCGCGAAACGGCTCGATGTCGGCTTCCAGCTGGTGACGGAAGTTCGATTCGGCGAGCAGGACGCCGGCGAGGAACGCCCCCATGGCCATGGACAGGCCGACATGCTCCATGAGCATCGCGGTGCCGAGCACCACGAGGAGGGCGGCGGCCGTCATCACCTCGCGGGCGCCGCTGGCGGCGAGCAGGCCGAAGAACGGGTTGAGGCCGTAGCGCCCCACCAGCACCACGGCGAGGATGGCGGCCCCCACGGTCCCGGTCGATTGCAGGGCGGACAGCATCCAGCCGTCGCCGCCGCCGACGCCCGTCGAGGCGAAGAGCGGCATCAGGGCGAGGATCGCCACCACGGAGATGTCCTGAAACAGCAGCACCGCGAAGGCCCGTCCGCCATAGGGCGTGCCGAGGTCGCCGCGCTCCTCCAGCAATTGCAGGGCGACGGCGGTGGCCGACAGGGCGAGCGCGATGCCGATGACGAAGGCGGCCGAGGGCTTGAGGCCGAACAGAAAGCCGATTCCCGCCAGCACCGTGGTGCAGACGAGGAGCTGCGCCGTTCCGAGGCCGAAGATGTCCCGCCGCATGGAGACGAGGCGGGAGACCTGCAGTTCGAGGCCGACGATGAACAGCAGCAGCACCACGCCGAGTTCGGCGACACTCGCGGCCGTCTCGGGCTCGGCGATGAGGGAGAACCCGAACGGGCCGATGACCACGCCCGCCACGAGGTAGCCGAGCACGGCGCTCTGGCCGATGAGCCGGAAGATCGGCACGCCGATCACCGCCGCCGACAGGAAGGTCAGCACGGGCGGCAGGAAGCTGACGTGGGTCGCGGGGCTCGCCATGCATGTCCTTGGCGGGAGGGGCCGGTCCCGATCACGGCGATCGCGGAAGGGGGCGCGGCGATGCCGGACGGGGCGTCCGGGCACCGCGATCCTTGCCGGAAGGGCCTCGAGTTACAGCGGACGCGTCGTGAGCGCCCCTTATAATCCCCTTCGCCCGGATCACCATCGCGGCATCCGGCTCGTCGGCCGGCCCCCGGCGTTCCGGGTGCCAATCGGCACGTCCGCGGCCGATATCCAATCCCGTCAGGCGCGCCGCGCGGCCTTGCGTTCGGCCCGGCGGGCGAGGAGCAGATCGGTGGCGTCACCGTCATGGGGCAGGGCGGCGGCGTCGAAGACGTCCTGGCGCACGAGGCCGATATCCTTGAGTTCGCGCTCCGACATGGCTCCGAGCTGACGCAGGACGCGGGCATTGATCGCCGCGCGCGACAGGCCCGCCGCGAGGGCGGCGAGGAACTCCGACGCATGGCCCCGCGCCCGATCGAGGAGGGTGGGGCGGCGCGGCAAGGCCGTTTGTGAGGTGTGGATCGTCGCGCCGGTCATGGCCTGTCTCCCTGTTCGATGGCGCGACCATCGGACGGAAGGGCTGGTCCCGACAGGGACAGTGCCGTACGGTTCGGTAGAATTGTCCGGACGAAATGGGCGGACAGATGCCGGGACACCGCCGATGAAAGCCCGCAATGCCGCCGCCCCGACCCTGGTCGAGACGGTCACCCAGGCCATCGCCGAGCGCATCGCCAGCCGGCAGCTCGCGCCCGGCTCCCGCCTGCCCTCCGTGCGGGGATTCGCCGAAGCCATGGGGGTGTCGAAATCCACCGTGGTGGAGGCCTATGACCGTCTCGCCGCCGAGGGCGCCGTCGTGGCGCGGCGCGGCTCGGGCTTCTACGTCGCGGGCAAGACCCGGCCGCTCTGCCTCAAGGCGGTCGGGCCGGAACTCGACCGGGCCGTCGATCCCCTCTGGATCACCCGCCAGTCCATGCAATCCGGGCCGGATCTGCTGAAACCCGGTTCCGGCTGGCTTCCCTCGTCGTGGATGCCCGACGAGGCCATCCGCCGGGGCCTGCGCCAGTTGTCCCGCGACGGAACCCGCAGCCTCGTCTGCTACGACCAGCCGCTCGGGTTCGCGCCCTTGCGCGGACAGATCGCCCGGCGGATGGAGGAGAAGGGCATCGCGGCGGATGCCGACCAGATCCTCCTCGTCGATTCGGCGACGCAGGCCGTCGATCTCCTGTGCCGCTTCCTCTTGACGCCGGGCGATACGGTGGTGGTCGACGACCCCTGCTACTTCAACTACCACGCCCTCCTGCGCGCCCATCGCGTGGCGGTGGTCGGCGTGCCCTTCACCCCCACGGGGCCGGATCTCGTCGCCCTCGAAGCGGCCTTCGCCCAGCATCGCCCACGGTTCTACCTCGCCAATTCGGCCCTGCAGAACCCCACGGGCGCGACCCTGACGCCGGCCACGGTCCACCGGACCTTGCGCCTCGCCGAGGCCCACGACACCCTCATCATCGAGGACGACATCTTCGGCGACCTCGAACCCGAGCCGGCGCCGCGCCTCGCCGGGTTCGACGGGCTGCAGCGGGTGATCCAGGTCGGCAGCTTCTCCAAGACCCTCTCGGCCGCCGTGCGCTGCGGCTTCCTCGCCGTGCGGCCGGACTGGATCGAACCCCTCGTCGATCTCAAGCTGGCGCTCAGCCTCGGCAACGGCCATTTCGCCGCCACCCTCATGCACCGCCTCATCACCGACGGCACCTATCGCCGCCACCTGTCGGAGGTCCGAGAAAAACTCGCGCGGGACCGGGGTCTGGCGGCGCGGCGCCTCGACGCCTGCGGCCTCACCCTCTGGACCGAGCCGCGCGGCGGCCTGTTCCTGTGGGCGCGCCTGCCCGAGGGACTCGATTCCGGCGATGTCGCCCGGCGGGCCCTGGCGGAAGGGGTGGTGTTGGCGCCCGGCGCCGCGTTCAGCACCTCGGGGGGCGGCACGCGCTTTCTGCGCTTCAACGCCGCCCATTGCGCCGATCCACGCATCTTCACGGTGCTGGAGCGCGCCATGGACGGAGGGGCATTGGACGGACCGGCATGACACGCGCGAAGAGTTTGATGCGCCGGCCCGTGTCTCGCGGGCGGTTTTGCGCTATGAGCGGTTGACAGGGGCGACCCAGCCTCGCCACATCCCGGTTATCATGAGCGACGCGCATCCGACGACCCAGACCGCCCCCGCCATCGGGGACAAGCCCCCCCTGGAGATCCTGCTCTGCGCCCCGCGCGGCTTCTGCGCCGGCGTGGTGCGGGCCATCGACGTGGTGGAGCGCGCGCTGGCCATCTACGGACCCCCGGTCTACGTCCGCCACGAGATCGTCCACAACAAATACGTGGTCGAGAGCCTGAAGCGCAAAGGCGCAGTGTTCGTGCGCGAGCTCGACGAGGTGCCGGACGGCTCCGCCCCGGTGATCTTCTCCGCGCACGGCGTCGCCAAGACCGTGCCGAGCAACGCCGATTCGCGCGGGCTGACCACCATCGACGCCACCTGCCCCCTGGTGACCAAGGTCCACCGCGAGGCCGAAATCCATCACAAGCGCGGCCGTCACGTCCTCCTCGTCGGCCATTCGGGGCATCCGGAAGTCGTCGGCACCATGGGCCAGCTGCCCAAGGGCTCCATCACCCTCGTGGAGGATCTGGAGCAGATCGCCGCCCTCGAGCCCGAGAACCGGGACAACCTCGCCTGGGTGACGCAGACCACCCTGTCGGTGGACGACACCCACCACATCGTCGAGGCCCTGAAGAAGAAGTTCCCGACCATCACCGGGCCGCACAAGGACGACATCTGCTACGCCACCACCAACCGCCAGGAAGCGGTGAAGCAGGTGGCTCCCCTGGTCGATGCCGTGATCGTCGTCGGGTCCTCGAACTCCTCGAACTCGCAGCGCCTGCGCGAGGTCGCCGAGCGCGTCGGCTGCCCCATCACCCGCCTGGTGCTGCGCGCCGAGGAGATCGACTGGGAGGCGTTCAAGGACGTTCGCCGCCTCGGCCTCACGGCCGGTGCCTCCGCTCCGGAAGTGCTCGTGGAAGAGATCATCGACGCCTTCGCGGCCCGCTACACCGTGACGGTGGACACGGTCTCGACGGTGGTCGAGGACATGTCGTTCCCCCTGCCGCGCGAGTTGCGCAGCGAAGCCGCCGAATAGGCGGGCCGACCCCGTTTCGACCGGCAAGGGCGCCCTTCGGCGCCCTTGTGCATTTTGACCCCCAACGTTCGAGCGAACCGC
>Ga0182226_1000209_pt1 | contig 10674 bp, 12 predicted proteins | sample G6R1MG_27_FD_129658 | JGI IMG/M metagenome (GOLD analysis project Ga0182226, IMG submission 129658) | Miscanthus phyllosphere microbial communities from Michigan, USA - G6R1_MAIN_07NOV2016_LD1 MG | ecosystem: Host-associated > Plants > Phyllosphere > Phylloplane/Leaf | place: USA: Michigan...
CTCCACGACATCGGCAACACCGTCGAGGAGGGCGTGCGCTCGGCCTCGGGCCTGGGCGCCACCTTCCTGACCGTGCACGCCTATCCGCAGACCATGCGGGCGGCTCTGCGCGGGCGGGGCGCGAGCCTCAAGATCCTGGCCGTGACGGTGCTCACCTCCTACGACGACGCCGACGCCGCGGAGGCCGGCTACGGCCTGCCGGTGGCCGAGCTGGTCGCCAAGCGCGCCGCCCAGGCCGCGGGGATCGGCGTCGACGGTCTGGTCTGCTCGGCCGCCGAAGCGACCTCGGTCCGGCGGATCGTGGGGCCGGACCGGCTGATCGTGACCCCGGGCATCCGCCCGGCGGGCGCCGAGGCCGGCGATCAGAAGCGGGTGATGACCCCCGGGGACGCGCGCAAGGCCGGGATCGATCACGTGGTGGTCGGGCGCCCGATCACCGGCGCTGCCGACCCGCGCGCGGTCGCCCAGGCGATCGTCGCCGAACTGGCCTGATCCCCGGCATTGCCTTCGGGCAACCGGAATCCATCTCAACTCCGCAACCGATGAGGCGCAGGATGGCGAAGGGCTACTGGATCGCGCGGGTCGATGTCCGCGACGCGGAGGCCTACAAGGATTACGTGGCCGCCAACGGCATGGCCTTCGCCAAGCATGGCGGGCGCTTCCTGGTGCGCGGCGGCGCCTACGAGGCGGTGATGGGTCAGGCCCGGTCCCGCAACGTGGTGATCGAGTTCCCGAGCTACGCCGACGCCCTCGCCTGCTGGAACTCCGACCTCTACCAGGCGGCCAAGGCCAAGCAGCGCGGCGGAGTCGATGCCGAGATTTTGGTGATCGAGGGCTATGACGGCCCGCAGCCGAGCGTGTCCGAGCCCACGCCGGAAGCCGGACGGGCCTCCGAATAGGGTTTTCGGCCCCGGGCCTCGAAGCTGGTCTTTGTCTGACTGAGGCCGTGTGAGGCGTCCTACGCCGATCCATCCTGGGGGGCGGTCCGCCCCGTCGGCGCAAGGCCCCGCAACAGGAAGGCCGTCATGGCCTCGAGCGAGGGCACCGGCTGGAGCGCGGTCTGCCCGACCAGCAGCGGATGCGTGTAGCGGGCGATGCCGGCATGGATGCAGGCGGCCGCTTCCGCCGGGTCGGCGGCCTCGAACTCGCCCAGGTCCACGCCCTCGCGGATGATGCGCTCGAACCCGGCGGTGACCCGGGCGATGTGGTGGCGGCAGACCTCCCAGCTCTCGCCCATGGCCGCCTCGACCATCTCGTGCAGCCGGGGAAATTCCTGGCAGCGCCGGGTGCAGTCGCGGTGCAGCAGGTCGATCGCCGCCACCAGCCGCTCGGTGGCGCTGAGGCCGGGCCGGGCCGCGACCTCCGAGACCAGGGCCTCGATCTCGCCGATCAGCCGCTCCAGCACCGCCTCGTTGATCGCCTTCTTCGACTCGAAGAACCGGTAGACGTTGGCCGGGCTCATCTTCAGCGTCCGGGCGATGTCCGCCACGGTGGTCTTCTGGTAGCCGATCTCGCGAAAATACGCCGCCGCCGTCGCCAGGATCCGGCAGCGGGTGGTGGGCGCGCTCTCCTCTGCGAGCAGGGGGGTCGGGGCATCCAGGGACATGCACCCTCAGTAGGGCACGGGCGCGGCGGGCGTCAAAGACCCTGGCTCGAGCCCTTGCGGCGGCCGGACGGCCTGCGGCGGGTCGGCGCGTGCGGAACCGTCCCCGGCCGCACCGATTGCCCCGGCATCCGGCCGTCTCCGAAGGCGGCGAGCGAGCGAGATGCGCAGAATGAACCTGACCGACAAACGAGCCCTGATCACCGGAGCCGATTCCGGCATCGGGCAGGCGACCGCGGAGCTGTTCGCCCGCGAGGGCGCGGACGTGGCGATCACCTACCACTCCGACGAGACCGGCATCCGCGAGACCGCCGCCCGGGTCGAGGCGGCCGGCCGCCGCGCCCTGGTGCTGCAGCTCGATATCGGCGATGCCGCCGCGGTGAACGCCGCCTACGATCGCATCGGCAGCGAGCTGGGCGGCCTCGACATCCTGGTGGCCAATGCCGGCCAGGCGATGAGCGGCATGCCGGTGGCCGAGATGGACGACTCGGTGCTGGAGCGGATCCTGCGGGTGAACCTGATGGGCCCGCTGTTCTGCGCGCGCCCGTTCATCGGGATGCGCCGCGCGGAGGGCGGCGGCGGCAAGATCGTGTTCGTCTCCTCCGTGGCCCAGCATCTGCCGACCCCCGAGAGCGCCCCCTACGGCATGTCGAAGGCCGGGCTCGGCTCCCTGTGCCGGAGCCTGTCGCGGGAGCTCGCCGAGGACCGGATCAACGTCAACAACGTCGCCCCCGGCCTGATCGAGACCCCGATGACCGCCGACCGCTTCGAGAAGACCGAGGTACTCGATCAGTCCCTGGAGCGGATCCCGTGGCACCGCGCCGGTCAGCCGGACGAGATCGCCAAGGCGATCCTCTATCTCGCCTCCGGCGCGTCCGACTACGTCACCGGCCACACGCTGGTGGTGGATGGCGGCCTGACGATGCAGTGGGGCGGCGCCTGAAACGGCGACGGGCGCCGGGTTTCTGCCCGGCGCCCGTCGCTGACCTCAACGCGTCGAAAAAAGGCCCGCCGGCAAGGTGCCGGTCGGGCCGATACCGATCGTGGGCTATGAGCCGAACTGCGAGCCGAGCTGCTCCAGATACTCGGCGAGATCGAGGCCGCCGACGCGCTTGCCGTAATCAAAGCGCATGCCCTGCTGGATGTCGATGCTGGCATCGCGCGTGGTCAGGGTGAACGGCCGAACGCACACCCAGGCCCCGTCGCGGCGATGCTCAAAGTAGCCGAGGATCTCGTGCTTGGCCATGTCCTGCCCTCTGGAAAGTGTTCGAGGACATAACGGTCAGGCTGCCGTTCGGTTCGCAGGGGCAGGACTGTTTTTCACGCGTGATCCGGTGCGGATCGCGTATTCGTGCTCTGAACCTCGCCCGGCCCGTCTCCGTAGAGCTTGACTATAACAGGTCAAGGCGGCGCGCAGCCGCTCGCTTACCATCCGCGCGTTTTGGGTCCCGGAGCAGTGGTGTATCCGCTCCCTGCCGTCCGGGACCCGTTGCCTCAGCGGTCGGCCTTCTCGCCGGCCGCGGTCAGCGCGAGGTAGCGCTCGGTCGTCGGCTTGATCAGCGCGCGCACCGCCTCCGCCATGCCCTGCTCCTCCTTGAGAGATTGCTGGAAGCCGGTCCGGTGGCCCTGCTGACCGGCCGCGTCGGCGATCGTGAGCAGCGACTCGTAGGCCGCGATCTCGAAATTCTCGAAGGCGTGGTTGGCGTAGGTGTTCTTCAGGATCTCGTCCTGGGCCGGCGTATGGCCCAGCGCCATCATGTTTCCGACGAAGCCCAGGAACCCTTCCTTGAGCGCCGACGGCGTGTCGCCCAGGCTCTGCAGGGCTTCCTCCAGGCGCTGGCGCTGGCCGTGGGTCTCCCCGATATGCCGGCGGAGGGCCTGCTCCATCTCCGGGTAGTGGTCCAGGCGCTCCACCTGCCGCTCCATGATCTGCAAGGCCTGCATCTCGACGGCGTGGGTGTTCTTCAGGGCCGTGACGTAGATCGAACGTGCGTCCAAGGTCATGCTGCTGGCTCGCGATTGGGGTGGATCGTGGCGATCCGGTCCCCAGGGCAACCCCGTATGCGCACGGCCAAGTTCCGGCCCAGGCTGCCCTATGGCAGCCCCTCCTCCTGCAACGCCGTCCGCACCGCCGGACGCCCGCGCACCCGGCCGTACCAGGACTGGAGGTTGTGCAGGTGGTCGAAGTGGATATCGGCCCGGTAATAGGAGGTCAGCCACGGGGCCTGTCCCCAGCCGGTGAGCGCGAACAGGTAGGCGTCGGCCACCGTGAAGGTATCGCCCAGGAGGAAGTCGTGCGCGGCGAGCTGCGCGTCGATCCAGGCATAGCGCGCCGCGAGCTTCGGCTTGGCGGTCTCGACCCAGCGCCCCGCCAGCCGGGCGTAGAGCAGCGGAACGAAGCCCTTGTGGATCTCGGACGAGAGGAATCCGAGCATCTCCTGGAGGCGGTAGCGATCGACGCTTCCGTTCGGCGGGGCGAGACCCGCTTCCGGCTTCAAGTCGGCCAGATATTGCAGGATGGCGGGGCCCTCCCGCAGGACGGTGCCGTCGCCGAGATCGAGGGCCGGGACATAGCCGTGCGGATTGACGGCGACGTAATCCGCGCCCGCCTCCGTCCTGTGCGTCGCGGGATCGACGCGGCAGAATGTCAGATCGAGGCCGAGTTCGTGGGCGATGATATGGGGCGCAAGCGAGCAGCTCGCGGGGATGCAATACAGTTTCATGGACAATCTCTGAAGACGTACGGTAACGTCGGTGCCGGAAACGGTGGTGTCCTGAATTTTACGTAGCGCAGTCGAGACGATGTTGGAAGAACGCAGTAGTTTTAGTGCAGGGAACAAGAATTATACTTTGGGACATGTGGGGCCCGGCCGATGAGGGCGACCGTGACCGGGTGCTCCGTCGAGCACGCGATGCACCTGCTCGGCGGCCGCTGGCGCCTGCTGCTGGTGTCCTACCTGATCGACGGCCCGAAGCGCTTCAACGAACTCCGGCGCGACCTGCCGGGCATCTCGCCGCGGATGCTGACCCTGGACCTGCGCGCCCTCGAATCCGCCGGCCTGATCAGTCGGACCGTCTATCCGACGACGCCGGTGAAGGTGGCATATGCCCTGACCGAGGACGGGATGCGGCTGAAGACCGTGGTGTCCGTCGTCCAGGAATTCGGCCTGTGGTTGAAGCAGCGCGACGCGGCCTGAGCGGTTCTATCCGCCTCCCAGCCTGTCCGGTGCGGTCAATGCAGGGATTGGTTCGCCGGCGCGCGCTGCCGGTCCGCAAGATGTTTGCCGATTTCGAGAAGCAGGGTCTCCGTCAGCGTGACGATGCGGGTATCGCCCAGGTCCGAGACGGCGTTGTGCAGGGACAGGCACAGGTCGGCGGTCTTGTTCAGGGCATCCTCGATCGTGTTGCCGTCCCGGGTCGCGAAGGCGATGCCGGCGGCCTTGCTGTCCGAGATCTCGACGACGACGCCTCGCCCCGTGGTCGGCCGGCCGTTCTCGTCCAGGTAGAAATGGCCGCGGGTAAAGACCCAGCGCAGCCGCCCGTCCGGGGAGCAGACCCGGTACTCCGCGGTATAGGAGCTGCCGGATTGCACACAGTCTAAGATAACCTGCGAGATATGCGCCTGATCGTCGTGATGGACGGCCCGCATGATCTCGGCGAGGCTGACGCCGGCTCGCGACCGGGCCGGGCTGATGTTGAACAGCAACGCCGTGACCGGATCGGCCCGGGCGTCGTCGTTGGGGATATCCCACATCCAGAAGCCGACGCCGCCGGATGCTTCGAGCGCCGCGATTAGTGCCGCCTCGGAGACGACATCGTCCGAATGGTCCACCTGGATATCCCCCGATATCGGTATCACGCTTTTTCGCCATGCCGGTTACTGGATCGGCATGGCCAATCTGGCGGGATGTATCAGAAATCGACCGTCGAATAGAGCGCTGTGGCAACAGCCGGGCCGGGTCCGCGTGCGGCGGGACACATCCGGATCCGACGATCGGCGGGTCGCCGCAGGGCCATCGCGCGGTCGCGGATCCCATCGACCCGACGGCCTTGAGACAGGCGTGATTCGTGCGGGTCCGGCTCCCCGCCGCCGAGGCTGTGGCCGATACCTGTGGACCACACAAAGTACCGATAGATTTGCCTTTCAGAATCCAAACCTTTATAAAACAGCTCAATTCGCTTCAAAAAAATGAATTTAGGCTAGATCATGTCGGGACTGCGATACATTCTTCTCGGATGCTCGGCTCTATCGCTGGCTGTCGTGTTGGTCTTCTGGACCGTGAGCGGGCATGCGGGGGATCTGACCGTGTTTTTGGTGATGGCGTTTCTGGTCGCCAACAGCATCTATCTTCTGTTTTCCCAGCCAACATTGAAAGCGAGTTCCGTGTTCGACCGTGCAGCCACAGGGCTTGCTTTCGCCTCGCTCGAACTGCAGCACCAGGCCAAGGAGGCCAAGGTCCGGGAAGCCGAAGCCGAGCGGATTCGGGCGCAGGAGGCGGAGCAGAACACATCAAAACTGCGAGCGGCCGAGGAATTCATCAGCTACGTGCGCCAGAACCCGCTCATGCGGGGGCGGCAGGCGGTGGAGATCAAGCAGATCACGCTGCTCAGCGACCCGAAAAGCATCACGCTTCCGGCCCTCGAACTACCCCGTCCCGCTCCGACGGAGCTGAATGGCCGGCACCACGCCGACCCGGTTACCCCGATCACGCCTCAGCCGCCGCCGCCCGGTGCGATGCCGCGGCTCGAGAACTAAGCGCGCGCCCCGCGACCCTGCCGGTCGCGAACGTGAACACCGATGTCTCCTCGATCGCGGCAGCGCCAGGGGGCGTCATGACGCTTGCAGAACCTTTGCGGGTCTTCGCGTTTGGCGGGTCGCACGCGCTCTGTAGGGAGTAGCCGGTCGCGAGCAGCTTGCGGCCCGCCGGCGCCGTATCGATCACCAGCGCGCGATTCGGGCCGGTGCCGTCGTCGAGGATCCGGTGCGACCCGACGAGCCGGATGGAGCGGACGGCGTCATCGTCCCCAGGATGAGATCGCCGGGGCACTGCTCCACGCCGCAACCGGCCTTCTCGGTCGCCAGCACCGTGGCCACCGGGTCACGGTAGCCGTGCCAGGCCACGGTGGGTGCGGCGGCTTGCCCCGCCCCACGGAGGCCAACGCGCCGGTGGTGAGGACGACGAAGAGCGGCCACCGCACGCGTATCAACCGAATATTCGGTCGTCGACACGCCGCCCGACACGCCGATCTGCCATGGCGACCACACGGCCTTGCGCGGATCGTGTGCGCCCGTGATCCGCCCGTCAGGGCGATTCGAGCTCAGATGCTTCGCCGCGTTGCGCGCTTGCTTACGCGGATCGCACAGGTCCTGTCCGGCGGCGGCGATTTGTGCCGTGGCACGCCTTGCCCCGTCCGGTGCCCCTGACGCCACCTGTCCCGGCCGTCCGGGCGAGCGCCGCTCTCCCGTTTCCGATGTCTCCTCGGCCGCGGTGGAACCAACTTGGCGGTCCGCGGCTTCCTGAGCTGGTTCCGGGAAGGATTTGCTCCTCTCACGGCTCCGAGGAAAACAACCGCCCTCGACGGCGGATATGAGAGGAAATATCCTTTGCGCACCACGCTCATCACCGCAGCCCTGCTCGCTGCCTTCGGCGCCGCCGTCGCGTCGCCCGCATCCGCCGCGCCGATCGCTCCCGGTGCCGTCGCCGCCCCGGCCGACATCGTCTCGACCGTCCAGATGGACCGTATGGAGCGCCGCATGGAGCGTCGCCACATGGAGCGCCGGATGATGCGGCGTCACATGGAGCATCGCATGATGCACCGTCACATGCGCCACCGCATGATGCGCCGCGAGATGATGCACCGCATGTAGTCGATCGACCGGCCCCCGCCGGCAGACACGTCGGCGGGGGCCCGGCTCTGCTTCAGAAATCCGCCGAGAGGGATGCCAGGAACGTCCGCGGCATGCCGTAGGTCAGAATGCTCGATCCTGCGGAACTCCAGTATCGTGTGCCGGCCGCGTTCTCGATGTTGAAGCGGGCCGTCAGCGGCGTTCCGTTCGCCGTGAAGCTGTAGCGGACGCCGAGATCGAGACGCGTCCAGTCCGGGATCTTCTGTGTGTTCGCCTGATCGTAGTACTGGGCGGACGTGTAGATCACGCGCCCGGTCAGGGTCACGCCGCGCAGCATCCAGGCCGGCAGATCCACCTCGCCGCCGAGATTGGCTTGCACGTTGGGCACGCCGGGCGCCACGTGGCCGTCGAAGCGGCCCGCCTCCGTCTTCACCAGCCGGCCGTCCGACAGCGTGAGGCCGCCCAACACGCGAAACCCCTCGGCTGGCGCGCCGAAGACGTTCAGGTCGATGCCCTGATTGCGCTGCTCGCCGTTCAGCCCGAAGATCTGGGTCTTCGGGTCGAGGATCCCGGATGGCTGCGTGATCTCGAAGAACGCCAGGGTGAGCCCGACCGGGTCGAGATCGAGCTTGGCCCCCGTCTCGATCTGGCTCGTCACCACGGGCGGGAACACCGTTCCGGCATTGCGTGCGAGGTCGGGGACATCCGGCCCGAAGCCGAAACCTTCCGCGTAGCTGGCGTAGAGCGATAGCCGATCCCACGGCTTGACGATCAGCGCCGCCACCGGGGTCGAGGCCGGCTTGTCGTAGCGCGATGAGAAGAGGCCATTTGGCAGGATCGTGTCGCGTTGCGCGTTCTGGAAACGGCCGCCGGCGATGAGTTGGATGCGCCCGTCGAGGACGGACGCGGTGTCGGTGACGGCCAGACCGTCCAATCCGGACTGGGTCGTCAGCTGAAGCGGGGGCCTTGTCCGGTATGGGCGCGGGACGATGACTGGAACGTAGAGTGACGACGTGAATCGTGGGCCGGATGCGGAAGAGGACGGCTCCCGCGCCTCGTAATGCGTGGCGACGACCGCCGCCGCATGGTCGATCGGGCCGGTCTGGAAGTGGCTCCTCAGGCCGGTCTCGCCCGACCACTGGCCGTTCTTGACGGATATGGTTGTCGCTTGTTGCGACAGCGTGCCGGACGCGCGTGTGATGCTGCTGCGCGTGGTGAAGAAATCGCGTTGCGTCGCCGAACCGCCGACGGCGCCGAACAACGCGATGTCCGGCGTAATGTCGAATTCCGCCCGCAGGACGGCGAACTTCTGATCAATGTTCGAGCGCTCCCATGGTTGCTGCACGTTGCGGCTCAGGCGTGGCGCGCGCGGGATCCGGACTCCCGGAAGAACAGAGAGGCCCGAACTTTGGGCGTCCAGGTCGAGGTGCTGGTAGCCGGCATCGAGGCTGAGGCGGAGCGCGTCGCCGCGGAGATCAAGGCCCAGCGTCAGGGCGCCGAGGTTCTGGTTCTGGCGATCGATCGGGGTCGGCCCGTCGCGGTAGACGCCGTTGATCCGGACGCCGACGGCGTTGCCCTCTCCGAAGCGACGGCCGACATCGAACGTCCCGCCGACATTGCCGCGCGAGAGGTATTGCGCCGTGACGCGCGTCAGGGGCGTCTCGGTTGCGCGCTTGGGGACGAGGTTGACCACGCCCACGGCGCTGCCCGAGGGCGGGAAGCCGTATAGGAACGAGCCGGGCCCGCTCAGGACCTCGACGCGCTCGATGCCCTCGATCGCCGGCCGGTAGACGCTCGCGATGCCGTACAGACCGTCGAATGCCGTATCTCTCGAGATGACGACGAATCCGCGGATGAAAAGGTTCTGTTGTGAGCCGTAGGGCGGCTGTTGTTCGCGGACGGAGGCGTTGTTCGCCAGGACGTCGCCGACCGTCAGTGCCTGCTGGTTGCGGATCAACTCCGCGGTGTAGTTCGATTGTGTGAACGGCAGGTCGAACACGCTGCGATTGCCGAGGAAGCCGGCACGGCCGCCGCTCGCGACTTGCCCGCCGGCGAACGGGGCCGGGGGCTGTCCGATCGTACCGGTCGGCGGCGGCGACCCGGGATCCGGAGCGTTTCCGCCGTGGGACTCCACCGAAAGTTCGTCGAGCAGCATCACCGGCTGTGCCGCTGCAGCTTGGCTCATCACGGCCATCGATACTGCTGTCAGCAAGAATTGGATGAAAGGACCACGGTCAGACGGAGCTCGATGACTCCGTTTTTGATCGAGTAATTTGTATAGACTCAAAGATTTTTTGATCATTCTGTCGACGCAGCCCGCGCACAAAGACGTTTTTGTGCGTCGTTCCCATATAAGGCGCGCAATAAAATCCAAAATTTTAAGTCATTGATTTGAATGATTGCAATTTATGTTACGGCGGCATCTACGTTATTGCCAAATCAAGATATTATCATCTAAATTTTACGATAAAATATTTAAAAACCTCAGGCAGAAAATGAGCACGAAATAAATTGGTGTAAAAAATATTTTTACTGAGGCATGTCTGTGGACATTTCGCTGGGACACCTCTTTCTCCGACTGACGAGGCGGCGGATTTCGTCAGCGCCGGCATATGGAGCGCCAGTGGCGGCCATCCGGGTACGCCCGAGCTTCGGCGCAAGCGCAGGCTCCAGAGCGATCCGACCGGGATGGCCGATGGTTGGGCCGTTCGCACGCACGCTGTTCAGTCCATGGCTCCGACGCGCTGAATGGACATCCCGCGAACGGGCGCCCCCGCGCTCTCGGGGCGACCCGCGGATGGGTTTTCCGCGCTACGCGTCTCGACCGGCAGGCCGAGCCGATCGAACCATCTGGGCCGCAACGCGTTTCAAGCCTCCGGTAGGAGACAGGTACGATGAAAGCGTTTTTGGCAGCGGTCGCCGTCGGTTTCGGCGTGATGTCCGCGCTCGGGCCGGCTCTGGCTCAACGCGGCCCCGATTACGGCTATGGCGATCGGGATTACGGCGGCCGGGATCGCGATGACGATTACCGGGGCCGCGACCGCGGCTATCGGGACCGCGGCTACGGCGAGCGCGCCTATGGCGGCTTCGACGAGCGCGAGTATCTGCGCTGCAACCCCGATGTCCGCCGGGCGATCGCGAACGGCCAGATGGAATCCGGCGCGGCCCATTACCGGACCTTCGGCCGCCGCGAGGGCCGTCGCCTGAGCTGCTGATACGCCGC
>Ga0182226_1000212_pt1 | contig 10607 bp, 8 predicted proteins | sample G6R1MG_27_FD_129658 | JGI IMG/M metagenome (GOLD analysis project Ga0182226, IMG submission 129658) | Miscanthus phyllosphere microbial communities from Michigan, USA - G6R1_MAIN_07NOV2016_LD1 MG | ecosystem: Host-associated > Plants > Phyllosphere > Phylloplane/Leaf | place: USA: Michigan...
CCGCGCCTTGCCTCCCGGCCAGCATCGCCTCCACGGCATCGGCGATCTCGGCGGGTTCGGCGAGGCGGCCCGGCCCGAACTCGGCCTCCGCCATGGCCCCATCATTGGGGCCGACGACGTGAACGCCGTCCCCCATGAGCGTCGCGAGATTGCGCCGCGTCGCCGGGTGCTGCCACATCCGCACGTTCATGGCCGGGGCGATGAGGATCGGCAGGGTGGTGGCGAGGAGCACCGTGGCGGCGAGATCCGAGGCCTCGCCCGTGGCCATCCGGGCCATCAGGCTCGCGGTGGCGGGCGCCACCACGATGGCGTCGGCGTCGCGGGCGAGCTTGATGTGGCCGATATCGGCCTCCTCCGCCCGGTCGAACAGGTCCGTGTGGGCGCGCTCGCCGGCGAGGGCCGCGGCGGCCAGCGGCGTCACGAATTCCTGCGCGCCCTCGGTCAGGAGCGGACGGACCCGCGCCCCGCGCTCGCGCAGGCGACGGATGAGGTCGAGGGCCTTGTAGGCCGCGATGCCGCCGCCGATCACGAGGAGGATGCGGCGGTTCTCGAGGGGGCGGGTCATGGAACACTCATCGGACCGGGCGCGGGCCGGAGCCCGCCGCGCTCCATACACCCGATCCGCCCCGGATGCAGGCCGCGTCAGGCCGGCGGGCGTGGCGCCCGGGCGAGGCGGGTCGGCGCGTGGACGGCCCCCATGGACTGGGCCATCTCGGCGGCGGTGAGGCCGGCGCCGTCGCGCCGGTCCGGGTCGGCGCCGTGGGCGAGCAGCAGGTCGATGATCTCCAAGCGGTCGAACATCGCCGCCGTCATCAGGGCCGTGCGGGTGCCGTCGCCGGTGCCGTCCACGAGGGCGCCGTGGGCGAGGAGCAGTTCGGCCATGGCGCGGTCGCCCTTGAAGGCGGCGCCGGCCAGCGGCGTCTGGCCCCGGTCATTGGCGAGTTCCGGATCGCCGCCGTGTTCGAGGATCGCCCGCGCGGTCTCGGCCTGCCCATTGTAGGCGGCGAGCATCAGCAGGCTGTCGCCCTTGTCGTTGCGCAGGTTCGCCGGCAAGCCCTGGCCGAACAGGTCGGCCAGTTCCTGGGTGTGCCCGAGGCGGGCGAACTGGAAGACCCGGCCGGCGAAGGCGAGGGTCGCGTCGTCGAGTTCGGGCTTTTGGGGATCTTGCGGCTGCATCGGGGTCCGTCCGGTCGGTTGCCGGGGTGATCTGGGCTTCACTCCCCGGCCTGTCCAGCCGGGGAGGGCGGCGTTCGCCTACGGGATCACCCGCTCGGCCCGCAGCCGTGCGAACAGGTCGAAGAAGGCGTCGTCGCTCGGCTGGTAGTCGAGGAAACCGAGGCGCCGGCTGCGACTCATGTCGGTGACGACCTCGATGGGCCGGCCGAGATCCGCATCCGTGTGCCAGGCCGAGGCGAGGCGGTCGAGATCCGGTTCCACGAGGCCGTGCCGCGCGGCGAGGTCCCGCCACAGGGGCGCGGCTCCGGCCATCTGCTGCTCCAGGGGCATCGCGGCGCCGGAATAGGGCGCGGGCGGGACGCCGAACCACTCCGCGATGCGGCTCCACATCCACGACCAGCGAAACACGTCGCCGTTCACCACATTGAAGGCGTGGTCGGCGGCGGCCGGGGTGGTGGAGGCCCAGGCGAGGTGGCGGGCGAGCAGCCGGGCATCGGTGACGTCCGTGAGGCCGTTCCATTGCTGGGGCGAGCCGGGGAACGCGAACGGCCGCCCGGATTCGCGACACAGGGTGGCGTAGGCCGCGAGGGTCACGCCCATGTTCATGGCGTTGCCGAGGGCATAGCCCACGATGGTGTGGGGGCGGTGGACGCTCCAGGTGAACCCGCGCCGCGCGGCAGCGGAAAAGACTTCGTCTTCCTGCACGTAGTAGAAATTCTCCACCGGCAGCCGATCCTGATCCTCACGGAACGGGGTCTGGGGGAGGGTGCCTTTGCCGTAGGCCTCGAAGGGCCCGAGATAGTGCTTCAAGCCTGTCACCAGGGCGACGTGGGCGAGCGGCGCATGGCCGAGGGCGTCCAGGAGGTTGCGGACCATGGCGCCGTTGACGCGGCAATTCTCGGCCTCCGTCGCCTGACGCATCCAGGTGGTGACGAACACGTGGGTCGGGCGCACATCCGCCAGGGCCGCCGCGAGGGACGCCGGATCGGTCAGATCGGCGACCACGGGCGAGACGCCGGCGATGTCCACGGGCCGGCGGGCGAGGCCATGCACCGTCCAGCCGGTCTCCACGAGGTGGCGCGCGAGGTTGTTTCCGACGATGCCGCTGGCACCGGCGATGAGGGCCGTTCCCGTCATGAATTCAGAACTCCGTGGCGGCGAAAGCGGCCTTGAGAACCTAACGGTCTCGATGGCGGGCCGTTCTCCCCCGATTTGGAGCCATGTGCGCGGCGCAGGGGCTTGAGGGCGGCGGGCGTTCGTCGGGCCGGAGAGGGGCGAGACCCTTCCCGGTCCAGCGGGAAAGGCCCATATCTCTCCCATGGCCGTCCCGAAGAAACCGCGCTCCTCGACCGTCACGGAGGCTCCCGCCACCGCGCCCTCCAAATCGAGGGGGACGCCCAAGGCGTCGAAGCCCGAGCTTCAGCCCCTCGACGAACACCTCGCCGCCCTGCTGAGCCCGGCCCTCAACCGCAACCGCCTGCCGGTGGTGGAGAACACCCCGCCGCCCGCGCCGGAGCGGCCCGGACGGCCGAAGAAGGTGGCGGAGAAGCGCGAGAAGGGCTCCGCAAAAGGGTTCGGTGAGGCGCCGCAGGCGGCGTTCACGCCTGACGCGGCTCCGGTCGATCCGGCGCTGGCCCAGGCGCTCGGCCTCACCCCGCCGGAGGACGGTCTGCGCCCCGAAGGAATGGAAGACGACGGCGATACGTCGCTCGCCACGGACGGTGTTTCGGCCACGGTGGATGCCCTGTCGCGGTTGCTCACCGAGGGCAATCCCCTGTTCAAGGACGGGAAGAACTGGACGCCGCACCGCCCGGAGCGACCGAAGAAATCCGAGGGCGGCAAGCCGTTCCGCCTCCAGTCCGAATTCCAACCGGCGGGCGACCAGCCCCGCGCCATCGCGGAACTCGTGGACGGGGTTAAGAAGGCCGAGCGCGATCAGGTGCTGCTCGGCGTCACCGGCTCGGGCAAGACCTTCACCATGGCCAAGGTCATCGAGGAGACCCAGCGCCCGGCCCTGATCCTCGCGCCGAACAAGACCCTGGCGGCGCAGCTCTACGGCGAGTTCAAGAGCTTCTTTCCCGACAACGCGGTGGAGTATTTCGTCTCGTACTACGACTACTACCAGCCCGAGGCCTACGTGCCGCGCTCGGACACTTTCATCGAGAAGGAATCGTCCATCAACGAGCAGATCGACCGCATGCGCCACGCCGCGACCCGGGCGCTGCTGGAGCGTGACGACGTCATCCTCGTCGCCTCCGTCTCGTGCATCTACGGCATCGGCTCGGTGGAGACCTACACCGCCATGTCGTTCACGGTGTCGCTGGAGGAGAAGATCGAGCAGCGCCAGCTCATCGCCGACCTCGTGGCGCTGCAGTACAAGCGCATCCAGTCGGATTTCGCCCGCGGCACCTTCCGGGTCCGCGGCGACGTCATCGAACTCTGGCCCGCCCACTTGGACGATCGCGGCTGGCGCATCGGCCTGTTCGGCGACGAGATCGAATCGATCACCGAGTTCGACCCGCTCACCGGCAAGAAGATCAACGACCTGAAGTTCGTGAAGGTCTACGCCAACTCGCACTACGTCACGCCGCGCCCGACCCTCCAGCAGGCGGTGAAGGGCATCAAGACCGAGCTGAAGCTGCGGGTCGACGAGCTGACCCGGATGGGCCGCCTCATCGAGGCCCAGCGCATCGAGCAGCGCTGCACCTTCGACATCGAGATGATCGAGGCCACGGGCGCCTGCAACGGCATCGAGAACTATTCGCGCTATCTGACGGGGCGAAAGCCCGGCGAGCCGCCCCCGACCCTGTTCGAATACCTGCCCGACAACGCCCTCGTGTTCACCGACGAGAGCCACGTCACGGTTCCGCAGATCGGCGGCATGTACAAGGGCGACTTCCGCCGCAAGGCGACGCTCGCCGAGTACGGCTTCCGTCTGCCGTCCTGCCTCGACAACCGCCCCCTGCGGTTCGAGGAGTGGGACGCCATGCGCCCGCAATCGATCCACGTCTCGGCGACCCCGGCGAAGTGGGAGATGGAGCAGACCGGCGGCGTCTTCGCCGAGCAGGTGATCCGCCCCACCGGCCTCGTCGATCCGGTGATCGAGATCCGCCCCGCGCGCTCCCAGGTGGACGACCTCCTTGGGGAAGTCCGCGAGGTGGCGCAGGCCGGGTACCGGACCCTCGTGACCACCCTGACGAAGCGCATGGCCGAGGACCTCACCGAGTATCTGCACGAGAACTCCGTGCGGGTGCGCTACATGCACTCCGACATCGACACCCTGGAGCGCATCGAGATCATCCGCGATCTGCGGCTCGGCGCCTTCGACGTGCTGATCGGCATCAACCTTCTCCGGGAAGGCTTGGACATTCCGGAATGCGCCCTCGTGGCGATCCTCGACGCCGACAAGGAGGGGTTTCTGCGCTCCGAGACCTCCCTGGTGCAGACCATCGGGCGCGCGGCCCGCAACGCCGAAGCGCGCTGCATCCTCTACGCCGATAACATCACGGGCTCCATGGAACGGGCCATGGCCGAGACCGAGCGCCGCCGCACGAAGCAGCTCGCCTACAACGCGGAGCACGGCATCACCCCGCAGAGCGTGAAGCGCGGCATCGGCGACATCCTGTCGAGCGTGTTCGAGGGCGATCACGTCCAGGTGGATACGGGGCTCGCCAAGGACGCCGTCACCATCGGCCACAACTTCAAGGCCGTGATGGCCGACCTCGAGAAGCGCATGCGCACGGCCGCCGCCGACCTCGACTTCGAGGAGGCCGCGCGCCTGCGCGACGAACTCAAGCGCCTGCAGGCGACGGAACTCCTCGTCTCCGACGATCCCATGGCGCGCCAGGGCGACATCGAGCGCGAGACCGGGCGCTACGGCGCCAAGCAGAGCCGCATCTCGAAACCGACCCTCGACAATATGGGGCCGGGCACCGACCGCGAATTGCCCGTCGGCGGCGTCGCGCCCCTCTGGGCCGAGCGGCCGAAGGCCCGCTCGACGCAGGGGCTCGGCGGCCAGAAGCCGAAATACAAGGGTGGAGGCGGACGCCGGAAGGGGTGAGGGGAACCGCCGGACCCCGCCCGCGCTTGGTTCGGTATCGGGCACCCCAGGGGTGCCGCCCCCGTCCCTCGCCGGAGACCGCCTTGATCATGACCACCACCTCCGCCCGTCGGCGTCATGCCCTGCGGCCCCGCGCCGGAACCGCGGCCACGGGCCTGTTCGTCGCCGGTCTCGCCGTCTCGGCGGCGTTCGGCATTATCGTCACTCCCCTCGGGAGCCGGACCGCCGTGGCGCAGTCCGTGGCCAATCCCAACGACCAGCCCACGCCCGCCACCCTGCCGTCGCGGAATGCCGCCGCCGACCGGCCCACGGGGCAGGTCTCGCCGCCCAAGGCCATCGACCATTCCACGGCGGTGACCGGCTCGACGGGCCGCGCGAGGACCAATCCGCTCGATCACCTGCCCGCCCAGGACCGCTCCGCCACGGGCGGCACCCGGCAGCAGTAGAACGACGTTTCAACGCAGAACGGGAGAAGCGACCATGGGCCTCCTCGATCAGGTGATCGGCGGCGTTCTCGGACAGGTTCTGGGCGGCGGCCGCCACGAGCAGGGGGGCGGACAGGGCTCCGGCACGGGCAGTCTCTCGCCCATCGTCCAGGCGCTCCTCATGCTCCTTCTCTCCAAGGGCGCCGGCGGCCTCGGCGATCTCCTGGGTGGCGGCCGGCCACGTCACGACGAACTGGGCCCCGGGCGGGAACCCGAAGGACGCGAGCCCGCCGGCGACCACGACGGTGATCTCGGCGGCTTCGGCCAGGACCGGGACGAGGGCGGTCCGCGCGGCCGGGGCGAGGGCGATTTCAGCGATCTGGCCGGCATGCTCGACGGACCGGGCGACCGGGGCGACGGACACGACCCGGGCGCCGGGCCCTATGCCCGCCTCGACCACGAAGCCGGGGACGGGCAGAGCGGCCTCGACGGGCTCATCGACCGCTTCCAGCGTGGCGGCCTCGGCGATCTCATGGAATCTTGGATCGGCCATGGCGAGAACCGCCCGGTGCAGCCGCGCCAGCTCGCCGATGCCCTCGGCTCCGACACCATCGACACCCTGTCGCAACGCACGGGCCTGCCGCGCGAGGCGCTCCTGAGCCAACTGGCGGAGGCCCTACCGCAGGTGATCGACCGCCTCACGCCCCAGGGCCGGCGCCCCACGGGTGAGGACACGCGCGGCTGGTAGCTCCGACGCCCCCTTCGACCTGAAGGTCGAAGGTCATGGGGCCGCGCGGGAACGCACCGCGCGGCCGAAGCACATGCCCAACTCGTAGAACCGGAAGGTGTTTCGACCCGCCGCCTTGGCTTTATGCAGGGCGAGGTCGGCTTGCCGGTACAGGGTATCGGGATCGCCGCCTTCGCGCGGAGCCCGTGTGATCCCGACGCTGGTCCCGACGATCGCCGATTCGCCGTCGAGGTCGATGGGCGCACGGATCGCCGTGATGAGGCGTTGTGCCAAGAGCGCATCGTCGTCCGCCCGTTCCGTGTGGATTCGGATGATGACGAACTCGTCGCCGCCCACCCGTGCCACGGTGTCCTCGTCCCGGACGAGCTTTCTCAGGCGCTCGGCCACGCTGCGCAGCACCGCGTCTCCCGCCTGATGCCCCAGCCCGTCGTTGACGGCCTTGAACCGATCGAGGTCGAGGCAGAACAGCGAGAAGCTGTCGCCGCCCTCTCGGATCGCCGCGAGCCCCTGGATCAGGCGCTCGCGGAACAGGGTGCGGTTGGCGAGATCCGTGAGGGCGTCGTGCCGGGCCAGGTGATCGACCCGGCGGATGGCCGCTTCCTGCTCGGACACGTCGCGCACCGCCGCGACGTAGCCCGTCGCCTCCCCCGTCACGGCGTCGCGGGTCGGATTGAAGGTCACTTCGACCCAGACCCATGACCCGTCCTTGCGGCGATAGCGCTGACGGGTCACGGCCCGGTGTATCCGTCCCTCGTTCAGGGCCGCGAGCGAACGGTTGAAGCCCGCCACGTCGTCGGGATGAATCTGGTCCGCGGGAAACATTCCGACGAGTTCTTCCGGCTCGTAGCCGAGGATCGTCCGGGCCGCCGGGGAGACGTATTGCCGCTGGGTGTCGAGCCCGGAGCGAACGATCATGTCGGCGGTGTTGTCGGCGAGCAGTCGGTAATGCGCCTCGCTGTCGCGCAGGCGCGCCTTGGTCCGGCGCAGGGTGAGCTGGGCCGCGACCACCGTCGCCAGATCCGCGAGCTGCGCCCGCTCCACATCGGAGAAGGTGCGCGGTTCGGTCCCCTGAATGCACAGGGTGCCGATCCGGACGCCCGGATCGAGGATGATCGGAGCACCGGCATAGAAGCGGACATGGGGCGCCCCGGTGACGAGGGGCGAGGCGGCGAAACGCGGATCGCGCCGCGCATCCTCGATCACCATCACCGCATCGGTCAGGATGGCATGGGTGCAGAACGACACGTCACGCGGGGTTTCGGCGATCGTGAGACCGCACCGGGCCTTGAACCACTGCCGATCCGCCTCGACGAGGGACACCGTGGCCATGGGCACGCGGAACAGGGCGGAGGCGACACGACAGATCGCGTCGAACTCGGCCTCCGGTGCCGTGTCGAGAACCGCGAGGTCGCGCAGAGCCGAAAGGCGCTCGGCTTCGTTGGCGGGCGGAAGATCCATGTGCGCTTCGAACAGCCCCGGCGGACACGACAACAGAACAGGGTCCGCGATCTAATGGCCGGGGATGCAAACACCGCCTTAACGGCGGCGGTCGATCATTCGGGCGGATGGACCTGACAGGTCGGGCAATAGAAGGTCGACCGTCCGGCCTGGGTGATGCGCGCGATGGAGCCGGTGCATCCAGCCGCCCGGCACGGTTCGCCGGACCGGTCGTAGACCCGGAACGCGTGCTGGAAGGCCCCGGCGCTGCCGTCCGTGTGCGCGTAGTCGCGTAAGGTCGAGCCCCCGGCGGCCACCGCCTCGGCGAGAACCTCCGGAATGACGGCCGCCAGGCGGCGCGCCTCCGGGGTGGGGGCGCCGTCCGCGTCGGCGAGGCGCCCGGCCCGCGTTTCGGGGTGGAGGCCCGCCCGGTGGAGGGCCTCGCAGACGTAGATGTTGCCGAGACCCGCGATGAGGCGCTGGTCGAGGAGGGCGGCCTTCAGGGGCGTGATCCTGTGGCGGAACAGCCGCGCCATCGCCTCCGGCGTCAGGGCGTCGCTCAGGGGCTCGATCCCCATGGCGGCGAAGTGCCGGCACGTCGCCAGATCCGCCGTCGGCACGAGATCCATGAAGCCGAAGCGGCGCGCATCGTTGTAGGTCACGGTGGCGCCGTTCGAAAGCGCGATCACCACATGGTCGTGCTTCGGCGTGCCCAGCGCCCCGTCGAGGTAGAAATCCCCCGGCGAGAGGTTGCGGCCGTCCGGCATCGCCACGTCGAAGCGCCCGCTCATGCCGAGATGCATGATGAGGGCCTCGTCCGAATCGAGGGGGGCCACGAGGTATTTCGCCCGCCGGTCGAGGGCCAGCACGGTGCGGCCCTCCAGGCGCTCGACGAAACCTTGCGGAAAGGGAAACCGGAGGTTCGGCCGCCGCAGGGTGACGCGGGCGATGCGGGCGCCGACCATGGCGGGCGCGAGCCCCCGGCGCACGGTCTCGACTTCGGGCAGTTCGGGCATGGCTCTCCGGAGCGGATCGTCGAGGGCAGGGTGCGCTGCCGGGGACAGCAGCGGGGACATGGCGATCCGCCACGCCTTTCGCTATGACGCGGGAACCCAAGAGGTGAGGTTCATGAGTCAGCCCGAGCGGTCCCCCACGGACGAGCGCACGCATTTCGGCTTCGAGCAGGTGGCGCTGGGCGAGAAGCAGGCCCGCGTCGACGACGTGTTCCGTTCCGTCGCGAAGCGCTACGACCTCATGAACGACCTGATGTCGGGGGGCCTGCACCGGGCCTGGAAGCAGCAGCTCATCTCGATGCTGCGCCCGCCGCAGAACCGGCCGTTCCACCACCTCGACGTTGCCGGCGGCACCGCCGACATCGCGTTCCGGTCCCTCGAGGCCGGCGGCCCGGCCAGCCATGTCACCGTGCTCGACATCAACGAGGCGATGCTGCGGGTCGGCGCCGAGCGGGCGGGCGACCGCTTCACCGGGCGCATCAACTTCGTCACGGCCAATGCCGAGGCCCTGCCGCTGCCGTCCGAGAGCTTCGACGCCTACACCATCGCGTTCGGCATCCGGAACGTGCCGCGCATCGACCGGGCGCTCGCCGAAGCCCACCGGGTCCTGAAGCCGGGCAGACGCTTCCTCTGCCTCGAATTCTCGAAGGTCGACCTGCCCGTCCTCGACCGGATCTACGACGCCTATTCGTTCCACGTGATCCCGCGCCTCGGCTCGACGGTGGCGGGGGACGCCGAATCCTACCGCTACCTCGTGGAATCCATCCGCAAGTTTCCGAGCCCCGGCCGGTTCGCCGGGATGATCGAGGCCGCCGGGTTCCGGCATGTGAGCCACCGGCCCCTGTCGGGCGGCATCGTGGCGATCCATTCGGGCTGGAAGGTCTCGTGAGCGGGCCTTTCGCCTGATGCTCGCCTCCCTGCTCCGCGGCGCCCATGTCGGCTTCGTCCTCGCCCGCGAGGGCGGCCTCTCCCTCATCGAGGCCGGCGACCTGCCGCCCCACTTGCGCCTCGCCCTCAGGGCCGGACGGCTGCTGGAACGGCGGGGGCTCGGCACCGGGGCCGGCCCCCTCCAGCGGGCGCTCACCCGCCTCGGGCCGTCCTACGTCAAGTTCGGGCAGTTCCTCGCGACCCGGCCCGACATCGTCGGGCTCGAGGCGGCGCGCGACCTTGAGACTCTTCAGGACCGGGTGCCGCCCTTCCCCCAGGACGTGGCCCTGCGGGTGATCGAGGCGGCGCTCGGCAGGCCGGTGCAGAGCCTCTTCGTCTCGTTCAGCCAGTCCATCGCGGCGGCTTCCATCGCCCAGGTCCACAAGGCCCACATCCTCGATCCCGATGGGACCGAACGGGTGCTCGCCGTGAAGGTGATGCGGCCGGGGGTGCGCGAGCGTTTCCAGCGCGACCTGCGGGTCATGCGGTTCATCGCCCGCATCGTCCACGCCCTGTCGCCGGAGGCCGAACGCCTGCGCCCGCGCGAGGTGGTGGAGATCCTCGCCCGCTCCGTCACCATGGAGATGGATTTCCGCCTCGAGGCGGCGGCCATGTCGGAGCTCGCCCAGAACACGAAGGACGACACCGACTTCCGCGTGCCCCGGCCCGATTGGGAGCACACCGCCCGCGACGTCCTGTCGAGCGAGTGGATCGAGTGCATCCCCCTCAACGACCGGGCCGCCATCGAGGCGGCCGGACACGATTCGCGGGCACTCGGGCGCGCCGTGATCCAGTCGTTCCTGCGCCACGCCATCCGGGAC
>Ga0182226_1000214_pt1 | contig 10569 bp, 5 predicted proteins | sample G6R1MG_27_FD_129658 | JGI IMG/M metagenome (GOLD analysis project Ga0182226, IMG submission 129658) | Miscanthus phyllosphere microbial communities from Michigan, USA - G6R1_MAIN_07NOV2016_LD1 MG | ecosystem: Host-associated > Plants > Phyllosphere > Phylloplane/Leaf | place: USA: Michigan...
CGACGGCCTGCCGGCGGTGACGCTGAACGATACGGGCCGCTGGGAGCGGGCCGAGATCGGCGGCCGTCTCTACAGCCTCTACGATCTGCGCCTGCGCATCTATCGGCGGAAATTCGCGGTCAAGTATCTCAACAACCTGCTCGCGCAGATCACGCCGTTCCTGTTCTATGCCATCGGCGGCATGTTTGCCCTCAAGGGCGAACTCGATATCGGCCAGCTGGTGGCGGTTCTTGCCGCGTATCGGGACTTGCCGCCACCGCTCAAGGAGCTGATCGACTGGGATCAGCAGCGCCTCGACGTCGAGGTGAAGTACGAGACCGTGGCAGCCCATTTCGGGCCGCAGCGCCTCCAGCCCGCGGAACATGAGAAACAGGTGGCGCCGCCGAAGCTCGGCAGCCCTTTGCGCGTCGAAGCCCTGGCGCTGCGCGACCCGCAGGGAGGCCTGCCGATCGAGATCGGCGATGTCCAGGCCGCGCTGCCGGGGCAGTTCGCCCTGGTCCCGCCCGGACCGATCGCTCAGGAATTCGCTCGAACCCTGGCCGGCCTTCGGGTTCCGACCAGCGGCTCGATCCGGATCGGCGACCATGACCTGTCGACTCTGCCGCGGGCAGCCCGCAGCCGCCGCATCGCCTTCGCGGATCTCGACCCGGTCCTGTTCCCCGGAACGGTGCGCGACAACCTGCTCTACGGGCTACGAATCAAACCCCTGCGCACGAAGAGCCTCGACCTGAGCAAGTCGCGGATCAACGAAGCGGTGAAGACCGGCAACCCCGCCGACAGCATCGACGACCCGTGGATCGACTACGCCCGGTTCGGCGTCCGCGACGCCCGGGACCTCGACGAACACCTGCTCGACCTGCTCTTCCGCCTCGATCTCGGCGACGACCTGTATCGCTTCGGTCTCGGCGCCCTCAGCACCGTGGTCCACGATACGCCGGCGGGTCAGCGCATGATCGCCGCCCGGGAACATCTGCGCACGCATTTTGCCCAGAGCGGGCTGGCCGACCTGGTGATCCCGTTCTCCCGGGGCAGCTACAACGCGCAGGCCACGGTGGCGGAGAACTTGATGTTCGGAGTGCCCCGCGACCCGACCCTGATGGATCCGAGGCGGCTCGCTGGCGTGAGGCTGTTCCGGGAGGCGCTGGAGCGGGCGAAGCTGCTTGACGATCTCGACCGCATGGGCGTGGCGATCGCCCAGAACCTCAAGGACATCTTCGCCGACGTGCCGCCCGGCCATCCGCTGTTCCGGCGCTTCTCACTGATCACCCCGGACGCCCTACCCGAATATCTGCGCCGGCTCGCCCGGCTGCCCGAGGAAGGCCGCTTGGACGAGACGGACAGCGTGGCGTTCCTGGCGCTCGCCCTGGCCTATGTCGAGCCGCGGATGCGCTTCGGCCTGCTTGACCAGCCGCTCAAGCTCCGCATCGTCGGGGCGCGCGGCGTGGTGCAGGCGTTCATGCACGGCCATGACGGTTGCGATATCGAATCGTATGACCCCAACCGGATCAATCCGCGCAGCACCGTCCTCGACAACCTGCTGTTCGGCCGTATCGACACGGCACGGATGCATGGCGAGCAAATCATCCAGCGCGAGGCTCGCGCGGTGTTTCGCCAATTCGAGTTGGAACGCCAGATCCAGAGACGCGGCCTGGAGAAAGAGGTCGGCAATCGCGGTCAGCTTCTCACCGATCGCGTGCGCGTCCGGATCGGCCTGGGCCGGGCGCTGCTGCGCGACCCGGAGATCCTGGTGGTGGATCGGGTGAGCGAGCAGCTGGAGCGGGGCGTAGAGACGCTGCTCGACGTGACGGGAGCAGTGCTTCCTCGCAGCAGCCTTGTGGCGAGCGTATCCAGTGAGGGCGACGCTGCCCGCTTCCCTCAGCGATTGCCGCTTCGCCCCACCGAGGCGCGCCTGCGCAACGCTGCCGAGTGATCCAGGAAGCCCCATGTCGCGAGACACGACCGGGATCGCTCCGCAGTTTACAGTGTCGCCGGTCTCCGGCACAGGATGGCTCACATGCCTGTATCGACGGACGCGATCGCGATTTCGGGTCGGACAAATCCGAGCCTCGCCGACCTGCCGCGCCTGGTGCCACCGCACCCGGCTTCGGCGGAGCATGAGCTGCCGCTTTCGGCCTATCTACGCTCGATCCGCGACAACGGGCTGGCCGGTTTCCCCCGGAGCGCCTTTGAGGAAGCGATCACGCGCCGCGGCCTGCTCGGCCGGTCGAGCTACGTCCTGAACGACCCTGAGGCGATCCGCCATTTCCTGGTGGACAACCAAGCCAATTACGCCCGCACCACCGGCACGGTGCGGATCCTGCGTCCGATCTTGGGCGACGGCCTCTTGATCAGCGAGGGTTCGGCCTGGCGGCACCAGCGCCGGACCCTGGCACCGGCCTTCACGCCAAGAGCGATCGACGGGCTCGTCCCCCACATCGCCGCTGCGGTGGATGACGGGATCGAGCGGATCGTCGCCGAGGCATCCGAGGGCCCAATCGACCTGTTCACGGCCTTCCACCGGCTTGCGCTGGAGATTGCCGGGCGCAGCATGTTCTCGGTCGGCATGGACCGGTACGGTCTGGAGCTCCGCGAACTGATCGCCGCATACAGCGTCAAGATCGGCCGGCCGCACCTCCTCGACATCGTGATGCCGCCGGGCTGGCCGGTCCCGCTCGACTGGTCCCGTGCGCGGTTCCGGCGCCGCTGGATTCCGTTCCTCGACCGAATCATCGCAGCGCGCCAGGCGGCGACCCGGGAACCCGGCCATTCCGGCGACCTGCTCGACCTGCTCGCCACGGCCCGCAATCCGGATACCGGCGCCCCCTTCAGCGCCGAGGAGCTACGCGACCAGGTCGCGACTATGATCCTGGCCGGCCACGAGACCACAGCCGGCACGCTGTTCTGGGCTGCCTACATGCTGGCGCTCGCCCCCGAGTTGCAGGAGCGTCTGGCGGCCGAAGCTCAAGCCGCCGACCTCACCAATCCGACCGGTTGCCAGAGCGACGGACGGCTGCCGTTGATCCGCGCGACGGTGGACGAGACCTTGCGCCTCTACCCGGCGGCCTTCGTCATCGTCCGCCGGGCGCTCGGCGCCGACACCATCGCGGGCCATCCGGTCAAGAGGGGCGACGTCGTGATGGTAAGCCCTTGGGTGCTCCACCGGCACCGCAAGCTTTGGGCCGATCCGGAGGCCTTCGACCCGGGTCGCTTTCTGCCCGGTGCCAAGCCGCCAGCCCGCTTCTCCTACCTACCCTTCGGGGCAGGCCCGCGGGTGTGCATCGGAGCGCAATTTGCGCTGATCGAGACGGTGCTGTCGCTGGCGCGACTGCTTGCGCGGTTCCGACTGGTCCTTGAGGACCGGGAGCCGATCCTGCCGCACGCGGTGGTCACCACCCAGCCGCAGCGTTTCGCCAAGTTTCGGCTGATCCCGCGGCATTCAGCCGGCGTCTGACCGCGTTCCTCACCCGGACACGAAAGCGCCGCGTGTTGTCGTTCATGTCCCCAAAAAGCAAAGCCGCGCCCGGCTCAGCGGGCGCGGCTCGCGCAGGTTCGTGCCGGCGGTGACGATCCCGGCCCGGCTCAAGCGGCCTTCTTGGAGGCCGCCGATTTCTGCCCACCCCTGTTCGCAGCGACTTCGGCGAGCTTGGCAGCCAGCTTCGCATCGAGCTTGCCCGAGACACCGAGCGGAAGCTCGATGTCGAGGCCCAGGGTCGAGACGCCCTCACCCCGCTCCAGAGTGACCTTAACCTTGTCGGCTTCCACCGACACATGATTGGCGATCACCGCCAGGATCTCGTCGCGGAGCTGCATCACCAAGTCGGGACGTCCCGACTCGGCACGCTCGTGGGCGAGGATCAATTGCAGGCGGTCGCGCGCGACCGCACCGGAATTGCGCTTCTGGAAGATACCCAGGATGCTCATGCCGCCCTCCGCATGAACAGCTTGTCGAGGAAGGACTTGCGCTCGGTCGGCATGCTCATCGGCACGTTCTCGCCCTTCAGCCGGCGTGCCGCATCGGCGTAGGCCCGCGCCGGGGCGCAAAGGGGGTTGTTGAGGGTGACCGGGCAGCCGAGGTTCGAGGCGCGCAGCACCTCCTGGCTCTCGGGGATGATCGCCAGCAGCGGGATCGACAGGATGTCGAGCACGTCCTCGGTCTTGAGCATGTCGCCGCGGTCGGCGCGCATTGGGTCGTAGCGGGTGAGGATCAGGTGCTTCTCCATCTCCTCGCCCTTCTCCGCCTTGGCGGTCTTGGAATCGAGCAGCCCGATGATCCGGTCGGAGTCGCGCACCGAGGAGACCTCGGGGTTCGTCACGACCACAGCCACGTCGGCGTGGTGCATGGCGAGCTGGGCGCCGCGCTCGATACCGGCCGGCGAGTCACACACCACCCAGTCGAACCGCTCGCGCAGTTCTTCCATCACTCGGGCGACGCCGACATCGGTGAGCGCGTCCTTGTCGCGGGTCTGCGAGGCCGGCAGCAGGTGCAGGGTGTCGAGGCGCTTGTCCTTGATCAGCGCCTGCGGCAGCTTGGCATCGCCGTTGACCACGTTGATGAGGTCGTAGACCACCCGGCGCTCGGCACCCATGACCAAGTCGAGGTTGCGCAGGCCGACGTCGAAATCGACGACGCACACGCTCTGCCCGCCCTGCGCCAGGGCCGCTCCGAGGGCCGCGGTCGTCGTCGTCTTGCCGACGCCGCCCTTGCCCGATGTGACGACGAGAACCTTTGCCACGCGACGATCTCCCTGCTTTCTAAGCTTGCCATTCGGATGTTGCCGCCATCGAGCCAGACCTGAGCGGCCTTGCCGCGCAGGGCCGTGCCCATGTCCTCCGCCGTCCGCACGAGGCGGTCGATCCCCAGCAACTCGGGCTCGAATTTGCGGCAGTAGATTCGGGCCCGCGGGTTACGCGCCGCACCGGCGATCGCGCGGCCCCGCAGGGCGCCGTAGACGTGGATCGAGCCGCCCGCGAGGATCTCGGCCCCCGAGGAGACGGAGCCCATCACGGTGACGTCGCCGGTGGGGTTGATCACGCTCTGTCCGGAGCGGACCGAGCCCTCGACGGTGATCGAGGTGACCACTTGCGGCTCCGGCTCGGCGGGGGCGGCCGGGATCTCGACCTTGTCCGACGGACGTCCCTGCACCAGCAGCGGCGGCAATCCGGACGCAATGGCGTCGATCCCTTCGATCCCCAGAACCGCGATGCCGCGGGCCTTGAGCTCGGCCATTAACATGTCGAGCGCGTCCGGCTCGGGCTTGAGCTGGGCGCAGTCCAGGATCACGGCCCGGCCTTTCAGCAGGGTCGGCGAGCGCTTGAGCGCTGCGTCGAGGCCCGCGAGCCACTCCGGAAGCGGCGGCTCGGGGGTGAGGGCCAAGCCCTTGAACGCCCGCCCGCGAAGGCTGAGCGGCCGGGGCGCAGGAGCCGCCGCTGGGGCGGTCTCCGGGTCGTCGATCGGCTCGGGGAGGGTTTCGCTCATGTCGGCCCGTTAAGAGTCCTTACCGGACCATTGACGGCTGGCATGGTTACCGAAGAGTTAAGTTTTGGATCCGGTCGGCAAATTCTGCCGGGATCCTGGTATCGGTGGAGCCTTAGGTCCACGAGGACACAGCCCCGTGGTTGCTCCCACATGTGCAAAGCGCCTGTCGGCCGATAGCAGCCGATCACGCGCAGCCTCAAGGAAATTCCGCACCAAGTGGCTGATCGATATAAATCTTTTCAAAAATCAGACACGCTTGTCCGGGTCCGCTTTGGGGAGTCAGGATCCCGAAATCGGTGACGCGCGCCGCCGTCCGCGATGAAACAACAAATCCTTCGAAGATTTGCGTTTTGGATTGTTGGTCCAGTCAACGGGCATCGGCGATTTAGACGTCGATCGTCACGAGAGCGATGTGGCCGTTCACTCACCCCCGCTCGAACAGACCCAGCTTGATCGCATCCTCCACAAGCCGCACTTCCACGGCCTGCCCCCGGAAGGCCGGGTCGAGGTCGTCGGCGGCGCGGTAGAGGCCGTCGATCGCCACCAGTTCCGGTTCGAAGCGGCGGCACCAGATCCGCGCGCCCGGATTGCCGGCGGCGCCCGCCACCGCCCGCCCGCGCAGGGCGCCGTAGACGTGGATCGAGCCGCCGGCGATCACCTCGGCGCCTGAGGCCACGGCGCCCAGCACGGTCACGTCGCCCTCGAGATGCAGCACGGTCTGGCCCGAGCGCACCGGCGCGTCGAGGATCAGCGAGCGCACGGCGCTCTCTTTGGGCGCCGGCTCGGGCAGCGCATCTGCGTCCGGGGGCGCGATATCTCCCACCGGGCGGCCGCCCGACAGGGCCGGCGGCAGATCGGCGGTGTGGATCGACGGCGGCGCGCCCTCAATGCCCAGGATCGCGATCCTCCGGGCGGCGAGCTCCGCGAGCAGACCGTCGAGATCCTCCCGGGTGAGCTTCAGCCCGGCGAGGTCGAGGATCACCGGCCGGCCGGCGAAGAAGTTGGGCGCGCGCCGGTTCAGGGCATCCAAGTCGCCGAACCACTCGGCCACGGGTGGCACCGGGGCCAGGACGGTGGCCATGAAGGAACGGCCGCGGAAGCGGATCGGCGGGCGCGCCGGCTCGGATGTCGGCTGGGTCACGGGCGTTTTCGGTGTCACGAGGAGGATGCCTGCATCCATGCGGCGCGGCCGCGCCAGGGGCAATCCCGCAACGCCCGGTGTGACGCCTTGCTCGGCCCGAAGGCGCGTTTCTGTTGTAGAGAGATGCCGCAGCCGAGCCGGACGAGACCGTTGAGCAGCGCGCCAGCCTCTAGAACTCACGCCACCCGACCGTTCGTCGTCGACGACCTGACCCAGGCCAACCAGCGCCGGGCGGCCGATCCGCGGGCCTCGGCCTGGGTTTCGGCCAATGCCGGGGCCGGCAAGACGAAGGTGCTCACCGACCGGGTGGTGCGGCTGCTCCTCGACGGGGCGCCCCCGGGCCGGATCCTGTGCCTGACCTTCACCAAGGCGGCGGCCGCCAACATGGCGATCCGGGTGTTCCGGCTGCTCGGCCGGTGGGTGACCCTGGACGATACCGCGCTCGGGGCGGAGCTGACCGAACTCACCGGCGAGCGGGCCGATGCGGAGCGCCTGCGCATGGCGCGGCGGCTGTTCGCCCGGGCGGTGGAGACGCCGGGGGGCCTGAAGATCGAGACCCTGCACGCCCTGTGCGAGCGGCTCCTGCACATGTTCCCGTTCGAGGCGAACGTGCCGGCGCGTTTCGTGGTGCTGGACGAGACCAAGGCCCGGGAGATCTTCGACATCGAGATGGCCAATGTTTTGGCCGATGCGGTGTCGAACGGCGACACGCCGCTCAGCGCCGCTTTGGCCCGGGTCACCCCGGAGGCGACGGGCGACACCCTGCGGGCGGCGATCCGCTCCGCAATGCGCGCGCGGAGTCTGATCGGCGACCGGGCCCGATTGGACCGGTCCTTCGAAGACTTGCACGGCGCTTTGGGGCTTGCCGCCGAAGAGAATGCGGAGGCGATCGAGGCCGCGATCCTGGACGGCGGCCCGGGCTGCCGCCCCGAGGATCGGGCCGATCTGATCGGCGCGTTGCACACCGGCAAGGCCAATGACGAGAAGCTCGCCGAGGCGCTGGCGGCGGCCGAGGCCGAGCGGGCGCGATCGGAGGATCTGCCGGACCGGTCCGAGGCGCTCGACCTCTACCGTGGGGTGTTCTTCACCCAGAAGGACGAGCCCAAGGCCGACAGCAGCCTCGGCACCAAGGGCGTCCCGGTGGCGGCGAAGGAGAGCCTGATCGCCGAGCGCGACCGGCTGGAGCCCTTGTTCGACCGGTTGCGCGCGGCGCGGGCCCATGCCCGGACGCAGGCGCTGTTCCAGATCGCCGCCGAGATCCACCGCCGGGTCGAGGCGCAGAAGGCCCGGCTCGGGGCGCTGGATTTCGACGACCTGATCCACAAGGCCCTGGACCTGCTGGCCCGGGTCGGGGCCGGCTGGGTCCTGTACAAGCTCGACCGCGGCATCGACCATGTGCTGGTCGACGAGGCGCAGGATACCAACCCGGAACAATGGGAGATCCTGCGGGCGATCACCCAGGAATTCGCCGCCGGCGAGGGGGCCCGGGCCGGGACCCGGACCCGCTTCGCGGTGGGCGACCCGAAGCAGTCGATCTACGGGTTCCAGGGCGCGGAGCCGCGGGAATTCGCCCTCACCCGCGCGGCCTGGATCCAGGAATCGCGCGCAGCCGGCCTCACATTCGAGGACGTGCCGCTGACCCTCTCGTTCCGCTCCACCGGCCTGGTCCTCCAGGCGGTCGACGCGGTGTTCGCCCTCGACGCGCATAACGAGGGTCTGGCCTTCGAGGACACCGCCCGCCGGACCGTCCATGCCAGCGCCCGACCCGGCGCCCCCGGAGCGGTAGAGCTGTGGCCGATCGCCGAGCCGGAGCCGACGCCGGAGCCCGATGCCTGGACGGCGCCGGTGGACGCCCCCGAGACCAGCGCCCCGGCGATCGTCACCGCCCGCCGGGTGGCGCAGGCGGTGCGGACCTGGACGAACCACGGCGATGCGACCGGCCGGATCTGGCGTCCCGGCGACGTGCTGATCCTCGTGCGCAAGCGTGGGCCGGCCTTCGAGGAGGTGATCCGCGCCCTGAAGGGTCTCGGCGTCCCGGTCGCCGGCCAGGATCGGCTGGAGGTCTCCGCCCATATCGCGGTGGCCGACCTCGTTGCCGCTGGGCGAGCCGGGCTGCTGCCGGCCGACGACCTGACATTGGCCACCGCGCTCAAGACGCCTCTGGTCGGGCTCACCGACGAGGATCTGGTGCGGCTCGCCGCCCGCCGCGACCTGTCGGAGACCTTGGAGGATGCCCTGCACCGCCACGCCGAGGCCGGCGATGCCGCGGCGATCCGTGGGCTGGCGGCGCTCGAAGACTGGATCGCCCTGGCCGGGCTCCACGGCCCGTTCGGCTTCTATGCGCGGCTCCTCGGGCCGCAGGGCGGGCGGGCGAAGCTGGTCGCCCGGCTCGGTGGTGAGGCCGGCGACGCCATCGACGTCTTCCTGGCCGCCGCCGCCCAGGCCGAGACCGGGGAGGATGCGCCGTCCCTCGGCGGTTTCCTGGCGCGCTACGTCGGCGCCGAGGCCGGCCACACGGTCAAGCGCGATATGGAATCGGGCCGCGACGAGGTCCGGGTGATGACCGTGCACGGGGCCAAAGGCCTCGAAGCGCCGGTGGTGGTGGTCATGGATGGCTGCGAGCCGCTCGGGCGCAACGACCCGCCTCTGCTGCCGCTGGCGGGGAACGGTACGGTGCTGCCGCCGGTCTGGTCGAGCGGGAAGACGCAGGATTGTGCCGCCACCGGCGAGGCCCGCGCGGCACTGCTCGCCCGGGCGCGGCAGGAGCACAACCGTCTGCTCTACGTAGCCATGACCCGGGCGGCCGATCGGCTGATCGTCGCGCCGTTCCGTGGCCACGAACGCGAAAGCGAAGCCGCGTGGTGCCGGATGATCCGGGCCGGCCTGGAGGCGACCCTCGGCGCGGGACAGGCCCTGGAATTGCCCTACGGACCCGCGACCCTGTGGCGGGACGGTGCCGAGACGTTCAGCCCCCCGGAGACGCCGGCCGCGACGAAGGTCCGCACGCCGGAGCCCGACTGGCTGCGCTGCCCGGTACCGGCCGAGCCGGAGATCCCGGTCCTCAACCCGTCCGGCGCCCTTCAGGCCGCGGACGGCTCGCGGGTGCCGCCACCCCGCCTGGCGGATGCCCAGGCGCGCCGCCGGGGCATCCTGATCCATTCCCTGTTGCAGCACCTGCCCCGAATCGAGCCCGAACGCCGGGAAGCGGCGGGCCTCGCCTTCGTGCGGGCCCGCGCCCCCGGCCTGCCCCGCCCGGCGACTTACGGCATCGTCCGCTCGGTGCTGCGCCTCATCGACGATCCGGAACTGGCGCCGCTCTTCGCCCCTGACGCAAGGGCCGAGGTGAACCTGTCGGGTCGCGTCCGGGCCGGCGGCAGCGAGCGGGTGGTTCAGGGCCGCGTCGACCGCCTCGCCGTGGCCGCCGACACGATCCGGATCGCCGACTTCAAGACCGGACGCCCCCCGGCAGAGGACGAGCCCCTGCCCCCCGCCGAAGCCGGTCAGATCGCGCTCTATGCCGAGCTTCTGGGCCAGATCTATCCGGACCGGACGATTCGGCCGATGCTGATCTGGACCTCCGGCCCGGTGATCCGGACCCTGAGCGGCGCCGACATCCGGGCGGCTTTGGGCCAGGCGGGAATCGAGGGCTGAGAGGCGCCCGCCCCACGCCATCCTTGCGAGCGCAGCGAAGCAACCCGGTGTGGCGCGCGATCTCGAAAGCTGGCGTGTCCCTGGGTTGCTTCGCTGCGCTCGCTAGGACGGTGGGGCGTGGCTGTCGCGGATAGAAGCCGCAACGCGGCTTCCTCCGTTGGAGGGGGCTTCTCCCACGGCCTTCCCCGCCCCGCATGCGCCAGCGCACATTGCGATGCGCCCTTCGAGCCGCCCCCATGCATGGGCGTGCGGCCTTCTTGACCGGGCGCCGGCCCGTCGCCAATTCTGGTCGAACCGCGCG
>Ga0182226_1000216_pt1 | contig 10502 bp, 8 predicted proteins | sample G6R1MG_27_FD_129658 | JGI IMG/M metagenome (GOLD analysis project Ga0182226, IMG submission 129658) | Miscanthus phyllosphere microbial communities from Michigan, USA - G6R1_MAIN_07NOV2016_LD1 MG | ecosystem: Host-associated > Plants > Phyllosphere > Phylloplane/Leaf | place: USA: Michigan...
ACGCTACCACTACGACACCCATGCTCAGCTTCGAACACACCTGCATCTGTTCGTCGATGCCTACAACCACGCCCGCAGGCTCAAGACCCTGCGTGGCCTGACACCCACTGAGTTCATCCTCAAGGCCTGGACGAAAGAGCCCGACCGCTTCAGGATCGACCCGTCACACCTCCACTCCGGGACCATACACCTAGGACCATGCGGTTTCCGCCGATGGTTTCGTCGAACGGAAGCCCGGCATATTCGAACCTGCGGGAACGACGGGCCGGGACCAGAAACATTGATCGGAAGATTGCTTGCTTCACGAACCACAATGAGAGACGCATTCGAGAGGCGAAGAGACGATTCAGCGCCCCACGCGCATTTTTGACGCGTTCCCGGCGTAGGCCCGCCAAACGCGCCGCTGCCCGTCGAGATGCCGCATGTCCCAGTACGAACCGAAACAGCATGTCGAGCGGAGCGACTGGGACGTCTACGCCTACGTCATTCACGCCCTGATGCTACGCGATATGCGGACCCGGTTCGGCGCCTCGTACTGGGGATATTTCGTCGTCGTGATGTGGCCCGTGTCCCATATCTTCCTGATCGTCGGGATCATGGTCGTTCGCGGCATCGCGGCACCCCTGGAGGGAAGCACCGCACTCTTCATCGCCACCGGTGCCGTACCGGCCCTGGTGTTTCAGTACACCTCCCGCGAGGCCATGAAGGCGATCGGCGCCAACAAGCCCTTGACCTATTACCCTCAGGTCAAGTTGTTCGATCTGATCGTGGCGCGATACATCGTCGAGGTGGTCAAGGGCTTCACCGGCCTCATCGTCGTGTTCGCAATCCTGGCCTGTTTCGGGGTCGATCCGATGCCCGACGAGCCGATCATGGCCGTCGGAGGCTATTGCGCCGCGCTGCTGCTCGGTTTGGGCATCGGCGCGATCAATGTCGGCATCCTGTCGTTCTTTCCCGGATGGCAAATCGGCTACATCCTCGTCACGATCACGTTCTATTTGACATCGGGCGTATATTTCTTGCCGCAATTCATGCCGCCCCAGATCTATGAGATCATGAAATGGAACCCCATCGTGCAGATCATCGAGTGGGTCAGGCTCGGGTATTATCCCTCGCTCGGGGTCAGCGTCGATTATCTGTACGTCCTGGGGTGGGGGTTCGGATCGCTCACCATCGGTCTCATCATGGAGCGGACGCTCGTGCGGCGGCTTGCATGACACGCGGCGGGCCCGACCGTTCATAACCCGGCATCCTTGTCCGTTGCGGCCGAGCGTCGCCACGGACGAGGATGCCGGAACACGCCAGAGATTTGCCGAGTCGGGTTCTGCATCCGACCCAAGCGCGTCGCGCAGTTCAGGCCGAGGGTTAAGACCGCCATGGCGAACAAGCACCCCAAGACAGGCACCCCACGGACGCCGATCTGAAAAGCGGTCCGGGGATCGGGCAATCCGCCGGCATGACCGGAACCGATGTCGCGGACATCGCGCGGGACTCGACCCCGAAGACGATGTCGAGAACGAGACCGACCCGCAGGGCCGGATCCATCCGAACCAGCGCGGTCGCGCCAACGCCTGATGGCCGATCCACGCGGCCGGACGTGGTCGCGTCCCGGCCGCCCCGGCTTAGGGGACGCGTTGGGCGCTCCATCGAGGCCGTGCGGGCCTGACGAGCCGAGGCGGATGACGCTGGAGCGATCGCGGGCCGCGGGAGGCGCATTTCCCATTCGGGATGGGTTCGGCTATTCCAAGCTGCGCCGTAAGGTCGGCGCAATCACCCAAGGAGCCTGGATGACCAAAGACGTGCAGCACGATCGCTCTGCCTCGCCGCTCGCATCTGTCTCTGACGAGATCCACCCGAACCAACATCAGCGAATGCCTGACCTGCCGGCGGACGATCTACCCCCGGCGCCCACGCAAGAGTCGGAATCGGCGCTCATCCACGCCGAAAGCTTCGAAGGCTTCAGTTCCTTCGGTTGAACGGCATCCTGCGCGAACATCGGCCGGTGCCGTCGCCTTCCTGCCGAGTTCATCCCTTCCTCGGCAATGGATTCCACGATGCCGCGATAGGCGAGCGCCTTCGGCGTCGTCGCCGGGATGCGTAATCTCACGGCCTGCGCCGCCTTGACGTAGGCCGCCTCGGTTCGTCGGGCCCCGGGGACTCCGATCCCCACGGCGCCGGTGGCACGCGGTTTCGCCATGGCGCCGGCCCTCTTCGAGGGGGCCGGCGACGAGATGTCGGCCGCACCGCATCGGCGCATCCCCCGTCCTTCGCCCGGCGCCGCGCCATGGGCGCAGTCGGGGGGAGGGGCCCCTGGCCGTCCTGGGAAATCACTTGGACGCCCCGTCGTGCCCGGGGATCCGGGAGGATAAGGCCGCCATCGGACTCGCTCCCCCGGTCGTCGCCACGGCGGGAAAAACAGCGAGACCACTCTGCGTCGCGCCGATGGCGATCAGAAGAGGTCGATGCCGTCGAGGTCGTCGTCGGCGTTCGAAGCGGCCGGGGCCATAGGAGCGCTGCCCGGGAGCAGCCGCTGCTGGAGCCGTCCCCGAACCTCGCCGAGGGTACAGCGTGCGATCGCGGCTTCCAGCCAGCCAGTGTCCGGCTCCGCTCCCCCGGCGGCCGGGAAGGTCGAGACCGTTGTTTCCTCGAACTGACCGAGGGCGCTCCCCAGGGCTTCGAGGACGTATCCCGTGTTCTGAAGGCGCTGCTTGGCCAGATCCTGGAACTGCATGCCGACGATGGCGGCGGCCACGTCCCCGGTGATCGCCTGCGTGGTCTCGGCCGTCTGCCGCAGCACGTCGGAGACCTGGGCGTTCTGCTCGACCAGGGTCTGCATCACCATCCGCACGCGGGCCTCGGCCAGGTGACTCTCCTCCGACATGTTGACGGCGGCGATATCGTTGAGCAGCACCCGGCTGCTGCGGAGTCCGACCGCGATACCGCCGATCTGCTCCTTGATGGTGTTCGACAGGCCGTTGACCGAGCTCGCGAGGGCGCGGACCTCGTCGGCGACGATGGCAAAGGCGCGTCCCGCTTCCCCCGCCCGGGCCGCTTCGATCTTCGCGTTCAGGGCCAGGAGGTTCGTCTGGCGGTTGATCCGCTCGATCTGCGCGACGCTTCCCTCCACCGAGACGAGTTCGGTCAGCACGCCGTCGAGGGCGGCGGCGGTCTCGCCGCCCCGCGACGAGAGGAAGGCCACCTTCTCCATGAGGGCCGAGAGCGTCTCACCGAGGCCCGAGGCGACCTCGGAGAGATGCAGGGATTTTCCCTCGATCTGCACGGTCTGGATCGACGCGACGAGGTTCCGGACGATGTCGGATTGATCCTGCGTCGACGCGGCGATGTTCTGGAAGCGGTCCGACAGGGTGTGGACGTTGCGCTCCACATCGGTGGAGGTGAGGGCGATCTCGCCGAGCAGAGCCTCGAGCGTCCTGCGCTGCAGCGTCGACAGGCCGAGCCAGCCCTGGAGGAGGTCGATGGGGTTCGGCCCGGCCGGGGCGCCGGGCTCCTCGGCGGTCGCCTCCGCCGCGTCGTCCTGGGTTGGAGCGGAGTGGGCGCTCGTCTGAAGGGGCGTCCGCCCATGGTCGAGGTCACGGGTCCGTCGCGGAGACCATGGGGTGGAGAAGCGCTTGCGCGCTTCCAAAAGAGCCTCCGTGGCCATCGTTCGGCACCCTCGTCCCACTTGATTGTCCGATCCGAAGCGACATCCCGGAGGGACGTCGCTTCGGACAAATCCAATCTCGTCTGGTGAACTTTCCGAAACATTAGCATCCGGAATAGTTTGAGCCCCGAGGCGCGCTTCACGGAAGATTTACAACCGCTATGGCCAAACTGCTCGCCGTCCGGTCCTCTCATCCGGGCCTCGCGACTCCGAGGTTTGCCATGCCCGCTCCAGCGACCTTCAAACTGCCCGACGATTGCAGCATCAGGACCATCCGGACCCTGCATGGCGACCTCGGCGCGGCGTTCGCCCGGACTTCGGATCTGACCCTCGATTGCGGGGACGTCGCACGGGCCGATATCGCGTTCGTTCAGCTCGTCGTTTCGGCGGCCGGAACGGCGAGCCGCCAGGCCAAGTCCGTTCGTCTCGCGCATGTGCCCGAGGTGGTTCTGACCGCCTTCCGGCGTTCCGGCGTTTCGCCCGAACGCCTCGATTGCCCTGTTTCCTAATCCCGAAATTCCGGAGCAACCCTCATGGCTACCATTCTTGCCGTCGACGATTCCCCGAGTATCCGACAGATGGTCAAGGTCGTCCTGGGAGGGGCGGGGCATACGGTCATCGAGGCGGGGGATGGAGCCGAAGGCATCGCCAAGGTGAAGAGCAATGCCGTCAACCTCGTCATCACCGATCTCAACATGCCGGTGATGAACGGCCTCGACATGATCAAGAATCTGCGCGGCCTGCCCTCGGTCACGGGCGTGCCGATCCTGTTCCTCAGCACCGAGTCCGACGAGGGGATCAAGCAGCAGGCCAAGGCCGCCGGTGCGACGGGCTGGATCACCAAGCCTTTCAAGCCCGAGCAACTGCTGGCCGTGGTCGCCAAGCTGATCCGAGCCTGATGTCGGGCGTGCTCCACGATACCCGCGCCAGCCATGCGCGCGACCTCGCCGCAGCGAGCGGCCGCGATGGGGCACGTGACCGAAGCGCCTCGGCAGGGACGCGCGGTGGCCGTTGGCGAGGGATGGGCGGGCGACAATGAGCGGGCTGCAGCGTCGCGTCGGCTCTCCGGAGCGCGCCGATCCGGTCGTGGTGCCGGGCGAGGAGATCGTCCGGGCGCTTCCCGACATGCGCGCCCTCGTCATCGACGACACGCGGTCCAATCTCGAGCACATGCGGCGGGTGATTACCGAAATCGGCGTGCGCGAGTGCCATGCCCATTCCGATCCCGTCGCCGCCATCGCGGTCGCCGAGACCACGGCCTTCGACATCATCGTCGTCGATTATCTCATGCCCGTCCTGAACGGGCTCGACGTGATCCGGCACCTGAGGGGGCAGCCGAGTCACCGCACCGTCCCCATCGTCATGATCACCGGACAGGTCAGCGAACAGGTGAAGCTCGCCGCCATTGAGGCGGGCGCGACGGACTTCCTGTCGAAGTCCGTCGGCCGCACGGAGCTCATGGCCCGCCTGCGCAATCTCGTGAAGCTGTCGGCGGCCCTGCATTGGATGAACAGCCAAGCGTCGCTGCTGGAGCACGCGCTCAGTGCCGCGACCCACAGGCTGCTCGAACGCGAGGAGGAGATGATCCTTCGCCTGTCGCGGGCCGTGGAATATCGCGACAACGATACCGGCGGCCACACCTTCCGGGTCGCCGTCTACAGCCGGATCATCGCAGAGGAACTCGGACTTCCGGTCGATACGTGCCGGTCGATCTACCTCGCCGCGCCCCTGCACGATGTCGGCAAGGTCGCGATCTCGGATACGATCCTCCTGAAGCCGGGCCGCCTCGATCCCGACGAGTTCACCCGGATCAAGACCCATGCGGCCATCGGGCATGAGATCCTCGCGGGCAGCAAGAGCGAACTCATCCAGCTCGCCGCCGAGATCGCCGGCTCCCATCACGAGCGCTGGGACGGCAGCGGGTATCCGGCCGGTCTGCGGGGGCGCCTGATCCCCCTGGCCGCCCGCATCGTGGCGGTGGCCGACGTCTTCGATGCTCTGACGACGGTGCGTCCCTACAAGGTCGCCATGCCGATCGAGGAGGCCCTGGCCTATATCGAGAACGAGCGCGGCAAGCATTTCGACCCGATCTGCGTCGCGGCGTTCCTGGCCGGACGCCAGCGGATCGAAGAAGCCGCGCGCCTCTACGCCGACCACTGAGGCGAACCGATCGTCGGAGCGGCAGATCCGCTCCACGCACGACCCTGACCTTCATCCGACGAGCCCGGTTCGATCCGGCATGAGCCATGGGCGGTCCGATCGGGCGCGCCGATGCGTCCGTCCGCTCCACCGGACCGGCCCTGACGGCCCCGCTCCGGCGAAGGTCCGGTCCGATCATCCCGCCATCCGCGGGTATCCCGGCAAGCACGCCCTTCGCCATCGACGCACAGGCCGATCCACGCGGGAACCGGTTCTTCGTCCGGCGCGCGACCGGGATCGAAGAGAGACCGCATCTGCCGGTCATCCGCCAGCCGTTGGAACCATGCCGGTCCGCAGGCGCATCGAATCCCTCGCGACCATCAAAGGAATATTGTCGTTTCGCGCTCCGTGCGACGGCTGCGCGACGCGTCGCGGGGCCGGCTTCTCCTGCGGCGGCCCCCCTGAGGCGGGAGGGATATCGGCCGCTCGGCCGATGATCCTGTGATTCTGGCATAGGGGTATTACTTGATAAAATGATCATTTTGATTTGATGTCTGGGGTTAGTTTACGGCTGGTTCCTGTTCTGTAACTCGAAATTATCTTTTGATGCAGTATTTCTCGCTGCGTCGGGAAAACCGCGTGGGTCGATGACGGCTCCGGTGGGCTCGGATCGACCAGGCGCGGCTGCGGTCCAGCACGGTGGGACACGGGGCGGTTCGTCGATGAACGGCTTGCCCGAACCCATGCGGTATCGGCCGACCAGATCCCGCTGACGAACAGGCCTGGAGCAGAGATGAGCAGCCTCGATCCCATCGACATCTTCAGGACGGAGGCCGCCGAGCTTCTGGACACCCTCGAGTCGACCCTTCTCGATCTCGGTGAGAAGCCCGGCAGCGCGGCGCTCATCGACACCGCGTTTCGCGCCCTGCACACCATCAAGGGGTCGGGCGCCATGTTCGGCTTCGACCGTGTGGCGGAGTTCACCCACGACTTCGAGACGGCGTTCGATCTCGTGCGCCAGGGCAAGGTCCCGGCGAGTGTCGAGCTGGTCAATGTGTCCCTGTCGGCCAAGGACTACATCCGGATGCTCATCGAGGATCCGGACAACACCTCCGCCATCATCGGCGAAGCCGTCCTCGATGAACTGAAACACCTCGTCACCGGTTCCGGTGCCGCGCCCGCCCGGCCGACTGCAGCCGCCCCGCCGCCGCCGGTGCCGCAACCCGGCGCGGGCGCGGAGTCGGGATGGCGCATGGGCGTCGTGTTCGATCCCGACATCCTGCGCAACGGCACCAATCCCCTCGCTCTCCTCGACGACCTGCGGGATCTCGGCTCCTGCGAGATCTCCGCTCGGCTCGACGGCGTCCCCGACCTCGCCGCCCTCGATCCCGAAGCCCTGGCGATCGCCTGGGACGTCACCCTCACGGGCGACGTGAGCCGAGAGGCGATCGACGACGTCTTCGTCTTCGTCGGCGACGAGGTGACGCTGACCCTGTCGCCCCTCGATGAAACGCTGCCGGTCGCCGCAGAGCCCGAAACGCAGGCCGAGGTCGCGTCCGCCTCGGTTCCCCTTCCGTCCGCGCCCGCTCACCGGTCGGCGCCGGATGCGGCCGCCCCCGCCCCCGAAGCCCGCGCCGCCACCCGGCGGCCCGACGACAGATCCTCGGCGACGGTGCGGGTCGAAGCCAGCCGCCTCGACGAACTCATGGACCGTGTCGGCGAACTCGTCATCGCCCAGGCCCGCCTCAGCCAACTCGCCGGCCTCCAGGCCGATCCGGGGATCAAGTCGATCTCGGAGGAGATCGAACGCCTCTCGGCGCGCCTGCGCGACACCACCATGGGCATCCGCATGGTGCCCATCGGCTCGCTCTTCAGCCGCTTCCGGCGCCTCGTCCACGATCTGTCGCGCGACCTCTCCAAGCCCGTCGACTTCGTCACGGAGGGCGAGGACACCGAACTCGACAAGACCATGATCGAGCGCCTGGCCGATCCCCTGGTCCACCTCATCCGCAACGCCATCGACCACGGCATCGAGGATCCGGCGCGGCGCGGTGCCAGCCCGAAGGGCCCGACGGGCCGCATCACCCTCTCGGCCGAGCATGTCGGCGCGCAGGTTCTCGTGAGCGTGCGCGACGACGGCGCCGGCCTCGACGCGACCCGGATCCGTGCCAAGGCCGAGGAGAAGGGCCTCGTCGCGCCGGGCACCCCGCTCACCGATCAGCAGATCTATCAATTCCTGTTCGCGCCCGGTTTCTCAACGGCGCAGGAGATCTCGGCCCTGTCGGGCCGCGGTGTCGGCATGGACGTGGTCAAGAAGACCATCGAGGGCCTGCGCGGCACCATCGACATCTCCACGGTGCCGGGGGCCGGCACCACGGTGTCCCTGCGGTTGCCCCTCACCCTGGCGATCATCGAAGGCCTGCTGATCCGGGTCGGGGAGGGGCGCTACGTCCTCCCGCTCTCGGCCGTCGAGGAATGCGTCGAGTTGCCGGAAGCCGACCGGAACACCCGGGGACGCGACTTCCTCAACATCCGCGGCGAACTGGTGCCCTTCCTGCGCCTGCGCAGCCTGTTCGGCGCCGAGGGTGAGCCCGATCCCCACCAGAAGGTCATCGTCATCGCCGCCGGTGACGTCCGGATCGGCCTCGTGGCCGATCAGATCCTCGGCAACCATCAGACGGTGATCAAGTCCCTGTCCAAGCTGCACGCGGACGTGACGACCTTCTCGGGGGCGGCGATCCTCGGGGATGGCACCGCCGCGCTCATCATCGACGTCGGCCAGCTCGTGGCCGGCGACGGGGCCGAGAGAATCCAAGATTTCCAGGAGGTGGCGTGATGGCTGAGACCGCCGAGGCCGTTCGGCAGGAGGGCGCCCTGCAGGTCGTGATGTTGCGCATCGGGGCCGAGACCTTCGCCCTCGACGCCGGCATGGTGCGCGAGATCATCGATCCGATTCCCACGACGCGGGTCGCGGGTGCTCGCCCCCACCTCGCCAACGTCGTGAACGTGCGGGGCAACGTCGTGCCCCTCGCCGATATCCGCGAGCGCTTCGGCATGCCGCCGACGGCGGCCACGCGCGACACCCGCTTCGTGGTGATCGAGGTGGCGATCGAGGACGACCCCGTGGTGGTCGCCCTCGTGGCCGACAAGGTCTTCGAGGTGACGGAGATCAGTTTCGGTGAACGCCAAGCCATTCCCAAGATCGGTACCACTTGGCGGCCGGAGTACATCAAGGCCATCGTCAAGTTCGGCGAGGGGTTCGTTATCGTTCCCGACCTCGAGCGTGTTCTGAATTGATTGCAAAGACTTGTTAGGAGAAGCTGTGATGCGTTTCACGATCAAGGCCAAACTGGGGATCGCTTTCGCGCTGGTCCTCCTGATGCTCGGGGGAATAGGCACCCTCGCCATCTCGAGCCTGGCCACTTCCAATGACCGGATGCAGGCCTTCGCGGCCCGCCCCTTCGCGCAGATCCAGCGTGTCCTGCGCTTCGAGTCGATGTCCTTCGATGCCGCGCGCATGTTCGCGCGCTCCCTGCTCGAACCCACGAATGCGTCCCGCGAGAAGCTGTTTGCTGACTTCAAGGCGCATGACGCGAAGTTTCAGGGCATCCTGAAAGAATATGCCGACCTCGTGCCGGCCGAGGAGCGCGCCCGGATCCAGCCCCTGCGCGACGACTGGACGAAGATGAGCGAAGCCGTGAACAAGGGCATGGAGCTCGCGGTTCTGAACGGCAACAACACGGCGGCCACCCTCGCGACCACCGAGCTTCCCGCGACGTTCACCGAAGTGATGACGCGCCTGTCTGATCTCAAGAATCGTAGTGACCTGTCCGCCGAGGGGCGGGGTCTGATCGAAGGCATCGAGATCAAGGGTTATCAGATGCGCGGGGATCTCTACCGCGCGGTCGTGATCACCGATGAGGCCGCGCTCGCGAAGACCGCCACCGCATTCGGGGAACTGCGCAGCACCCTCTACCGCGATCTCGTCAAGTTCGCCGAACTCGGAGCGACCGGCGGCTTCTCGGACGGCATCGGCGCCCTCACCACGGCGGTGCGGCAGTGGACGGCGGTGGCCGACAAGATCTTCGCCCTCGGCATCGCCAACACCGATGCCAAGGCTCTTCGCTACTACGTCGGCCCGTTCACCGACGCCCGCAAGGCGGTCGTCGAGGACGTCGCCAAGCTGCGCGTTTACGAGGAACAGGTGGCGCAGACCTTCGTCCACGATACGCAGACCAGCTACGAGTCGACCCGTATGGTCACGGTCACGGTCGCGGCCGCTGCCGTCTTGCTCGGCATCGTCATGGCATCTTGGATCGCGATCTCGGTCTCCCGTGGCCTGTCGAAGGCGGTCTCCGCAGCCCAGAGCGTCGCGGCCGGGGACCTGAGCAAGGATGTCGCCGTCACGGGACGCGACGAGATCACCGATCTGCTGTCCGCGATCCAGGCCATGACGGTGAAGCTTCGCGGCGTGGTGACGGAAGCCCTGATGGCGGCGAGCAACGTGTCGTCGGGCTCGCAGGAATTGTCGGCCTCGGCCGAGCAGCTGTCGCAGGGCTCGACGGAGCAGGCCTCGGCCACGGAGGAAGCCTCGGCCTCCATGGAGGAGATGGCCGCCAACGTGAAGCAGAACGCCGAGAACGCCAGCCAGACCGAGACCATCGCCCGCCAGTCGGCCAAGGACGCCGAAGCCAGCGGCGTC
>Ga0182226_1000218_pt1 | contig 10489 bp, 9 predicted proteins | sample G6R1MG_27_FD_129658 | JGI IMG/M metagenome (GOLD analysis project Ga0182226, IMG submission 129658) | Miscanthus phyllosphere microbial communities from Michigan, USA - G6R1_MAIN_07NOV2016_LD1 MG | ecosystem: Host-associated > Plants > Phyllosphere > Phylloplane/Leaf | place: USA: Michigan...
CGACCTGTGGCTGCGCGACCTGATGCGGCGCGGGCTGGCCAGCGTCCGGGCCGAGCCCTACGCCTTCTGGGACCGGATGGCCGGGCGCCTCGTGGACGGGCAGGTGCCCGGCCTCGCCCGCCGGGTCCGGGCCCTGCCGGGGCTGGCCGCCACGGCCGCCCAACCCGGTGCGCCCCGGCCGGAGGCGGCCCTAGGGCTCGCCCTCGGGCGCCTCGCCCTGCTGCTGGCCGCCGCGCGCCGCCGCGACGCCCTCGACCCCGAGCAGGCCGCCGGTGTCGGCGCGGCGCTCGGCCTCCCCGTCACCGCCGAGGCGATGGCGGATCGGCCGGACCACGCCGACACCTGGGCGGTACTCGCCCATGGCGTCGAGGTGGAGGGCGGGCTCACCGCCCGCTCCGTCTGGCTCGCCGGCCGCGCCTCCGGGGCCCTGGCGCAGGTGATCGATTACGGCGCGGCCGGTTCGCCCCTGCCGCCGGTCCCCGCGGCCGGTCAGGACTTTCGCGGCGCCCTGGTGTTCCACCCGGGCGATCCGTCCCTGCGGGCCCTGTTCCGCGAGGGCCGGGCCGAGCCCGCCGCCGTTCCGGCGCTTCCGGGGGCTGGGACCGTGGCGGCGGCGCGCGACGTCTTCGCGGCGGTTCTCGCCCGCGCGCCCTGGACCGAGAGTTGGCCGGTGCGCCTCGCGGGCGTGCGGCTCGGGCGCCTCGCGGCGCGGGCGGGCGCCGCCGAGGGGCCCCCGGCCTTCGGGGCGGGCGACGAGACGGGATGCCTCGCCCTGCGGGCCGATCCGCGCCTGCCGGGCCTCCTCGCCGTCGCGGGGGGCCGCGCCGTCGACCTGTTCGGGCTCTATGACGGCCACGGCCTCGCGCCCCTCGCCCTCGTGGCGGAGGGCCGGCTCTACGCGGTGCCGGCGCAGGAGCCGCTGCCGATCCTCATGCGGGTCGCCTGATGCCGGAGGCCGCGCATCCGCCGGCCGGCGACGGCTGGGAACCGACCCTCGCCGCCGCCCTGCTCGGGTCCGAGCGTGCCCCGCCCGCCGCCGCCGATGCCCTGGCGGATTTCGTCGTCGGGGCGGATCCGGGCGGCGCCCTGCTGGCGCGGCTCGCCGTCCACGCCACCCTCCACCGGGCCGGGACGGGGTTCGGGCCGGAGGCGCTGAGTCCGGTCGAGCCACGGGAGCCTGTCGGCCCCGAATGCCCGCCCGCCGCCGCCGCGCGGCTCCACGGCTTCCTCGGCGGCGGCCAGGCCGCCAACGCGCGGCTGGCGGAATGGTGTGCGCTTGCCGCCGCCCGCGGGATGCGGGCGCCCGACTGGCTGCTCCCGGCGCTTGCCGCCCGGCACGGCACCCTGTCGGAGGCCATCGACGGGATCGCGGGTCCGGAACTCGCCTGGCTCGGCCGCACCTGCGGCGATCCCATCGAGGTCCCCGAAGGCGCCGTCGACTGGACGGAGGGCACGGTGGCCGAGCGCCGCGCCGCCTTCACGGCCTGGCGTGCCCGCGATCCGGAGGCCGCGCGCCTCGCCCTGGAGCCGGTCTTCCGCAAGGAGAAGGCGGATCTGCGCGAGGCCCTGGTCGGCGCCCTGGCGACGGGCCTGTCGGACGCCGACGAGCCCTTCCTCGAAGCCTGCCTCGACGACCGGGGCGGCGGCGTGCGGATGGCCGCCCAGCGCCTGCTGCCGCACCTGCCCGCCTCGCGCTACGCCGCCCGCATGGCTGCGCGCGCGCGGGCGGCCCTCGCCATCGAGGGCCGCAGCCACGCCCTCCCGGGCACGCCGCACAGCCTCGTGGTCACCCTGCCGGAGGAGAGCCCCGACCTCGCCCGCGACGGCGTCGAGGCCGGCGCCTGGGAGAGCCGGAACGGGGGCGCCCGCGCGGCCCTGCTGCGCGCGATTCTGGAGCGTGCGCCGCTCCGGGCCTTGTCCGATCATCCCCCGGAGCTGTGGATCGCGTTGGCCCTGCAAAGCGACTGGGCCGAGCCGGTCTCGGGTGGGCTCCACGCCATGGTCCGGCGCACCCGCGACCCCGCCTGGACCGAAGCCCTCGCGGACGTGCTGGCGCGGGCCTGTGCCGGCGACCTCAAGGGCGTGCGCCGCACCAATCCGCTCATCGCGTTCTGGGCTCAGGCCCTCGCCCTGCTGCCCGCGGCCGCCTGGGAGACGCGGGTCGGCGCGGTGATCCGCGCCCGTCGGCTGGAGGTGGTGCCGGCGCTCCTGGAGTACGGACCGGACCGGTTCTCCGAGGGGTTCAGCGCCGCGCTCCTCGACTGGCTCGCCTTCGCGAGCCGGGGCTCCGACGATCTGCGGCAGAGCCTCGGCAAGGGCTGGGGCATCGGCGGCCTCGGCGAACGGCTGTGGCCGAGCACGGACGCGGCGGCGGCGGCCGCCGCCCTCCTGGCGCGGGTGCCGGAGGAGGAGGGCGGGCGCCTGCGCCAGCAACTGGCCGGGCTCGCCGAGACGCTTGCCCTGCGCGCCGCCATGCGGCGGGATTTCGAACCGGACACCGAACGGGAGGGCGCCCGAGGATGACGTCGAGCAACGGAGTGACCACGGCGAAACTGCGCGAGGCCGCCGAGGATGCGTTCGCGGAGGAGATCGCGGCCCTGACCGCCTCCGACGACCGGCCGCGCCCGCCGAACTGGCGGATGTCGCCGCAGGCGGTGGTGACCTACCTCATGGGCGGCACCCTTCCATCCGGGTTCATCGTCACGCCGAAATACATCGGCGACCGCCGCCTGATGGAGGTCGCGGTGGCGACGCTGGCCACAGACCGGGCCCTGCTGCTGCTCGGCGTGCCCGGCACCGCCAAGAGCTGGGTGAGCGAGCACCTCGCGGCGGCCATCTGCGGCACCTCGCGGCTCATCGTGCAGGGCACGGCCGGCACCTCCGAGGAGGCGATCCGCTACGGCTGGAACTACGCCCTGCTGCTGGCCAAGGGGCCGAGCCGCGCGGCCGTGGTCGGTTCGCCGATCCTGCGGGCGATGGAGGAGGGCCGCATCGCCCGCGTCGAGGAGCTGACCCGCATCCCCTCCGAGACGCAGGACAGCTTCATCACGGTCCTGTCGGAGAAGACCCTGCCGATCCCGGAACTGAACGAGGAGGTGTCGGCGCAGAAAGGCTTTAACCTCATCGCCACGGCGAACAACCGGGACCGGGGCGTCAACGAACTGTCGAGCGCCCTCAAGCGCCGCTTCAACACCGTGGTGCTGCCGCCGCCCGCCACGATCGAGGCGGAGATCGCCATCGTGGAGAGCCGGGTGGCGGCGCTCGGTCGCGCCTTCGAGATCCCGGCCGAGCCGCCGGGCGCCGAGGAGATCCGCCGTGTGGTCACGATCTTTCGCGAATTGCGGGAGGGCCTCACCCTCGACGGCAAGAGCAAGGTGAAGCAGCCCTCCGGCACGCTCTCGACGGCGGAGGCGATCAGCGTGGTCGGCGGCGGGCTGGCGCTGGCCGCCCATTTCGGCGACGGTCGCCTCTCGGCCCGCGACCTCGTCTCAGGGATCGGCGGCGCCGTGGTGAAGGACCCGGTGCAGGACGCCATCGTGTGGCGCGAGTACCTGGAGACGGTGGTCAAGGAGCGGGACGGCTGGACGGACTTCTATAAAGCCGCCCGCGCGAGCGCCTGAGGCGCCGCCATGCCCGAGATCCGCCTGTTCGGCATCCGCCACCACGGCCCCGGCTCGGCCCGCTCGCTCCAGGCGGCCCTCGACGCCTTCCGGCCGGACTGCATCCTCGTCGAGGGTCCGCCGGACGCCGATGCCCTGATTGATCTTGCGGCCCATGCCGAGATGGCGCCCCCCGTGGCGCTCCTCGTCTACCGGCCGGACCGGCCCCGGACCTGCGCCTTCTTCCCCTTCGCGGCCTTCTCGCCCGAATGGGTCGCCCTGCGCCATGGCCTCGCGGCGGGGGCGGCGATCCGGTTCATCGACCTGCCGCAGGCGATCCAATTCGCCGACGATTTCTGCGCCCCCACGGCGCCGGAGGACGGCTCTGCCCCGCTCCCCGCGGCCATCCGGCGCGACCCCCTCGGCGAACTCGCCGAGGCCGCCGGGTATCCGGATGGCGAGCGGTGGTGGGATGCCCTGATCGAGAGCCGCACGGGAACGGACGGCGACGTGTTCGCCGCCATCGCCGAGGCCATGGCGGCTCTGCGCGAAGGAGCTGAGGCCGATCCGGCCGAGGCGTTTCGGGAGGAGGCCCGCGAGGCGCATATGCGCACGGCGATCCGGCGAGCCGGCAAGGAATTCGAAAACATCGCCGTGGTCTGCGGCGCCTGGCACGTTCCGGCCCTCGCCCGCCACGACGCGCGCGGCCAGTCGGGTCTCGATGCCGCGACGCTGAAGGGGCTGCCGAAGGCGAAGGTCGCCGCCGCCTGGGCGCCCTGGTCCTACGAGCGGCTGGCCACCGCCTCGGGCTACCGCGCCGGGGTGCTCTCACCCGAATGGTACGACACCCTGTGGCACCACGGCGACCGGGTCGCGGCCCTGTGGCTCGCCCGCGCCGCCGCCCTGCTGCGGGCGGAGGACCTCGACGCCTCGCCGGCCTCGGTGATCGAGGCGGCGCGCCTCGCCGAGGCCCTGGCGGGGTTTCGCGGCCGGCCTCGGCCCTCCCTGGAGGACCTCGACGAGGCCGCGCGGGCGACCCTGTGCTTTGCCGACGACGCCCCGATGGCGCTGATCCGGCGCCGCCTCGTCATCGGCGAGCGCCTCGGCGCCACACCGGCCGACAGCCCCGGCACGCCCGTGGAGGTCGATTTCGCCGGTGAGTGTCGTCGCCTGCGCCTGAAGCCCGGCACGGATGCGGGCGAGATCGTCCTCGATCTGCGCAAGGAGACGGACCTCGCCCGCAGCCACTTCCTCAACCGCCTGCACCTCCTCGGCATCCCGTGGGGCGAGCGGCGCCAAGCGCGCGGGCGCGGCACCTTCAAGGAGGCGTGGTTCCTCGCCTGGAAGCCCGAATGGGTGGTCGATCTCGTGGCGGCCTCCGCCGAGGGCGGCACCGTCGCGGAGGCCGCCGCCGGCCGGGTGCGGGCGCGGGCCCGCGCCGCCGCCTGCGTCGCCGACCTCTCCGCTCTCATCGGCACCCTCCTCGACGCCGACCTCGCGGAGGTCACGGCGGACGTGATCCGGGCCCTGGAGGACCGTGCGGCGGTCTCGGGCGACGTGTTCGACCTCATGGACGCCCTGCCGCCGCTCGCCGACCTCGCCCGCTACGGCTCCGTGCGCGCCGCCGACACGGCGCCGGTCCTCCGCGTCGTGCGCGGGCTGGTGCCGCGCGCCGCCGCCGGGATCGTGGCCGCCTGCCAGAGCCTCGACGACGACGCGGCCGCCGACGCGCGGGGCCGCATCGTCGCGGTCTCGGGCGCCGTAGCGTTGCTGGAGGAGCCGGAGTTGAAGGCCCTCTGGGAGGAAGCCCTGCGGGCGCTGGCCGATCAGGAGCATGTCCACGGCCGTGTCGTCGGCCGGGCGGTGCGGCTCCTGTTCGACGCGCGGGCGATCGCGGTGTCGGAGGCCGGCGACCGGATGCGGCGTGCCCTGTCACGGGCCTCCGGGGCGCTTCCCGCCGCCGCCTGGATCGAGGGATTTCTCGAGGCGAGCGGCACGGTGCTGATCCACGGCGAGGGCCTCCTCGGCCTCGTGGACGCCTGGCTCTGCGACCTCGATCCGGACACCTTCACCGAACTCCTGCCCCTGGTGCGCCGCACCTTCGCGACGATTCCGGCACCCGAGCGCCGGATGATCGGCGAGGCCATCGCGCGGCCGGGGATCGGTGTTGAGCCCGCCGGCCCCGAAGTCTTCGACGCGGCGCGGGCCGCGCGGGTGCTGCCCATCCTGCGCCTGCTCCTCGGGCCGGAGCCTATCAGGGGAGACGCCGCATGAGCGAGTCCGACCGCGCAGGACAGGCCGAGCGCCTACGCCGCTGGCGCCTCGTGCTGGGCGGCGGCCCGGCCGACGGCACGGGGGCGCGGCTGGAGGCACGCGACCTCGGCCTCGACCGGGCGCTCGGCGCCCTCTACGATTCCGACCGGAGCGGCGGCCTCGGCGCGTCGGCGCCTTCCGTGCCGCGCTGGCTCGGCGATATCCGCGAGTACTTTCCGGCCTCCGTCGTGCAGGTGATGCAGCGCGACGCCTTCGAACGCCTTGACCTCAAGCGCATGCTGGCCGAGCCCGAGATGCTGGAGGCGGTCCAGCCCGATGTGAACCTCGTCGCGACCCTCATCTCCATGCGGACGCTGCTGGGCGGGCGCACGAAGGAGACCGCCCGCCGCGTGGTGCGCCGGGTGGTGGACGACCTGTTACGGCGCCTGGAGGAGCCCCTGCGGCAGGCGGTGACGGGAGCCATCGACCGCGCCAGCCGCAACCGCCGCCCCCGCCACGCGGAGATCGACTGGAACCGCACCATCCGTGCAAACCTGCGCCACTACCAACCGGAGTACGGCACCCTCATTCCGGAGACCCGCCTCGGCCATGGGCGCCGGAACCGGGGCAGCCTCAAGGACGTGGTCCTGTGCATCGACCAGTCCGGCTCGATGGCGAACTCGGTGGTCTATTCCAGCATCTTCGGGGCGGTGATGGCCTCGCTCCCCGCCGTCTCCACCCGCCTCGTGGTGTTCGACACAGCCGTGGTCGACCTCTCCGACAGCCTCGACGATCCCGTCGAGGTGCTGTTCTCGGTCCAGCTCGGCGGCGGCACCGACATCAACCGCGCCGTGGGTTACTGCGCCGCGCGCATCACCCGGCCGGAGGACACGGTGCTGGTCCTCATCTCCGACCTCTACGAGGGCGGGGTCGAGGCCGGGCTCCTCGCCCAGGCCCAGCGTCTCGTTGGCTCCGGCGTGCAGATGGTGGCCCTTCTCGCCCTCTCGGACGAGGGCGCGCCCGCCTACGACCGGGCGCTCGCCGCCCGGTTGGCGACCCTGGGCGTCCCCGCCTTCGCCTGCACGCCGGACCGCTTCCCCGACATGATGGCGGCGGCGCTCCGCAAGCAGGATCTCAACGCCTGGGCCGCCGCCGCCAGCATCGCCACGGTGCCGCCCGCCCCCCGCGACCCGTGATGTCGAACCTCAATGCCCCGGCCGCAGGCCCGCGCCGGCGGACCGTCCACCGCGCATCCGATCCATACGGCTTCGGTTGATCGCCTCGGATCGCTCAGCGCGACGAACTCCCTCTCCTTCCACGATAGGGGACCCGCGCACCCACGGGCGGATACCGGCACCGCCACGGAGGCGGGCATGCAGGTCCATGACATGCGCGTCCGACCGGTTCAAAGCGATGAGCCGGACACGGGATCGCCCTTCGAAGCCGGATCAGATGGCGGCGGCCGGGTCGCCGCCCAGGGGATTGCCGTCGTCCTCGTTGCGGGTGTCGCGGGCGCGACGGCGGGAGCCTCGGTCGAAGAACGAGCGACCCAGGGCGCGCAGCGGGGCCGTGAGGCGGCGGACGTCGTCGGCGCGCTCCATGAAGCGCTCGCCGTTGCGGATCTCCTTGTCGAGCCGCGCCATGGTGCGGGCCAAAGCCGGATCGTCGTCGTCGAGCCAGACCTCGACGGTGCGGGCGAAGGCGATGACGACGCCCTGGAGCTTGAGCCGCCCGAGCGGGCCTTCGGTGTCGATGCCGGCCGCCGCCAGCATGAAGCGGTGCGAGTTCAGCGCCACGCCGTTGAGCGCCAGCATCGACAGGGGATCGCCGCGCAGGGACTGGGAGATGCGCCGCAGGGCCTCCTTGTAGGGCGTCATGGCGTCGAGGCGGCGCATGAGCACGTCGAACAGGCGCTCGCGGGTCGGCTCGTCGGCGAGATCGGTTCCGTCGCCCTCCAGAACCTTGCGGTCGATGATCCGCGCGAGGCCGCCCAGAACCGCGCCCTTGGAGGGGAAGAGGTCGCGAAATTCGGCGAGGCTCAGGCCCGCCTCGCGGGCGATATCGCCGATCTCGATGTCGTTCCAGGGCTGCTCGGCCGCGAGGCGCATCAGCGCCTCGACGGCGGCTTCGCGGGGTGAGAGCTTCGTGGCCGACACGGCGACCTCGGTCCCGGTGGCGTCCTTGGCGGAGGAATTGGGCATGGGCGGTCCTTCGAACTGCGATCCTCGTCCGTCCCTCCCATGTAGGGTGACGGCGGCGAGGTCGTTAGGGCGGAGGCCCTATCCGGACAATTCGCCCGCCCTGTGCTTGGCCGCCGCCACCGCCTCGCGCATGAGGTCGGGCAGCCCGCCGTCCCGCATGAGCACGGCGAGGGCCGCCGCCGTGGTACCCCCCGGCGAGGTCACGTCCTGGCGCAGTTGCCCCGCCGCCCGGTCGCTGGCGTCGAGGAGGGCGCCCGCGCCCGAGACCGTGGCGCGGGCGAGGCGCGCCGCCATGTCGGCTGGAAGACCGGCGGCGAGGCCGGCCCGTTCCATGGCCTCGGCTAGGAGGAACACGTAGGCCGGGCCCGACCCCGAGACGGCCGTGAGGGCGTCGATCAGCGCCTCGTCGTCCAGCCACTCCACGGCGCCGACGCTCCGCAGCAGGGCATCGGCCGCCGCCCGTTGAGCCGCGTCGACCTCCGCGCTCGCCACGGCGCCGGTGGCGCCGCGACCGATGCTCGCCGGCAGGTTCGGCATGGCCCGCACGATGGCGCGCGCCTGCGGCAGCCGGGCGCGCAGATCCGCGATGGTCTTGCCCGCGAGGATCGACACCACGAGGGTGTCGCTTCCGGCGAGGGGCGCCAATGTCGGCGCGGCGGCATCGAGGCCCTGCGGCTTCATCGCCAGCACCAGGGCCTCGGCGGCGGGCACCCGGTCCGGATTGAGGGAGAGGCCGCGCGCGGCGCACAGGCTTTGCAGATCGGGCGAGGCTTGCGGGTCGAGGATCGTGGTGCGGGCCGGATCGAGGCCGCCGGCCAGCCACCCCGTCAGCATCGCGCCGCCCATCTTGCCGGCGCCGACCAGGGTGAGGGAGGCGGGAAGCCGGTTCACGCTTCGCCTTCGGTCTCGAACAGCACGGCGTCGAGGGCCTCGCGGGCCGACTTGCCGGCCCAGATCACGAACTGGAACGCCTGATAGTGGCGCTCGCAGGCATCCACGGCCGATTTCAGCATCATGGTGCACTGGTTCTGCGTCGGCGCCGAGCCGCCCGTGAGCAGGAGCGAGTGGCGGAACATCACCACGCAGTCCGTGGACCACAGGTCGAAATGGCCGATCCAGAGCTGCTCGTTGACGAGGGAGACGAGCTTCAGGATCTCCGTGCGCCGCCGCTCGGGCACCTTGAGGTCGAAGGCGCAGGCCACGTGCAGGGCCTCGACGTCCTCGATCCACGTGAAGGCGACGTGATAATCGGCCCAGCGCCCGGACACGGAGACGGACATCTCGTCGGTCTCGGCCCGGTCGAAGATCCAGTCGCGCAGCGACGCGAGGCGCTCGACGATGTCGAGGGGGTGCTCGTGCCGGTCGTGATCTTCGATGTGGAGTTGGGTCATGGCGGTCCAGTGTGTCGATCCGGCCCGGATCGTCGGCGTGCTGTGCGGAGGTCCGGCGTCACCGTGTCGGCGCCCGGCCGAATTCGCCGATCGGGCGGAGGGTTCGGTGTCGGTCGGGGGCGCGGCATGGTGGTTCGGGCGAGAAGCGAATCAGGTCATGACTCACTATAGACCGCGCCGGACTCGGCTTTCAAAGCGCGCCCGGAAGACGGTGAACAGGAAAGCGACCGTCCACCGTTCCTTCCTGTGCACAAGCGCGGTGCCCCGGGAAACCCCCGGGGCACCGGATTTTCTGGATCGGCCGCTCAGATTGCCTCCGTCGCGCCGGCGCCCGGTCCGGGAGCGACCCCGGAAGCCCCGGCCGCCGAAGCCCTGCCTTCCAGGGCGGCGACCCGGTGGGCCAGGGCGTCGTTCTGGCTGCGCAGGGCGGCGACCATGTCGCGCAGCACGTCGAGTTCCTCGCGCGAGGCGATGTCCATGTCGCGGATCAGGCGCTCGAACTGCGCCCGGACCACGGTCTCGGCCTCGCGGCGCACGCCCTGTGCCGCCCCCGCGGCATCCGTCATCAGGCGGGCGAAATCGTCGAACAGGCGGTTGGAGCCGGAACGGTCGGAGCTTGGCATCGGTCGTCTCCCAGAGGGGCCGCCATCCGCGTCCGTGAGCCTCACGGAAACCGGCGTCCTGCCCGGAGGGACATAAGAATCGGCGCCGCATCCGGCAATCCGTCGCGGGGCGGCGGCCGTCGGAAACAGCCGTTTACAAATCGTCTCGCCCCGGCCTCTTCGCCCGGGCGGTGCAAAGCGCCATAACATCGGGGCTTGAGACCGTGCCGAGCCCGTACCCCACGTCATGACCCAGCCCGCGACCCCCCACATCCTCGTGGTCGAGGACGACCGCGAGATCAGCGCCCTGGTGGCGCGCTATCTGCGGGCCAATGCGTGCCGCGTCACCGTGGCGGGGGACGGGGTCGCCATGGAGCAGGCCCTGCGCGAGGCCCGCGTCGACCTCGTGGTCCTCGATCTCATGCTGCCGGGCGAGGACGGCC
>Ga0182226_1000219_pt1 | contig 10483 bp, 9 predicted proteins | sample G6R1MG_27_FD_129658 | JGI IMG/M metagenome (GOLD analysis project Ga0182226, IMG submission 129658) | Miscanthus phyllosphere microbial communities from Michigan, USA - G6R1_MAIN_07NOV2016_LD1 MG | ecosystem: Host-associated > Plants > Phyllosphere > Phylloplane/Leaf | place: USA: Michigan...
CGGCATGTGCTGATGGGCGAGTTCGGGGCGTTGCGCACCGATGGCCGCTACACGGCCTCCCGGTCCGCGGACCGCGCCGCCTATCTCGGCGACGTGCGGCGGGCGGCGGAACAGGCGGGCTTCGCCTGGTCGTTCTGGAACCTGTTCGACGGCCTGGGACTGATGGACGACGCCCACGCCATCGATCCGGCGGTGGTGGCTGCGCTCGGGCTGGGCGGAGGCCGATAAGCAGGTTCGCCCCAGGGGGCTCCTCCCACCCTCCACCTCATCCTGAGGCGACGGAGCGAAGCGGAGGCCTCGAAGGAGCCCTCCATCCGGCCGCGCGATCCCTGGAGGGCTCCTTCGAGGCGCCCGCTTCGCGGCCGCACCTCAGGATGAGGGCATGGGTAGGTGAAGCCGAGGATCGACCGAGGCATCAGCGCCGCTCCTGCGCCGCACCCGGCGGAAACAGCACGATCAGCATCATCGCGAACTTGGCGAGCATCGTGGTCTTTCCCGCCAGACCCTCGAAGGTGTTGATCAGGATCACGAAGGTGAGGATCGGCAGCCAGACGCCACGCCGGCAGTTCCGGGCGATCTCGCCGAGATAGAGCCCCACCGCGACGACAAGCAGCGTCGTCACCAGAATGCCGTGGTAGAGCACGTCGGAGACGATCGAGTTCTCGATGCCCCATTCCAGGCCGTAGATCCGCCGCAGGGTGCTCACCTGCAGGAGGTCGGGGGCCAGCAGCAATTGCCGGAACGGGATCGCGTCGAAGATCGCCAGCATGTCGACCCGGGCCTGGGCGCTGCCGCCGTCCGAGACGAACCGGCTGAGCAGCGTGTCGAAGAACCCCACTGCCGCGAGCACCGCGACCATCACCGGCAGCGCCGTCAGCACGAAGCAGGCGCAGGCCGCCCCGATCAGGGGGATCCGGTTGCTCCGCAGGGTCCGGTTGAGGGCGAACAGCCCGACCATCCCGCCGAGCGCCAGGGTCGTGACCGTCGCCGACCGGCCGCCGAACGTGACGAGTGCCACGAGCTGAACGGCGATCATTCCCGCCCGGAGCGCCGGGTTCAGCCGGCCGCCGCCCTTGGCGAGCGCCAGGATGTAGCAGGCGGTGAGGGTCGCGTTGACCAGCGGGTGGCCCTGGAGTGCGGCCGAGCGCGTGTCGGTCTCGAACGCCATGCCGTCGAACCGGAAGGGGAAGAAACGCTGGCCGCTGGCGAACTCGAACAGGCCGAGCAGCGCGTTGGCGAGCATCATCAGGTGGAAGATCGTCTCGATCCGCCGCAGGGTCGCGGTGTCGCGATCCATGAGCAGGATCGGGATCAGCCCGGCCAGCACGAAGGTGTCGATCGAGCCGGCCAGCCCCGTGCCGCCCCGGGCCGCGATCAGCACGAGCAGCAACACGCCGCAGGTGGCGAGGAGCACGCAGGCCGGGCGGCGGTTGAGCGCCTGGGCCACCGGGATCACCGGGTTGCCGGCGCGCAGCATCGTCCAGCCGACGAGCGCCACCGCCATGTAGGTTGCCGGATGGATCTTCGAGGGCGCCGAGCCGCTGATCCCGTCGTAGTTGAGGCCGAGGGCCCAGAGCAGGCCGCCCGAGACGCCGACCAGAACCACGGTCAGCAGCAGGAAGGCCATCGATTCGAATCGCGCCAGGCCGGCCAGGCGCCGTTCCGGCCGCGACCGCGCCGCCTGCCGGTGCGCGAAGCCCGCTGGCCGGGCCGTGCTCACGCGCTGCGCCGGTCAAGCAGCAGGGAGCCGGAGACGGGGCGGCCCAGAGCGTCGGAGGTGTCGACGAGGTCGATCAGGTCGCGCTGGCGGGTGGCGCCGTTGCAGACGACCAGCAGAAGCCGGTCCGCTGCCGCCGCGATCGGACCGAGCCGCAGGTTCTCGGACAGCACGCCGCCGTCGACGATCACCAGTTCGAACCGGCCTTTCACGCCGGCCAGGAAGCGCTCGATATTGGCCGGCACCAGTGCGTCGCGGATCGGTTTCTGCGTGTCGCCGAGCCCGATCCGCCGGGCGCCGGTCTTCGCATCGATTTGCGTCACCGCGTTGAGGCTCTGCTCGCCGCGCAGCACGTCGAGGAGGCCGGCCGTGCCGGCGCCGTCGGCGCGCAGGTCCGCATCGACCAGCAGCACCCGGTCGCCGCGTCCCACCGCCACCGAGGCGAGCAGCGCGATCACCGCCCGACGCTCGGTCGCCTCCGCCTCTCCGGAGGTGACCAGCAGCGCAAGGGACCGGCCGCGGGTGCCCGCTGCGGTAGCGAGATGGTCCAGGGTGAAGCTTGCAGCCGCCGTGTTGGCCCCGCCCGGCTGCAGCCCCGGGATCACCGCCACCACGGGCGCGTTCGACAGACGCTCCAGCTGGCGCGGCGACAGTACCGTCGGCTCCAGATATTCCCGCGTCAGCGCGAGGCCGGCGCCGAGCCCGAGACCGCCCGCCAGGGCGGCGGCGACCAGGATCAGCCGCGGCGGCCAGCTCGCATCCTGCGGTGGCCGGGCCGACGTGATGATGCGGGCGTTCGAGCTGTCGATGGCCGACTGCTCCTTGATCTCGCGGGTGCGGACCAGGAACGTGTTGTAGACGGTGCGGGCGGCCTCGACCTCCCGCTCCAATTCACGCAGCTGGACCGAGGATTGCGCGGTCACCGCCGATTGCCGCTGCAGCTTCTCCAGATCGGCGGCGATCGACTTCTCGTTCGCCAGGGCGCGCTGGTACTCGGTCTCGGCCGCGCCGGCGATGCGGTTCAGCTCGGCGTCGATCAGGCGGCGGACGTCCTGCATCTGCGTGCGCACGGCGGCAATGTAGGGATGGCGCTCGCCGAGATTGGTGCGCAGATCCGCTTCCTTCGCGGCGAGCTCGGCATATTGCCCACGCAGCCGGTCGACCGCCGAGGACTGGACGGCCTCCGGCATCGCCCCGGAGCCGATCGCCTGGCCGCGCGCATCCTTGATGCCCTGCAGGCGCGCCTTGGCCTCGGCGGTCCGACCGCGCGCTGCGACCAGCCGGGCATTCGAATCCGTGAGCTGCTGCTCGTTCACGAGCCGGCCGCTCGAGGTGATCAGCCCGTTGTGCGCCTTGTAATCCTCGAGCTTCTTGTCGGCGGCGTTCACCGCGTTGCGCAACTCGTCGAGGCGCCCGCGCAGGTCGCCCGAAGCGCGCTTGGCCGCATCGGAGCGGGCCTCCGTCTGGTCGGCGAGGTACGCGTTGGCGATCGCGTTGACGATCCGGGCCGAGAGATCCGGATCCACCGTGGTGACGACCACGTCGATCACGAACACCTTGTCGGCGCGCTTGACCGCCAGCTTGCGCCGCAGCTGGTCGAGGGCGCGGCCGCGCGGATCCACCGGCCGTTCGGACTTCGGGCCGAGCACCATCTCGCGCAGCGACGCGATGGTGCGGGAGATCAGGCCCTGCTGGGCGACCCCGAAGCCCGGCTCGCTCTCCAGCCCCGCCTGCGTCACGGCCCGGCCCAGGACCGCGTCGGACTCGATCACCTTCACCTGGCTCTCGACCTGGGCGATGCCGCCGTCCGGCGACAGGGCCCCGGGATTAACGTCGTTCAGCACCACCTGCCGGTCGCGCGGGTCGATCAGGATCTGCGCGGTGGCGGTGTAAAGGGACGGGGTGATGAGGGCATAGGCCAGGACCAGCAGGCCCAGCACCAGGGCTGTTCCCAGCACGGTGCGCTTGCGCCGCCACAGGATGCGCCACAGGTCGCCGAACTCGGCGGTGGTGTCGGGCCGGGTCGGGCCCGCCCGCTCCGGCTGTGCCGAATGGACCGGCGCAAGCCAGCTCGCGACGGCAATGTTACGGTCGATCTGTGCCACGATCGGTCACCATCGTCTCGAACTCGGTCGGTCCCTCGCGGGCTCCATCCTCAACTGCAAGAGTCGCGCAGACTGCTGACAATCCCTCAAGACTGCCGAGGGTCGTCGGCGCAAACGCCGATTACTCGGCATCTGGTAAACGCCCTCATCCCAATTCGGCTGCCGGTAGAGTTATCGTTCCCGTTACCGTTTGGGAATTAGATCGGATCCGCGGGCGCCATCCGGCGGATCGTCGCCACGAAGCTGCACGCGACCGCGTGCGGCTTCCGCATCCTGATGCCACGCGCTCTCTTTCGCCAAACCGGGATCCACTTCGGCGGCGAGCGCTATGAGTGAGGGCGCTCATCATGCATGTGAGAGTTCGTCTGGACGGCGCCGAGCCGCGCCGTTGGCAGATTGCCCTGCTGCAGCGAATCGCCGACATCCCCGGCATCCGGGCCGTCAGCGTCGATGCCGCTGCGCTTCCGGACGGATGGCCCGACACGATCGAACTGCTGTTCCGCCTGGAGGCCCTGATCCACGGTCTGCCGCGCCTCGGCTCGGAACGCCTGCCGCCGACCGCCCTCAACCCATGGCGGCGGCCCGACGCGAATCCCGATCTGGTGCTCGACCTGTGCGGCGATCTCCCGTCCGGCCCGGCGGTCTGGCAGATCGCCTATGACGATCGGCTCGGCGACGGCGCCCTGATGGCGAGCCTGCTCGCCGGGGCTGTGCCGCGGTTGACTCTTATTGAGGCGGGGAAAATCCTCGCCGCGGGACGGCTCGGGACCGACCGGCCGGGCATCCTCCTGGCCGGTGTCGACGACGCGCTCGCCCGGACGGTGACGCTGGTCGTGGCCGCCCTGGACCGCCGGGCAGCCGGGGCCAGCGCGCCCGTCTCGGCCGCGCCCGTGCCGCCCTCCGAGCCTGGACGGACCCTGTCGGGGACTGAACTCGGCCGCCGCACCGCCCGGATGCTGGCCGGTGCTGTGGTCCACCGCCTGTACCATCTCTGCTACCGCGCCCCGCATTGGCGCTGCGGCTGGCGCCGCCTCGACGGGCCTGACCTGATCGATCTCGGGCGCCATCCCGAGACCGGCTGGAACACCCTGCCGGATGATGGCCACCGCTTCTATGCCGACCCATTCCCCATGGCCTTCGCCGGGAGCACGCACGTCTTCGTCGAGGAATTCCCGCACGCGACCGGCAAGGCGATCATCTCCGCCGTTCGCTTCGGTCCGCATGGCCCCGAAGGCACACCTGTCCCGGTACTGGAGGAGGCCCATCACCTCTCTTACCCGTTCGTGTTCGAGCGCGACGGCGAGGCCTGGATGGTGCCTGAGAGCTCGGCGTCCGGCACGGTCGATCTCTACCGCGCGACCCGCTACCCCGGTGGCTGGGTGAAGGAGGCGACGCTGCTCACGGGCGTGGTCGCGAGCGACGCGACACTCATCGAGCGAGACGGCCGCTGGTGGATCTTCGCCACTTCGCGGGATGCCGGCCCCAACGCGCTCGCGGGTTCGGGGTCCTACCACGACGCGCTGTGTCTCTGGTCGGCCCCCGATTTCCGCGGCCCCTTTACGCCGCATCCGGCCAATCCGGTGCTGATCGACCCCGCCACCGCCCGGCCCGCCGGGCGCATCGTCGCGCGCGGCGGCCGCTTGATCCGCCCGGTTCAGGATTGCGCGCAGGGGTATGGCCGCGCCCTGGGGCTGGCACGAATCGACCGCCTCGACCCGGAGGGCTTCGCCCAGACCCTGATCGGCCGTGTCGAGCCCGGCCCGTCCTGGTCCGGGAGCCGCCTCCATACCCTGAACACCGGCGGCGGCCTCGAATGCATCGACGGCTCGGCACGGGCGCCGCGGATCCGGATCCCGCGCCGCGCCTGATTGCTTCGGCCTGTCGACCTGGCGCTTTCAGTCGCCAAAACGGTATCCGGTTGGCGGATCCGTATCCCTATGGTGGATAACGCAACTTATACGTGCTTTAATTCGGAGGGATCAATTGCATAGATTGAATTCCGGTTTGAGAATGTCTGATATCGTGGGAATTCGGTCCATCAGGGTGGCTGTTCCATGACTGTGAACGTGACGATCCGGCCCGATGCGCCTGTGCGGCGTTCCCTGTGCGACAAGCTCTCGCGGATTGCCGCGGTCGTCGGTGTGCCGGTCGACACGTTCTTAACCGACCCCGCGTTGATGCCGCAGGCCGGCCTGATCGAACTGATCCGGCTCTGGGACGCGGCCCCCACCGAAACCGTGCGGGCCGAGATCCTGGCCGGCACCCGTGCGGTCATCGCCGGAGCGGTCGACCGGGCGCGCTGAGATTCTCACCGCACGCGAGTGGCCGGGCTGATCGCGGCCCGTCGATATTTCGCTTCCCCCGGCCCTGGCGGGAGCCCCCCGAGATCGCTACATTGCGGATGCGGGGCTGCAGAGTTCGTCAGGAGCACTTTCCCCGGGGCCTTATCGACTCCCTCGGGAGCTGTCCCTGGCCTCGTCCCTGGACTTGGCCAACACGGCGCCCACCTACTCTGTAGGTTTCCCGGGATCGATCCTCCAACGGCTCACGTGGCTCCGCACTCTTCCTCTCCTGAAGCCGGCCTCTCCAAGACCGATGCGGTCCTCAAGGCCGAGTTGCGCAGCGCCTCACTGGCTGCGCGCGACGCGCTCGCACCGGCTGCTCGGCTCGACGCCTCTGCGCGCATCGTCCAGGCGCTCCTCGCCCTACCGGAACTCGCCGAGGCCCGATTGGTCGGCGCCTATTGGCCGATCCGCAGCGAGGTCGATCCGCGTCCCGCCGCCGAGGGCCTCCTTGCCCGCGGCCAGGCTGTCGCACTGCCGCACGTCACCCCGGACGGACTGATCTTCCGGGAATGGCGGGCCGGGGACGCGCTGGTGGCCGGACGCTTCGGCCTGAGCGAGCCGGACGCATCCCTGCCACCGGTGGAGCCCGACGCTCTGATCGTGCCGCTCGCTGCCTTCGATGGCACAGGCCAGCGCATCGGCTATGGCCGCGGCTACTACGATGGCGCGATCACGCGGCTGTCCCGCACACGGCCCGTCCTCACCGTCGGGGTCGGATTCGCCGTCCAGCGGGTTGATCGCGTGCCGGCCGAGCCGCATGACCGGCCACTCCAGTTCGTGATCACCGAATCGGGTGTGACCCGGTTCGACAGGAAGTCCTGATCCATGCGGCTGCTCTTTCTCGGCGACGTCATCGGTCGCCCGGGCCGTACTGTCGTGTGCGAGCGCCTGCCCAAGCTACGGGAGCGCTGGCGGCTCGACTGCGTCGTGGTCAACGGCGAGAATTCCGCCGGCGGCTTCGGCATCTCCGAGTCGATCTGTGACGAGCTGATCCAGGCCGGGGCCGACGCCGTGACACTCGGCAATCACAGCTTCGACCAGCGCGAGGCGCTTGTGTTCATCGCCCGACAGCCGCGCCTGGTGCGGCCGGCGAACTACCCGCCGGGCACCCCCGGCCGCGGCGCCACCGTGGTGGAGACGCAGGGCGGCGCCCGGGTGCTGGTGGTCAACGTGATGGGCCGGGTCTTCCTCGACGCTATGGATGACCCGTTCACCGCCGTCGAGCGTGAGATTTCTGCCTGCCCGCTCGGGGCCGCCGCCGACGCCGTGGTGGTCGACGTCCACGCGGAGGCCACCAGCGAGAAGCAGGCTTTCGGCCATTACCTCGACGGCCGCGCCAGCCTCGTGGTCGGCACCCACACCCACACGCCCACGGCCGATCACCGGATCCTGCCCGGCGGCACCGCCTACATGTCGGATGCCGGCATGTGCGGCGATTACGACTCGGTGATCGGCATGCAGAAGGACGAGCCGATCCGGCGGATGATCCAGAAGACGCCGGGCTCCCGCTGGGAAGTGGCCGGCGGCGAGGCCACGCTCTGCGGCGTCGCGGTGGAGACCCAGGCGGATGGCCTCGCCATCAAGGTCGCGGCGGTTCGGCTCGGGCCGAACCTCGAAGAAAGCCGACCCCACTTCTGGGATTAGCCCGGCAGGCGGGCGCCCGCTCCAGGAACTTCGGCGGTTCGCATCGGTAGATTGCAGAGACCCCCGAATGAATGGATCTCGCCATGCCTCAGATGTTCGACTGGATCTTCTTCGCCATCATGATCCCATTCCCGGCCTTCCTGGTCTGGGATTACTATCAGAACCGGTAGGTACAACTTCCGGGCGACGGCAATAATTGTGCGAACCTGGTTCGACGCGCTGCCAAATCCCTTCCACCGTCATTGCGAGCGCAGCGAAGTAGACCGAGACAGCAGGCGATCTCCGAACGTAGCGTTTCTCTGGGTCGCTTCGCTGCGCTCGCGATGACGGCGCGGGACGCGCCATCGAACCAAAGCTCTTCTCGCGTGGCGGCCGCGATCGAGCCGCCAACAGCCTCTACCCCCAATGGTCCGGTTGTGCCGCGCGTTCGACCGCGGCATCCGCCATGGCACGGACAGGATCGGCTCCGAACCACGCGAACGCCACACAAGCGTGTCCGTGGCGAGACTTGATCGCGTGCGGGGCTGCCCCCACAGTGGCTGCGACGGAGCCCGCCTGTCGGCGGTTCCACAGTGAGATCAGGCTAGAGCGACCGATGGCCGCCCGCGACGACAACGAGAATAAAATACAGCCGCTGGCACGGCCCGGGATTTATCTCGGTCGGATGGTCATCTTCCTGATCCTGGTGGGCTTCCTGGCGTTCATCCTGTTCAGGCAGATCACCCCGGCCTTCCTGGCCAATCCCGGCCTCAACGGATTGATTCTCGGGGTGCTCCTGATCGCGGTGCTGATCGCCTTTGGGCAGGTCATGCGGCTGTTCCGCGAGGTCAGCTACGTCAATGCGGTGGCGACCGGGGCGCAGGCCAGGAAGCCGCCGACGCTGCTGGCGCCGATGGTGCCGATGATCGCGGCCCGGAAGACCGGGGTGTTGCTGCCCGGCACCTCCGGCTACCTCGATACGATCGCGGCGCGCCTCGACGAGGGTCGCGAGATGCTGCGCTACATCGCCGGCATCCTGATCCTGCTCGGCCTGCTCGGCACCTTCTGGGGCCTGATCGACACCCTCTCGGCCGTGGGCGGGGTAATCAAGGGCATGCGCGGCGGCGGCGATGCCGGGGTGATGTTCGACGAGCTGAAATCCGGGCTGGCGGTGCCGCTCTCCGGGATCGGCCTCGCCTTCTCGGCCTCGCTGTTCGGCCTCGCCTCCTCGCTGATCACCGGCTTCCTGGAATTGCAGGCCGGCCAGGCTCATGCCCGGTTCCACAACGAATTGCAGGATTGGCTGCTCTCCGGCCAGGCGGTGGCCGAGCCCGCAGCAGCGGGCGCGATCCGGCCCGTCGCCGCCGGTTCCCAGGACCTCAAGGAGGCGATCGAGCGTTTGACCGCCATCGTCTCCGAAGGTGGTGGCGGCCGGGCGGCGACGCTGGCCATGACCAACCTCGCCGAGGGCATCCAGGGTCTCGTTCAGCACATGCGCGCGGAGCAGCAGATGATCCGCGACTGGGTCGAGGCCCAGGCGAGCCGCGAGCGTGAACTCAAGCAGGTGCTCGACCGGCTGGGCCGGGAGCGCGTGTAGTGGCCTCGACCGCGGCCCGGTCCCGGCGCCCCCTCAACGTTTGGCCCGGCTATGTCGACGCGCTGGCGACGCTGCTGCTGGCGGTGGTGTTCCTGCTCACCGTCTTCGTGGTCGGGCAGTTCTTCCTGTCGCAGGAGCTGACCGGGCGGGACGCCACGCTGGTCAAGCTCAACCGCCAGATCGCCGACCTCACCGACCTGCTGGCCCTGGAGCGCTCGAACCGCCGCAACCAGGAGGACGAGGTGCGCAGCCTCCGCACGACGCTGGCCGGCGTCGAGGCCGAGCGCGACCAGGCCAAGTCCCAGGCCGAGGCCGCGACCGTCAGCCAGGGCGCTGCCGGCGCCCTCGACAAGCAGATCGAGGCCGAGCGGGGCGCGACCAAGCGGGCCCTGTCCCAGGTTGACCTGCTGAACGAGCAGATCAGCGCCATGCGCCGCCAGCTCGCGGCGCTTGAGGATGCGCTCGCCGCCTCCGAGACCCGCGATCGCGAATCCCAAGTCCGCATCGCCGAGCTCGGCAGCCGGCTGAACGTCGCTTTGGCCCAGAAAGTCCAGGAACTGGCCCGCTACCGCTCGGACTTCTTCGGGCGCCTGCGCCAGATCCTCGGCAACCGCCCGGACATCCGCGTGGTCGGCGACCGCTTCGTGCTGCAATCCGAGGTGCTGTTCCCCGGCGGCTCGGCGACGCTGAAACCCGAGGCCGGCCCCGAGCTCGACCGGATCGCCGGGGCCATCGCCGATCTCGCCAAGCAGATCCCGGCGGACCTGCCCTGGGTCCTGCGGGTCGACGGCCACACCGACGCGCGGCCGATCAACACCGCGCAGTTCCCCTCGAACTGGGCGCTCTCGGCCGCCCGGGCCATCGCGGTGGTGCAGTACCTCGCCGGCAAGGGCATCCCGGCTCAGCACCTGCTGGCCGGCGCCTTCGGTGAGTTCCAGCCCCTCGACGCCGGCACCACCGAAGATGCCTACGCCCGGAACCGGCGGATCGAGATGAAGCTCACCGAGCGGTAGGGGCTGGCCGTCCGAACCCCCGGGCTGCGCAGTAGGTCGCGATTCGGGAGTCTGATCGACGGGTTCGCTGAATTCAATCTCCC
>Ga0182226_1000221_pt1 | contig 10480 bp, 8 predicted proteins | sample G6R1MG_27_FD_129658 | JGI IMG/M metagenome (GOLD analysis project Ga0182226, IMG submission 129658) | Miscanthus phyllosphere microbial communities from Michigan, USA - G6R1_MAIN_07NOV2016_LD1 MG | ecosystem: Host-associated > Plants > Phyllosphere > Phylloplane/Leaf | place: USA: Michigan...
AGTTCGCCTTCTGGGGGATCTGGTGGCCCTTCGTCCTGGTCAGCATGGTGGTGGTCGGCCGGGCCTGGTGCGGCATCCTCTGCCCCGAGGGCGCGCTGACCGAATTCGCCAGCCGCTGGAGCCTCGGCCGCGCCGTGCCGCGCTGGATCACGTGGAGCGGCTGGCCGTTCATCGCCTTCGCCGGCACCACGGTCTACGGGCAGATGACCAGCGTCTACGGCTATCCGAAGCCGGTACTCGCGGTGCTCGGCGGCTCGACGCTGGCGGCGATCGTCGTCGGTCTGCTCTACGGCCGCAACAAGCGGGTCTGGTGCCGCTATCTCTGCCCGGTCAACGGCGTCTTCGCGGTGCTGTCCAAGCTCGCGCCGATCAGCTTCCAGGTCGACCGCGCCGCCTGGGCGGCCTCGCCCAAGCCCGTGCAGGGCACTGGGGCTTTCAACTGCGCGCCCCTGGTCCCGGTCAAGGCGATGCGCGGCTCCGGTTCCTGCCATATGTGCGGGCGCTGCAGCGGCCATCGCGGCGCGGTGCGCCTCGCCCTGCGTTCGCCCAACCACGAGATCGTCCACGTCGCCGGCCAGGAGCCGAGCCTGGAACAGACAGTGCTGATCCTGTTCGGCATGCTGGCCCTGGCGGTGGGCGCGTTCCAGTGGTCGTCGAGCCCCTGGTTCGTCGAGGCCAAGCAAGGCGCCGCCACCTGGCTGATCGAGCACGGAATCACCTGGCCGCTGGAGATGTCCGCGCCCTGGTTCATCCTGACGAACTACCCCGACCACAGCGACGTGATGACCTTGCTCGACGGCGGGCTGCTGCTGGCCTACATCGGCGCCGCGACCGTGATCCTCGGGCTGGCCCTGTCGGGGATCGTTGCGCTCGCGACCGTCGCGCTCGGCGGCTGGTCGCTCCGGCGCTTCCACCACCTGACGCAGACGCTGATCCCGGTGGCGGGCTGCGGCGTCTTCCTGGGCCTCTCGGCGCTGACCGTCACGTTCCTGCGGGGCGACGGTATCGTCATCCCATACGTGTCGGAGATCCGCGCGGCCATGCTGATCGGCTCCGGCCTGTGGAGCGTGTGGCTCGCCTGGCGGGTCGCCGGCCTCGGGGCGGGCGGTCTCCGGCGGGCTGCGGCCACAGCCTCCATTGCCTCAGCGGTGACCCTCTCGGTCGCCAACTGGGTGCTCCTGTTCTGGGTCTGGTAGCGCGGTCCGCGTTCAACTGAGGAGAACGCCATGATCGGCGCGTTCATCATCGCCTTCCGCGAAGTCATCGAGGCGGGCCTGATCATCTCCATCGTGCTCGCGGCCACACGGGGCATCCCGGGCCGGATGCGCTGGGTGCTGCTCGGCGTCGTCGGCGGTCTCGCCGGGGCCGGCCTCGTCGCTCTGTTCGCCGAATCGATCTCCGATGCCTTCGAGGGCAGCGGCCAGGACATCCTGAACGCTGCCGTGCTGATCGTCGCGGTACTGCTGCTGATCTGGCATAACACCTGGATGAGCAAGCACGGCAAGGAGCTCGCGGGCGAGTTGCGCGCGGCCGGCGAGGCGGTGCGCTCGGGCGAACGTGAGGCCGCCGCCCTCTCGATCGTCGTCGGCGCCGCGATCCTGCGCGAGGGGGCCGAGCTGGTGCTGTTCCTCTACGGCCTTGTGGCCTCCGGTACCTCGGGCGCGGACATCCAGTTCGGCGCCTTCGCGGGCATCGGGGCCGGCATCCTCCTCTCCGCGGTGACCTATCTCGGTCTGGCCTCGATCCCGAGCCGCTACGTGTTCTCGATCACGAGCGCGCTGATCATCTTCCTTGCCGCCGGGCTCGCATCGCAGGCCGCCCAGTTCCTGGCCAATGCCGGTGTCGTGGATATCCTCGGCCAGACCCTGTGGAACAGCTCGGGCGTGATCGCGGAAAATTCCTGGCCGGGCCGGGTGCTGCACGCCCTGGTCGGCTACACCGACCGGCCCACCGCCCTGCAGGGGCTTGTCTATGTCGGCACCATCGCCGTGATGATCGGGCTGATGCAGTGGAGTTCGGCCGACAAGCGCCCGACGGTTCGCACCGCTTGAGTCAGGGGTTTCCAAAGGGCCGGGCCCTTTGGCGGGGTATTGGGGCGGAGCCCTGATGAGCAGGGCGTTGCCCTGCACCCCCAAACGGTCGGCGACCTCTTGAAACCGGGACTTGGCTTTATGCGCCCGTCGCGACTGGCCGTGCCGTGTCGGCGCCCCATTCGGACCAGGACCCGTCGTAGAGGCCGCGAGCCGGCCGGCCCATGGTCTCCAGGGCCAGGGCGATGATCGCCGCGGTGACGCCGGAACCGCAGGTTGTCACCACCGGCCGGTCGGGATCGATACCGGCCTCCGCGAACACCTTCTCCAACTCCTCCGGGCTCTTCAGGCGGCCGTCGCGCTGGAGGGACGCGTAGTGCAGGTTGTGCGCCCCCGGCATGTGGCCCGGGCGGACGCCCGGCCGCGGCTCCGGCTCCTCGCCGCGGAAGCGGGTGGCTGAGCGGGCATCGACCACCTGAGCCGAGCCGGTCTCCAGGGCCCGGGCGACGTCGTTGGCGTCCGCTACGGCACCGTGGTCGAGCCGGGCGGTGAAGTGGCGCCGTTCGCGGGGGGCGGGGTCGCCGTCCTCGGTGGGGTAGCCCGCGGCGATCCAGGCGGGCAGGCCGCCATCCAGCACCAGCGCGTCCCGCACCCCGAAGGTCTTGAGCATCCACCAGACTCGGGGGGCTGAGAACAGGCCCTGGCCGTCATAGACGACGATCTGCATGCCGTCGCCGATGCCCAGCGCGCGCATCCGCGAGGCGAACACGTCGGAGCGGGGCAGCATGTGCGGCAGGCTCGATTCGGTATCGCTCATGGCGTCGAGGTCGAAGCGCAGGGCCCCGGGAATATGCGCGGCCTGGTACTCGGCGGCGGCATCGCGGCCGGCGGCCGGCAGGTACCACGAGGCGTCGAGCACCACGATGTCGGGGGCATCGCGGCGGTCGTGCAACCATTCGGGGGTCACGAGGGGCGGGTGGGCCATGATCCGCAATCCGGCTCTGTTCGCGAGAGCACCCACCAAACCACAGGCCGGGGCGGGTTGCACGCCCGGTCGCGGCCCTGCGGCTTCGCGGTCGGGCGGTTTCGTCAGGGGCGACGCCGGTCGTGGCGCGCCCGCAATCCGACAGCCAGCTACGCACCGCGCACCGTGGTCCGATGCAGCGAATGCACGCTGGTCTTGTTTTCAATCGTTGTAACCCCAGTTACGACAACACGATGACGCTCACCGCGCCAGCCGTCGAGGCCGGTTCGGGCGGGTCGCCCCCGATGCCGTTCCGAGCGACGCAAGCTCCGGACATGCGAGACGGGGCCGCCGCCTGAAGGAGGAGCGTCCGATCCTCCCTCTCTGCCGAGGCGCCTGCGCCGACCGTGCAGCCTGCTTATTGAGCCGATCACCGCCATGAATCAACTCGTCCGTATGTCTCAGATCGGCGATGCCGAGGGCGTCCAGGAGCCGTCGGCTGATCTGCGTGTGCCCTTCGCGCAGTCCGGGGCCTTCGTATGCAAGTACATCATCGGCGAGCCGAACGACCGCGCGATCTGCTGCGGTGCGCCGGTCTCCGACGGTAAGAGCTGGTGCGCGTTCCACCGCCGCATCGTCTTCGAGCCGACCCGGCCCGGTCGTATCCGCTGAGCGCCTGACGCGTCGAGCATCGCGCCGTCACTGCATCTGCATGACCTGGATGACGGCCGGCGTGATGATCACGACGAACAGCACGGGCAGGAAGAACAGAATCATCGGCACGGTCAGCTTGGGCGGCAGGCTGGCCGCTTTCTTCTCGGCCTCGTTCATGCGCTGGTCGCGGCTCTCCTGGCTCAGGACCCGCAGGGCCTGACCCACCGGCGTGCCGTAGCGCTCGCCTTGGATCAGCGCGGTCGCCACCGACTTCACAGGCTCAAGCCCGGTCCGCAGCGCCAGGTTCTCGTAGGCCTGCCGCCGATCGGGCAGGAACGACATTTCGGCCGTCATCAGGGCGAGTTCCTCGGCCAGCACCACCGAGGACGTGGCGATCTCGGTGCTCACCTTCCGGAACGCGTTCTCGATCGCCATACCGGATTCGACGCAGATCAGCGTCAGGTCTAGGGCGTCCGGCCACGCCCGCCTGATCTCGGCCTGCCGCTTCTTGGCGGTGTTGAGCAGGAACAACTCCGGCGCCTTGATGCCGGCATAGGCTGTGCCGATGACCATCCCGATCCGCATCAGGTATGTGGCGTCGATCGCCTCCAGCACGAACAGGTAGAAGAACGCCGTGATCACGGCGGCCAGCGGGACGATCAGGCGGAAGAACAGGAACGTGGTTTCCGCGCCTTGGCCGCGATAGCCCGCCATCATCAGCTTGCGCTTGGCGGTGTCGGTCCCGAGCCAGCGGTTCAGCTGGTAGCGGTCGACGATGGATTTCATGTAAGCCTTGGGCGCGACGCGCAGCGTTGCTCGATCGTTCGACCGCACCCGGTCCACCTGGCGCTCTCGCCGCCGGATAAGCTCGCGCTCGTCGCTGACGAGCTTCATCCGCTTGGCAAGCTTGTCCGTTTCGAAGAAGGGCTGCGCCACCGCAAAGGCGGTTGCGGCTGCCGCGATGGCGGTCAGCAGCGCCCCCATGAAACGGGGATCGAACAGCTTCTCCGCGAGGGCGTCGATCATGGAACGGGATCCCGATCAGCTACGGCTCAGAAATCGAAAGCGATCATCTTCTTGATCGTGAAGACGCCGATCGACATCCAGATCGCCGCCCCCACCAGCGCGATCTTGCCGATATCCGTCGTCCAGAGCAGCGAGATGTAGTCCGGGCTGGTCAGCGTGGTGATGCCCGCCACGCCGAAGGGCAGGCACGCGATGATCGAGGCCGAGGCCTTGGCCTCCATGCTCATCGCCTGGACCTTGCCGCGCATCTTGGCCCGGTCGCGCAGGACCACCGAGAGATTGTTCAGCGCCTCCGACAGGTTGCCGCCCGATTGCTGCTGGATGTTGATCACGATCGCGAAGAAGTTCACCTCGGCGGTCGGCACCCGCTCGAACAGGCGCGAGACGGCCTCGCCCAGCGAGAGGCCCATCGCCTGGGTCTCGATCACCGTCCTGAACTCGCTGCGCACCGGCTCCTCGGCCTCGCGCGAGACCATGCGGAAGCAGTCGCCGACCGGGATACCGGTGCGGATGCCGCGCACCACCACGTCGACGGCGTTGGGCAGCTCCTTGTTGAACTTCGCGATGCGCCGGAGCCGCAGGTGGCGCAGCAGCCAGGCGGGCAGGCCGAAGCCCCCCGCGAAGGCGGCGCCGGCTGCGGCCACCGGGCTGTCGGTGATGAGGAACAGAAGCAGGCCGAGGATTGCGGCGCAGCCCCCCGAGACGGTGTAGAAGGTCCGCTTCGTCCAGCTCAGTCCGGCGCGGGCGAGCTTCAGCTCCAGCGTGGCCTTGTTGGCGTTCTTGGCCTTCGCCTCGATCTCGCTCAGCGTCTTGGCGACCTGCTCGCGGCGGTTGACCGCGACGCCGCGCACCGCCGCCCCGGAGGCCGAGACGCCGATCGATTTCAGGCGCTTGCTCGCCCGGCGCTGGCCGCCGAGCAGCGGCAGCACGGCCACGTAGGCGACGGCCGCCACGGCGATGCCGATCAATCCGGCCGCGATCGGCATCTGGGACGAATCGGGCATGCTAGGCCCCGTTGACGACTTCGGCGGCGTCGAGCGCCTCGCCGAGCCGGCGATCCAGGCCGTAATAGCGGGCCCGCTCCCAGAATTTCGGCCGGCCGACGCCCGTCGAGCGATGGCGCCCGATCAGCTTCCCGTTCGGATCCTCGCCGACGATATCGTAGAGGAAGACGTCCTGGGTGGTGATCACGTCGCCCTCCATGCCCAGCACCTCGGTGATGTGGGTGATGCGCCGGGAGCCGTCGCGCAGGCGCATGGCCTGGATCACCACATCGATCGAGCCGCAGATCATCTCGCGCAGGGTCTTCGACGGCAGCGTGAAGCCGCCCATCGAAATCATCGACTCGATCCGCGACAGGCATTCGCGCGGGCTGTTGGCGTGAAGCGTGCCCATCGAGCCATCGTGGCCGGTGTTCATCGCCTGGAGCAGGTCGAAGGCCTCGGGTCCGCGGACCTCGCCGACGATGATCCGCTCCGGCCGCATGCGCAGGCAGTTCTTGACGAGGTCGCGCATGGTGACCTGTCCCTGGCCCTCCATGTTCGGGGGCCGCGTCTCCAGGCGCACGACATGAGGCTGCTGGAGCTGCAGCTCGGCCGCGTCCTCGCAGGTGATGACCCGTTCGTCGTGCTCGATGAAGGCGGTGAGGCAGTTCAGCAGCGTGGTCTTGCCGGAGCCCGTACCGCCCGAGATGACGACGTTGCAGCGCGACTGGCCGATGATCTTCAGGACCTCGGCGCCCTCCGGGGAGATCGCCCCGAAGCGCACGAGCTGCTCCAGGGTGAGCTTGTCCTTCTTGAACTTGCGGATCGTGAGCGCCGGCCCGTCGATGGCCAGCGGCGGCGCGATCACGTTGACGCGCGAGCCGTCCGGCAGGCGCGCGTCGCAGATCGGCGAGGCGTCGTCCACGCGCCGCCCGACCTGGCTGACGATGCGCTGGCAGATGTTCATCAATTGCTGGTTGTCGCGGAACCGCACATTGGTCAGCTGGATCTTGCCGTTGACCTCGATGAAGGTCCGGTTGGCGCCGTTGACCATGATGTCGGCGATGTCGTCGCGAGCGAGCAGCGGCTCCAGCGGGCCGTAGCCCAGCACGTCGTTGCAGATGTCGTCGAGCAGCTCCTCCTGCTCGGCGATCGACAGGACGATGTTCTTGAGCCCGATGATCTCCGTGACGATGTCGCGGATCTCCTCCCGGGCGGTCTCGGCGTCGAGGCGCGAGAGCTGCGTGAGATCGATCGCCTCGATCAGGGCGCCGAAGATCAGGCTCTTGGTCCGGTAGTAATCCTCGGAGCGCAGGTTCTCGACCACCGCCGGGGCGGCGGGCTTGGGCGTCGGCTTTGGCGCCGGGGTGGAATCGCGCAGCACCGGCGCTGTCGGCAAAGCGGCCCGCACCGGCGGGGCCGGTGCGGGTGTCGTCGGAGCGGTTCCGGATTGTCGCCTACCGAACATGGGTCAGGTCCAAGGCGCCCGCGTGAGGCATCATCCCGGTAAAGATCTCGCGCATCACGAGGCCTTGCGGCCGGCGAGCTTGGCCAGCAGCGGCTCCAGCAGGCTGGACTTGCTGCGCCGGGTCTCGGGGCGCCCGAGGGTGACCGCCGCCAGATCGTTGAACAGCTCCGCCACTTTCGAGCCGGCCTGGATCTCGGCGATCATCTGGCCATTGTTGGCGGCGGTGCCGAACAGGGTCGGCTCGAACGGGATCGTGGCGGCGATCGGCGCGTCCAGCGCCTTGGCGAACTCGGCGGCGCCGATCTCCGGCCGTTTGGCCATGCCGACGCCGTTGAGCAGGATCCGGGGCGGCTGGTCGTTCGGGCGGCCATGCTGGAGCGCCCCGAGCAGGTTCTTGGCGTTGCGCAGGCAGGCGAGGTCGGGGCCCGCGACGATCAGGATCTCGTCAGCCGCCGTCAGCACGCGCTTCGACCACGCGCTCCACTGATGCGGGATGTCGAGGACCACGCAGGGCACGCTGGCACGCAGGTACTCGATCAGGGAATCGAAGGCGGGCTCCGACAAGTCGATGGTCCGGTCGAGGCTCGCCGGGGCCGAGAGCAGGCTCAGATTGTCGCTGCATTTCGACAGCAGCCGTTCGACCAGGGCCGAATCCAGGCGCTCGGGGGCGAATACTGCCTCGGCGATGCCCTGGGGCGGGTCCTGATTGAAGTTGAGCGAGGCGGTGCCGAACGCGATGTCCAGATCGGCGATCACCGTCTGGACGCCTTGGTTCCGGGCGATCGACCAGGCAAAGTTATGTGCCACCGTCGAGGCGCCGATGCCGCCCTTGACACCGTAGACCGCTATCGTGCGGCCGACCGGCTTGACGCCCGGCGCCGTGAACAGGTCGGAGATCGCCGCGATCAGGGTCAGCGGCTCGACCGGCGCCATCAGGTAGTCGGACACGCCGCGCTGGATCAGCTGGCGGTAGAGGGTCACGTCATTGACGTGGCCGATCACCAGGACGCGGGTGCCTTCGTCGCAGACCTCGGCCAGGGCATCCAGGCACTCGACCGGCTTCGAGCGCACGCCCTGCATCTCGATAATGATGACATTGGGCGTCGGTGCGTGGCGGTAGGCCTCGATCGCCGCGGCCCCGCCGCCCATCCGAACCTTGATCTGCGCCTTCTGCATGCGCCGGTCGAGGGCTGCGCCCTCGAGCATCGCGGCGGTCTCGCCGGTCTCGCAGAAGGCCTGGATCGTGATCCGGGGCACCGGGGCGATCGTACGCTCGGATGTCTCGGACGGGTCCGCCATGACGGCACTTTCGGGTTCGTGGTCGCGTCGCGGCTTCGGTGACGGCGTGAGAGGTTGCACCGTCCGTCCTAGTTACTGACCTGAGACTTGACGGCGTTGGTCCCATCTTGCCGCCATGTGGTTGACGGATCCTTGCCGTCCCGCAACTGGCCGATGTCCCGGACGCGCTTGACCGTGTCGATCCGACCCTCCGGCCGGCCGCGCACAAGGTCGATCGGGTCGGCCACCTGGGCGGCCACGTTCGCCTGGGTGGCGCAGCCGAGGTTCCAGCTCGGCCGGTTGCTGTAATCGGACGCGAAGTTCGAGGTGCCGAGATCCTGGGGCCACAGCCCGCACTGGTCGGCGACCTTGGCCTGCATGCGCTGGAAGCTCAGCCGGATCGGCGCGGCCAGACCCGGCGCCGCGACCGGATAGGGCGACTGGGCGATCTCGCGGGCGCCGACGCCGTCCTCGGTGCCGCGCCGGAGCAGGGATACCGCCGTGCGTGCGACGGCGTCGGCCTGGGCCGGCGGCAGGCCCTGGGGCACCTCCATCAGGATGCCGCCGCGGCCGTAGCGGCGGTATTCCAGCATGAAGGCGTCGATATCGCCGGCCTGGCGCGGATCGAGATGGCCCGGCCCGGTGGCGAAGACGTCGAGGCTGCGGGTTCCGTCGGCCAGCACGATCGGGTGCCGCGCGCGGTAATCCGACAGGTCGATTCCCCCGGTGGTGGCGGGCTCGCCCTTGCAGGCGGCGGCCAGCAGGCCGAGCGCGCAGGCGGCCAGCAGGCTGGCCGGGCGGCGTGCGACGTCAAGACGGGCCGGGGCGAGCGAGTGGCGTCGAGTCATGGGTCCGATCCTGGAAGCGGGGCGCTACTCGACGATGAAGCCGACACGGCCGCGATAGGTGCGCCCGAGCGGGGCGGCGCCGACCTTGCCGTAGATGCGGTTGACCTGACCGAGCAGCACGGCCTGCCCGTCGGTGGCGTCCACGAAATTGTCGTCGGGCCGGGCCACCTGCTTGGGCTCCATCACCCGGGCGATGTAGGGGGTGCACATGATCATCAACTCGGTCTCCATGCGCTGGTAGTCCCGGGACCGGAACAGCGCGCCGAGGATCGGCAGATTGATCAGCCCGGGCAGGCCTGAGATCGCCTGCTTGTTCACCTGCTGGATCAGGCCAGCGGTCATCATCACGCCGCCCGAGGGCAGCTCGACGGTGGTCTCGGAACGGCGCACGCGCGTCCCGGGCACGGCCACCGTGTTGTTGCCGACCGTGTAGTTGAAGCTCTGTTGCGGATCGATCTCGGTCACGTCCGTGGCCACGCGGATCGAGATCCGGTTGTCGGCCAGAACCACGGGCGTGAAGGAGAGCGAGACGCCGTAGGGCTTGAAGGTGATGCCGGGCGTGCAGATGCCGCCGACCACGCAGGACGCCGAGGACGGAACCGGGAATTCACCGCCGGCCAGAAACTTCGCGGCCTCCCCGGAGATCGCGGTCAGGGTCGGCTCGGCCAGGATGCGCGACACGCCAGCCTGTTCGAAGGCCTTCAGCGTCGCCTGCAGCGAGAATCCGGCTCCCTTGACGGAGGCCTGGAACTGGTTGCCCGAGGGCGTGCTGCCGCCGGTGATCGGGAAGGGCAGGGTGTTGTTGAGAGTTGGCGAGGTCACGAGTCCGGTCGCCGCGTCTGTAACCGTGCTGACCGGATTCAGCGCTGACCAATTCCCCGTCATATTGATCCCGAACTGCTTCAGGACGTTGCGGGACACCTCTACCACGGTTACGCGCAGCATCACCTGATCCTTGTTGCGGATCGTGAGGTTGTTGATCACCGCGCCCCGCGCGCCGGCCGAGACGCCGCCGCTCGGTGCACCCGTGGCGGCCGCGGCGCCCCCCAGGCCGACGAAGGCGTTGGCGATGTCGATCGCCTGCTGGGCGTCCGAGGAGGAATTGACCGAGCCCGACAGCAGCACCGAGGCGCCCGACGAGCGCACGTCGAAGCGGCCGCCCGGGATGCTCTGGCCAAGCAACTCGCGCAGCGTCCCGAGGTTGAGGTCCCGGGCCACGGTGACGTCGA
>Ga0182226_1000222_pt1 | contig 10448 bp, 7 predicted proteins | sample G6R1MG_27_FD_129658 | JGI IMG/M metagenome (GOLD analysis project Ga0182226, IMG submission 129658) | Miscanthus phyllosphere microbial communities from Michigan, USA - G6R1_MAIN_07NOV2016_LD1 MG | ecosystem: Host-associated > Plants > Phyllosphere > Phylloplane/Leaf | place: USA: Michigan...
CATTTTGTTTAAGCTCTTGTCCAGATTCCATTTTAATATGTTGAGTATTAGCTTTACGAAGTAGATCAAGAGATGGCAGGACAGATACTTGCGAGTAATTTAAACCTTTGTTATGGAGCGCAGAACTTTTTACAGGTTTATATTCTTCCGCTAGAATAGTAGATTCTTCTTTTAATTGCTCAACAGGTTCTCTAAGTACGATCTGTTCTTGAAAGATTTTTTCTCGGTTGTCATTGATATCGTTATTAAGCCTATTACTGATAATGGGTTGAAATTTTTGTTCTGTGGAAGCTGTATCAGCGATAGGCTGAATTTTATAATCAAGAAGAGATATAGATCGCCATTTTTGCCAATAAAAATTAGCTTTCAAATAAATGATTTTTGATAAGTTGGCAAATACTTCAAACCTAACAGATAATGAATAAAATAGTAAACATAAAGCAGATAAGCAGAGGATAAAATTACCAGGCCATTCATATGAGGCAATAAATGGGTGAAGTAAAATTCCTATAGCTCCTCCACAATCAGCAGGTAAGTTATTCATTTTAAAATCAGCTATGACTGTAGAGAGCATAAGCATAGCTATAAAAGTAAATATTATCTTAAGCCAAAGCCATTTCATATCACTACCGCGATATAAGTTTACGCCCCAGATAAGAAAAAATATTGGTAATATAAAGGAGGACAAACCAAATAGTTGTATCAATAAATCAGCAACGTAAGAGCCAAATTTGCCAAATATATTAGAAGAAATTTTGTCTGTAGATAAATTAAAGGATGGATCATTATCGCTATAACTGAGCAATGATAAAGAAATTATAAAAGCTGCAAGAAATATTATCGCAGCTTGCACTTTATAATTAAATAAAAATTTTCTTATGTAATCTGACATGTTATAACGTAAAAATTAAGTTAGTGAATCTATTTAAATCTTTACATTATAACATTCAATTTTGGTAAGTAACAATAATAAATCTATATTTATATTCATCAAAATCTTTTAATAATTAGGTCTTATCAATATAGCTTCTCCCTCTATAGAAATTTTTATTAAGGAATGTTTTAATTCATTACCTGAACTATCTTGAAATCCTGGCCTAAGGATATAATCTTTGTTGAGTTCCCATAATAATCCTTGAGATACTGCTTTAGCTTCAGGAAATCCAAATAATCCTAGTTTGGCTCCTGGAGTTCCTCTAAATTCAATTTCTTCATTTTTCAAAAACTGAATGATTTCTTTTTGCGTTTCTATATATATGAGTACATTGGCGTAGTGAAATTTTTTTAGAATAGATATATTATGTAATAAATGATCTGTTCTATTTCCTTCCAAAGCGCATAGTATTTTTATATCTTTTGCTCCTTTTTTAATAGCAAATTCTATTCCTTTATCTAAATCCGTATAATTTTGGGAGGCAGCTCTTATAAAAGATAAGTCATCATTAAACCGATATTCTTCAAATCTTAATTCCTCATCATTAGGTTTATCAATTTTTTTAAAATAGCTAAATACATCTTTGATATTAAAATCAATCTCTTGCTCCTCTTTAATCGAATCGAAGTCTCCTAAAACATATGTAGGAAATATGCCTATACGAGAAAGATTTTTAAATGCTCCATCCAAGGCGATTACTACGCGATCTTTAATACTTTTTTTTACGAGATCTTCATTGAAGCTACCATTTGCTACAATTAGAAATTTACCAATTTTGTTTGTTTCTTGATCATCTTTTTTGAGATTTTTAATAGAAGCATTCGCAATGTTTAGTGAAAGCATAACCAAAAATAAATGTAAGAAAATTCTACACATCTCATACATGATTCAAACTCCTTTACCATTTATTTGTGCATAAATCCTTGATATCTCTTCGAAATTAACTTCAATTCATGTCATGAAGCTTATATCATTCTATTAAGGTTGTTTATCTTCGATCTATAGTATTATCTTCAGAGAGTTTTTGCACAAAATATATTATCAATATTATCTGGATTACTAACTAGATTTATAACTTCTCCTCCTAAGGATAATTTTAATGCTATTAATAATTCTGAATTATTCTGATTACTTTGCCATCCATACTCTGAAGCAAACATATTCTTGATTATTGTTGCTTGTTCTTGCTGCTAAACCTTAAGTAGAATAAGAAATCTAAAATTTGGAATAGATTTTTTTGATGTCTCACATTCGTTTTTTGTTGGCTTTTTCTTTGTTAATTCATAAATATCTTGAGGTGCTTGCGAATTAGAAAGATTTTTAGAATTATCATTACATTTTATTTCAGTGATAGTAAAATATTCTTTTACTCTCGCGTCGTTGATAGCTTCTATATCATTAAAACAGGAAGAATTTTCCTCATTAATCATTTGACCAATAATTTTTGAGTACATATCTTCAGGTATAATTTGTATTAAAAGTTTTTGTACGCTACCAAATTTTCTGATGGTTTTACACTAACTATTTTTTATAAATATTGCGAGGATACAATGAAAAGATTTTGATTTAAATTTATTTTTTTCTCATATTCAATAATTATTCACAACCTTCGGTTATAAATGTATTAGATTGCTTTTGTTGTTTCATTTTCTGCATTTGATAAACCTGCTACCTCCTTTTTTGTTTTATTTTCATAGTATTTATAGTCTTTAATATATTTTTACAATTTAATAAATGAAAAACTATTGAAAAATCAACATGTATAATTTTAAGTACCATATCAGATACACTAAATTGTTAAACATTAACAATTTTTCAACTAAAACTTTAAGATTAATTCAATTCAGATCATAATATTTTTCAACAAATTAAATCCAAGAATTTATTCAGGATCGATATGGCTATAGGTTTTGGTAGAAATAGAAAAGCAGATAAAGATTTATATAATTATTCGGCTGAAGATTTTGTTCCTATTGCCTGTCATTATAATGAAGAAACGCTACTGACCAAAAATGGTCAGCTAATGCAGATTATTCACATCAATGGCATTAATGCTGAAACAATCAGTCAGCAATTGGTAAATTTAAGAGAAATGATCAAAGGAGCCATCAAAAAGAATGTACAGAACAGGGATTATGCATTTTGGATTCATACTGTTAGGCGAAAAACGAATTTAGACGATCAAATTGAGTATAAAAAACTTCTTTCAGCTAATATTCATAATATGTGGCGAGGCAAGAATTATTGGGATGACAAGTTTGTCAATACTCTATATATCACAATAATTTATAAGGAGATAGATTTAAAAATAAAAAATACCAGTGCTTTAATCAATTCATTATTTAGCAAAACCATTAATAATCTTCATGATCAATATTTTGCTGATGGATTAAAAAAATTAACTACAACTGTAGATAATATTCTAGCTGATCTCTCAGAATATGGAGCTAAAAAATTAACTATTCGTTTCGAGAACGATAAAGTTTTTTCCGATCCTTTATTTTTATTTCGTAGAATTATGCATTTAAATGAAATGCATGACCCATTGATTGAAACCGATCTCTCTTCAATTTTATCAACTCATCATTACGCTGTAGGTAGTGATAAAATAGAAGTGATAAGTGATAATGATAAAAAATTCGCTGCTATTCTTTCTATTAAAGAATACAAAGAAATTTCAAACTCTTCATTAGATGCTTTTTTACAACTACCAGTTGAGATGATTACTACAGAAATATTTTATTTTGTTAAATCAAAAGATGTCATTCCAGCCTTTACTGAACAAAATTATGTATTAAAGGTAAGTGGTGATAAGAATCTAATAGACGCTAAAGGCATTGGTAAAATTATTGATCAAAAAGAAATAAACGAAAATAAATTCTGTCATCAACAGATTTCGATTACGATTATTGGTAATAATTTGAAAAAACTTGACGCAGATGTTTATAATGCTTCAAAAAAACTTGCTGAAGTCGGTATTGTTCACATCAGAGAAGATATCAATTTGGAACAAACTTTTTGGGCGCAACTACCTGGTAATTTTAGCTTTATCCGTAGAATAAGTCCAACTATTCTAGAAAATACAGCGGCACTGACTTCATTACATAATTTTCCTACTGGCAGTCAATATAATCCTTGGGGGAGGGCAGTTACTTTACTACGAACCGAAAAAGGTACACCCTACTTTATGAATTTTCATAATAAAGATTATCAAGGAAATAGTTGTATTTATGGTAGTAATAGGAGCGGTAAAACAGTATTGATGAATTTTTTGATTTCAGAAGCAACCAAATATGAGCCAAATATTTTATATCTATCAAATAATGATGATTCGCAAATATTTATCGATTCTATAGAAGGAAAATGGCAACATAAAAACAAAAATATTATTAATCCTTTTCTATTAGATGATAGTCAAAATTCACGCGAATTTGTGCAAGAGTTTTTAAAAATTATCTGTAATCATTACTCCATAAATCTTACTGATCTTGAGTTAGTTTTTATTAAAGAAGTAGTCGATTTAATTTTTTCTCTCCCCAAGGAAAAAAGAATATTCTCGAGCATCATTGAAACTTTAAATTTTGACAGTGAAGAAAGTAGATTAATCAAAGCAAAACTACAAGTTTTCAGTACAGGCGGAATATATCACCAAGTTTTTGAAAATAATAATTCAATATTTGAAACAAATGAAGTTAGAGGCTTTAATCTAGAATATTTCACAGATGGTTATTATCAACAACATTTTTATCCCCAAGAGAAAAATGCTATTGATCAATTTAAAATTAATATGAAAATTCATAGTAGTGTTAGATGGGGGATAATTTTTTCTTTATCTCATTTTTTAGCATATAATAGTAAAGAGCCAAAAATACTAGCGATAGATAATATTGGCTCATTATGCCGTCAAGATCAATTTCAAGGCTTGTTAAAAGAAGTATATGCAAAGTTGGCTCAAAATAATGGTGTAGTAGTTAGTAACTTTAATCTAAATAGCTTTGACAACATGGAAAGACAAATGTGGAGTCAGTTGTTTAAATTGAGCGATACCAATATCATTATGCCAGCCAATGTAATGTTAGATAATATTGAGGAAATTCTGAATTTAACTAAAAAAGAAATAGCAAAGCTTAGCAGTCTTTCATCAACATCACGTATGTTTTTGCTCAAGCAAAATGATCAATCGGTTGCTGCAGAATTAAGTTTAGGCGGATTCATTGGTATACTTAAAATATTATCTAGCAAAGATGAAGAAAGAAAAATTTATCAAAAAATAATAGCTGAATATTCTGAAGATATTGAGAAATGGCTACAACCCTTATATGAAGCCTTTGAAGTAGACGCTAAGGAGGAGTAGAAAGTTTGGTAAAAAAATGTCTTTTACTATTCTGGCTAATTAGCATAAATTTTATAATCAGTGCTTCTGTATGGGATGATATAGCTAATTGCATCAGCGATCCTTGTAACTGCGGCCAGCCTCAAATAACTGAACATTGGGGTAATAATCCTGACAATAGTTTCAACACTGACGCTTTATGTCCTCCATATAATAAGGATGATGGCAGAGAAAATAATGGTAATAATTGCTTGTTACAATATGACTATCCCAGCGCTTTTGCGCCCCTTTATATGAAGCATTGCGCACAATCTACTGCAGAAAGTACTTATTTCGCGCCAAAAATTGAAATTAGAGCACAAAACTGTAATAGTTTTGCCTGTTGGACACAAGATACAAGCTTGAATTGGGATGGTCAGTGCGTAGTCTGGCCAACTGGTTGGGGATTACCAACTTTGCGTGTATGTGCTCGCCTTGCTATGCCTGCTAATCCCCTAACTGGAGCTCCTGCTGATCCTGGTTATACTAAAGGATTACATTTAAATCAAGAAGGATTTGAAGAGCCAGATAAAGTGATTTATGGCGTTGATGGTAGAGCAATAGCTTTTGACAAACCAAAATTATGTGCATATCGCGACCCATGGTTATTAGATTTAACCAATGTTGACGGCATACCAAATGTGGATTTGTTAGATTTTAATCCCCTAAGTCAGCCAATGCATCATACAGCAGGTGTGCATCCGATAGCTAAGGTTATGATGTTTCTAGCCACAACAGTATTTAAAGGTTCAAATCCAGATCCAGCTAGCATGGTTGATATGCTCGGTACTATTTTTAGCAATATTGGTGATAGTGTCGCTCCAGGCCTTGGTAGCCTAGCTACAAATGGTATGTCTATTTTCAAAAAAATTCTCGGAGTTCTAGATAAAATTGTAGCTTTCAGAAATGGTATTTGGCTATCAGTAATTACAGCAGTAGGTAATGAGTTTGGTCAATTTAATAGATCAGTTGATAGTTATCATTTCGGTTGCGTAGAAATACCATTGGGACCATATCCTCCACCATTTTGTCCAACCTTAGCCTCTTTTGTTCCTACGGCTTCTGTGCAGACAATATGTCCTCTTGATGCCTCTTCTTGGCTACCAGTAAAATCAACCACTAATAATCCATGTGTAATATCAAATTTGGTCAATAACTCAGTCAGTAATAGCGCAAGAGTCACTTTAGATAATTTTTTACCGCTCTGTAGTCCTGCTCAAACAGCTTCAGGAATAGCTTCAGATAAATGCGTGATTTTAAATAACTTAGGTCCTCTTGCTTCAGCAAGCGTCATACATGCAATTACTAGTAGGAAAGACGTTATCAAACCCTGCAATAAGGCTGCTAATGGCCAATTATGTGCAGCAACTACAGTGCCATTTTCTTGTAGCGTCAGCCGTAATGGTTGCCAAGATGGTTTTAGAATTGTTTATGGTACGCAAGTTGGCACGCAATTAGTACCAAGTGGTTACTATAATGATGATCTATCGGATTGTGGTGTTGGCACTACTTCTAATTGTCAGAAGATTTGGGGTATTAATACTGGTGAATATGTTGATATCTCTTTAAGTTACCCACCAATTGAGATAGGTAATAGTGCTACGCCTCTGGTCTCATCGAATCTTTCACTTAACTATATCCAGGTTGATCCAGTAACTGGAAATTCTTCTACTGATAATGTTACTTTTTATGCCGATATTGTGCGTCAAACTGCTGCCAACGTTTCTGGTTATAATTTAACTCAGACACCTTTCATGATGTGCGTATTTACTGAAAATTCGTCCTCTGGACCAGGTTACCTTGCTGGTTGCGTTAACAGAATGCCAGCCCCGAAGATAAAAGTTTATGACTGCAATTCAGATTTCGCTAAAAGTAATAATTTCACTTGTAATAATAGTTTTTATCAGCCTGGGTTAATAGGTTCTATTCAAGATGGCCAAGGAAGAGTTAATTCTACCAGTGCTGTATTTGAGGCGCTAACAGTCAAAAATGCCAATAATAATACTGCTTATCAAATCAATCTTGCTGGTTCAAATTACTTAGCATTTGCTACTGATGATACTTATGTTATGAAACCATTTACTGGTATTCATTCAACTAATCCATCAACAATCTATGGCACATATCAAAATGATATTCCACCTTATGATAGTCAAGGTAATGTAAACAAGAATGCAGTCTACCTTACAGGCCTTGAATATATCAATGGTAAATATATTGATGGCGGCACTAAGGTTTGTTTGCAAGATTTAGATATGGTTCATTGCCCTGATGACACTACCAATTGTATATTGTCAAAATTGGTAAATAGCAATATTGTTTACTGTAGCGATTTTTTCAATAAAACAACGCAGTATAATAATCTAAAACTTTGTTCAAATTCTGAATCTAATTGCTCTGATATAGATTCATTACCAGGAAAAAATGGTGGCCCAGGAATTAAAATCAAAAAATGCGATTCAGGATTTTGTTATACTAATATAAATAATGTGGAAGTATGCAAAGTAAGTCTAAAGCCTAGCGATAGATATATGCCAACTGATGTATCAAATGGAGAATATTATAACGTCAATAGCAATAGCGTTGGTGACGACAGCATCACAGTTAGCAATAAAGATAATAGTTACAGTGTCAGTAACAACGCCACAGGCTTAAATTACGACAAAGATCTTTACGTCTTGCGAGATAAAACGCCTTACGAACTTGGAGATTGTGTAAGTATACCACAACTTCAATGTCCTGCTATTACCAATCCTGGTCCAGATGATGGCAACGCCTCTTGGCCTCAGACCACTGCAGGAACTGTAGCCCAAGGTAGTTGCGTACAGAATGGTAAAAATAATTCTCTTCAATCTTTAACTAGATATTGCATCTCTAATGTCGATACAGGTAAGGCGAGTTTTGCTCCATTAAAACCTGGTGTAGGTTGTACAGTCAGTGCGATAAATCTATCAACTATAGATACTAATGTACCAGGTTTTGTAACGCCACAAACAAATAGTAATGATAATGGTCGATCTGGTTTTGTACAAGTCAATAAAGATCACTGGGATAATTCAGAAAAATTTTCAGTAGGTGAGTATTATTCTAATTTAACATTTAACGTCCAAAATGTGAGAGCTATTGACTACTTTCAGATAACTCAGCTAGCTTACGATGACTACGTGCTTATCAAAGTAAATGGTAAAAAAGTGTTAAGTGGGCCATGGAATTTCAATACATTATCTTACAGTAATGGTCAAGCTTTAATAGATGGTACATCACAAGGAGATCAAAAAGGTTTTAGAGATAATAATTTTAATTTCAGTTTAGTGCCATATCTAGTTGAAGGCACTAATACCATAGAAATTAAAGTAGTAGTATATGACGTTGGTACTATGGCTTACCTGATTGAATACAAGATGAAATGAAGCATTTGGTAAAATGAAGATGAGTAAAAATCCCAATGATTTATTCAAAGCTATCATTAAAAAAGATATAATAAAAGTTATAAAATTGAACAAGGAAAAAGATATTGAAACTGGATTATATAATTATCAATATCACTATTCAGATGATCACATGTGCGCTGTAGAAGTTTTTAAAGTGTTAGCACTGATTTCAATAGAGGATGAAGATAACTCCAGTGATAAAAGTGATTTTTATGCGTTCAAATTTTCATTTTCAAATAAAAATAAAGATAAATTAGAGATAGTTAAATTATTGATAAGACCTAAAAAAGTAATAGATGAAATTGCGCAATCAAAAGCATATTTTAAAGGTGACATTGTAGAATTAGCAAAAATGGATACTTTGTTTGAAGAATTTCGATCATTAATGCAGATAATAAAAAATCTTTTTGCCAAAGATGGAATTATAAATTTGCTGAATGGTTTTACTGTCAATAAACTTGAAAAAATAATGCATAAGCACAAGCAAAAATCTTTTATGCAAGCGGTAAAAAGTTTTCTTTGGGAAGAGGAAACTACACCACTGCCAACTAAATTTGATTTAGACGAGCCGTTAAAATTAGTAAGCTTTAAAAGCTTTTCAAAAGATGAAGATAGTAATAAATACGCAGAATGTAGTAATTATTATCAAGTACCCACGCAATATTTTCAGTTTCTGTTATTAACAGAAATATCTAAAATAAAATCAAAAGAAATACAAAACCTACTTGATATAATAAACAACAATATAACTACTCTCCAAAACAGAGAAAAATATGAACCGATAGTTGATTCAATAATCTTTGAAGATTCATCTAATAATGTTATCACCTTAGAAAAACACCTTTACAAAAGTTCTTCGTTACACAAAATATGTATAAAGGATCAAAATGGATTTAGAGATTATACGAAGATATCGCAGGATTCCATAGCTGATTCTAATCTTGATGAAATGTCGTCTAAACTTGGATGCGTAATAGAATTAACTGAAAGTTAAAATGATCATTATTATGAAAGACGCTATACTTGCAGAATTAAAATCTAGGGAGCCAATTTTCCACCACCCTGATAAGTTTGGTAAAACGAAGCAAGATATCCTGGCGCAAATGGCTGATGAATTTTGGGAAGTAGGAGCTTCAGGAAATATCTATACAAAGCAAGAGGTGGTGGAAGAATTACTTAAACGTTATAGCGATCCTGATTATCAAGATATTTGGTCTGCTGCAGATTTCAAATTAACTCAAATAGCTGTAAATAATTATTTGTTAACCTATAATCTGCTGCAAGACAATGTCAGAAAAACCAGACGAGCAACAATTTGGCGTAAAATAAGTAAGCAGTGGCAGATAGTTTATCATCAGGGCACAGTTGTTGGATAACATTATAATTGATTGAGACGAGTAGCTAAAATGAAAACTGTAATTAGTTTTTTTTATAATTATATAAATTCAGATGCTGAAGAAAAATTGTTTCATGCTATTTATAATAACGATTTGGGCAGTATAAATTGGCTACTTTCTCAAAATTCTATTCTTGTTAACTGCAAAGATAAGTTTGGTGAAACTCCTTTACACAGGGCTGCTTTTTTTGGAAATTTAGAAATTACAAAATTATTACTTACAAAAGGAGCTGATGTAAACATCAAGAATCAATATGGCTGTACTGCTTTATTTCAACCTATTGAAACGTGTTACATTACAAAAAATAATGCGAA
>Ga0182226_1000223_pt1 | contig 10357 bp, 7 predicted proteins | sample G6R1MG_27_FD_129658 | JGI IMG/M metagenome (GOLD analysis project Ga0182226, IMG submission 129658) | Miscanthus phyllosphere microbial communities from Michigan, USA - G6R1_MAIN_07NOV2016_LD1 MG | ecosystem: Host-associated > Plants > Phyllosphere > Phylloplane/Leaf | place: USA: Michigan...
GACGATGTCGACGTTCTCGCGCTTGGCGACGTCGAGGATCTTGGCCGCCGGCACCATCACGCCGAGATCGATGATCTCGTAGTTGTTGCAGGCCATCACGACGCCGACGATGTTCTTGCCGATATCGTGGACGTCGCCCTTCACCGTCGCCATGAGGATCTTGCCGGCGGCCTGACGCTTGCCGTCGCCGCCATTGGCGAGCTTCTCCGCCTCCATGAACGGTTCGAGATAGGCCACCGCCTGTTTCATCACGCGGGCGGATTTGACCACCTGCGGCAGGAACATCTTTCCGGAGCCGAACAGGTCGCCGACCACGTTCATACCGGCCATCAGGGGGCCTTCGATGACGTGGAGCGGACGCTCGACGCCGAGGCGGGCCTCCTCGGTGTCGGCCAGGATGTACTCGGTGATGCCGTTGACGAGGGCGTGCTCGATGCGCTTCTCCACCGGCGCCTCGCGCCAGGACAGGTCGGCGGTCTTGGCCTGGACGCCGCCGCCGGACTTGAAGCGCGCGGCGGCCTCCAGCAGCCGGTCGGTGGAATCGTCGCGGCGGTTGAGGACCACGTCCTCGCACAGCTCGCGCAACTCGGCCGGCAGCTCGTCGTAGATGGCGAGCTGGCCGGCATTGACGATGCCCATGTCCATGCCCGCCTGGATGGCGTGGTAGAGGAACACCGCGTGCATGGCCTCGCGCACGGGCTCGTTACCCCGGAAGGCAAAGGACAGGTTCGAGATGCCGCCCGAGATGTGGGCGTGGGGCAGGGTCTCGCGGATGGTGCGGGTCGCCTCGATGAAGGCGACGCCGTAGCCGTTATGCTCCTCGATGCCGGTGGCGACGGCGAAGACGTTGGGATCGAAGATGATGTCTTCGGGCGGGAAGCCCACCTCCTCGGTGAGCACCCGGTACGCCTTCGTGCAGATCTCGACCTTGCGCTCGTAGCTGTCGGCCTGTCCCTGCTCGTCGAAGGCCATGACGACGACGGCGGCGCCGTAGGAACGGCAGACCTTCGCGTCGGCGATGAACTTGTCCACGCCCTCCTTCATGGAGATCGAGTTCACGATGGCCTTGCCCTGAACGCATTTCAGGCCGGCCTCGATGACGTGGAATTTCGAGGAATCGATCATCACCGGCACGCGGGCGATGTCGGGCTCGGCGGCGACGAGGTTGAGGAACTCGACCATGGCTTTCTCGGAGTCGAGCAGACCCTCGTCCATGTTCACGTCGATGATGCTGGCGCCCGCCGCCACCTGATCGCGGGCGACGTCGAGGGCCGCCGCGTAGTCGCCGGCCGTGACGAGCTTGCGGAATTTGGCCGAGCCGGTGACGTTGGTGCGCTCGCCCACGTTCACGAAGGGGATCTCCTTCGTCAGCGTGAACGGCTCCAGGCCCGACAGGCGCATCAGGGGCGCCACCTCGGGGATGGCGCGGGGCTTCACGCCTTCGACGGCCTGCGCGATGGCGCGGATGTGGTCCGGCGTGGTGCCGCAGCAGCCGCCGACCATGTTGACGAGGCCGGCGGTGGCGAACTCGCCAACGAGCTTGCCCATGGCCTCGGGGCTCTCGTCGTAGAGGCCGAACTCGTTGGGCAGACCGGCATTCGGGTAGGCGCAGACCAGGGTGTCACTGACGCGCGACAGCTCCGAGATGTGGCCGCGCATCTCGCGGGCGCCGAGCGCGCAGTTGAGGCCGATGGTCAGCGGGCTCGCGTGGCGCAGGGCGTTCCAGAACGCTTCCGGCGTCTGGCCCGAGAGGGTGCGGCCGGACAGGTCCGTGATGGTGCCCGAGATCATGATCGGCAGCACCATGCCGCGCTCCTCGAACACCGCCCAGGCGGCGGCCACCGCCGCCTTTGCGTTGAGGGTGTCGAAGATCGTCTCGATGAGGATGAGTTCGGCGCCGCCATCCATGAGGCCGCGCACCTGCTCGACATAGGCCTGCTTGACCTCATCGAACGTCACCGCCCGATAGCCCGGATTGTTCACGTCGGGCGAGATCGACAGGGTGCGGTTCGTCGGGCCGATGGCCCCGGCGACGAAGCGGCGGCGGCCGTCCTGCGCCTCGGCCAGGGCGGCGGCCTCGCGGGCGAGGCGCGCCCCTTCCGCGTTCAGTTCGTGGATGATCGATTCCATGCCGTAATCGGCCTGGGCGATGGTGGTGCCGGAGAAGGTGTTGGTCTCGCAGACGTCGGCGCCCGCGAGGAAGTAGTCGAGGTGGATCTGCCGGATGGCGTCGGGCTGCGTCAGGATCAGCAGATCGTTGTTGCCCTTCTGATCGTGGCCGTGATCGACGAACCGGTCCCCGCGAAAATCCGCCTCGCCGTAACCGAGGCGCTGGATCACCGTGCCCATCGCCCCATCGAGGACGAGGACTTTTTCCTGCGCGCGCTGGCGCAGGGCCGCTTCGATCTCTTGTCCGTCGACGGGGCGCAGGTTTGTCATGGCTCTCTCGGCGTCATCCCGGGGCCGCGACGCGGAACCCGGGATCCAGAACCGCGACGGTTCCGGGGAAATCTGGGATGGTGGCCGAACCGCTTCGTCCGGCGACGCTGGCGTGTCTGGATCCCGCGGGCGCTGAACGCGCTCCGGGATGACGAGGATCAGGCGGCCTTGGCGGCTTCCACCTTCGGCGCCTGCGCGCGCAGGCCGAGGAGGTGGCAGATGGCGTAGACGAGGTCGGAGCGGTTCATGGAGTAGAAGTGGAAGTCCTCGATGCCCTGGTCGACGAGGTCGAGCACCTGCTCGGCCGCCACCGCCGCCGCCACGAGGCGCCGGGTGTCGGCATCGTTCTCCAGGCCCTCGAAGCGGGCGGCGAGCCAGTACGGCACGGACGCGCCCGTGCGGCGGGCGAAGTTCGCCGACTGCTTGAAGTTCTGCACCGGCAGGATGCCGGGGATGATCGGGATGTCGATGCCGGCGGCCCGGACCTTGTCGACGTAGCGAAGATAAATGTCGTTCTCGAAGAAGAACTGCGTGATCGCCTGATCGGCGCCGGCATCGACCTTGGCCTTCAGGGCGTCGATGTCGGCGTCCAGCGACGAGGCTTCGGGGTGCTTCTCGGGATAGGCCGAGACCGAGACCTTGAAGTCGCCGATGCGCTTGATGCCGGCCACGAGGTCGGCCGTGGTGGCGTAGCCGCCCGGATGCGGCCGGTAGGCGGTGCCGATGCCGTCCTGCGGATCGCCGCGCAGGGCCACGATATGGCGCACGCCGGCATCCCAGTAGGATTGCACGACGGCGTCGATCTCCTCGCGGGTGGCATCGACGCAGGTGAGGTGGGCGGCGGGCCTCAGGCTGGTTTCGCGGACCATGCGCGCCACGGTGTTGTGGGTGCGCTCCCGGGTGGAGCCGCCGGCGCCGTAGGTCACGGACACGAATTTCGGCTGGAGCGGCGCGAGGCGCTCGATGGATTTCCAGAGGATCTGTTCCATCTCGTCGGTCTTGGGCGGGAAGAACTCGATGGAGACCCGGATGGGACGGTAGCCGTCGCGGCTGGCGCGGTGTTGGGAGGCGGTGGGCATCGAAGACGTCCTCAATGTCGGTCGGTTCAGACGAATGGGGTGATCGGCGGTCAGGCGACGGCGCGCTCGGGGATGGACTCGGCGGCGTCCGCCCCGAGTCCATCGGCGCCCAGCCACAGGGTGACGGTGAGCTGGTGCGCGGCCTGCCCCGGGGGCGGCGCGAGATCGCGGGTGGTGACGGTGGGAAGCCCCGCATCGTTGAGCCAGCCCGTCACCTGCTCGGGGGCGAAGCCGAGGCGGCGGTGGGCCTGGGTCTCGCGCAGGAATTCGAGACCGTGGGGGGCGAAATCCACCACGAGGAGGCGGCCGCCCGGCGCCACGAGGCGCGCGGCCTCGCGGAGCGCGCGGGCTGGATCGTCGAGGTAGTGCAACACCTGATGCACGAGCACGAGGTCGAAGCTGCCGCGCCCGAACGGCGGCGCGTGGATGTCGCCCTGGCGGAGATCCACCCGCGACAGGCCGGCCCGCTCGAGGTTGGCACGGGCAACGGACAGCATGGCATGGCTGGAATCGAGGCCGGTGGCGCGCGTGGCGCGGCTGGCCAGCAGGCCGAGCATGCGGCCGGTGCCGGTGCCGAGATCGATGAGGTTGTGGATCGGCCGGGTGCCGAGCACGTCGAGGACCGCCGCTTCCACCGTGGCCTCGGGGACGTGCAGGGAGCGCAGATGGTCCCATTTCGGCGCGAGGCGGGCGAAGAAGGTCTGGGCGGCCTCGGCCCGCTGGGCGCGGACGGCCTCGCGGCGGGCCCGGTCCTCGGAGAGCGGTGGGCTCGCCCCATCGAGGCCGGCGATGAGCGGATCGACGAGACACGCGCGGCCATCGACGAGGCGGAAGAACGCCCAGGCGCCCTCGCGATGGCGCTCGACGAGGCCGGCCTCCACCAGGAGCTTGAGGTGGCGCGAGATGCGCGGCTGCGACTGACCGAGGATGTCGGTGAGATCCGAGACCGACAGCTCGCCCTCGGCCAGCAGGGCGAGGATGCGCAGGCGCGTCTCCTCGGCCGCCGCGCGCAGCACGCCGAGGGCGTGCCCGAACGGCACCGAGGCTTGCATCGAGGAACCCGCGTTAGACATAAAGATATCTTTATGTGCAATCGCCGGCCCTGGCAAGGGCGGTCTGCGATATCAGAATGCCCCTCAGATGCGCGAGATGAGTTCCCTCATAGGAACCCTACACACTCTCGATAAAAGTTACCGAGCCGATCTTATCAAGATAGGCCCAACAATCGCCCATGCAAGAGTCAGAACAAACAGCATGGCAATTACAGTAACCCACCCATCAACTGCCATTTCGCTCCAAAATTTTGCCCTTTCTATTTTTTTGACTTTTGCGTCACTGACCCACAAATTTTCATGCCTTCTTTCTATAACTACTTGATGATAATCTTCTTCTTCATGGTTAACACTATACTTCTGAAGCAAGAAATTATAATTTTTTGCCAAATTATTGAAGTCTTCTTCGGAAGGATTTTGTTTTAATTCAAAGATCCTTATGAGCTCGTTTATTTCAAGCGCACTTCGATGATGCTGCTCAGCCATTATGCTGTTTTGATTTGAATATTGAAGAAGGGATGCAATCAAAATAATAATAGAAACACAAATTGCCACAAAATTTATTAGATTTGCTATTTGCACCGGACCCTGGAATATATAGGGCATGACAGTTAATGCAATTACGAGAGAAGAACTTAAAGCAGTAATACGGGTTAGTTTTTGTTCCATTCTTAAAAGTCGCCGGTGAGCCTTAAATCGAGACCTTGCAGTATCCTTCATTCCCCTGACGAATTTCTGCTCAGTAGTTTGTAGTTCACACATTTTAAATTTCTCATGGAAGTAGGTCGCCTGCATCTATGAGTAGCGGATGATACGTTTATACACCCAAAGGATTTGTGGCTAATATTTCTCCTAAGCCTGCCGTCCCCTCCCACAGCCACGCCGCCCCGCGTACGCCCGAGGCGTCACCGTGCCGGCTCGGGCGGATCGGCGTATCGAACCGGTCGGAGAAGACGTGTGGAGCCGTGAGGGCGCCGAGGCCCGCGAACAGTTCGGGCAGGCGCGAGAGCCCGCCGCCGATGACGATGACGTCGGGATCGAGGATGTTGACGACGTGGGCGAGCCCTCGGCCGAGGCGGTCGCGGTAGCGCGCGAAGGTTTCCTCGGCGCGCGGATCCTGCGCCCGTAGGGCGGCCACGACGGCCTCGGCCGTGAGGGTCTCTCCGGTGCGGCGGGCATGATCGGCGGCGAGGCCCGGCCCCGAGAGCCAGGTTTCGATGCAGCCGCTCCGGCCGCAATAGCAGGCCGGCCCCGACCGCTCGTCGTCGCGGGGGCGGGGCAGCGGATTGTGGCCCCATTCCCCGGCGATGCGGCCCCGGCCAGCGAGAGCCCGACCGTCGAGGGCGATGCCGGAGCCGACGCCGGTGCCGAGGATGATCGCCCAGACGACGGACGCCCCGGCGCCGGCTCCGTCCACCGCCTCGGAGACGGCGAGGCAATTGGCGTCGTTCTCGACACGCACGGGCCGGCCGAGATGTCGCGCGAGGTCGTCGGCGAAGGGGCGGCCGTTGAGCCAGGTCGAGTTGGCGTTCTTGACGAGCCCCGTCCCCGGCGCAATGGCCCCCGGCATCCCGACCCCGACGCTCCGCGCGGGGCCGGACTGGGCTTCGAGAGCGGCGACGAGGCCGGCGATGGCCGCGAGGGTGCCGGGGTAATCGTCGCGGGGGGTCGGCACACGGGCCTCCGCCCGTGTCGCCCCGTCCCCGTCGAGGACGATCCCGGCGATCTTGGTGCCGCCGAGATCGATGCCGAGACGCAAGGTCGCTGCGCTCACCGCGCGGGGGCGGGGATCGGCGCGGCGGCGGCGGACGGCGTGGTCACCGGGTCCATGTTCGGGGCGTGGTCCGAGATGTCGGTGCCGATGGAGACGGGGTGCTCCATCACCTGCCGCAGCTTCTCGCGGTCGAGTTCGCCCTCCCAGCGGCTCACCACCACGGTGGCCACACCGTTGCCGATGAGGTTGGTGATGGCCCGGCACTCGGACATGAACTTGTCGACGCCGAGGATCAGGGTCATGGCGGCGACGGGCACGGGGTTGTTGGGGATGGCCGAGAGCGTCGCCGCGAGGGTGATGAAGCCCGCGCCGGTGACGCCCGACGCGCCCTTCGAGGTCAGCATCGCCACGATGATGATGGTGGCGTACTGGCTGATCGACAGGTCGGCACCGACGGCCTGGGCGAGGAAGAGGGTCGCCAGGGTCATGTAGATGTTGGTGCCGTCGAGGTTGAACGAGTAGCCCGTCGGGATCACGAGGCCGACCACGGAGTCGGAGGCGCCGAGCCGCCGCATCTTCGTCATCATGTGCGGCAGCACCGTCTCGGACGACGAGGTGCCGAGCACGATGAGGAGTTCGTCCTTGATGTAGGCGAGGAAGCGGAAGATCGAGAACCCGGCGACCCGGGCGATGCCGCCCAGCACGAGCACCACGAACAGGAAGGCGGTGACGTAGAAGGTGCCCACCAGCCAGGCGAGATCCACCACCTTGCCGATGCCGTACTGGCCGATGGTGAACGCCATGGCGCCGAAGGCGCCGATGGGCGCGAGCTTCACCACGAGGCCGATGATGCGGAAGAAGATCTGCCCCGCCGTGTCGATGGCGTGGGTGATGGCCTCGCCGCGCTGGCCCATGCCGGTGACGACGACGCCGGTGAGGATCGAGATCAGCAGCACCTGCAGCAGGTCGCCCGTGGCGAAGGCGTCGAAGAAGCTCTTGGGGATCAGCGCCATGATGTGGCCGGTCACCGAATCGTCGGCGGCCAGCTTCGCGTATTTCTCCACCGACTTGCCGTCGAGCTTCGTCACGTCGGCGTTGAAGCCGGCGCCGGGCCGGACCACCTCGCCCACGAGGACGCCGATGAGAAGCGCGATGGTGGAGACCACCTCGAAATACACCAGGGCCTTGAGGCCGACGCGGCCGACCTTCTTCAGGTCACCGATGGAGGCGATGCCGTGCACGATGGTGCAGAAGATGATCGGCGCGATCATCATCTTGATGAGGGCGATGAAGGCGTCGCCCAGCCACTTGACCGACTTGCCCCACTCCGGAGCGAGGTAGCCGAGCAGGATGCCGAGCGCGATGGCGATCAGCACCTGAATATAGAGTACCCTGTACCATGGTTCGGCCACCCGAAGGGGCTCGGCCACGGTGCCGTGAGTCGTCGCCTGGGACATCGCTTCCTCGCCCGTGCGCGCCCGAACCCGCGCACTTCTCTGTTTCTTGCCGGCGACGCTAGCGAAGTTGCGGACGCACCTCAATCACGCGGCCTGGGATGAAAGTGACATTCCCGAACGTGCGACCCCGCCGGAGGCACGGCGCACGGCCTCCGGCGGTGGATTTCGGAGACCTCAGGTCTGGTTGCGGCGGGGGCGGACGGTCCAGCGCTCGAACTCGGCGGCCTCCTCCGCGCGGGCCGGCTGCGCCGGCTCGGGCTCGGCCGGCTGGGGCTGCGGGTTGCCCAGCGCCTGCGACAGGCTCTCGATAACCTCGTCGATCCGGGCGTCGTTGGGGCCGGCCTCCGGCGGCGCCGGCTCGGCCGGCGCGGGCGCCTGCGGGGCGGGCGGGGGCTGCCGGCGCAGGGCCTTCATGCCGTCGTCCTCCGGCGGCTTCGGGGCGCCGCCGCCGAAGCGGCCGAAGCCGAAGCGGGGCTCGACGAGGTCGAGGACGGCTTCGAGGGCCGCGTTGCTCAGGGCGATCTCGCCCGGCTGCGGCACGCCCTGTAGGGCGACGGCATGGCGCTCATAGGCCGCGTCGCCCGTCACCTCGGGGCCGAACCAGGCGGGGACGGCAAACCCGTTGGCATCCCCCATCTGATCGAACACGACACTGACGAGGTCCAGGGCACCGGGGGCGACGTAACGGTCGATGCGCGCCTCGCGCCCGCCGCCGAGGGCCAGCACCGTGCGGTCGTACAGGGCCTTGCCGCCGCACACGTCGAGGAGGGCGTCGCCGTGGGCGCGCGGCACGTCGGTGCGCTCCTCGCTCGCCACGCCGTCCGGACCGGTGTTGACGAGGACGAGGTGGCAGTGCTGGCCGTCGACCCGGACATAGGAGACGCGCCCGCCCTGGGGCGCGAAGTAGCCCTCGGTGATCCGCGCGCCGCCGCGCTCCTTGCGGATGAGGCGCACGAGGGAGGGGGCGACGAGGAACCGGCGAACGATGCTCATACGGACTCTCCGGGGTTCGTTCGTCCCACGGTCTCGTGTCCCGCCGGACTGAAGGATAGGACGCCCCGGTCGCGCGACCGGGGCGGATCGAGGCGGCACCCAACGGGGAATGCCTCGTCTTCATCGAAAACTCGACTTATGGGACTAAGGAAAACACCGCGAAAATCAAGGCTGTACGCCGGTTCGACGGCCCTTCGTCCCCATCTTCGCGCCGGCCCCGCCCCCTTCAGGCTTCGGGCTCGAACCGGAGCGAGATCCCGTTCATGCAGTAGCGCAGGCCGGTGGGCGGGGGGCCGTCCTCGAACACGTGGCCGAGATGGCCCTTGCACCGGGCGCAGTGCGCCTCCGTGCGGGTCATCCAGTGGCTGCGGTCGACCTGGGTCTCCACGGCGTCTGGGAAGGGCGCGAAGAAGCTCGGCCAGCCGGTGCCGGACTCGAACTTCGTGCCGTTCTCGAACAGGGGCGCGTCGCAGCCGGCGCAGTGGAACACCCCCGGCCGCTTCTCGGCGTTGAGGCAACTCGTGCCCGCGCGCTCGGTGCCGTGCTCGCGCAGGACCCGGTACTGCTCGGGGGTGAGGATCTCGCGCCACTCGGCGTCGGTGCGGGTCTCGGGCGTCGCAATGGTCATGGTTCCCTCCCTCGGGGCGTGCGTCTTCGGCCTATATGGGGCTTCGCGCCCCATCCTGGGAGGCGTGGCATTCCAGGCGTCAGGCCACCGGCGCGGTGGCTCAGGCCACTGGCGCGGTGGCTCAGGCCACCGCCCCGAGGGTGTCGGCCATGCGGGCCTGCCGCGCCCCCATGGGAAGCTCGGCCCCCGTGGTGGTGTCGCGCGCGGTCTGGTGCTCCATCTCGGCGTTGATCTCACCGCCGACGAGCACGATGGTCGTGGAGATCCAGATCCAGGTCATGAAACCGATGGCCGCCCCCAGCGACCCGTAGGTCTCGTTGTAGTTGCCGAAGCTCGAGACGTACCAGGAGAACAGGATCGAGGCGACGAGCCAGAGGAACCCGGCGACGACGCTGCCGGTGCCCACCCAGCGCCAGCGCGCATGCTCCCGGCTCGGGCCGTAGCGGTAGAGCAGCGACAGGGCACCGAGGACGACCAGCAGCAGGGCCGGCCAGCGCAGGAGGGCGAGGAGCCAGGCGGTGTCGCTGAAGCCCACGAAGTTGAACACGATGGGCAGCACGACGATGCTCGACAGGGCGAAGATCGTGAACAGCAGCGCTCCGACGGTGAAGGTGAGGGAGCGCAGGTTCAGCATCACGAAGGAGCGCTTCTCCTCCTCCTCGTAGACGACGTTCAGGGCATCGAACATCGCCTTCATGGCGGCGTTGGCGCTCCAGAGCGACACCACGAGGCTGGTGAAGAAGGTCAGCCCGAGGGTGCCGCCGCCCTTGGCGGCGATGCGCTTGACCTGATCGCCGACGATCTCGATGGCGCCCGACGGCAGAACGCCCTGCAGGCTCGCCAGATGCTCGTTGATGGAGCCCACATCGGCGACGAGGCCGTAGCAGGAGACCAGCGCCGCGATCGCCGGAAACAGGGACAGGAGGGTGTAGAACGTGACCCGGGCGGCCACAGACAGCACCCGATCCTTGTTGAACTCCAGGTAGACGCGAAAC
>Ga0182226_1000224_pt1 | contig 10327 bp, 9 predicted proteins | sample G6R1MG_27_FD_129658 | JGI IMG/M metagenome (GOLD analysis project Ga0182226, IMG submission 129658) | Miscanthus phyllosphere microbial communities from Michigan, USA - G6R1_MAIN_07NOV2016_LD1 MG | ecosystem: Host-associated > Plants > Phyllosphere > Phylloplane/Leaf | place: USA: Michigan...
AAGCAGCACGCCGCCGGGAAGATGACCGCCCGCGAACGCATCGAGGCGCTGCTGGACCCGGGGTCGTTCACCGAGCTCGACGAGTTCGCGCGGCACCGCAGTGTCGCCGAAGCGCAGGCGCTCGGTTCCGGCGGCATCGCGGATCGGGGCGAGGGTGGCGAGATCCTCGGCGATGAGGGCGAGCGTCGCAGGTTCTTGCTCGACGATGGGAACCCCGGCCCATTCCTGGGCGTTCTGGGGCTGATCGGTGTGGGCGAGGGCCTGTGCCGTCGCGGCGCGCTCGTCGATCCGAGCATGCGCGAGGGCTGCGGGAGCAAGGGCGTTCTGCGGCAGGGCAGCGCCGATGACGAGACCGGCCACGAGAGTGGCGAGCGTCCGGCGTCCGGCTTTGGCGAGGGTCCGACGCGTCTTGCGCTCGGTCCGTGGCAACCAAGCCACGGAAGATTCCGTTTCGAAGGTCTCGTTAGGCACGAGACGGCTCACGTCGTCGGCGCGGGGCGCCGGCTCCGGGAAAACCTCCATCATGGGTCCTTTTTCGTGCCGCCGCCTTCGTGGGCGCGGCTTCGCTCGTTCAGCGCGGCGATGTCTCGCCGCCCGCTGTGACCAGAATGGGACAGCCTCGTGATTCAACCGTGGCACGCTTAACGGCTGGTTAAGGCTCTGTTTTCACGAAGTTTTAACGAAGTGTTCGGTCGTCGTTCAGGCGAACCGCGGCAAAAAAGCGTCTCCCGCCGGGCTTGGCAGGACGCGGTTGCGGTCCATTTCGCTGAGACTGAACGGGAGGCTCCGGCACGTGGAGCGGCAATTCCCGTGGATCCCTTGAAGGAAGCCTTTTTCCAATGAGCATGCAGACCGGTCGCCGCGTCGGCGTTGCGTTCGTTGGCATGGGTGGCGCCGTCGCCACCACCGCCATCGCAGGCATCGAAATGATCAAATCCGGATCGAACCGCCTCGACGGCCTGCCCCTGGCCGGTCTCTCCGTTGCCGGATTGGCCGATTACAAGGACCTTGTCTTCGCCGGGTGGGACCTCAACGACGACGACCTCGCCTCCGCCGCCGCCGGCCACGGCGTGCTGACGCAGCAGGACATCGAGAACGGCGCGAAGGTGCTCAAGGGCATCAAGCCGTGGCCCGCCGTCGGCAGCGCGAAATTCTGCAAGAACATCGAAGGCGCCAACCGCATCGTGGCCGCCGATCACCGCGAGGCGGTCTCGGTCATCGCGAGCGACCTCCGCCGCTTCAAGACCGAGAGCAACCTCGACGATGTGGTGGTGATCAACCTCGCCTCGACGGAACGCTGGCCGGATCTTACCGCCGCGACCCTGAACTCGGCCGACGCCTTCGAGAAGGGCCTCGATTCCAGCGACGAATCCATCAGCCCGGCGATGCTCTACGCCTATGCGGCGATCAAGAGCGGCGTGCCCTACGCCAACTTCACCCCGAGCGTCGCCGCCGACGTACCGGCGCTCCTCGAGATGGCCAAAGCCCTCAACGTCCCGGTGGCGGGCAAGGACGGCAAGACCGGCCAGACCATGATGAAGACGGTGCTGGCCCCGGCCCTCAAGGCCCGCGCCCTGCACGTCGACGGCTGGTTCTCCACCAACATCCTGGGCAACCGCGACGGCCTCGCCCTGAACGACAAGGACTCGCTCCAGTCGAAGCTTAACACCAAGGGCACGGTGCTGGATTCGATCCTCGGCTATCCCGTCGAGGATCACCTCGTGCACATCCACTATTATCGTCCGCGCGGGGACGACAAGGAAGCCTGGGACAACATCGACGTCACCGGCTTCCTCGGTCAGCGCATGCAGATCAAGGTGAATTTCCTCTGCAAGGACTCGATCCTGGCCGCCCCCCTGGTCATCGAGATCGCCCGCGTCCTCGACCTCGCGAAGACCCGCGGCGACGGCGGCGTGCAGGAGCAGCTTTCGTCGTTCTTCAAGGCGCCGATGGTGAAGAACGGCCATGGCCCGGAGCACGATTTCGGCAAGCAGCAGACCATGCTCCTCGACTGGCTCGGCGTGAACTGATGACCGCTCTTCCGGAGGGCGGCCCCGCCGCCCCCCTCGCCCTGCGCCCGCTTCTGGTCGAACTCAACGACCTGAAGCGGGTCCATTCCGCCGGCCGCACGGGCTCCATCGCCGAGCGCCTGTTCGCGCAAGGCTGGGGGGCTCTCACGGGCGGCTGTCCGGCGGAGGATGTCGCCCTCGACATCACCGCAAAGGCGCTCGCGGCCGCGCGGTTGTGCGACCTTGACGCGGCGTTCCTCGCCGCCGCCGGCCTCGACCATGCGGCGGCCTCGGGCGTTCTGGTCGCGGGGTTCGACGCCGTGACGGACGGCGTCGAGGCGGGATTGCGGGACCGTCTGCGCGCCTGCTTGGTCGCGCCTGGTTCCGTCGTGCCCGGTCCCCTGCCGGCTTTCGTCTCGGCCCTGGCGCATCAGCCGCGCGCCGGTGTCACCTGCCCGGGCAAGCCCCGCATCCTGCTGGAGCCGCCCGAGAACCACGCCGAGCATTGCCTCATGGTGGCGGTCTACGGCGTGGTGCTGAGCCCGTTCTACCGGGCCGACCCCACCCTCGTGTTCCTCGCCGCCATGAGCCATCATTTCCACAATGCGGCGATGCCCGATGCGGGCTTCACCGGCGAGATGCTCCTCGGCGACCACCTCGGCCCGATCATGGCCCGCACCACCGCCTGGGCCCTCGACGAACTTGATTCCGCCCTGCGCGAGACCGTCGAGCGGGCCCGCGCGATCCTGCCCGATGACGCCACGGCGGAGGGCCGCGCCTTCCACGCCGCAGACTGCATCGATCGCGTGCTCCAGATCGCCCAGCATTTGCGTGCCGCCGAACTGACCATGGGTACGGTGCTGGACGACATGGAGCTTGTCCATGCCGGTCCCGTGAAGGCGTTTCACGATCGTGTCCTGACGGACATGCATATTCCGTGATCCGAACCGTCGATCACGCGGATAAGGCGTCATGATTCCCTTCACCCTCCTCTCGCCGGAGACCGGCGAGGCGCTAAAGGCCGACACGCCCCACTCCCTCCGCGAGGCCGGGACGGGGGCGCGCTGGCCGGTCGTCGACGGGATCCCGTACCTGCGGACCAATCGATCCGACCTCGTTCGGCAGACCCTCGAACTCCTCGACGCGGGCGAGACCGGCCTCGCCCTCGAAGGGCTGCTGGCCGACCAGGACGATTGGTGGACCGGCCCGCCGGCCGATCCCCTCGACCTGCACGAACTCGTGCGCGACCGGAGCCAGCTCAGCCTGCGCGACGCCGTGCGCCTCCTCGGCTGGGGCCGGGTCGGCGATTACTTCGTCCATCGCTGGAGCGACCCGACCTATCTTGCCGGCCTCGCGCTTCTCGAAGCCCATTGGAACGATCCCGTCTGCGTCTTCGAGTTCGCCTGCGGCATCGGGCATTACCTGCGCGAGTTCGCCCTCCGGGGCCTCAAGGTCGCGGGGGCGGACGTGGTGTTCGCCAAGCTCTGGGTCGCCCGCCATTGGGTCGTGGGCGCAAGCGCGCAGCTCGCCTGCTTCGATGCCGGATCGCCGCACTGGCCGATCCCCGGTGCGCCCGTCGATCTCGTCGTGTGCAACGATGCGTTCTACTTCCTCGACGACAAGGCGGGCGTCCTCGACAACCTGCGCCAGAATGCCGGCGACGACGGCTGGCTCGTCCTGAGCCACATTCACAACAGCGACCGGCCGGGCTTCTCGGCCGGCCGCGCCGTCTCGGCGGCGGAGATCGAGGAGCTGTTTCCCGACGGCCTCGTGTATGACGACGCCGACCTCACCCGCGCCCTGGTCGAGGCCCGTGCGCCCGCGCCCCGCGCGCCGAGCGAACTCACCGAGGTCGAGGCGTTCTCCGTGGTCGCCGGACCGGGCATGCGGCCGGCACCGCGCGCCATCGTCGATGGCGTCACCCTGCCGCGCGCCGGCACGCGCCTGCGCCTCAATCCCCTCTATGCGCCCGATCCGGCGGGGGGCTATCGCATCGCCTGGCCGTCCGAGCGTTACGAGGCCGAGTATGCGGGCCTCGCCACCTATCCCCCGCACTCGAACGGCCCGGAAGCTCTCGATTGGGCCGGCGGCGTCGCGGCGCCGGGTGTGGACCGCGTCCGCACCCGTGAATACGTCGATCTGCCGGAGCGCTGGTGATGTCCGTCGCCTGGGGCATCGTCGGCTTCGGCTGGGTCGCGCGGGACTACATGGCGCCCGGCATCCGGGACGCGGGCCATCGCCTCGTCGCCGTGGCCGATCCCGGTGCCGAATCGCGGGCGGCGGCGGAGGCCTTGGGCGCCCGCGCCTATGCCAGTCTGGCTGATTTCGTGGCCGATCCCGAGGTCGAAGCGGTCTACGTCGCGACCCCCAACCACCTCCACCGCGAGGCCATCGAGGCCCTGGCGGCCTCCGGCAAGGCGATTCTCTGCGAGAAGCCCATGGCGGCGAGCTTGCGCGATGCCGAGGCCATGGCGCGGGCGGTCGCCGACCACGGGACGTTCTACGGCACTGCCTTCGACCAGCGTCATCATCCCGCCCACCGCGCCCTGCGCGACTGGATCGCGGACGGGCGCCTCGGCACCGTGACGGCCGTGCGGATCGTCTATGCCTGCTGGCTCCCCCGCGCCTGGACGTCGCTGGCCGGCCAGGACAACTGGCGCATCGATCCGAAGAAGGCCGGCGGCGGCGCCCTCATGGATCTGGCCCCCCACGGCCTCGACCTCGTCGATTTTCTGATCGGCGAATCGATTCTCGATCTCGCGGCCCTCACCCAGGCCCGCGCCCAGGATTACGCCGTCGATGACGGCGCCCTGCTCATCGGCCGCACAGGCTCGGGCGTCCTCGCCAACCTGCATGTCGCCTACAATTGCCCCGACGCCCTACCGCGCCGACGCCTCGAAGTCACCGGCACGGCGGGGCAGCTCACCGCCCTCGACACCATGGGGCAGGTGGCGGGCGGCAGCCTGACGTTCATCGACGGGGCGACGGGCGTGGCGCGGCCAATCGCCTTCGACGGCGCGGCCTCGCCCTTCCTCGAACAGGTGCGGGCCTTCGGCTCGGCCCTGCGCCACCCGGAAGAGCGGGCCGCCTACAGCGCGACGCGCGACCTGCACACCATGCGGCTCCTCGCCCGCGCCTACGACGCCCTGACCTGAGGACGGATCATCACGTGAGCGAACACGATCAGGACGCCCGAGCCCGCAATCCGCGCGTCACCGCCCCGCGCGCCTACACCTACGGGGCGAAGCGGCGGATCGAGGGCCTGCCGGCGAGCCTGCCTGAGCCCGTGCGCGCCTATCTCGACATCCTGCCGGAAGGCCGCATCGTCGGCTTTCCCCTGGCGCCGCTGGATCGCACCGGCATCCCGGTCTGGTTCGTGTCCCTGTTCCTCGACGATCCGTTCTTCGTCGGTGCCATGCCGAGCGGCATCGGCTACGGCGCGACCGACGAGGAGGCCCTCATCGGCGCCGTGGCGGAGATCGCCGAGAACCTGATGCCGTCGCTCGCCGTCATGCCGCGACGCAAGGAGCGCGGCTCCTACACCGACCTCGTGAAGGTGTTCGGGGCCCGAAGCGTCGCCGACCCGCTCACCCTGTGCCTGCCCGCCGGCAGCCCCATCGGCCGCGACAGCGTCCTCGAATGGACGCCCGCCACCCGCGCCCGCACGGGCGAGCCGGTGTGGATGCCCCTCGACATCGCGGCCACCGACTATTTCGAGCTGTCCGAGGGCTACAAGCCGTTCACGAACCTCATCACCAACGGCCTCGGTGCCGGGCCGGACACCGCTTTCGCCCTCGGCCACGGCCTCCTCGAACTCCTGCAGCGCGACGGCAACGGCCTGCTCTTCCGGGCCCTCGACCAGGGTGTGATGCTCGACCTCTCGGAGGGACTCGGCCCCGAGACGCGCGGCATGCTCGACCGCCTCGACGCGCTGGGCATCAAGGCCCTGCCGAAATTCGCCACCGACCAGTTCGGCCTCACCAACATCTACGTGGTCGGCCACGACCGCAATCTCGCCGACACGCCCGTTCCCATCGCGCTCTCGGCGTGCGGCGAGGCCTGCGATCCGGACCGCGAGCGGGCCCTGCGCAAGGCGCTCCTCGAATTCCAGGCGGCCCGCGTGCGCAAGGCCTTCGGCCACGGTCCCCTGTCCTTCGCCGAGCGCGTCACCCCGCCGGGCTATGTCCAGGCCTTCATCGACAAGGCCCTGCCGAGCCTCGACCTCGAGGAGAGCCGCGCCCTCAAGGCCATGCTCGAATGGATCGTGCTGCCGCCCGAGGATCTCGCCGCGACCCTGCGCGACACCGTCTACTCCGAGCGCTCCACCAAGAAATTTTCGGATCTGCCGACGACCTCCGCCCCCGATGGTCATGCAAGGGGCCGCATCGCCCGGGAGCGCCTGGAAGAGGCCGGCTTCGATGTCCTCTACGTCGATTGCGCACCCCCCGGCGGCGGCGTCGGGGTGGTGAAGGCCATCGTGCCGGGGCTCGAGGTCGAGACCATGAGCTACCACCGTATCGGCGAGCGCAACACGAAGAAGCTCATCGAGCGCGACCATCCGCTGATCCGGTTCGGGCAGGCGAGCGAGACCCTGCGCCCCGTGCGCCTGACGCCCGAGGCCCTGGAGCGGTTCGGCGGCCAACCCCTGTTCGATACCGCCCTCGCGGATCAAATCGTCGGGGCGCATTATCCGCTCTACCGCGAACCAGAATCGCACCACGCGCCGTTCCGCCTCGCCCAGCAGGGGAGGGGCGCATGAGCCTGCGTTTCGCCTACAACACCAACGGCACGGCGAACCATCGCCTGTCTGACGCCGTCGATCTCATCGCCGAGGCCGGCTACCAAGGCATCGCCCTCACCCTCGACATCCATCACCTCGATCCCTTCGCGGAGAACTGGAAGCAGGAGGCGGAAGCCCTGTCGAGCCGCCTCCAGCAGCTCGGCCTGGGGGTCGTCATCGAGACCGGCGCTCGCTTCCTCCTCGACCCGAAGGCCAAGCACGAGCCGACCCTGGTGACCGGCGACGCCGCCGGCCGGGCGCGCCGCGTCGGCTTCCTCAAACGGGCCGTGGAGATCGGCGCGATCCTCCACGCGGAAGCGGTCTCGTTCTGGGCCGGCGTCCCGAAGCCCGGCATCGACCGTGACGAAGCGCGGCATTGGTTGAACGAGGGGTTGGCCGAAGTCACCGCGTGTGCGCGAAGCCAGGGCGTCGTCCCGTGCCTCGAGCCCGAGCCCGGCATGCTCATCGAGACCCTGGACGATTTCGCGGCCCTCGATATCGATGGCCTGCACCTCGCCCTCGACACCGGCCATTGCCTCGTCACCGGCGAGCGCGATCCGGCCGCGGCCGTCGCCGAATTCGCCGACCGCATCGGCACCGTCGCCATCGAAGACATGAAGCGCGGCGAGCACATTCACCTGCCGTTCGGCGAGGGCGACATGGACGTGCCGGCGGTGCTGAACGCCCTCGACGCCATCGGCTTCCAACAACTGATCTGCGTCGAACTCTCCCGCGAGAGCCACCGGGCGGACAGGATGGTCCCGGCCTCCCTCGATTTCCTGCGGACGTGCCGCACGCCCAACGCGGAGCCGGGCCTTTGAGAATCTGCTTCGTCAGCCGTCGCTACTTCCCGGCCATCTCAGGGATGAGCGTCTACGCCCAGAACCTCCTGCGCGAACTCGTGGCCGCCGGCCACGACGTCACGATGATCTCGCAATATCGCGGCGACGACTTCGGCACGCGCGTCTATGGCGGCGGCCCGCCCCCGCCGGTGCCCGGGGTCAAGGTCATCGGCCTCGAACAGGTGGGCGAGCAGACCAACGGCGATTTCGAGAGCGACATCGACACCATGGTGGCGACGATCCGGGCCGAACACGCCGGACAGCCCTTCGACATCCTGCACGCGCAGTACGGCTACCCCACGGGCTGGGCGACGCTTCTGGCCGCCAAGGCCATCGGCGTGCCTACCGTGGTGTCGATCCAGGGCGGGGACGGCCACTGGGTCGGCTCGTGCTGCGAGACCCACCGGGTCGCCATGTGCGAGGTCCTGGCCCACGCCAACGCCCTCTTGATCGGCGGCGCGTCGTTCGTCGAGGAGGTCTGCGATCGCCTCGGGTCGGACCCCGCCCGCTTCACCATCGTGCCGGGGGCGGTCGATACGAGCCGCTTCACGCCGGGCGCGAGCGACCATGCCGGCCCCGTGCGCCTGTTCTACCACGGCCGGGTCGACCGCCGGAAAGGTGTCCTCGATTTCATCGACGCCCTCGGGCTGGTCCGCGAACGCGGCGTGCCGTTCGAGGCGATCATCTCGGGGATCGGCCCGGACGTGGACTCCTCGAAGGCCCGTGCCGCCGAACTCAACTTCTCGGAGACCGAGATCCGCTTCACCGGTTACGCCGATTACGACACCGTGCCGGACCTCTACCGCCGGGCCGACGTGTTCGTGTCGCCGACCTATGCGGAGGGGTTCTCCAACACGATCCTGGAGGCCATGGCGGCGGGGCTGGCCGTGGTCTCGACCCATTCGGTGGGCGTCTCCGATTGCCTGCGCGACGGCGAGAACGGCCTGATGGTCCAGCCCGGCGACGTCCCGGCCCTGGCGCAAGCCCTGATGCGGGTGATCGAGGACGGGCCCTTGCGTGCGCGTCTCGCCCGCGACGGTTTGGAGGAGTGCCGCCGGGTCTATTCCTGGGGCGCCGTGGGCCGGCAGATCATGGAGGTCTACGGCGCCATCGCCGGGGCGCGTCCGGCCACGGATTTCGCCGACGACCTGCCGCACGATCCCGCCTGCCGGTTCCGCGCCGAACCGCATCTGCTCTGATGCCGTCCGCCCTCGCCCTCTCGCCGCACCTCGACGACGCGGCGTTTTCCTGCGGCGGCACCCTCGCGCTCCTGGCGCGGGCGGGCTGGCGCGTGACTATGGCGACGGTGTTCACGGCCTCGGTGGCCGATCCGAAGGGTTTCGCCCTGGCCTGCCAAACCGACAAGGGGCTCGGAGCGGACATCGACTACATGGCCCTGCGCCGGGACGAGGATCGTGCCGCCGCCGACGCCCTCGGTATCCCGCCGCCCCACCACCTGCCGTTCCGCGAGGCGCCCCACCGGGGTTACGCCAGCCCGCCGGAGTTGTTCGCCGAAGTTCGGCCCGGTGACGGTATCGTACCCGATCTCATCCGCGCCTTCGGGGAACTCGTCACCGCGACGGCGCCCGATCTGATCCTGGCGCCCCAGGCCGTCGGCGGCCACGTCGATCACATCCAGGTTGTGCGGGCCCTGGAAATCCTGGCTCCCGAAACGCCGATCCTATGGTGGCGCGACTTTCCCTATTCGATTCGCGAAGCTGCGCCGCGCGAACCCCTGGCCGAGCGCTTCGCGGCTTTCCCCATCGAAACGGTTCCGTACGATGCGGCGGCGCAGGCGGCCAAGCACGCGGCCTGCGCCGCCTATGCGAGCCAGCTCGGCTTCCAGTTCGGCGGTGTCGACAAGCTTGGCCTGCAACTGGCCCGCGAAGGCGGCGTCGAGCGATTCCGACGCCAGGGCGCCTTGCCGGGGGACTTCGCCCGCGTCCTCGGCGATGCCGGATAGGCCGAAGACGCTTCGCGATCCGGCCTGCCTCGCCGCGCGGCGCGACCTCCTGACGGGGGCCCATCTCGCGCCCCTGCGCACCCTGGGCCGCCGCATCGCCGCCGAACGCGGTGCCTCCGTGCCGGAGCCCGATCCCCTCGACGGCGGCGTCGGGGCGCGACTGCTCCTGCTGCTGGAGACGCCCGGCCCCCGGGGCACCGGCTTCGTCTCGCGCGACAATCCCACGGGCACGGCCGCGAACTTGTTCCGGTTCCTCGACGAAGCGGGCCTCGCCCGCGCCGACACCCTGATCTGGAACGCGGTCCCGTGGGTGATCCACGCGCCTGGCGCCCGCAATCGCGCCCCGCGTCGAGCCGAGATCGCCGCGGCGGCGCCCTATCTCGAACCCCTGCTCGCCTGCCTGCCGCGTCTCGCCGTCATCGTCCTCGCGGGCCGCGTCGCGGGTTCGAGCCGCCCCGCGCTCGAAACCTTGCGCCCCGGTTGCCCGATCATCGCCGTGCCGCATCCGAGCCCCGCCTACGTCTGCACGTCGCCCGGCGTGGCGGAGCGGATCCGCGCCGGGTTCGTGCAGGCCGCGGGCGTTCTCGCCTGACCGCATGAGCCCTGACCACGGGCAAGATCGGCCCGTCGCTGGCAATTGCCGGCCGATGCCCCTAAATGCGCACGACGGGCCGCGGTCCGGCACAAGCCCGGAAAACCCATGCCGCCGTGAGGCCGAGCGGGGCGCCCGGCG
>Ga0182226_1000225_pt1 | contig 10304 bp, 8 predicted proteins | sample G6R1MG_27_FD_129658 | JGI IMG/M metagenome (GOLD analysis project Ga0182226, IMG submission 129658) | Miscanthus phyllosphere microbial communities from Michigan, USA - G6R1_MAIN_07NOV2016_LD1 MG | ecosystem: Host-associated > Plants > Phyllosphere > Phylloplane/Leaf | place: USA: Michigan...
CCAGATCAAGGCCCTGCGCCGCCAGCTCGCCGCCGAACTCGGCTTCGTGATGCCGTCCGTGCGCATCCTCGACAACGTCCAGCTCGACGCCAACGCCTACGTGGTGCGGGTGAAAGAGATCGAGGCCGGCACCGGGCAGATCTTCCCCGGCCTCTACATGGCCATGGATCCCATGGGCGGTCAGGTGCAGCTCCCTGGCCAGCACATGACGGAGCCGACCTTCGGGCTCCCCGCCACCTGGATCGACGCCTCCCTGCGCGATCAGGCCCAGCTCAAGGGCTACACCGTGGTGGACGCCGCCACCGTGGTCTCGACCCACCTCACCGAGATCATCAAGGCCCACGTCTCGGAGCTCCTCAGCCACGTCGAGGTGCAGAAGCTCCTGCGCGAGGCCTCGAAGGAGCACGGCGAACTCCTCAAGGAGGTGATGCCGAGCCAGATCGCCTCCACGGGCATCCAGCGCGTACTCCAGTTCCTCCTCGCCGAGCGCGTCTCGATCCGCGACATGGGCTCGATCATCGAAGGCGTCGCTGAGGTCGCCGGTCACCTGAAGAACCCGCGCGACATCGTCGAGCATGTGCGCGCCCGCCTCGGCCGCCAGATCTGCGCCCAGTACCAGGGGGCGGACGGCATGCTGCCGATCATCACCCTGTCGCCCGCCTGGGAGCAGGCCTTCCTCGACTCCATCGCGGGCGACCGCGACGAGCGCTACCTCGCCATGCAGCCGTCCAAGCTCTCGGAATTCGTCAACGCCGTTCGCGACCAGTTCGAGACCGCCGCCCGCATGGGTGAGATGCCGGTCCTCGTCACCTCGGTCCAGTCCCGCCCGTTCGTGCGCTCCATCATCGAACGCTTCCGCCGGGAGACCCCGGTGATCAGCCAGGCCGAGATCCATCCGCGGGCCCGCCTGCGCACGGTGGGGTCGGTGTGATCCTCCGGCCCGCTCGACGCAACGAAGGCCCGCTTGCATCCGCCTCGAAAGGATCGGGCGCAAGCGGGCCTTCGGAACGGAGAGCCGACGCGCGAGGGCGCCTTCAGGATCGCGCGATCACGCGCGCGTCTTGCGGATGCGCGCGTCGAGGGCCTTCGGATCGACCCCCGGGGCGGTCAGCGGCGCGGCGGGCGGGGCGTCCACGGCCGGGCCGCCCTTGATGGCACTGGCGAGGCGGTTGCGCTCGTAGAGCAGCACCACGACCACGGAGATGAGGAACGGAAGCCAGAAGTAGAACAGCCGGAACACCAGAAGGGCGGCGATGATGGATGGACGCGGCACGTCGGGCATCGCCACCACGAAGACGAGTTCGAACACGCCCAGACCACCGGGAGCGTTCGACACCAGGGCGGCCGAGAACGAGGCGAGGAACACGGCGAGCACCACGAGGAAGCCCGGGTTTCCGGCCTCCGGCAGGGCGAAGTAGATGATCCCGGCGGCACCCAGAAGCTCCAGGGGGGCGGCGATGATCTGCCGGATCATGATCTGGGGGCGCGGGTATTCGAGCTTGAACGAGCGGACCGTCAGGGGCCTGAGGCGCAGGAGCGAGCCGATCACGTAGAGCGCGACGAAGCCCAGAAGGGCGGCGCCGAGGGTTCGGGCCGTCGTCGGATCGGTGAGCACCGACGGCAGGTAGCCGTTGAGGCGGGTCAGGGTGTCGGGCAGGGCCACGAGGACGAAGCCGCCGAGCAGGATGGTGCCGAGGCCGAAGGTGAACGAGCACAGGGCGACGAGCACGGCGACCTGTGCCGCCGACAGGCCCTTGGCGGTGTAGGCGCGGTAGCGCACCACGGCGCCCGAGAACACTGAGGCGCCGATGTTGTGCGACAGGGCGTAGGTGGTGAAGGAGCAGACCGAGACGAAGAACCACGAGATGTGGCGCACGCCGAGGTGCAGCAGGGCGATGCGGTCATACCAGGCCAGCGCCGCGTAGGCCACGAGGGTCGCGACGGCCGCCAGCAGGAAGCGATGGACCGGGATCTCGGCGAAGCTGCCCTTGATCTCCGCGATCGAGATGCCGGCGAGCTCGCGATAGAGCAGGTAGCCGGAGACGACCACGGCGGCGAGGCCGATGATCGGCCAGATGAAATCGCTGATCTTCTTCATGATCGACAGGTGAGCCCCACGAAAGCGGGCCCTCCCTGCACGACGTGACCCCGCACCGCAAGCCGATGGCGCGGGTTGGTGGTTCCGGGAGGAAGCCGGCACGGGGGTGCTGATGGCACCCGATCATGACGGTTTCGTGCCGGGCCGCCCCCGCGGGACGGCGTCCGCCCGTCAGGCGCGGATGCGCGACAGGCCGATCCCGTCCATGGCGGCCTGGTCGCGGGTGGCCTCGGCGGCGCGCTCGGCGCTGCGCTCGCGGTCGTCCAGGATCTCGATCTTCTTCAATTCCTCGAAGGCTTCGCCGAGTTCGGCCTTGGCTTCGGCGAGTTGGCCTTCGAGGGCGGCGGCGGACTGGCGCATGTTGTCACGGCGTGTCGCCGCCGCGCGGGCATAGGTCGGATAGGCGAAGTGGCCGATATCGGTGATGCCGGCCCGGCCCTCTTCGTGGGCGACTTCGCGGTCGAGTTCCTGGGCCATGCGGGTGAAGTCGGCCATCATCATCTCGATCTGCGTCACGCGCCGACGCTTCTCGTCGACTTGAAAACGCCGCAGCCGGATCAGCGTGTCACGCGATTTCATCTGATGGGTCCACTCCACGCAACGCACGCACGTTCCGAGGTGACCCGTCGTCGGCGTGTCGGCCGTGCGGGCACCGCTCAGGAACCGCCGACGATCTCGGCGAGGCGTGAGTAACCCTCGCCGATCGAAGTTGCTTCTTCCTTACCCTGACCCAGAAAAGCCTCGATATCGGGCATCAAAGCGATGGCTTCGTCCACTTCCGGGGATGCGCCAGCCCGGTATGCCCCCAGGCGGATGAGTTCCTCCATGTCGGCGTAGGTCGAGAGCACGCGCCGCGCCCGCTTGACGGTGGGAAGGTACGCCGGGTCGCAGGCCTTCGGCATGGTGCGGGAGACCGAGCGCAGGACGTTGATGGCCGGGTAGCGGCCGCGTTCCGCGATGCCGCGCTCCATCACGATGTGCCCGTCGAGGATGCCGCGCACGGCGTCGGCCACGGGCTCGTTGTGGTCGTCGCCCTCCACCAGGACGGTGAACAACCCCGAGATCGCCCCCTCCCCCGTGCCCGGGCCGGCCCGCTCCAGCAGGCGGGGCAGTTCCGAGAACACCGTCGGGGTGTACCCCTTGGCGGTGGGCGGTTCGCCCGCCGCGAGGCCGATGTCGCGTTGCGCCATGGCGAAGCGCGTGACGGAATCGATCATGCACAGGACCTGCGCGCCCTGATCGCGAAAGGACTCGGCCACCGCCAGGGTCACGTAGGCGGCGTTGCGGCGCATGAGGGCCGGCTCGTCGGAGGTCGCCACCACCACGACGGAGCGCGCGAGGCCGGCCGGCCCGAGGTCGTCCTGCAGGAATTCCTGCACCTCGCGGCCGCGCTCGCCCACGAGGCCGATGACGGCGACATCGGCGGCGGTGTAGCGGGCGAGCATCGACAGGAGCACGGACTTGCCGACGCCGGAGCCCGCGAAGATGCCCATGCGCTGGCCGGTGCACATGGTCAGGAACGTGTTGATGCAGCGGATGCCGAGATCGAGGGGCGGCCCGACCCGCTTGCGGGCATGGGCGGGCGGCGGATCGGCCCGCAGGGGGTAGATCGTCGGACCCGCTTCCAGGGGCCCGAGGCCGTCGATGGGCCGCCCGAGGGCGTCGATGGTGCGTCCGAGCCAGGCGGCCGAGGGCCGGAGAGCGCTGGCGGCCTCGTCGCGGACATAGGCCGGGCAGCCCCGGCGCACGCCCTCCAGGGAGCCGAACGGCATGGCGAGGGCCCGCTCGCCCTGGAAGCCGATGATCTCGCAGGGCACGGCCCCGGCCCCCGTCTCCACGGCGATGTCGAGGCGGCCGCCGAGCCGCATGGCGCTCACGGGACCGGCGACCTCGATGAGGAGGCCGCGGATGGCCATCACCCGGCCGTAGACCTCCATCTGCTCGATCCCGGCGAGGGCGGCACCCGCGCTCGACAGGCGTGTCCGCGCGCCACTGGGAGGTCGGTCGGTCATCGGCGTTTCTCTCAACCCTTCGTTTACCTCCCTCCTTAACACTGCGACCATCGGGCCGGTAGCAAGCCCCTCGCCCACGCGGTCGGGGGGACGGTTTTTTTCGGGGGGCGTCCGCATCGTCGCGGCAACGTGTTCCGGAAGGCACAGGTTCTGGCCCGGTACGGTCGGCACGGCGCTTGGGGGGGGATCTTCAGGTGATGCATGAAGCGGCGCGACGGCCTGTGGAGAACAGACCGCCAACCGTTGCACGCATGACCCGATACGACGTCCAAATCGCCGCTTGGCCGGTGAATCAGGTTTTGTTAACGATTAACCACTAGCGTTTAACGTCACTGACGAGGGAGCGTCCGCCGCGGGCCGGTAGCGGACGACGGCGGGGGTGTGCCCGTACGCTTGCACACGACCGGCTGGGCTGGGGACCGACGATGCGGGTACTTCTGATCGAGGACGACAGCGCGACCGCGCAGAGCATCGAACTGATGCTCAAGTCCGAGAGCTTCAACACCTACACCACCGATCTCGGTGAGGAGGGAATCGACCTCGGCAAGCTCTATGACTACGATATTATTCTTCTTGACCTGAACCTGCCCGACATGTCGGGCTACGAGGTGCTGCGGAACCTCCGCGTCGCCAAGGTGAAGACTCCGATCCTGATCCTCTCCGGCATGGCCGGCATCGAGGACAAGGTGAAGGGCCTCGGCTTCGGTGCCGACGACTACCTGACGAAGCCGTTCCACAAGGACGAGCTCGTTGCCCGCATTCACGCCATCGTGCGCCGCTCGAAGGGCCATGCCCAGTCGGTGATCACCACGGGCGACCTCATCGTGAACCTCGATCAGAAGACCGTCGAGGTGTCGGGGTCGCGGGTGCATCTCACGGGCAAGGAGTACCAGATGCTGGAGCTTCTCTCCCTGCGCAAGGGCACGACCCTCACGAAGGAGATGTTCCTCAACCATCTCTACGGCGGTATGGACGAGCCCGAGCTGAAGATCATCGACGTGTTCATCTGCAAGCTGCGCAAGAAGCTCGCCAACGCCTCGTCGGGCAAGAACTACATCGAGACGGTCTGGGGGCGCGGCTACGTCCTGCGCGAGCCGAACGAGGGTGAAGAGCGGATCGCCGTCTGAGGCGGCGTCGGCTCAGCCGACGCCTCTCCTCTGGATTACCCCTGGGCAAACGGTTCGCGCAGGGACAGGTTCTTCGGCGGTACCGGAAACGAAAAAGCCCCGCGCGAGCGGGGCTTTTTCGTTTCCTGCCCTGACCTTTGCCGGCCCGGTCGATCTGGCGGGACCTCGATCGCTTCGATGGAAGCCGGATCGAGGCCCGAACCGAGGCCCCTAGAGTCCGACGACCCGGCGCAGGGGCGGCGGCGCGGCGGATGCCGCCGGCGCCGGATTGTAGAGTCCGCGATGGCGGGTGTTCGGCACGAGGCGGTCGGTGAGACCGATCACCGTCTCGGCGGCCCCGAGGAGGAGCGCGCCGTCGGGGGCGAGACTGGCCCCGATTCGGGCCAGAACGTCACCCTTCGTCGCTGCATCGAAATAGATGAGCACGTTGCGGCAATAGACGATGTCGAAGGTCCCCAGGGCGTCGAACGGCTGCAGCAGGTTGAGGGGACGGAAATCCACCATCTGGCGCAGGTTGGCGGCGATGCGCCACTGTTCGCCGTGCTGCTCGAAGTGCTTGATCAGCAGCTGCACCGGCAGTCCGCGCTGCACTTCGAAGTGGCTGTAGAGACCGGCCCTCGCCTTCTCCAGAACCTCCGTGGACAGGTCCGTGGCGATGAGGTCGACGGACCAACCGGCCAGACGCGGAGCGGCCTCGTGGAGCAGCATCGCGAGGGAATACGGCTCCTGGCCCGTGGAGGCGGCCGCGCACCAGATCCGCAGGCGACGCTGGGCGGCGCGGCGGGCCATGGCCTCGGGCAGCAGCACGTCGCGGAACAGGTCGAACGGCGCCTGATCGCGGAAGAAGAACGTCTCGTTGGTGGTCATCGCCTCGACCACGGCCTTCTCCATGGCCCCGTCGCGGCCGCTCTTGAGGGCATTCGCGAGGTCGTGAAGGGTCGCGAGGTTGAAGCGGCGACAGATGGGGCCGAGGCGGCTCTCGATGAGATAGCGCTTCTCGGCACTGAGGGCGAGGCCCGACCGGGTCTTGAGGTAGCTGCGCAGGAAATCGAACTCGACGTCGGTCATGCGCTCTTCCCCGTCAGTAGATTGCGCAACGCGCCGCCGATCTCGCCGAGCGGCAGGATCGCCTGGGCGAGGCCAGCCTTGGCGATGCTGCCGGGCATGCCCCACACCGTGCTGGTGGCCTCGTCCTGGGCCAGCACGGCGCCGCCGGCCTCCGTCAGAGCCCGCGCACCGTTGGTGCCGTCGGCGCCCATGCCCGTGAGCACCACGGCCAGCGCCGAGGCACCGAAGATCGTGGCCGCGTCCTGGAACAGGACATCGACGGCCGGGCGGCAGAAATTGACGAGGGGGCCGTCGTGCAGCCGGATCGCCACGTCGGGTCGGCCGGCCGCGCCCGAAAGGCCCATGTGGCGGCCCCCCGGTGCGACGTAGATCCGGCCGGGCTGGAGCCGCTCGTCGGCCTTGCCCTCGGCGGCCGGCAGGCCGGTGCGGGCGCCGAGATGCTCGGCGAACACCGCCGTGAACACCGGCGGCATGTGCTGCACGATGAGCACCGGGAACTGCTTCAGGGTGGCGCTGCCGATCTTCTCTAGGACTTCCCCGACGGCGCGGGGGCCGCCCGTCGAGGCGCCGACGAGGAGAACGCGCGGCGGCACCGTGGCGCGCGCCTTCGGGCGCAGCACGAGGGGGCTCGCCGGCTTCGGGGCCGAGACGGGCGCCGGATGGGCCACCGCACCGGCCGGGCTCGCGATGGGACCGCGCTTGCGCGCCCGGGCGCTGCCGAACAGGCGCACCCGTTCGATGAGTTCCGTGCGGAAGGCGTCCGAGGTGGTGACGCCCCGATTGCTCTCGGGCTTGGCGAGGTAGTCGACGGCCCCGAGGGACAGGCAACGCAGGGAGATATCGGCGTTGCGGGTGGTGAGGGTCGACATCATCACGACCTGCACGCCGGGGCTCTTGGCCAGCAGCAGCGGCAGGGCCTGGGTGCCGTCGAGTTCCGGCATGTCGATGTCGAGGAGGATCACGTCGGGGTCGTGGCGAGCCATGGATTCCACGGCCATGCGGCCGTTGGAGGCCGTCGCGACCACATCGAAGCCGGCCTCGGCGATCCACCGCGCGACGAGGCCGCGCACGACGGCCGAATCGTCGGCGATCATCACCCGGATGCGCGCGCCCGTTGCGGCGGCTGGCCCGGGGGACTGGGGGGCGGTGAGCGTGTTGACTGCCAGCATGGATTTGACGCCTCGACTGGGCGGAACTGAAGGGCGGTCGTATCCGGCCGGCGGCCCGCCCGGTGGAGGCAACCGTCAGGAGGCGGTTGTCTCGCTGGCGAAGCCGACCTGCGCGAGCTTGGCGGTGACGATCTCGCGATCGAACGGTTTCATGATGTACTCGTCGGCGCCGGCATGCAGGGCACGGGCAATGGCGCCGACGTCGTTCTCCGTGGTGCAGAACAGCACCTTGGGCTTCTCGCCGCCCGGCGTCCGCCGCAGGGCCTTTAGGAAGTCGTACCCATCCATGGTCGGCATGTTCCAGTCGAGGAGGATGGCGTCCGGCATGGTCTCGCCGCAGGCGGCCAGCGCCATCTGCCCGTCCTCGGCCTCGCCGACCCGGAAGTTCATGGTCTCGAAGATCCGGCGCGCCACCTTCCGGATCACGGCGGAATCGTCGACGACGAGACAGGTCTTCATCGGTGTATCCCCGTGGGATGCGGCAGGGTCAGGCGGCGCCGGCGCTGAGATGCGGGGTCCCGAAGGCCAGGAGGGCATCGACGTCGAGGATCACCAGGAGGTGTCCGTCGAGGCGGTGCACGCCGAGCGACAGGTCGCGCCAGCGCGCGTCGAGGTTGATCGGCACGGGCTCGTGGGTGTCGGCCCCGAGCTTCAGGACCTCGCCGACGCCGTCGACGATGAGGGCGAAGGTCTCGCCGCCCTGTTCGAGGCCGATGGCCATGCGCCCGGCCTCCCCTTCCCGATCCGGCAGGCTGAGGCGGCGGCGCAGGCACAGGGCCGTCACCACCCGGCCGCGCAGGTTGAGCAGGCCGACGATCTCCGGGGGGGAGAGCGGCACCGGCGTCACCCCGGCGGGAATGAAGACGTCGTGGACCCGGTTGATGGCGAGGCCGAACATGGTCTCGCCCACGAACACCGTGACGAAGTCGGTGGTGCCCGCCTCGGCGCGCGTGGCGTTGCTGTTTGCGGCCTGCATCATGGCTGGGAACTCCGATCGAGCGCGGGGGCCGGCATCAGGCGGCGTTGGAGAGGGTCGGGACGTCGATCTCGGCCAAGGCCGCGATGAGGCCGCTGCGGTCGAACTTCGCCACGAGGTCGATGATCGAGAGGGAGCGGGCCCGGGCGATGGCGTCGGGGCCGATGGTGCCCGAGAGGCCGATCACCGGCAGGCCTGCGACGCGCCCCTCGACCTTGCGCATGGCGCCGACGAGGTCGAAGCCGTTGCGGCCGGGCATCTCGAGATCGCAGACCACCATGTCGATTCGGCCGTTGGAGAGGAGAGCCGCCACGGCCTCGTCGGCGCTGCCGGCCGTGACCACCGCATAGCCCGCCGCCTTGAGCACCGGGGACAGCATGTCCCGGAAGAAGGCCGAGTCGTCGACGAGCAGTACCGTCGCGGCCTGCTTGACCGCCTTCTTGGAGCCCCGCGCCCAGTCGTCGTAGGCGAGCGGCAGGAAGTGGGCGATGTTGATGATCTCGGTGGCGCGGCCGCGCAGGACGGCCGAACCGATGAGGTCCGAGCGCTCGGCCGAGATCTCCACGTCGAGGTGCTCCTCGACGATATCGACGATCTCGTCGACCACGAGACCCATGGCCCGCTCGCCGTCGGAGAACACCACCAGGGCCTGGGACCCGGATTCGCGGATGGTGATGGAGGCGTCGGCGGGGACGAGGGGCATGAGCCGGCCGCGATACTGGATGAGCGGACGCCCGCCGACCCATTCCACCTTCGAGGCCTCGATCTCTTCGAGGCGTGTGACGAGGGAGAGGGGCACCGCCTTGTAGCTTCCCGCTCCGCCCTTGAAGACCAGGAGGGTCGCCTTGGCGTCGGCGGCCTCGGTCTCCTCGGCCTCGGCTTCCACCGGCATCGCTCCGGACTGGGCGCTCTGGCTGACCTGCTGGGCGATGCCGTTGGGATCGACGATGAGCACCACGGCGCCGTCACCGAGGATCGTGTTGCCGGCGAACAGCGGCAGGTGGCGCAGCTTCGAGGACATCGGCTTCACGACGATCTCCTCCGTGTGGAAGACTTCGTCCACGAGGATGCCGAAGCGCTGCCGCCCGACCTGGGCCACCACCACGAAGCCCGAATCGATGGCGCTGGCGGGGGCGGCCTGGCCGAGGACGCCCGTGAGGGTGACGATGGGCAGGAGCCGCTCGCGCAGGCGCAGGACGGGCGAGCCGTTGATGCGCTCCACCTGCTGGGCCGTGGACTTGTCGACCCGCACCAGTTCCAGCACCGCCACCTGCGGCACGGCGAAGCGCTGCTCGCCGGCCTTGACGATGAGGGCGGCGATGATCGCCAGGGTGAGGGGGATCTTGATGGTGAAGGTGGTGCCGCGCCCGAGCTGGGTGTTGATGTCGATGACGCCGCCGATGAGCTCGATGTTCGTCTTCACCACGTCCATGCCGACGCCGCGGCCCGAGACGGAGGTGACGGCGGCGGCGGTGGAGAAGCCGGGGTGGAAGATGAACTTCGCCACCTGGGCGTCGGTCATGCGCTCGATCTCGCCCTGCGACGCGATCTTGCGCTCCACGGCCTTGCGACGGATGGCGGCGAGGTCGAGGCCCTTGCCGTCGTCGGCGATCTCGATGGTGATGGTGCCGCCCTCGTGATAGGCGGACAGGCGGATGGTGCCCCGCGCGGGCTTGCCGGCGGCCTTGCGTCCGGCGGCGTCCTCGATGCCGTGGTCGGCCGAGTTGCGCACCATGTGGGTCAGGGGGTCCTTGATGACCTCGAGCACCTGACGGTCGAGTTCGGTCTCGGCGCCGCTCATCACGAGCTCGATCTGCTTGCCGAGTTCCGACGAGAGGTCGCGCACCACGCGCG
>Ga0182226_1000226_pt1 | contig 10258 bp, 11 predicted proteins | sample G6R1MG_27_FD_129658 | JGI IMG/M metagenome (GOLD analysis project Ga0182226, IMG submission 129658) | Miscanthus phyllosphere microbial communities from Michigan, USA - G6R1_MAIN_07NOV2016_LD1 MG | ecosystem: Host-associated > Plants > Phyllosphere > Phylloplane/Leaf | place: USA: Michigan...
AGGCCGTAGACCCGGCCCATCTCCACGAGCTGCGGATCGACGGAGCGGATGCCGTGCAGGGTGTTGGCGTAGACGGGGAAGAACACACCCAGCGCCACGAGGAAGAGCTTGGCCTCCTCGCCGATGCCGAACCACAGGATCACCAGGGGGATGAGGGAGAGATGGGGCACGTTGCGCACCATCTGCACCGTGGTGTCGGTGAGCCGGTCGGAGGTCCGCGACAGGCCGTTGGCGAGGCCCAGCGCGAAGCCGATGCCGCCGCCGATGGCGAAACCCGCGAGCGCCCGCAGGGTGCTGACCCAGAGGTTGGTCCAGAGTTCGCCCGTGCGGCCGAGCTGCCAGCCCGCCGCGATCACGTCGAGGGGGGCGGGCATGAACCGGGTCGAGACGAGGCCGGCGGAACTCGCCGCCTGCCAGCCGAGGACGAGGCCCAGCGGCAGGAGCCACGGGGTCAGGCCGTCGCGGAGGGAGGGGTGTGCCATGGGAATCAGCCGTTGGGGGGTGCGGCCCACACCGCGTCGGCGACGCGGATGGGCTTCGGGATGAGACCGACGGCGTGGAAGCGGTCGGCGATGGCCTGCTGCTCGGCCACGAGGTCGGGCGTCACCGGGCCGATGACGTAATCCGTGCGGGCGACGGCCCGCTCGGTGGCGGCGAGCGGCACGCCGGTGCCGCGCGACAGGAGGGCCGCGACCTCGGGCCGGTTGGCCTCGCACCACGTCGCCACGCCGGACAGGGCCTCGACCACGGCCTTCACGATCTCCGGCCGGGCCTGCGCCACGTTGCGGTTGGCGAGGAAGAAGTTGTTCGGCTTGGCGATATCCGTGGCGAGCGCCAGGACGCGCACGCCGGGACGCCCCTGGGCGAGGGCGAAGTAGGGGTCCCAGATCGTCCAGGCATCGACCTGCCCGCTGGCGAAGGCCGCCGCCGCATCAGCCGGGGCCAGGGTGACGGGGACGATGTCGGCATAGGTCAGGCCGGCTTTCGCGAGCGCCGCCAGGGTGAGGTTGTGAGCGCTCGACGCCTTGGCGAAGGCGACGCGCTTACCCTTGAGATCGGCCAGCGTGCGGATCGGAGACGTTTCCGCCACGAGGATCGCGGCGCCCGAGCCCGCCGCGCCCTGCGCCGCCGCGTAGACGAGGTCGCTCCCGGCGGCCTGGGCGAAGATCGGCGGGGCGTCGCCCGTCTGTCCGAAGTCGATGCCGCCGATGTTGAGGGCCTCCAGGAGCGGCGGACCGAACGAGAATTCCGTCCAGGCGACCTGCGCACCGAGGGGCTTGAGGCGCGCCTCGATGACGCCCTGCTGCTTGGCGACGACGAGGATGCCGTTCTTCTGGTAGCCGATGCGAAACACCGGGTCCGCCGCACGGGCGGTCCGGGCAAGCGTGGTGCCGGCCGCCGTGGCCAGCGCCGCCGCGACGAGGGTCCGCCGGTCGATCATCGGGCGGCTCCGGCCACGGCGCGGATGCTCTGGCGCGCGGCCGAAGCGTGGATGAGCTGGCCGGCGAGTTGTCCGGCGGCATCGGCGACGCGGGCGCGCACGCCGGGTTCCGTCAGGGCGCCATCGGTGAAATCGGCGTCGGAGGCGTAGACGGCGGTGGGCAGGGCGAGCGCCCCGAAGAACCCGAACAGGGGCCGGAAGGCGTGCTCGACCACGAGGGCGTGGCGGGCGCCGCCCCCCGTGGCCACGATGGCGACGGGCTTGCCGGTCAGCGCCGTCGGATCGACGAGGTCGAACAGATGCTTGAACAGGCCGGTATAGGCACCCTTGTAGACCGGCGAGCCGACGATGAGGCCGTCCGCCGCCTCGATGGCCTCGACGATGCGCCGGGCCGGCAGGGACAGGTCCTGCCGCGACCAGGCCGCCCCGAGGGCGGCGCCGGCATCGACCATGTCGAACAGTTGGATCTCGGCCTGGACCTGGGTCTCGGTCTGGGCGGCGACGGCCTCGACGAGGCTGCGCGTCTTCGAGGGGCGCTGCAGGTTCGCGCTGAAGCCCACGATGCGAGGACGGGTCATGACGGTTCCGATCGGACAGCTTTTTGAAGGAAAGACAGCGCCGCCCGAAGCAACGCTGTATTCACAAAAAGATGTCCCACGGTCACCCGTCGGTCAATGAAACGTTCCTGCAAAGATAGTTCGGAAGGAAGATGCTCTTGTTCTCGATTCCCATCGGGAACAGCATATTCTTTCGCGGCGCGCCGGAGCGCCCCGAAATCTCAGCCGGCGGTGTCGGGGGCGTTGGCGTCGAGCCAGGCGACGGCGCCCGAGAGGTCGAAGCCGTGTTGCGCCCCGAAGGTCAGCACGTCGTCGCGGCGCAGGCGACCGTCGAGGACTTCACCGAGGACGTGAAGGGTGAGCGAGCGCGTCCCCGAGCGGCAATGGGCGACGACGGGGCCGGGGGCGGCCTTCACCGCCGCGCGAAACGCATCGATCTCGGCGCGGCCGAGGGTGGGGCCGGTGACCGGGATATGGTGATAGGCGAGGCCGGCCGCCCGTGCGGCGTCGGCCTCGGCGGCGGTTCCGGGCAGGCCGGGCTCCTCGCCGTCCGGCCGGTTGTTGATGAGCGCGGTCGCGCCCCCGTCCTTCAGGGCTTCGATCTCGGCCGGCGTCGGCTGGCTCGCCACCGAGAGTTTATCGTCGATCCGGGTCAGTCGCATGAAACCTCCAGGGGTCTTCTCGTTCGGGTCATGCCGTCTCCGGTCGATGGCCTCGGATCGGCTGCACGCGGGAGGCTCCCCAGCTTCCTCATCCCGGGGCCGCGCAGCGGAACCCGGGAACCAGAAACACCGGCCCAGGGAATCCTTGCACCGTTAGCGGCTCTGGGTTCCGGGTTCGCCTTCGGCGCCCCGGAATGACGACTGAAGTGAACTGCGATTGCCCGACCTCGAAGGGGGAAGGACCCCGTCCCAGACCAATCGAAGACGGTTTCAGGCCGCTCCCTCCTCGCCGAGGTAGTCGCGCCAGACGCAGGCCGGTCCGAGGGTGGCGAGGAAGGCGGCGTGGCGGGCGCTCTCCTCCGGGGTGAGGCGGTGGCGCAGGCGGCGCGGGCCGAGGGGGGTGTCGTCGTCGGCCAGGGCCGGCCCGGTCTGGGCCGTCACGGTCTCGGCGACGGCGAGGCCGAGGCTCGTCTGCTTGCCGCCGAGGAGTTCGACATAGACCTCCGCGAGGATCTGCGAATCGAGGAGCGCCCCGTGCTTCGTGCGCCGGGTGGTGTCGATGCCGTAGCGCACGCAGAGGGCGTCGAGGGTGTTCGAGGCGCCCGTGTGCTTGCGCCGGGCCAATTGCAGGGTGTCGATGACGTCGGCGAGGTCGATGGGCGGCGGCGCTTTGTCCCCGAGGCGGGCATATTCCATGTTGAGGAAGCCGACGTCGAAGGGCGCGTTGTGGATCACCAGGCGGGAATCGCCGCAGAAGGCGCGGAACTCGTCGACGATATCGGCGAACAGCGGCTTGTCGGCCAGCATCGCATCCGAGATGCCGTGCACCGCGAAGGCGCCCTGGGAGACCGGCCGGGTGGGATTGACGAGTTTGTGGAAGACCTTGCCGGTCTGGACGTGATTGATGAGTTCGACGCAGCCGATCTCGATGAGACGGTCGCCGTTCTTGGCGTCGGTGCCGGTGGTCTCGGTATCGAGGACGATCTCGCGCAGCATCGCTCACAGGTCCATGGCGGTCGGGTCGGGGCCGACCATGCGCCCGCGACCGGGCGGGTTCAAGGCGCGGGGCGCGGTCCGCGTACGTGTGCCAGGATGGCGTCGACCTCGGCCTCGGCGTGGGCGAAGCCGCGACTGGTGTCGAGGATGAAGTCCGCCCGCGCCCGCTTCTCGACGTCGGGCATCTGCTTGGCGAGGATCGCCGCGAAGGCGTCGGCGTCCATGCCGGGGCGGGCCAGCACCCGTTGGCGCTGAACCTCGGCCGGGGCGGTGACGACGAGGACCGCGTCGCAGCGCCCGTCGCCCCCGGTCTCGAACAGGAGCGGGATGTCGAGCACGACGACGGGGGCTTGCGCGTGGGCCGCGAGGAAGTCGGACGCCGCTTGGCGCACGAGGGGATGAACGAGGGCTTCGAGGGCGGCGAGGTGTTCGGGGTGACCGAGCACCCTCTCCCGCAGGCGGGTCCGGTCCACGGCCCCGTCCGGCGCCAGGGTACCGGGAAACGCGTCTCCGATGGCGCGGGCGGCCGCGCCGCCGGGGGCATAGAGGGCGTGGACCGCCGCATCGGCATCGTGGACGGGCACGCCGCGGGCGCGAAACATCGCGGCGGTGGCCGATTTGCCCATGCCGATGGAGCCCGTGAGGCCGAGGATGACGGGCCGGTTCATCGAGTGATCTTCGAACCTTGCAGATCCGCCACGATGCGGTCGCGCAGGGCCGGGCTCACGGCGGGCCGCACCCCGAACCAGCGCTCGAAACCCGGCACCGCCTGGTGCAGCAGCATCCCGAGACCGTCGACGGCGGACAGGCCCCGCGCCCGGGCGGCGGCGAGCAGGGGCGTTTCCAGGGGCACGTAGACGATGTCGGCGACGCAAGCCGTGGCCGGCAGCCGCGTCAGATCGAGATCGAGGGCGCCGTGGCCGGCCATGCCGAGGGAGGTGGTGTTGACGAGGAGGCCGGTGCCGGGAAGCGCCGCCGGCAGATCGGCCCAGTCGAGGGTCGAGACTCGGGTCGGATCGAGGGCGACGAGGGCATCGGCCCGGGCCCGCGTGCGGTTGGCGACGCGGATGCGCTCGACGCCCCGGTCCAGCAGACCGACCACGATGGCCCGCGCGGCGCCGCCGGCCCCGAGCACCAGGGCGGTGCCGCCGCTGCGCTCCACCCAATCGGCGCCGAGGCTCTGGTCGAGATGGGCGATGAAGCCCGGGGCGTCGGTGTTGTCGCCGGTGAGGCGGCCCTCCGCGTCGAAGAACAGGGTGTTGACCGCGCCGATTTTTTCCGCGCGCGGCGTCAGGGCCTCGACAAGGTTGAAGGCGGCCTCCTTGTGCGGGATCGTGACGTTGCCGCCGGCAAAGCCGTTCTCGCGAAAAGTTCGGAGAAACTTCGAAAACGCCTCCGGCGCCACGTCGATCCGCTCATAGGACCCCTCGATCCCGTGCTCGGCGAGCCAGTGGCCGTGGATCAGGGGCGAGCGCGAATGGGCGATGGGGTGCCCGACAACGAAGGCTTTCGTCATACCAAATCCGTTCGATTGCTTCGCAATGCGGATTTGGGCTCCGCTCAAACGCCGCGCGGGCTTGTGATACGATTTCTGGAAGTAATGTCCCGGAAATCGTATCACACCACGTCCTCTGGAGCGAGGTTGCAGGCGGGGCCGTCCGCCCCCTCGATCTGCACGGTCGCGTGCCCGATGCCGAAGGCGGTTTTCAGGTCTTCGGCGAGATGAAGCAGGAAGGCGTTGCCGGGATGCCCCCCCGGCATGACGAGGTGGGCGGTCAGCGCGATCTCGCTGGTGCTCATGGGCCAGATGTGGAGATCGTGCAGGGTCGCGACGCCCGGCCGGGCTTCGAGGAAACTCCGCACGGCCTCCGGGTCGATCCCCGGCGGCACGGCCTGCAGGGCCATGACGACGCTGTCGCGCAGGAGGCCCCAGGTCATGCAGACGATGAGACCCGAAATGGCGAGGCTCACCACGGGGTCGATCCACAGGGCGCCCGTGACCACGATGGCGAGCCCGGCGAGCACCACGCCGAGGGACACGGCGGCATCGGCCACCATGTGCAGGTAGGCGCCGCGGATATTGATGTCGCTGCCCCTGCCGGAGGCGAACAGCCAGGCGGTGGCCCCGTTGATGAGGATACCGATTCCGGCCACCACCATCACGGTGACGCCCGCCACCGGTTCGGGACGCATGAGGCGCAGGACCGCCTCCCAGGCGATGGCCCCCGTGGCGACGAGCAGGAATACGGCGTTGAACAGGGCCGCGAGGATCGAGGAGCCGCGCAGGCCGTAGGTGAAGCGGGGGCTCGGGGCGCGCTTCACCAGAACCGAGGCGATCCAGGCGACGAGGAGGCCGAGCACGTCCGAGAGGTTGTGGCCCGCATCCGCCACGAGGGCCATGGATTGCGAGGCGAAGCCGTAGGCGGCCTCGACGAGGACGAATCCGGTGTTGAGGGCGATGCCGATGGCGAAGGCCCGGCCGAACGAGGCCGGCGCGTGGCTGTGGCCCCCATGCCCACCCCCGTGCCCGCCATGGCTGTGGCGATGGCCATGGTCGTGATCCGCGTGGTCGTGGTGATGCCCGGCCATGGGGTCTCCGTGGCGCTCGTCCGATCGCTATCGCGGCCGCCCCGTGCCCTTAACCGTGATGCCTGCGCCGATCCAGCGGGACTTCTCTGACGGTTGCCGGCTGATCTCTCCGGTCTGTCGCGTCCCACCGATCCGAGGCGATCGACCGGAGGTGGCATCACACCGCAAACCCCTGAAGGCCCAGCAGGACTAGGGGAATGGCGAGACCGGCCAGGATCGTCTGGGCCGCGATGATGCCGGCCATCAGGGGGGCGTCGCCGCCGAGCTGGCGCGCCATGATGTAGGAGGAGGAGGCCGTCGGCAGCACCTGGAAGATGAGCGCCGTCGCGGCGGCCGGGCCGTGCAGGCCGAAGGCTTGGCAAGCCAGGACCGTGGCGAAGGGCATCACCAGGAACTTCACGGCCGAGGAGACGAGGACCGGACGCATCCAGGTTCGCGCCGCCGAGAGGTCGAGGGCGGCCCCGACGCAGAGCAGGCCCAGGGGCAGGGACGCCTGACCGAGGGCCTTGAGCATCGGCTCGATTCCCGGCGGCAGACCGAGCCCCGTCACCTGAAGCCCGATGCCGAGGAAGCACGCGACCACCAGGGGGTTGAGGGCGAGCTGGCGCAGGATCGCGGCCGGCTGCGGACGCCCGCCCGTGCCGAAGCGGGCGAAGACGAGGACGCACAGGATGTTCGCCGTCGGCACGATGGCGGCATTCGCCACGGCCGCGAGGGCGATCCCCTGCGCGCCGAACACCCCGATGGTGGCCGAGACCCCGACGTAATTGTTGAACCGGACCCCGCCCTGGAACACCGAGGTGAAAGCCGCGCCCTCGAATCCGAGATATCGGCGCGCGGCCAGCAGCCCGCCCGCGACGGTGCAGGTGGCGGCGATGAGGGCGAGCGCCAGGGTGACGACGGGCACGCCGTCGAGATGGGCGGTGGCGAGCCCGTGTACGAACAGGGCGGGCAGCAGCACGTAGTAGCTCAGGCGCTCGGCCTGCGGCCAGAACGTCTGCCCGGGAAACCCGGCCCGGCGCAGTCCGGCGCCGAGGCCGATCAACAACCCGATGGTAATGAGGGCGAGGACGACCGACGCGATCATCGCGGCCCGGCGTTGCGCGGGCCGACTTCCGGACGGGACATCAGAACGCCAGGAGGTCGCGGGCGCGCAGGCGAGCCAGGAGCGGTGGGAGCGGAAGGCCCAGGATCGTGGTGTGGTCGCCCACGATCTCCGAGAACAGGTGGATGCCGAGGCCTTCGAGCTGATAGCCCCCCACGCTCGCCGTCGCGTCGGGGCCGACCAGGGCGACGTAGGCGGCGATGGCTTCAGGCTCGAGGGGCCGTACGGTGAGGTGCGCCGTCTCGACGAAGGTCTCGGATTCGCCGGCGATCAGCGCCACGGCGGAATGGAGACGGTGCGTGCGCCCGGCGAGGTGCCTGAGCTGCGCGCGGGCCGCCTCGGCATCGGCGGGCTTGTGGAACACCGTGCCGTCGCATTCGAGCACCTGATCGGCGCCGACGACGATCCGGCCCGGCGCCGAAGCGGCCACCGCCTCGGCCTTGGCGCGGGCGAGGCGGCAGGCGAGGTCGGCGGGGGAAAGACCGAGACAGGCGGCCTCGACGGCCCGCTCGTCGACGCCGGGGCTCCGCGTCTCGACGGTCAGGCCGGCCCCCGCGAGAAGAGCGCGCCGCGTCGGGCTGGTGGAGGCGAGGAGCAGCGGCGCGGCACCGCGCCAGAGGGGGGAGGGGGAAACCATCGCTCCAGTGTCACGGATCGGCGCGCCGCGACAAGTTCCCCGGCCTCGGACGAACGCCGCTCGATTCCTCTGGAATGGCGAAGTTCGGCTGTCCTGGAGTGCCGCGCGGGCTTGCCGAGCGAGCCGACCGCTTTGATCGAGCGGACGCCGGATCAGCGGCGCATGCTGCGGAAACGGCAGTAGCGGCCGTTGTCCTGGAAGCCGCCCGGACAGCGGGCGACGCAGGCGCCCGCCGCGAACTTCAGCGGCGGCCGGCAGGAGAATTTGTGGCTCTTGTTGCGGTACTCCCAACTCTGCGCCCGACCGGCTTCGGCGGACGAGACGGTGACCGGCACTCCGATGATCAGGGACAGGAGGGCGGCGCGGGCGAGACGGTGCGGCATCGAGCGGTCCGGGTGACGGGGAGAGATCCGTCAACCCGGTTCGGCCCCATCGGTTCGCCTCGGGCAGACCCGACCTCACGCCACCAGGAACTTCAGACGGTGCTCGCGGTGCAGGTCGAGGATGGCGGCGGCCGTCTCCTCGATGGAGCGGCGCGTCACGTCGATGGTCGGCCAGCGATGCTTGGCGCAGAGACGCCGGCACGCCGCGATCTCGTCCGCCACGGCCGAGCGGTCGACATAGAGGGAGGAATCGTCGGCCTTGAGGCTGAGCAGGCGGTTCTGGCGGATCTGAACGATGCGTTCGGGGCTGGCCAACAGGCCGACGAGGAGCGGCTTGCGCGCATTCTCGAGGGACGCGGGGAGCGGCATGCCGGGGACGAGGGGGAAGTTCGCGGTCTTGAGGCCGCGATTGGCAAGGTAGATGGCGGTGGGCGTCTTCGAGGTGCGGCTGACGCCCACCAGGATCACGTCGGCCTCGTCGACATCGGCGGGCAGGTTGCCGTCATCGTGTGCCAGGGTGAAGTTCATGGCGTCGATGCGCTTGAAATACTCGGCGTTGAGCATGTGCTGCGCCCCCGGCCGGGCCGTGGAATCCGCGCCCAGATAGGATTGCAGCAGGGCGTGCACGGGCTGGAGCACGGAAAGGCAGGGCGAGCCGGTCTCGCGGCAGGCCGCTTCCAGGCGCTCCGTCAGGTCGTGGCCAACCAGGGTGTAGAGGACGAGGCCGGGCGCCGCCTCGATCTCGGAAATCACCCGTTCGAGCTGCGGCCCCGAGCGCACGAGGGGATAGACGTGCTCGATGGCCGAGACGCCCTCGTATTGGGCGGCGGCCGCGCGCCCGACATTGATGAGGGTCTCGCCGGTGGAGTCCGACACGAGGTGGAGGTGGAAGTAGCTGCGGCTCATCGAGAAAACGGTCTCCTTGGGTGCAGGAGACAAGGAGCGGGCGGGCCTTGTCCACGGCGCACGCCTTGGGGGAGTCGACGAATGTGGATAAGCCGGCTCGGCAACGGGGTCCAGGGACAGGCCGTCCTGTCTTGTCGACTCTCGCCTCCACACGCCGTGCGACACGGGCCGCGAAAACGCGGTTTTGGGAGAATCAGGGACCGGGCGGCACCCGGCAGCCTCGACCGCCTCGCAAGGCACTGTCCGGCATCGTCTATCCGAGACATTGCTCCCAATCTGTTAAAGCCCTCTTAACGCCGTGGCGGCGGGGACGGCCTGTGGACGTTTTTCCGCTCCCGCCATCCGGCCCCCTAAAAGAAAAAACAGAGTCCTAGAATCTCTCTTTCCTTTTAGAAGGGCCGTGTGGGGACCGATCCGTCGCGATCCATCCGCAAAGGACGGCAAGGACGGTTTTCGAGGGGAGACAGTCGGGGCATCGGTGCTACAACCCCGATCACGGAGCTTGAGCGTCGGAGATCGGATGAGCCAGGGTGATGGGGCGGACCGCGTGGTCCTGCGGGTGCTCTCCGGCGAGGCGCAGGCGCGCCCGCCCGCCTGGATGATGCGTCAGGCCGGCCGCTATCTCCCGGAGTACCGGGAGGTGCGAGCCAAAGCCGGCTCCTTCCTCGACCTCTGCTACAATCCGGATTTCGCCACCGAGGTCACCCTGCAGCCGATCCGCCGCTTCGGGTTCGAGGCGTCGATCCTGTTCTCCGACATCCTCGTGATCCCCGACGCGCTGGGTCAGAACGTGCGCTTCGTCGAAGGGGAGGGGCCGCGCCTCGATCCGATGGCGGGCCGGGCCGAGTTCGAGCGCCTGCGCCAGGCCGACGATCCGGCGATCTTCTCGCACCTGGCCCCCGTGTTCGAGACGGTGCGGCGCCTGCGGGCCGAGCTTCCCCGCGAGACCACGCTGCTCGGCTTCTGCGGCGCGCCCTGGACG
>Ga0182226_1000227_pt1 | contig 10215 bp, 9 predicted proteins | sample G6R1MG_27_FD_129658 | JGI IMG/M metagenome (GOLD analysis project Ga0182226, IMG submission 129658) | Miscanthus phyllosphere microbial communities from Michigan, USA - G6R1_MAIN_07NOV2016_LD1 MG | ecosystem: Host-associated > Plants > Phyllosphere > Phylloplane/Leaf | place: USA: Michigan...
CGAGCCGAAGCCGCCGCGCCAGACGATCTCGACGAGCTGGATCGGCGACTTGCCCATGAGGGCGAGGAAGATCCCGAACAGCACGAACCCGGTGACGGCGGCGGCGACGGGGATCGCCACCGCCTCCGAGCGGCGGGCTGCCCAAGCGCGGGCCTGGAGCCCGGCCGAGGGCCGCGCCGGGGCGGCGCTCAACTCCGAGGGGGCGATATCCGCGCGCACGTGTCGGGATCCTTTCGTGTTCGACGTCAGACCGAGCCTTTGACGCCGGCGACGAGGTAGTTCGTGCTCTCCAGCTCGGGCGCCTTCTCGGGGTAAGCCGTACCAGCGGCGAGGATCTCCTTGCCGGTGTTGTCCTTGAGCGGCCCCTTGATGATGGAAAAGCCGCCCTTCATCATCTCGGCCTTGACCGCGTCGGCGTTCTTGCGCGCCGCCTCGCTCACGCCGGGGCCGTAGGGGCTCATCCTGACGTAGCCGTCCGCGAGGCCGCCGCGCACGAAGTTCTGCGGCACCTTGCCGGCCTGCATCGCGGCGATGAAATCCTTGTAGATCGGCAGCCAGTTCCATTCGGCGCCGGTGAGGTACTTCTGCGGCGCCAGGGGCGACTGGTCGACATGGTAGCCGCACACGAAGGCGCCCCGGCGCGCGGCGGTCTCCACCACCACCTTCGGGCTGTCGACGTGGCAGGTGACGACGTCGGCGCCGCCGTCGATGAGGGCGTTCGTCGCCTCCGCTTCCTTGACCGCGAGGGACCACTCGCCCGTGAAGATGACCTGACAGGTGATGGACGGATCGACGCTCTGGGCGCCGAGCAGGAAGGCATTGATGTTGTTCAGGACCTGCGGGATCGGCTTTGCCCCGACGAAGCCGATCTTCTTCGACTTCGAGGCATGCGCGGCCGCGATGCCGTTGAGATACTGCCCCTGCGCGATGTAGCCGAAATAGGAGCCGGCGTTCTTCGGGTCCTTCTCCGACCAGAGCCCGCCGCAATGGCGGAACTGGATCTTGGGGTTCTTCTTCGCCTCGGCGAGGAGATACGGATTGTAGTATCCGAAGGAAGTCGGGAACAGCAGCGTCGCCCCGTCGAGGTTGATCATGCTCTCCATGGTCTTCTCGACGGCGTTGGTCTCGGGAACGCGCTCCTCCTCGAGGATTTCGAGGCCCGGCATGCCCTTCAGCACCTTCGCGGCCTGCGCGTGGGCCTGGTTGTAGCCGTAATCGTCCTTGGGCCCGACATAGATGAACCCCACCGTCAGGGCGCCGGCGGCCCGGGCCCGGCCGGAGGGGAGCAGGCCGAGGGACAGCGCCCCGGCACCGGCGAGAAGGGACCTGCGGGAGAAGGAGGGTGCGGCCACGGCATTCGTTCCAGGATTGATAGGCCAAATCGACCCGCATTTCTGCGATGCACCGAAATCTAAGCCGTCGCGGCGGCGCCCCCAAGCCAAGACTTTCGGCAGTGTCACGGGGCGGAACGCCCTGGGAAACCCCGCGTCCATTACCCCGGCTGCCCATTTCATCGGCCGTGTATGCACAGTTTTCAGCCGGCGCTGTGGCGGCGGGCGAGACGCACCGTTGCGGGGCGGGGAGACTCGCCTTACTCATCGGGGTGCACACGCAGTGATCGCGTGTCGGGAGCCGAGACCTCCAGTGCCTGCGTCCCCGACCCGCTCCGAGCGCCTGTCCGACACGATCGCCGACGCCATCCTGTCGGGCGAGTTCGCGCCCGGCACCCACCTCGACGAACAGATCCTGGCCAAGCGGTTCGGCGTCTCGCGGACCCCTGTGCGGGATGCCCTGCGGCTCCTCACCGGCACCGGCCTCATCGACATCCGCCCGCGCTTCGGCGCGACCGTGCGGACGATCACGCCGGACCAGCTCGACATGCTGTTCATCGCCATGGGGGAGATCGAGGCGAGCTGCGCGCGCCTCTCGACCCTGAGCATGACCCCGGCGGAACGCGGGCAGCTCCGGGCCCTGCACGAGCGCATGGGCAGCCTCGCCCAGGCCGGCGACCATGACGGCTACGTCCTCGCCAACGGCGACTTCCACGGGCTCCTCTACGCGGGCGCCCACAATTCGGTGATCGAGGAGATCGCCCGCAACCTGCGGCGGCGGTTGACGCCGTACCGCCGCATCCAGTTCCAGGCGCCGGGTCGCCTCGCCCGCTCGCATGCCGAGCACGATCTCGTGGTCCGCGCCGTCCTCGCCCGCGACGCGGCGGCGGCGAACTCGGCGATGCTGGTCCATATGAGCGTCGTCGAGGACGCCTTCGAGACCCTCGACGCGGCGAGCGCGGCCGTCCGCGAGGCCGCCGGCGAGCGCGTGCGGGAGCGGCGGACGCGACAGACCGCGCCTCCGCGCGCGGGCAAGGCGCGCCTGCCGCGCTGACGGTGCCGCCCCGGCCTGCCCACGCGATGGCCAGGGAGGCCGAAACTTCGCGCACGGATGTGTTCGGTTTGGGCAGGCAACCCGCTCGATTTGCATACATGATCCGGGCAGTTCGATCCGGCCCATGGCCCCGCGAGGCCCTCTTCATGACCAGCGTCATCGACGCCCAGCCGTCCCCGCTCCCCTTCGACGCCGCGCGCACGGCCCTCGTCATCATCGACATGCAGCGGGATTTCCTGGAGCCGGGCGGCTTCGGGGAAAGCCTCGGCAACGACGTCTCCCTCCTCGCCGCCGCCGTGCCGCCCTGCCGGGCCGTCCTCGATGCGGCGCGGGCCGCCGGGCTCCTCGTCGTGCATACACGCGAGGGCCACCGTCCGGACCTCTCCGACGCGCCGCCGGCCAAGCTGGAGCGCGGCGCGCCCACGGTGCGGATCGGCGAGCCGGGCCCGATGGGCCGCATCCTGATCCGCGGCGAGCCCGGACACGACATCGTTCCGGCCCTCGCGCCCATCGCGGGCGAGCCGGTCGTCGACAAACCGGGCAAGGGCGCATTCTACGCCACCGACCTCGCCGACATCCTTTCGGCCCGCGCGGTCACGACCCTCCTCGTCTGCGGCGTGACCACGGAGGTCTGCGTCCACACCACGGTCCGCGAGGCCAACGACCGGGGCTATCGCTGCGTCGTCGTCGCCGATGCCTGTGGCTCGTACATCCCCGAATTCCACCGCGTTGGCCTCGCGATGATCCAGGCGCAGGGCGGCCTCTTCGGCTGGGTCTCGGATTCGGGCCGCGTCATCGCCGCCCTCGGCCGGTATGGGTGATTCCCTATCTCGGGCGGTCGGCACGACGCGTCCACCAGTCCCGGCCAGGAGAGATGCATGACGGATACGCCCGAAGACCCGGCCTTCGTTCCCGAAGACTATGCCCGCGCCGTCGCCGGCCTGCTCGCTCTGCCCATCGAACCCGCCTGGATGCCGTCCATTGTGGCGAATCTCCGCGTCCTCCACGCCGCCGCCGATCTCGTCGGTGACTTTCCTCTGCCCGACGAGGCCGAGGCCGCGCCGGTCTTCGCGGCATGAGGCCCCCCATGAGTGAACAGGACTGGAGCGTCGCGCCGGCCGCCACCATCGGGGCGGCCGTGACAGGGGGGGCGGTGCGCGCCCGAACGGTCGTCGCGGCCTCGCTCGAACGGATCGCCCGCATCGATCCGGCGGTGAACGCCTTCACGGCGGTTCTGGCGGACCGTGCGCTGGCCACGGCCGACCGCCTCGACACGGCCCGCGACCGGGGGGCCAACCTCGGTCCCCTGGCGGGCGTGCCCTTTGCGGCGAAGAACCTGTTCGACATCGCCGGAGTGCCGACGCGGGCCGGGTCGCGGATCAACCGCGAGCGGGCGCCGGCCCCGCGGGACGCGACCCTGATCGCGCGTCTCGAAGCCGCCGGCGGGATCCTCGTCGGTGCCCTCAACATGGGCGAGTACGCCTACGACTTCACCGGCGAGAACATCCACGACGGCAACACCCGCAACCCGCACGCCCTCGGTCACATGTCCGGCGGCTCGTCGGGCGGGTCCGGCGGGGCGGTGGCGGCGGGCCTCGTGCCCCTGGCGCTCGCCTCCGACACCAACGGCTCGATCCGGGTGCCGTCGGCCTTCTGCGGCTGCTTCGGCCTCAAGCCCACCTACGGGCGGCTCAGCCGCGCCGGCAGCTTTCCCTTCGTCGGCAGCCTCGACCATCTCGGGCCGATGGGCCGCAGCGTCGAGGACCTCGCCCGCGCGTACGAGGCGATGCAGGGGCCGGACCCCGCCGACCCCGTGGCGACCGAGCGGGCGCCCGAGCCCGTCCGGCCCAGCCTCGATGCCGGCGTGGCGGATCTGCGCATCGCCGTGGCGGGTGGCTATTTCGCGCGCGGCGCCGGTGCCGATGCCCTCGCGGCCGTCGCCACGGTGGCCCGCGCCCTGGCCTGCACCCGTACGGTGGAGATCCCGCAGGCCGCCCGAGCCCGCGCGGCGGCCTACCTCATCACGGCGGCCGAAGGCGCCGCCCTGCACCTCGACCGCCTGCGCACGCGGGCGGGCGAATTCGACCCGGCCGTTCGGGACCGGCTCATCGCCGGAGCCATGCTGCCCGCGCCCTTCGTCGAGCGTGCCCAACGCTTCCGGCGCTGGTATCGCGCCGCCGTGCTCGAACTGTTTCGCGAGGTCGACATCATCCTGGCGCCCTCCACGCCCTGCCGGGCGCCGCCGTCCGGCGAGACGACCCTCGTGCTCGACGGGGTCCCGGTGCCGATGCGGGCGAATATCGGCTTGTTCACACAGCCGATCTCGTTCATCGGGCTGCCCGTCGTGGCGGCACCCGTCCGGCTCGATGACGGCCTGCCCCTCGGCGTGCAGATCATCGCCGCCCCCTGGCGCGAGGATCTCGCCTTCCGGGTCGCCCGCGACCTCGAACGCATGGGCCTCGTCCGCGCGCCCGTCGCCACCCTCGCGTGAGAGCCCGATGATCATCGACGACCCGCACGTGAAGGCCGAGGTCGAGGCCGTGTTCGCTCGCTACGAGGCGGCACTCGTCGGCAACGACGTCGCCACCCTCGAAGCACTGTTCCACGACGATCCCCGCACCATCCGTTACGGCGCGAACGAGAACCTGTACGGCATGGACGCGATCCGCGCCTTCCGCCGGTCCCGCTCGCCGCAAGGGCTCGCCCGCGACCTTTCGGGCACGACGATCACCACTTACGGACGCGACTGCGCCGTGGCGATGACGCTGTTCACGCGCCCCGGCGCCCAGGGCCGGGTCGGGCGGCAGAGCCAGACCTGGCTGCGCTTTCCCGACGGCTGGAAGGTCGTCGCGGCCCATGTCAGCGTCATCGACGCGGAGTGATCGGTCTCGGCTGGCACGAAGACGGGGTTCGCGCCGGCCCGCTCGGGTGTGATGGTTCCGCGTGCCGCGTCGTGTGCCCGTCGATGGCGATGTGCGGCGTCACCGGCCGCACCCGCGGATCGCCGAAGTCCAGGTGGGTCGTCAGCGCGACCCCGACGATCCGGCGGGACATGTTCCGGAGCCTCAGATGACGGAGATTTGCTTCAGCCGGTCGTCGCGCGGTCGAACCGCAGGGGCTAGGTGACCCTGCACTAACTTTGAACTTGGACCACCCCGTGGGGGCCGATCAGCCATGAACCACGGCGCCATGAAGGGGAAGAAAGGCGGGTGCTCCTGCGAGGGCATGTCCATGACCATGACCAAGCGAGGTTGAGCCAGAAACGGTGGAGCAGGACCTTGACAACGTAAGCTATCACGCTGGCGACTGACGCAGGATTGCTACACCGCCCGCTCGGACCAAGCCACGCATGGCACCCTACGCGTCAGAGAGTAGACGCGCGGACCGACCGACTTGGGTCGCTGACTTCCGCTGATTCGGTCGACGGCTCCCTCGGAAGAGGAAGGGCCACCCTTAGCGAGGGCGGCCCTTATTTACTCTAGGTTTCCCTGATGCGGATCTTTGGTGTCCGTAACCGCATCACTGGGTCGGCTATCATCAAGCGGCCAAGCCTGCGCAAGGCCCGCGAGGCACAGCGGTGATGTTGGTGATCCTGCTCGCTGGGTTCGCAGCGCATTTGTGCCGACAAACTTAGGCGTACGAAGCCGACACACTACCCATTCCCGCCGACAAACTTAGGCGTACGAAGCCGACACACTACCCATTCCCGCCGACAAACTTACTGCGCGCGCACACCCATCAAAGCACCTCCACACGGGTGCCGACGGGCGCGCGTTCGTAGAGGTCGATCACGTCCTCGTTCATCATCCGGATGCAGCCCGACGAGACGTTCTGCCCGATGGTGTGCGGCTCGTTGGTGCCGTGGATGCGGTAGAGCGACGAGCCGAGGTAGAGGGCGCGGGCGCCGAGGGGATTGGCCGGGCCGCCCGCCATGTGCCGGGGCAGGTCGGGCCGGCGGCGCAGCATCTCGGCGGGCGGGGTCCAGTCCGGCCATTCCCGCTTCTGGCTGATGGTCTTGAGGCCCGACCAGGCGAAGCCCGGGCGCCCGACGCCGATGCCGTAGCGGATCGCCTTGCCGCCGGGCTGGACGAGGTAGAGGTACTTCGCGGGGGTATCGACCACGATGGTGCCGGGGCGCTGGCCACCGTCGAACGCCACGACCTGCCGGGCGAAGCGCGGGTCGGCGGCGCGCGCGATGGCCTGCGCCTCCGGCCGGGCATAGGCGGCCACGGGCTCGGGTTCGTCGGCCAGCGGCAGGGCCGCGAGGCGCACGCGCCCCGGCCCCGGATCGGTCATGGGGTCTCCCATCGGGACAGGGCCGGACACGAGCTCCGGAACCCGGTCGCCCGAGTACAGGCGGCGCGGCCCGGCCCCCGGTTCGCGGCCCACGGGCCGAACCGCGGCCACCGGTGCGGCATCGCTCATGAGGAATTCGATGAAGCCGCCGCCGTAGCGCCCGGCCGTCGATTGCGCCTGCGCCGCCCCGGCACCCAGGCTCATTCCCATGGCCGAGGCCAGCCCGGCCAGGGCCACGTACGCTGCCATCCGCATGATCCTTCCCTCCGACACCGATGACCCCATCGGGTCAGGTGTGGGCGAGGATCGCGGATCATCGGGCGGCGTCGGGTGAAGGAACGTGGTGAATCCTTCATGGAAACGGCCCCGGCGGCCGCCGATGCAATTCATCGTGAACGCCTGGTAAAGGTTGTGATTTCGTTGCGGCATTCAAGAAATGGCAATGAGTTTGATCGATTGTCCGCCGGCCGACCTCTTGCGGACTCGACCCGACCGATGACAACGAAACGCTACCGCATCGAAGACAGTCTCGGCCTCGCCGTCAGCGCACCGGCGCCGGTCACGGTCGTGGCCTCGGACGCGGCGACGCGGAACGATCCGCGCCTCGACGAGATCCTGTCGGCGATTCAGGATCTCCGGCGCGCGACGCAGACGAGCACCGTCGAGACCATGGAGGCGTGCCGCCAGGAGCTCAGCGAAGCCTTCGCCATGCGCTCCGAGCTCGACGTGATGAAGGAGGCGATCACCCGCACCAAGCTGGAGATCGCGACCCTCTACCGCTCCGAGAACACCGGCAAGGGCATGCGCCGGGTGGCGGGCGAACTCGACGCCGTGGTGGATTCCACCGAGCAGGCGACGAGCACGATCCTCGGCGCCATCGAGGAGATCGAGACCAACGCCAGCATGCTGCGGGCCATGACCACCACCATGGCGGGCCGCGAGAACATCGACGCCATCCTGGATCGCGTCGTCGTCGCCTTCGAGGCCTGCAACTTCCAGGACCTCACCGGCCAGCGCATCCACAAGATCGTCGGCGTGCTGAAGTTCATCGAGGAGCACCTCGACCGGATGATCGAAGCCTGGGGCGGCCTCGACTCCTTCTCGGAGATGCTGGGCGTCAGCGGGGGCAAGATCGACATCGAGGACGAGAACTCGCTCCTCAACGGGCCGAAGCTCGACGGCGATATCGGCCACGTCGATCAGGGCGACATCGACGCCCTGTTCGACTGATCGCCCCTTCCCTCGCGAATCCGGGCGACTTAGATCTGCGCCATGACCCGCGCGAGTTCGACCGGCCAAGACCCGACAGGCAAGAGCCTGAGCGACGTTCCCCCCGAGGACCTCGACGCGATGGACGAGGCGGACGACGCCTCCGAGCTCCTGCCCGACGACGACGCCCCCGAGATCGATTTCGATTTCGAGGAGGGGGCGGTCAAGGCCGGCACCGAGATCATCCGCCGGTTCTGGACCACCTTGCCCTCCGGGCCGGGGGTCTACCGGATGTTCGACGCCAAGGGCGACGTGCTCTACGTCGGCAAGGCGAAGAACCTGAAGGCCCGCGTCGGCTCCTACGCGCGGGGACAGGCGCATTCGAACCGCATCGCCCGCATGATCTCGCAGACGGCGGCGATGGAGTTCGTCACCACCGCCACGGAAACCGAGGCGCTGCTCCTCGAGGCCAACCTCATCAAGCAGTTGAAACCCCGCTTCAACGTCTTGATGCGGGACGACAAGTCGTTCCCCTACATCCTCGTCACGGCGGATTCCGAAGCGCCGCAGATCGTGAAGCATCGCGGGGCACGCCGGCGCAAGGGCTCGTATTACGGCCCCTTCGCCAACGTCTGGGCGGTGAACCGCACGGTGAACGCCCTGCAGCGCGCCTTCCTGCTGCGCACCTGCACGGACAGCTATTACGAGAACCGCACCCGGCCCTGCCTGCTCTACCAGATCAAGCGCTGCGCCGGCCCGTGCACGGCCGAGATTCCGCTGCCCGAGTATCAGGCGCTCGCCGACAACGCCAAGGCGTTCCTCGCCGGCAAGTCCAACGCCGTGAAGGACCGCATGCGCGAGGAGATGCAGGCGGCCTCCGAGGTGATGGAGTTCGAGCGCGCCGCGCGCTTCCGCGACCGCATCGCCGCCCTCTCGGCCATCCAGGGCGTGCAGGGCGTGAACACCCAAGGGGTCGAGGAGGCCGACGTGTTCGCCCTCGACGAGCAGGCCGGGCAGTTCTGCATCGAGGTGTTCTTCTTCCGCAACTTCCAGAACTGGGGCAACCGCGCCTACTTTCCGAAGGCCGACCGCAGCATGACGGCCGACGAGGTGCTGGCCTCGTTCATCGGCCAGTTCTACGACGACAAGCCGGCGCCGCGCCTCGTCCTCGTCTCCCATCCCATCGAGGATGCGGAACTGCTCGCCGCCGCCCTGTCGAGCCGCACGGAATACCGCGTCGACATCCACCAGCCCCAGCGCGGCGAGCGCAGGAACCTCGTGGAATATGCCCAGCGCAATGCCAAGGAGGCGCTGGGCCGGCGCCTCGCCGACACCGCCTCGCAGGGCAAGCTCCTGGTGGCCTTGGGGCAATCGTTCGGGCTGCCGGCGGCGCCCCGGCGCATCGAGGTCTACGACAACTCGCACATCATGGGCACGAACGCCGTGGGCGGCATGATCGTCGCGGGGCCCTCGGGCTTCGCCAAGACCCATTACCGCACCTTCAACATCAAGTCCGAGGAGCTGACGCCGGGCGACGATTACGGGATGATGCGCGAGGTGCTGCAGCGGCGCTTCAAGCGCCTGGTGAAGGAAAACCCGCGCACGCCGCCCGTGGGGTCCGGGACGGATCCCCTGGAGGCTTCGGCCCCCGAGGCGCCGCCGCCGGAGGCCGAGTCCGACACCCTGCCGGCCTGGCCCGACCTCGTCCTCGTCGACGGCGGCAAGGGCCAGCTCGACGCCGCCCGCGCGGCCCTGGAGGAGATCGGCGTCACCGACGTCGCCCTGGTCGGCATCGCCAAGGGCCGCGACCGCGATGCGGGCCGCGAAACCTTCTTCGTGCCGGGGCGGCCGCCGTTCAAGCTGCCGCCGCGCGATCCCACCCTGTACTTCGTCCAGCGCCTGCGCGACGAGGCCCACCGCTTCGCCATCGGCACCCACCGGGCCAAGCGCAAGCGCGAGATGGTGAAGAACCCCCTCGACGAGATCGCCGGCATCGGCCCGACGCGCAAGCGCGCGCTCCTGCACCATTTCGGCACCGTGAAGGCGATCCAGCGGGCGGCGTTCGAGGATCTGGCGAAGACGCCCGGCGTCAACGCCGCCACGGCGCGCGCCGTCTACGATTTCTTCCACGCACAACCCTGAAGGCGCCGGTCCCAGGCATCGCCCCGAACGGTGGCGTCCGGCTTTCGGAGAAAGGTGATGCTCGAGCATGAGCGAGGCAGAGCGGTTGACCCCCACCCCGCCGCATGGTTTCACCGCGCCGATGGAGCCGACCCCCACCCGCCGCCGTTCGCCGGCCTGGACGCTCGCGAACTGCCTGACCTA
>Ga0182226_1000228_pt1 | contig 10189 bp, 6 predicted proteins | sample G6R1MG_27_FD_129658 | JGI IMG/M metagenome (GOLD analysis project Ga0182226, IMG submission 129658) | Miscanthus phyllosphere microbial communities from Michigan, USA - G6R1_MAIN_07NOV2016_LD1 MG | ecosystem: Host-associated > Plants > Phyllosphere > Phylloplane/Leaf | place: USA: Michigan...
ACGATGCCGAAGTCTTCCTCGCCGGGAAAAATCAGGGCTCTCGCCCGGGCGTAGTGATGCTGGAGCGCGGCGAAGGGCTGCGGACCGAGAATCGTCACCGTCGGACCCGCGAGCGTCCGCAATTCCTCAAGCATCTCTCCACCGCCGATGACAATCAGCTTGAGGCCGGCCCGATTGAACGCTTCGACCGCCAGTTCCGGGCGCTTGTAGCGCACGAGTTCGCCGACCATGAGGTGGTAATCGCCGAGTTCCTCGCGCGGAACGGCCGCGAAGGCGTCGGTATCGACGGGTGGATGGATCACCGTCGCGTCACGGCGATAATAGCTCTGCAGGCGCCGGGCGACGGTGCGGGAGTTCGCAACGAACTCGTGGACGCGATGGGCCGACACCGCATCCCAGTTGCGGATGTAATGCGACAGGGGTGGCATGAGCCAGCGCGTCAGCAGACCGCTGCGCTCCCTGTAATCGTGGAACATGTTCCACACGTAACGCATCGGCGAGTGACAATAGCAGATGTGCAGGGCGCCTGCCGGGGGAATCACCCCCTTGGCCGGCCCGGATTCACTGCTGAGGACGAGATCGTAGCCGCGCAGGTCGAGTTGCTCCAAGGCCAGCGGCATCAGCGGAAGATAGGTCTTGTAGGCGCGGGCCGCCCGCGGGAGGGCGCCGATGAACGATGTCGTGACGCGGTGGGCCCGGATCGTCGGCGACATCGCGCCCGGAACGTAGACGTGGGTGAAGATGTCGGCGTGGGGATACAGTCGACACAGGGCCTCCACAACCTTTTCTCCACCTCGCATCCCAACCAACCAGTAATGGACAATGGCGACGCGCAACTCCGGCCGATCTCGCACCTGCGAAGCAATCTGAACTCCAACAGCCCTGTTCGGCGTCCCGATGGGGCCTCGAAGGGAGAGATCCTCCTCACCCTCCAGCAGTCCTGAGCTAATGGAGCTCATGCAATTTTCAATTCTCATCACGTCTTCGTGAGTTGAGCGCGCTGGGGCGGACATTGTTCTATCGGAAACGCGGTGCGATGGGACAATGCAGGCGCGTCACTGTAAGCGTCGGTCATGGCCCTTCGGCTGCGGGTGCTTCGGGCCACGACAAGAACACCGCAGCGTGCAAAATAGTCGATATTAATTCGTAAAATAATCTGAGACTCTAGCTTTTGATGCAGCGCGATGGGCAATGTAGGCCCGCCTCTGTCTGCGTCGGTCATGGCCTTTCGGCTATAGGTCCGCTGGAAGACGACGGGAACACCATGGCAGACAAGTGATTCGATATTAATTTGCAAAATAATCTCGAATTTCAGCTTTTAATACCGTTAATCTTTGGTTAACGATCGCGTACCGCAGTGCGGTGTGCATCCGGCTGGCCTGTCCCAGGAAGGGAGATCTCCTCATGATCAGCAATCCGATCCCGCAAACATTTGTTGCGGTGACGCGTCAGGCGATTGCGGTGACGAAGATCCGGGGCCGCCGGGATACGCGCGAACATCTCAAGCGCGGTTTCGACGTTACCATGGCGATGGGGATCATCCTGGCGTTCCTTCCCCTGCTCATGATCGTCTTCGCGGCTCTTCTTGTTCAGGGGCGGCCGTTCCTGATCAGGCACCAGCGCGTGGGCCGTAAGGGGCAAGTCTTTCCGTGCCTGAAGTTTCGCACGATGGTGACCGACGCCGATGCGAAGCTTCAGGAGCACCTCGCTGCCAGTGCCGAGGCCCGCGCCGAGTGGGAGGCGACCCGAAAGCTGAAGATCGATCCGCGCGTGACGGCGCTCGGGCGTGTCCTGCGCAAGAGCAGCCTCGATGAACTGCCGCAGCTCTTCAACGTCCTGCGCGGCGAGATGAGCCTCGTCGGACCGCGTCCCATCGTGGCGGCCGAAGTCCGGCACTACGGCGGTTCCATGAGTATCTACGAGCAGGTCCGCCCCGGCATGACGGGAGCGTGGCAGATCAGTGGCCGAAACGACACCTCGTATGCGCGGCGCGTCGCCCTCGACTGCGAGTATGTCGCGACTCAGAGCTTTCGGGGGGATCTCTCCATCCTGCTGCGGACGTTCCCGGCGGTTTTGGCCGCCAGAGGCAGCTATTGACCGGCTCCGGCCGGACCCTGGTCGACGGCAGTCGATCATGACCGTGGAAGCGGCTGGGTACGCCATCAACGGGCGCTTCCTCACGCAGACGGTGACCGGTGTCCAACGCTATGCGCGCGAGGTCGTCAGCGCTCTCGATCGGAACCTTGCCGCTTCGCGTCGCCGCTCGGCTCTCATCGCGCCGCCGACCCCCCGCGCCATGCCCCGGTTGAGCGCCATCGAGATCCGGTCCACCCCGGCGCTCGGGGGACATGCGTGGGAGCAGACGATGCTGCCGATGGCGTGGCGCGGTCCGCTGCTGAACTTGTGCAATACGGCGCCGGTTCTCGCGGCATCACAGATCGTCTGCATCCACGATACGAACGTCTTCGGAATGCCCGAGAGCTACAGCTGGCGCTTCCGGGCGCTCTATCGCGTCCTGCAGCCGATCATCGTCCGGCGCGCGGTGCGGATCGCCACCGTCTCGCACGATGCCGCCCGGCAATTGGCGCGTCACCTCCCCATCGCCCTGCGCGACGTGGTGATCCTGCCGAACGGGCACGAGCACGCCCTGCGATGGACGGCCGCCGCCGCGGAGGTCTTTCGCGAGACACCGCAATCCCGGCCCTTCGTCCTCCTGCTCGCGAGCCGGGCCCGGCATAAGAACATCGGTCTGGTCCTGGGGCTGGCCGAGGGGCTGGAGGCCATCGGGGTCGACATCCTGGTTGCGGGCGGCGACGGCAGCATCTTCGCCGGAACCGACACGGTTCGGGCCGCCAACATCCGCATCCTCGGACGCGTCTCCGACGACGACCTCGCCTTGTTGTTCGAGCGTGCGCTCTGCCTCGCCTTTCCGTCCCTGACCGAGGGGTTCGGCCTGCCCGTCCTCGAAGCGATGGCCCTCGGATGCCCGGTCGTGTCCTCGGACCGCAGCAGCCTGCCGGAGATCTGTGGCGACGCCGCGCTGATGGCATCCCCGCACGATCCGGATGCCTGGCTGCGCCATCTCACCGCCCTGGCCGGCTCGCCCGCCCTGCGCGAGGACCTGCGCGGTCGGGGTCGTATCCAGGCCGCCCGGTATTCCTGGGATCGAACGGCCGCCGGCTACGCCGACCTCTGCGGGGACATGTCCGGATGACGCGCGAGCCCCCCGTGCCGGCGCGGATGCGGATCCTGCACGTTCTCAACCATTCCCAACGTCTCAACGGCAACGTCCACGCCGCCATCGACCTCGCCTGCGCGCAAGCCCGCCTCGGCCATGCCGTGACCCTGTGCAGCGGCGGCGGAAGCTTCGACGATCTCCTGCGCACGCACGGCATCGACGTGGTGCGCGTGGATCAACGGCGACGGCCGCTGACTCTCGCGCGGGCCCTCCTCGGCCTCCACCGGCAGGTCCGCGCCGCCGATATCGTCCATGCCCACATGATGACGAGTGCCGTGTTGGCGTGGCCGATCTGCCTCCTGAGGCGGGTGCCCCTCGTCACGACGGTCCACAACGCCTTCGAGCGGAGCGCCATCGCCATGGGCGTCGGGCGGCGGGTGATCGCCGTCAGCGCCGCCGTCGGGCGCTCCATGGCCCGGCGCGGAATTCCCGCCCGGCGCCTGCGCGTGGTGCTCAACGGAACCATCGGTTCCGCCCGCCTGGACCCGGAGCCGGGCCGGTCGGCCGACGCCTCGCCTGCGGCGTCCCCGGTCAAGCCGGCGGGCCCCAACCTCCTGTTCGTCGGCGGCCTGCATCCGCGCAAGGGCGTCGCCGATCTCCTCGACGCGTTCGAACGGGTCCATGCCGGCAATCCCCGCAGCCGCCTTACCCTCGTGGGGGAAGGCCCGTTCGAGGCCACATACCGGGCACAGGCCGCCGCCCTGGCCTGCGCGTCGGCCGTGACCTTCGCCGGCGGCCAGTCGGACCCACGGCCCTTCCTCGCCGCCGCCGATGTCTTCATCCTGCCGTCCCTGGCCGATCCGGCCCCCCTCGTGCTCTCGGAAGCCCGTGCATCGGGCTGTGCCGTCGTCGCCACGGCGGTGGATGGCATCCCGGAACTGCTCGAGGACGGCCGCGCCGGCATCCTGGTACCACCGTCCGATCCCGTGCGGCTCGGGGACGCTCTCCTGTCGCTGGTCAACGACCCGGCGGAACTGGCCCTGTGGCAGCGTAACAGCCAGCACAACATCGCCCATCTCGGCATCGGTCGGGTCGTTCGCGAGACCCTGGCGATCTATGCCGAGTGCCTACGCCCGATGGCGGGACCGGTGTCCCTCGCCCCCCCGGGATACCCCCGCGCGGCCGACGCAGATTCGAGAGAGTGACATGCCAAGCTCCGCGAACCCGGCTGTCGCGCTCTTCACCGCTGGCCCGGCGAACGATCCGGACAACGACACCCAGCCCGGCCCGCGCCTCGGAGGCAGCCTCGCCGGGGAAAAACGCGCCCTCGAGGTCTGCCTGATCTACGCCACCTACGGGCGCCCCGAGACCCTGTCCCAAACCTATCAGGCGATCGAGCGGCAGACCCTGCCGCCCGCATCCGTCATCGTGTCCTGCGCCCGGGAGGGCGATGCCGGCACCCTCGCGGGACGCGACGGGGTCCGGGTCGTGATCGGCGCCATGGGGTCGTGCCGCCAGCGCAATCTCGGCCTCTCGGTCATCCCCGCGACAGCCGACGTCATCGTGTTCCTCGACGACGATTTCGTCCCCCACCCGCGGTGGATCGAGGCGGTTCTCTCCGTGTTCGAGGCCCGCCCCGAGGTTGGTGCCGTGACCGGACACCTCCTCGCGGACGACATCAAGGGTCCGGGCCTGTCCGTCGAGGAAGCCTTCCGGCGGATCGAGGCCGCGCCGGCCGGTGCGCCGTCCTGGACGATCGAACCCTACAGCCCCTACGGCTGCAACATGGCCTTCCGCCGCTCGGCGATCGAGGGGCTGACCTTCGACGAGCGCCTGGTGCTGTACGGCTGGCTCGAGGACCGGGATTTCGGCGCCGCCCTGGCGCGACGCGGAGCGGGTCTCGTCAAGATCGGCGCGGCCCTTGGCGTCCATATGGGGATCAAGCGCGGTCGTACCTCCGGGGTTCGCCTCGGGTACTCGCAGGTCGTCAACCCGGTCTACCTCAACCGGAAGGGGACGATGCGGGCCGGGCTCGTGGCCCGGCACATCTTCGGCAACGTGGCGAGCAACCTCGTCCGCGCCCTGCGGCCGGAACCCTTCATCGACCGGGCGGGCCGGCTTCGCGGAAACCTCAAGGGTTTCCTCGACCTCGCCCGGGGACGGATCACCCCGGAAAGGGCAGCAACGCTGTGACGATCGAACCGCCACGCGCCTGGCCGCGCCCACTCCCCACTCCGGACGGAATCGAGCCGGGCGCCCCTCTGCCGCACCTCCCGCCGGCCCCCTCCTTCGACATCGGGGAGGTCGCCGGGGCGGTCTGGCGCCGGCGGCTCCCCCTGGGGATCTGGCTCGTCCTGTGCCTCGCCCTCGCGGGCTGGTATCTTCGGGTCGCGCCCATCACCTACACAGCGTCCACGATGGTGATCCTCGAGCCGCGACAGGCCCTCGGACCGCCGCCCTCGACGGCGCAGGCCGTGACGGCCCAGTCCCTCGACGTGGCGCAGGCCGAAAGCCAGATCCAGGTCATCCGGTCCGAACGCATCCTGGCGAGCGTGTTCGACGTTCTGAACCTACAGGACGCGCCGGAATTCGCCGATCGCGGCCCCGGTCTGCGCGAGCGGCTGGCGATCGCCCTCGGCTTGGCCGATCCGGCCCCCGTCGATGCCGCCGACGCGCGGGCACGGGCCTTCCAGGCCTTCACCGACCGGGTCGGCGTCCGCCGGCTGGGACAATCCTACGTCCTCGAAGTCTCGTACCAGGCGGCGAGCCCTGAACAGGCCGCGCGCGTCGCCAACGCGACGGCCGTGCAATACATCAAGGCCCAGATCGACGTGAAGGCCGCGGCGGCGCTCCAGGGCACCGAGTACATGCGCGGACGAATCCTCAACATCGAGGCCGAGCAGCGCGCCGCGTCCGAAGGCGTCCGGGACGGGCGCATCCCCGACATGCTGTTCTCGGACGCCGATGCCCGCATCATCGGCGCGGCGCTGCGTCCGCTCAGCAAGTCATCGCCCAAGAGCGGCCTCATCGTCGCGTTCGCGTTGACCTTCGGTTTGGTGACCGGCCTCCTGGCCGTCGCCGTCCGGCATGCCCTCGACCGGACATTGAACACCCGGCGCCAGGTTCGGGAGACGCTCGGTCTCGAGTGCCTCGGCGATCTGCCGCGGGTGGGCCGGGGCCGCGACCTGAAGCGCAACGGCCTTCTGCCCCTGGCGCATCTGACGACGGATCAACCCAACGGGCCCTTCGCCTCCAGCCTGCGCAACATCCGCACCGGTCTCCTCCTGGCGATGCCCAACCGGAAGCGGTCGCTCGGCATCGTCTCCTGGGGGCACGGCGAAGGCCGCAGCACCGTGGCGATCAACCTCGCCTATCTCCTGTCGGTCCCGAGCAACACCGTCGAACTCGTCGATGCGGACCTGCACAATCCGGCACTCACCGCCGTTCTCGCTCCCCAGGCGACGGCGGGCCTGAACGAGGTTCTCCTCGACGAGGCGGATCCGCAGGGCGGTGTCTCCCTGCCGCTGTCACCGAACCTCGGTTTCATTCCGGCGGTGCGGGCGATGGCTGCCCCCGATCCCAACCTCAACCTCGGGTCCGAGCGGATGCGGACGCTGCTCGGGCGCCTCGGCACGACGCGCGACGTGGTGATCGATCTTCCCCCGCTCGCGTCGGGCTCGGATGCCCGTGCGCTCAGTCCGCATCTCGATGGGATCGTGCTCGTCGTCGAGGCGGGTCGCACCACCATCGAGGAGGCCCTCGAGGCGGTGCGGCTCTTGCGCGCCTCGCAGGGCCGTGTCGTCGGCGTGATCCTCAACAAGGCGCGGCGCACCTAGCGGTCTCGACGCCCGGACGTCAGGCCCCCCGGGCGACCCTGGCTCGCGCCCGATCGCCGCCGTGTCCTGCCGGGGCGACGATCACTCCGAAACGCCGAGGCAGGAGCGGTGCTCATGCATCGGCAGAGACGAAAGGGTAGGATCTTGCCTCAAGTACGCGTGGTGCTGTTTCCCGGTATCACCGGGGAAGATCGCCTCTTCGTCGACACCATGGCTCTGACCTTTCCAAACCACGACACCGAGATCGTCCGCTATCCCAGCATCGTCGCCGCGTCCCGTCACCTGATGGACATCCCGACCGCGGCGGATGGCATCGCGGCCCGGATGGCAGTCGCGAACTCGCCCGAATCCGTGGTCTTCGTCGGTTACAGCTATGGCGGCAACCTGGCCTTCGAGGTCGCCCATCGACTGATCGCGCGGGGCGACCGGATCGCGCGGCTGATTCTGATCGATCCCGCCCTGCCGAACACCGCATTCCGGATCAAGGGAAACGAGCCTGCCCAGGAACGGTCGGACGGTCCGGTCGCCGTCGGCCCCTTCGCCTTTCGGCTCGTCCGGGTCGCGCTCTTCGTCGTCGGCTTCCTGCTCCCGGACCGGCTCCGACGGAAGATGACGCGCCGGATCCTCTACGATCTGCGGGTGTACGCCCGCCGCCTGTGGGTGCCGCGCCCCATCGGCGCGCGGGTGCTCCATATCGCGTCCGAGCAACTGGAGCCGGTCGTCTTGAAGGGCTGGAGGCGGTTGTGCCCCCTGATCCGCCAAGTCGTCGTCACCGGCAGTCATATCGACATTCTGCGCCTACCCGGGCGAACGGCTGTCGCCGGCGCGATCCGCATGGAACTGGACGGCATCGACGGGGACTGTCTCGCCGTTCCGGCCAGACTCTGACTCGGACGGCAGCGGGCGCGACGCCGCCGCGTCGCCGAGCGCCGCGAGGGCAGCGGCGTGCGCATAGGCCATGCCGAAGCGGAACCGGAATCCCGCCGCGCGCAGGCGGTCGTTGGGAAAGCGCATGCGCCAGCCGGGATGGCGCAGGGGCGAGCGCCGGAACCGCAGAAAGTCACGCAGCCAATCGGCGAACGAGGGGATCGTCGGGACACGGAACCGCCGGTCGCCGCTCACGGCGTAAGCCTTGCGCAGGAAATCCGCGTGAGTCGCCTGCTCGAACTCGTCCTCGGAAACATTGAAGGTCTCGACACCGCCGGGCGCGCCGACGCCCGCGAGGGACCGCTCCATGGCCCAGATGATCGCGTCAGAAACGTCGCCGACATAGACGTGGTGCGCGTGCCTGTGGGCGGTCAGGGCGCGCTTGACCCAGCTCCATTCCCGGATCTCGATGATCTGGGCGATGCTGACGACCACCGCCGGGCGCAGCACGACATAGCGAACGGAGCCGGCCGCCCGTCGCAGGGCGATCTCCCCCGCGAGCTTCGTCCGTCCGTAGGCGCGCGTCTGATCGACGGCCCAGTATTCGGCCGGCACGTCCCGCTCGGTCGTCAGAACCGGGGCGTCCTCGTCTGCCGTCCGCGCGACGCCGCTCCCGTAGATCGCGATGGAACTCGTGTAGCAGAATGCCGTCACGCCGGCCCGTTCGGCGGCGGCGGCGAGGCGGCCGGTGGCCACGACGTTCGCCGTCTCCATCCGCGCCGGTTCGGCCATCTCCGCGGCGATGTGCAGAACCGCATCGCAGCCTTTTACGAGGCTGTCGTAATCGCCGTCCTCCTGAAGGTCGAAGCGTCGCCACGCGAGGGTGTCGCTCCCCGCCCGCACGGTGGGCGGTTCTTTCGAGGTCGTGGCACGGACCCGGTAGCCGCGCTCGATCAGTTCGGCGACGACCACGCCGCCGATCCGCCCCGTCGCTCCGGTCACCAGCACGAGGGGGGCCGTGGCACGCCCTTGCGATGGGCTCGATCTCGTCATCACCATGGGTCGGCTCCGTCGCGCGGTTTCGGCCCTCAGATGGTCGGCGAGGCGGATCGCGAGGGCGACGATCATCTGGGTCGGATTGCAATGGCTCGCCGTCGGGAACACCGAGCTGCCGGCGACGTACAGGCCCTCGACGCCGTGGACCTGACCGTCCGCGTCCACCACGCCGTCCGCCGGGGATTCGGCCATGCGTGTGGTCCCGGTCGGATGGGCCACGTCCCTGAATGTCGCCGGCATCTCGGCCCCGTCGCGGACCCAGTCGGCGAGGACGGGGACGGGCAGACCCATCCGCTCGGCTTCGTCCGCGACGAGGCGGGCCAGCCGGCGCAGGGACCGCGATTCGTCGGGATGGACCCGCCAATCGATCCGGGGCAACGGGGTGCCGAAGCGGTCGCTCCGCTCCGACAGGCTGAGACGGCTGTCGCGGTCGGGCACCTGCTCGCACATCCCGTCGAGGCTGAGCGCCGCGTATCTGCGCGGGACGCCGTTGTGGGCGACGAAATAATCGCCGAGCCCCCGGACGACGAGGCCGGCGCCGCGGACGACGAGGCCGAGATCGGCCACCGCTCCCGGTTCGCGCGCCCGAAGCCGGCGCAAGGCGTTCCAAGGATCGTCCGCCGCCACATCCTCGCCCAGCCAGACCGCCGCGTTGAGCAAGCCCTCGCTGCGCTGGAGTTCCGGACTGAGGCGCAGGCCGGCCCGGAACAGATGCCCGCGGACATTGTAGCGGCCGAGGCGCGCCTGGAGCCGTGCGGCCTCGGCGAGGTCGAAGGTCGCCACCGGGCCGCGCAGGTGATCCATGAAGTAGCGCCCGACGAGGTCGCGGGCGTTGCCGAGGCCGCCCGGCACGACGGTGTTCGAGGCGAGCAGGAGGCGGGGATTCTCGATGCCCCCCGAACACAGGACGGCGATCCGGGTGGCGAGGGACCTTCGTTGCCCGTCCGGCCCGGCGAACACCACGGCCTGAACCGCCGTGCCGGACGGAACCGGATCGACCCGCAGGACCGTCGCGCTGGTGACCACCGTGACGTTCGCACCGACCCGATCCGCGAGAGACCGTCCGAAGCGGGCGTATTCGTAGAGGTACGTCTCGGCTTCGTCGCGGCTGTATTGCCACAGGACCGGTCGGAGCAAACGCGGGTTTGGCGCCCGCCCCGGCGTCGCGCGCCCCGCCGAGGCCCAGAACCGCGCATCGCTCGGCCAACGCCCCCGGGCGAGGCCGAGATGGGCGGCGCTGCGGTCGAGGTAG
>Ga0182226_1000230_pt1 | contig 10137 bp, 12 predicted proteins | sample G6R1MG_27_FD_129658 | JGI IMG/M metagenome (GOLD analysis project Ga0182226, IMG submission 129658) | Miscanthus phyllosphere microbial communities from Michigan, USA - G6R1_MAIN_07NOV2016_LD1 MG | ecosystem: Host-associated > Plants > Phyllosphere > Phylloplane/Leaf | place: USA: Michigan...
CCGAGGGGCTGTCGGCGAGCATGCGGAACTCGAGCTTGGCGGTGGAGCCCAGCAGCTTCTCCAGCCGCTCCGGGTTCTGCTCGCCCGGGACCTGGATCAGGATCCGGTCGGCGCCCTGCTGTTGGATCGAGGGCTCGGTAGTGCCGGTGGAATCGAGCCGGCGCCGGATGACCTCGATGCCCTGGCTGACCGCCCGGCGGGTGCGGTCGGTGATGCCGGCGTCGGTGAGCGTGAGGCGGATCACGCCACCGGGCTGCTCGGTGATGTCGAGGGTGCGGGCAGCGGTCTGGCCGATCGACGTGGTGATCGGCAGCGACAGTTCCTGCAGCTTCGGCAGGACCTTGGCCCGGGCCGCGTCGTCCGCGACCTTCACTTGGACGCCGCGCTGGAGCAGGCCGATGCCGCCGTCGGCGCGGACGTTCTCCTGTTGCAGCGTGCGGCGCACGTCGTCCCGCAGGGCCTTGGCCTGGGAGGCGATCAGCTCGTTTTGGTCGACCTCCAGCAGCAGCTGCGAGCCGCCCTGAAGGTCGAGGCCGAGTACGATGCCCCGGGTCGGGACGATCCAGGTCGGGAACCAGGACGGCAGGCTCGCCACGAAGCCCTTGCGCTGCTCGGGCGTGAAGAAGCTCGGCACCGCGAGCATCAAGCCGATCAGGATCGCCGCGAGGGTCGTGATGATCTTCGCACGGGAGAAGCGCAGCATCGGCCGGTGTTTTCTCTGTCAGGCTGGCGACTTACGCCGGCCGCTTCGTGAAAGGTGTCAGGCGGCCTTGGCCGGTCCGCCCTTGGCGCGGACCTCGGAGATCATCGTCCGCACGACCCGGACGCGGACGTTCGGGGCGATCTCGACCTCGATCTCCGGCTGGTCGTCCACGGACTTCGTCACGCGACCGACGAGGCCGCCGTTGGTAACGATCGTGTCGTCCCGGCGCACCGCCTTGATCAGCGCCTGGTGGTCCTTGACCCGTTTCTGCTGCGGTCGCAGGATCAGGAAATACATGATCACGAAGATCAGGACGAACGGGATCACCTGAAAGGCGATCTCCGCTCCGCCAGCGGCCGTAGCGGCCCCTTGCGCGAAGGCGGGGGTGATCAACGAGCGTCTCCTGCGATTGGCACGCAGGCCTGCCGCCGATTGCGGCGTCCGCAGACCTGTCTGAAAGCGCGCGGACTATAGCCAGGGGCTTCCCGAAAGCAACGCCCCCTGCTCAGGCCCTCACAGCAGGCCGAGCACGGCCTCCGCGAAGGTGTCCGGTGCCTCCTGGGGAAAGTTGTGTCCGACCCCCGCGACGACGGCGCGCCGGTAGGGCCCGGTGAAATGCGCCGCGTCGGTATCGGTCGCCTGCGGTGGGCCGACCCCGTCGTCGGCGCCGAGCAGGACCACTGACGGTACCGTGATCGCCGGCTGGCATGCCAGTCGGGCCTCGATCGCGACGAGCGTCGGATCGCCGGAGACCAGGCCGAAGCGATGGCGGTAGGAGTGGACCACCACGTCCACGAAGTCCGGGTTCTCTTCGAAGGATCGGGCGGTCCGGGCGTACATCTCTTCGGTGAACCGCCAGGTCGGCGACCACAGCCGCCACAACAACGCGCAGAATTCCGAGCGGTTGGCCGCCAGGCCGGCGCGGCCGCGCTCGCCGTGGAGGTAGTACTGGTACCACAACCTGTGCTCGACATCCGGCGCGGCCGGTTTGCCCGAGGCCGGGATATTCTGAATGTTGTAGCCCACGCCGCAGCTGACCAGCCCGGCGGCCCGATCCGGCCAGAGGGCCGCGACCACGCAGGCTGCCCGGCCGCCCCAATCGTAGCCGGCGAGCACCGCCCGCTCGATCCCGAGCGCGTCCAGGAAGGCCAGGAGGTCGGAACCGAGGGCCGCCTGCTCGCCGGAGCGTGGGGTGGCGGGATCACGGAACCGGGTCGGCCCGTAGCCCCGCAGATACGGGATCAGGCAGCGCACCCCGGATTCGGCCAGATGCCCGGCCGCCGCGTCATAGGCGTGGATGTCGTACGGGAAGCCGTGGAGCAGCACCGCCGGCGTCCCGTCCGGAGGACCGACATCCCGGTAGGCGACGTCGAGAACACCGGCCAGCACGCGTTTCACGGCACGCTCCCTCCCTGCATCCGGCACCCTAACCGATTCCCCGCGCAATTTCCGCATGCGCTCTTGCCGCCGGCCCGATACGCCCGACCTTGGGCGCGGTGACGGAACCAGGAGACACGACGCGATGGGCCTGCTCGACGGTGTGAAGACCCTGATCGGCGACGTGGTCGCGGCAGCCGACCGGGCGGTCGTGAACGCCGGCAGCGGCAAGCTCGCGTTGGCACTGGCGAAATTCTATCCCGGCGGACTGGTCGCCTTCCTGGATCGCCTGCGCGAGGCCGGCCACGGCGACGCTGTCGAGTCCTGGATCGGGTCCGGTGAGAACCGCCCCATCCCGGCCGCTGCCATTGCCGGCTGCCTGCCGGAGGCGGTCACCGAGCGGCTGGCCTACGACCTCAACCTGCCCGCCGGGCGGGTGCCGACGGCCCTCGCCGAGTTCCTGCCTGCGGCGGTCGCAGCCCAGAGCGAGGACGGCAAGCTGAAGCCCCAGCCGAATTTCAGCACGCAGGTGCGCTGAGGGCACTGAGCCTCGGTCGCGCGGCGCCAACAAAAAACGGCGGCCCCTCTTGGGACCGCCGCCTAAGGTGTCGTCGCGCCGTCTCAGTTGCTGGCGAGCTGGGACATCGGGTCCACGGGCGAGCCGCCCTTGCGGATCTCGAAGTGCAGCTGCGGCGAGGTCACGTTGCCGGAGGCGCCGGACTTGGCGATGGTCTGGCCGCGCTTGACCTTGTCGCCGGGCTTCACGTCGATCTCGCCGTTATGGGCGTAGGCCGAGACGAAGCCGTTGGCGTGGCGCACCAGCACCAGCTTGCCGTAACCCTTCACGTCCGAGCCGGCATAGGCGACGGTGCCCTCCTCGGCGGCCTTCACCGGCGTGCCTTCCGGCACCGCGATGTTGATGCCCTCGTTGCCCGAGGTGCCGTAGCCCGAGATCACCCGGCCCTTGGCGGGCCAGCGGAAGCTCTCCGACGGGGTCGCATCGGCGACGGAACCGGTGGCGGCGGGCTCGGGCTTGGCCGGCGCGGCCGCAGCGACCGGCTTCGGGGCCTCCTTGGCGGCGACCTTCTCGGGCTTCTCCGCGGCGGCGGCCTTCTGGGCCGCTTCCTTGGCGGCCTTGGCCTCGGCGAGCTTCTGGGTGGCCTCGGCCTTCGCGGCCGCCTTGGCCTCGGCCTTGGCTTCCATCGCCTTCGCCTCGGCCTTGGCCTTCGCGTCCGCCTTCGGATCGGGCTTCTTCTCATCCGCCTTGGCGACCTGGCCCGGGCGGACATGCTTCTTCTTGTCGGCCTCCTTCAGGGAAGCCTCCTTCAGGGAAGCCTCCTTGCGGGATTTCTCTTCCGCGACCTTGCGGGCAGCGGTATCCCGGGCGAGCGCCTCCTTGCGGTCCGCTTCCTTCTCGGCGGCGGCCCGCTTGGCCTCCTCGCGCTTGGCCTCCTCACGCTTGGCCGCCTCCTTGGCGTCCTCGCGCTTGGAGGGAACCTTGGCTTCGATCTGCCGGGCGTCCTCGCGCTTCTCCTCGACGGCCCGGGCCGGACGCGCGGTCATCGGGGCTGCGGCCGGGTTCATTCCGGAGGCGTTGTAGACCGGGATGACGATCTGCCGGCCGGGGGTGATCTGGCTGGCATTGGACAGGCCGTTGGCCGACAGGATCGCGGAGGCGGGGACCCCGAAGCGCGTCGACATCTGGTTCAGGCTGTCGTTCTTCGACACCGTGATCTGGGTGCCGCCCTGTGCGCTCCAGCCGGGGGCGCCGGTGGAGGCGACGCGGGTGGCCGGCGCGGCCGCAGGGGTCGGGGCCGGGATCGCCGTGGCCGCCGGGCGCGGGGCCGCACCGGGGGCGCCGAGCGCCTCGGACTGGATCCGGCCGGTGCGGATCGCCGGCGCCGGCTTGAGGCTGCCCTCCGGCAGGCTGCCGGTGGCGGCAGGCTCCGACGAGAAGGGGTTGGAAAATGGGTTGCTCAGGCGCGATGCGTCCGAGGAACAGGCGGCGGCACCGCCACCAATGATGCCGATGAGGGCGACGCGTGACAGCGTCCGTAACCCTCGACCCGTACCGCGCACCCGCATCGACGCACCCGTTTGCCTGACGCAACTTGATGCCGCAATGAAGACGGATTCAGGTTAAGCAACCGTTCCCGTCCAGCTTATCCGTGACCGCCCCGCGCTGTGCCACACGGATCGTCGAAGCCTGCGCGGGATGAAATCGGGGGGCACAACCGTGCCTTTTCCGGCACGGCCGGCACCCCACATCGCAGAGATGTTTACCATCCGCGCCACCCGCGACAGCCTCGCCGACCTGCCCGGGATCGAGACCGCCCGCCTGTCGATCGCGGCCCTGGGGCCCGACGATGCCCAGGATTTGCGCCGGATCACCGACGACCCGGCGATCACCGCGGCGGTCGATTTCCTGCCGGCCCCCTTCACGGTACGCGATGCCGAAGACCTGATCCGCAGCGGCACCCGGGGCCAGGACCGCTTCCTCGGAGCCTGGATGCGCCACACGGACGCGTCGGAGGCCCGTGAGGCGGCATCCTACGAGTCCGTCGGGCCGAACCTCGTCGGCGTGGTGGGCACCCATCTGCGCGGCCCCGGCGCGATCGAGATCGGCTACTGGGTCGGGGGCGCGGCACGCGGGCGCGGCTTCGCCTTCGAGGCGGTCTCGGCGATCGTCGCGCTGCTCGCACGGCGTTTCCCGGCGCGCATCATCGTTGCGGAATGCCGCCCCGGAAACGTCGCCTCCTGGGGCCTCCTGCAGAAGCTCGGCTTCCGCGACACCGGGGAGGAGGGGCATCGTCCCGGGCGACGCCTGCTCCAACGGGGCTGATCGGGACCGATCCCGATTCTCCGCCGCGCAGGACGGATGCGGCCGCCTTTGCGGCGCTGACCGTCCACGTCGGTAACGGCACGGCGTCAGGGAGCGGGGGATCAGCAGCCGAGATCTCGTCCCAAGCGCTACGCGCTGGGAACGAGCGCTAGTTCAGCGCTTCGGCCAATTCGGCGGTCGCAGCCTCGGCCGTCTTGGCGACCCGGCGCTTCTTCTTGTGGCCCTCCACCTTGATGGTCCGCTCATCCTCGGAGACGCGCTCGACGAGGGCAAAACCGTGCAGTTCGGCCAGGCAGGACGGGTCCTGCGATTGTTCCTCGATCAAGGCATAGAAGGCTGCCCGCACGATATCCTTCTTGGACGCATCGGGATGCTTTTCCCGGACGGCGGCGCGCAACGCCTTCGGCGACATGCCGGGTGCGGCAACGCTCCGCAACGTGTCCGACAAAACCTTGATCACCGGCATTTCCAGATGTCCTCGACCTGTCCACGAACGACGGGCAAAGAACAATACGTGATACGAGGCCGGAGGCGCAAGTTTTTCATGTCACGAGTCACATATTTGATACTACAAAATACGATAGAAAAAATCCCACCTATGCCGATATAGGGAGCTTATATATTAAATTTCATAGACTATGACGATAGAAAACAAATCCTCCGCGATGAATACGGTTTTTCCGCGCGCACGAAAAAACCCCCGGGCTCACGCCCGAGGGTTGTTGGAAGAGCCGGCCCGAGGGCCGGCCTGGAGAATCGGCTCAGAAGGTGATGCCGGTCTCGACCATGTAACGGTCCTGCGATGTGCGGTTGCCGGTGCGGCCGAAGCCGGTACCCAGCGTGCCCTCGGCCAGATTCCCGCGGGTGATGCCGCCGAGCTCAACGTGGGCGTATTCGACCCGGAAGAAGTAGCGGTCGAACGTGAAGGTCGGCGTGACGGTGACCGAGAAGGCGTTGCTGCCGGCGCCGAAGCCGAGCAGGTTCGTCCCGCCGGAGCCCCGCACGCCGGTCTGCTCGGTGTATTCGACGCGGCCGGCCAGCGAGAAGTTGTCGGTGAAGGAGTAGGCCGCCAGCAGGGCGCCGCCATAGGTCGAGGCGGTGTTGCCGATCCCGACCCGCAGATCACGCTCGACGTTGGTGAACTGGAAGTACGGCGAGATGATCCACGGACCGTTCGCGTAAGTGTAGTTGATGTTGAAGATGCCGCTGTTCTGCTGCGCGTTCGGCGTGGCGAACTGGTAGCGCGCGCTGCGGTCGAGGGCATTGGTGCGCCCGACGTTGAGGCCGCCGTTGACGCCGATCGTGTTGAAGTCGTCGAGCTTGTAGGCGACGTTGCCGGTGAACCAGGTGATCTCGTTGGAGAAGAACCCGTCGGTGCCGGCGAGCGAGACCGAGAGCGGGCCGCTGCTGTAATTGACCTGCACACCTTGGTTGATGAAGTTCTCCTGCACGAACAGGAGGCCGCGGTTGATGTTCAGGTTCTGGTAGGTGAACAGCAGCTCGGTGCCGATCAGGGTGAACATCCGACCGCCCTGGATCGACCATTCATCGTTGATCTGGATCTTGCCGTAGGCGACGGGCACCGGTCCGAACAGCAGGTCGGTCTGTGTGAACGTCCCGAGGGTCGGGAAACCGAGCTGCGGGATCGAGTAGCCACCGGCCTGGATGTAGAACTGGAACGCACCCTCGGGCTTCTGGATGATGCCCTGGAGGTTCGAGAAGTCGACCCGCGCAGCCCGATCCCGGTCGTTGGGGGCGGCCGGCGTCGAGAACGAGGCGAACGGGTTGGTCTGGGTGTAGGCGTAGCCGGTGACGGCACCGCCGACATAGAGGTCACCCAGCGGACCGGCCGAGAAGCAGGTCGGGTTCGGGTTGGCCTTGATCACGCCGGCGTAGGCCGGGCCCAGCAGCGTGGCCTTGCAGGGCTCGGCCGGAGGCGCGACGGGAACCGGTGCCGGGGCTGCAAGATCGGCCGCGAGGATGCTGGTCGAGGTGAGCAGCACGGTGGCCAAGCCGGCCAGGGTGGATCGCTTCAGCATGATTTCGCAGCTCGTTGGAATTGGTTCCCTGCCAAGCTGACACCGACCTGCCGGTGACACAAAAACAAACAAATGGCACTTGCCTAGTTTTTAGTCATTCTGGAGGGTGGCGCGTGGGTCTGCTGAGAAATGTGTCTTTGTCGCCACAACAGCGGCGGCCGCGCGGGCGCGAAATCTCTTAAAGAATTGCCGCGGCGGCGCTCACCCATCTCAATAGTGACGAATCAGCTTGCGGGGCCGATCGAATCACAGCGAAACCCACCGAACTCCTCCCGGGCCAGCCGCTGAGCTAGGGCCGGCAGGAACAACAACGCCTCTTCGGCGAGGCGCCAGGGCGGATTGACCACGATCAAGCCGCTTCCGCACAGCCGGGTCGGGTCGTCCGGCCGATCGATCAAAAGATCGAGGCGCAGGGCCGGGCGGGGCAGGGCGGTGTCGAGGTCGCGGACCATGCGGTCGATCGCGGCCGCGTCCTTGATCGGGTACCAGGCCAGGAAGATCCCGGTCGGCCATTTCGCCACCGCGCGGGCGAGATGGCTGCCGAGGCGCTCGATCTCGCCCGGCACCTCGTAGGGCGGGTCGATCAGCACGAGGCCCCGGCGCTCCGGGGGTGGGATCTGGGCGTTGACGGCGGTCCAGCCGTCGAGGCTGAGCACCTTGGTGCGGCCGTCGCGCTCGTAGCGCCCCCGCAGGGTCGCGGCGTCCTCCGGGTGCAGCTCGACGAACACGCCCTTGTCGCCGGGCCGCAGGGCCTCGCGGATCACCGCGGGCGAGCCGGGATAGGCGCTGGCGCCGTAGCGGGCCTGGACCGCCGCGACGGCCTCCCGGTAGGGCGCGAGCAGCGCCTCGATGTCGGGCGCGAAGGGCGCCTCCATCCGGCCCCAGCCGTCCCGCCACTCGCCGGTGCGGGCGGCCTCGTCGGCGGTCAGGTCGTAGACGCCCAGGCCCGCGAAGGCGTCGAGCGCCCGGAACGGCTTGTCCTTGAGGCCGAGATGCGCGAGCACCCGCGCCAGGACGAGGTGCTTGAGCACGTCGGCATGGTTGCCGGCGTGGAAGGCGTGCCGATAGTTCATGGCTGCGCCCTGAAGCGGATCGCGCGATCCGGGTCCAGCCTCAAACCGCGACACCGGCCAAATAAATCAGCGGGCGGCGTCCAGCGTGATCTCCGGGGCGCGGCAATTGCCGCGGGCGACCTCGGGGCAGGGGGTGAAGCCGCGCAGGTCCTTGGAGAAGCAGATCCGCACCTCCTGGAGCTGCCCGCGGGTGCAGGTCACCGCCATCATGTCGGGGCGCAGGCCGCGGTTGGCGGCCACGAATTGGCGGGCGATCTCGATCGGCGCCAGGCTCTGCGGACCGCCGCCGCCCTTGAGACCGTCGGGGATGGTCACGGCGAGGCGCGCGTCGCGGGCGGCCTGGAAGTAACTGGCGGGATCGAGGCCGGAACAGGTGCCGTGGGCGCGCCACTCGTGCCGGGCGAGCCCCTCGCTCGGGTAGACCTGCCCGGCCACCTCGAGCGCCTGCCGGGTCGGCGCCCGCTCCACCGCGGAGCAGTTCTGCGGGTAGCCCCGCGTATATTGCGGCCAGAGCCCATGCACGACGAAGCCGAGGCCGCGGCCGGGGGTGCATTGCCCATCGTTCCGGCGCTCGCCGACGCCCGCGCAATAGGTCGGCGACCAGGACAGGGCCAGCACGTAGAAATCGAACGCGCCCGGCTCGCCCCGGCGGCTGAAGCCGCCGATGTCCTGGGCGGCGGCCGGCCCGGCGAGCAGCAGGCCGGCGAGGCAGGCGGCGCGGGCGCGCATCCTCAGGGCCGCGCCATCCGGCAGGCGGTGGCGTAGGCGTAGGCCAGGTCGCGGTCGAGGCCGTGGACGCAGAACTCGACGCCCCAGGTCGCCCCGATGATGCCGAGGCTCTCGCGCACGGAGTAATCGACCTTGCGGCGCACGCCGTCCGAGGTGGTGACGGTGGCCGAGCAGAACCGGCGGGGATAGGTGTCCAGCCCCCAGGGCCGCCAGGCGGTGCGCTCGATCGTGTCGAAGGACCGGATCGTCATCGACGAGTTCCAGTACTTCGCCTCCTTCTCGGCGAAGTTGGTCGAGACCTGCTCCAGGACGCTCGGGTCCTGGCAGCCGGGGATCTGCGCGTCGAACGGGAAGATCCGCTCCTCGGCGGGCTCGATATCCTCCCGGGCCGAGCGGGCCAGGGCCGGCTGCGCGACGGAGAGGAGGGCCAGCCCGAGGGCCAGGCTGTGAAGGATCGGGCGCATGGCGCGTGCCTCGACGGGGGTGCTGTCCTGCATGCGCGAGACGATGGCTCGGCGGGGGCGCCAGTCAAGTCGGCTCAGGGGTGAACCGACGGTTTACCGGGCGGTGCGGCGCAGGTGCCACGGTCCCGGTGCAGGGCGTACCGACCAGGGCTGCCCCCCTGAACGGTAGCGGATTGCCAGCCCGAATCGACGGCAGCGCGGCGTCAAGGCACGACGTCGGAGGCGTCCAGATCCAGATATCGGCTGCGGATCCGGACGAGGTCGATACCGGTGGGCGTCGGCTGATAGAACAAGACGTAGTTTCCAACCGCGATGCTTCGCAGCGCGTCAGCCAATTCCGGTCTCGCGCGGCCGATCAGCGGGCGATTGGCGACCAACACGAGCTTGGCCTGGATCTGATCGACCAGCCGGTCGGTTGCCCGCACGTCGTCCTGCGCGATGTAAGCCCAGATTTCCACAAGGTCTTTTTCGGCGCGCGGGCGCCGGACGATCCTAGTCACCGCGCCCGGAAGCGGATTGCACGGCAGCCAAGCGGCGACGCCCTTCGGCCTTGACGGCTTCGATATCCAAGTGCGCGGAGGGACCGCTGTCCAAGCCCTCACGGATATCCCGACGGAGGGCATCCAGCTTGGCGGTGCGACGCCGCTCGCGCTCCTCGACGAGGCGGAGCCCGTCGCGCATCACGTCGCTCACCGACGCGTAGCGCCCGGTCTCCACCATCTCGCGCACGAACCGCTCGTCCTGCTCGTCCAGGATATAGCTCGCCGGCATTGCCCCCTCCGCGGAAGCCGCGAGACTACCACCTTGCGATCGTCCCGCAATCCGGGGCCGCAGTTCAGTAGATCGGCCCCGTGCTCGACGGCGGCGCGCCGAGCTGCAGCGGCTCGTCGTCGTCCTGCGCCGGTTCCTC
>Ga0182226_1000231_pt1 | contig 10121 bp, 10 predicted proteins | sample G6R1MG_27_FD_129658 | JGI IMG/M metagenome (GOLD analysis project Ga0182226, IMG submission 129658) | Miscanthus phyllosphere microbial communities from Michigan, USA - G6R1_MAIN_07NOV2016_LD1 MG | ecosystem: Host-associated > Plants > Phyllosphere > Phylloplane/Leaf | place: USA: Michigan...
CACGAGGAGGGCGGCCAGCGTCGCGTCGCCGCCGATCACGGGGGGCGCCGACAGGGCGAGGTAACTCAGCGCCACAGGCAGCAGCACGGCGGTCTCGGCGGCGAAGCCCACCATGGCGTCGACCCCCACGACCTTGCGGACGAGACCGTAGAGGGCGAAGCTCACGGCCAGCGCCAGGGACAGCCACGGCAGATGGCCGGCGAGCCCGACGGCCAGCAGCACGGCCCCGGCGGCCAGCGCCACGGCGGCTCCCTGGACCAGGCGCAGGCGCTCGCCCAGCACCACGGCGCCGAGGACCACGCTCACGAGGGGATTGATGAAGTAGCCGAGACTCGCGTCCAGCATGTGCCCGGACTGGACGGCCCGCAGGTAGAGCAGCCAGTTCACCCCGATGAGGCCGGCCGACAGCACGAGGAGCCCGTGCCGGGGCCGCAACGGAAACGGGCTGCGGATACGGCGGCGCAGGGCCGCGAGAAGCCCGGCCACGAGGACGGCCGACCAGACGATGCGGTGGGCCAGGATGCTTTCCGCCGGCACCGCGTCGAGGAGCCGGAAATGCACCGGCACGACGAGGCCCCAGCTGAGATAGGCGCCGAGCGCGTAGATCAGGCCCAAACCGCCGCTCCCTCGCGCGGGCCGTCCCGCGAAAGGGGGGCTTATAGCAGGCGTCCGATCAACGCGTGCGCGACAGGGTGACCGAGGGATCGCCGCGCATGAGGGCGTTGAGGCGCTCGGTGTCGAAGCCCTCCACGGCCTTCCGGGCCGCCTTGGCGGCCTTGACCGGGGCAGGCGCTTCGGGGGCCGGGGGCACCGTCGCGGATGCACCCGCCGCGGGCCCGCCCGCCGTGATGGAGCCCGTCGCGAGGGGCTCGGCCATCACCGGGCGGGCCAGGGTGGGCATGGGGGTCGCCGCCGGATGGTCGAGGCGGTCGACGCAGGTGAAACCGATGATCGTGAGGCTGACTCCGAAGAGCCCCGCCACGAAGAGGGAACGCAGGATACGCACGGGAACGCACTTCCAAGATACGCAAGGAACGTGGACCGCAACACCCGTAGCGCACAGCCGTTAACGAACCGCACGGCGGCGCGGCCCGCGTCGTCCCGGTTCACGGAGTCTTGATATGGCCACCGATCCCAACGCCACGGCCACCGCCAGCGACAGCGCCTTCATCCAGGGACGCAACGCCCGCCTGTACGGCAAACCCGCCGAATCCTGTCCCTACCCGGAGGGCTCGGACGACCGGCAGGCCTGGCTCCAGGCCTGGGAGGAGGCCGGCTCGCCGGAGGCGGAGGGCTGAAGGGTTCGCTCGGCCGGGCGGACTCGTTCGTGTGATCTTGTCCGGTCGCCCCAGGCGCGGCGCGCTCCCTCTCCTGGAAGGAGAGGGTTGGGGTGAGGTGTGTGACCTAAGCGGATGGGTTACACACCTCACCCTGTCCCTCTCCTTCCAGGAGAGGGGACCCGCGCTCGATCTCGTCCCACGCTGCACGCCGAACCCATCGGCCGGACACCGCGGGGCGTTCGCGCCGGATGGTTCTCATGGATGAAGGCAGAGACGCGTGGTTCGACCCAAAGCCGCCCTGTGTCTCGCCCTCGCATTCCTCACCGCCCTCCCCGCTTCGGCCGAGCCGGCGCCGGCCGAGCGCACCCTGGCGCAGGTCAAGGCGCGCGGGCACCTCGTCTGCGGCGTCAGCCCCGGGGTGGCGGGCTTCAGCGTGCCCGACGGCCAGGGCCGCTGGACCGGCCTCGACGTCGATTTCTGCCGGGCGCTGGCGGCGGCGATCTTCGACGATCCGCAGGCGGTGCGCTTCATCCCGCAATCCTCGGCGGCGCGGTTCACCGCCCTGCAATCGGGCGAGATCGACGTGCTCGCCCGCAACACCACCTGGACCCTGTCCCGCGACACGGCGGCCATGAACTTTCCCGCCATCACCTTCTACGACGGGCAGGGTTTTCTGGTGCGCAAGTCCCTGAACATCAGCGCGGTGAAGGAGCTCGACCGGGCAACGATCTGCCTGCAGCAGGGCACCACCACGGAGCTCAACCTCGCCGACTGGTTCCGCACGCGGGGTCTGACCTACCGGGTCGTCACCTTCGCCAACAGCGAGCAGACGCTGGGCGCCTACGAATCCGGGCGCTGCGACGCCTATTCGACGGACCAGTCCTCCCTCTACGGCGAGCGCCTGAAGACCGCGCATCCGGACGAACACGTCATTCTGGAGGAGGCCATCTCCAAGGAGCCGTTCGCGCCCGGGGTGCGCCAGGGCGACGACCAGTGGCGCGACCTCGTCGCCTGGACCCACTACGCCATGCTCGACGCCGAGGAGGCGGGGCTCAGCAAAGCCAACGTGGAGCGGATGCGCGCGGAGGCTCCGAGCCCCGACGTGCGGCGCATCCTCGGCCTCGAGGGCGCCTACGGCGAGCGCCTCGGCCTGACGGCCGATTGGGTGTTCCGCATCGTGCGCCACGTCGGCACCTACGGCGACAGCTTCGCGCGCAACCTCGGCGACGCCACCCCCCTGAAGATCCCGCGCGGCCGCAACGCCCTGTGGAACCGGGGCGGCCTGCAATACGGGCCTCCGATCCGGTGAGGGGAATGATCATGGCCCATGCCTTGCGCGAACCGAGCCCCCGTGGGGATCACGGACAGGGGTGCGCGCTCCCCTCTCCCCGCCTGCGGGGAGAGGATCGCAGGCACCCCGCCGTGCCTGCGATGAGCGCAGGCGCAGCCGAAGCGACGGTGAGGGGGCTTCGTCGGACGGGGCTCCTCCGGAATCGCCCCCTCACCTTCGGCTACCGCCTCGACGCGCTCCCCGGCAAGGGGGAGACGCGTCCCTCTCCCCGCAAGCGGGGCGAGGGGATGCGCGGGGAGCGAAGAGCCCATTCTCGGCAATCGCCGATCCTCCAGCGGAGGGTGAGTTCTGTCGGGTCCGCTGCCGATGCTTAAGCCCAGGGTTTCCTGGCGGGCCCTCGCCGTTCAGGTCCTGCTCGTAGGAGCTCTCGCCGCCCTCGCCTCCTTCGCCGCCAGCAACGCCGCCCAAAAGCTCGCGCGCCAGGGGATCGTCGCCGGGTTCGGCTTCCTCGGGCGCCCCGCCGGGTTCGACATCGGCCAGAGCCTGATCCCGTACGCGGCCGCCACCGCCACCTATCTCGACGCGTTCCTCGTCGGGCTCCTCAATACCCTGCTGGTCTCAGGGCTCGCCATCGTGCTGGCGACGGGGTTGGGCTTCGCCGTCGGCATCGCCCGGCGGGCGGACAATCCCCTCGTGCGCGCCTTCGCGGCGGCTTATGTCGAACTGTTCCGCAACCTGCCGCTCCTGCTGCAATTGCTGGTCTGGTACGTCGCCGTGCGGGTCGCCCTGCCCCCGGCGAGCGACCCGGCGACCCTCGGGCAGGCGGCGTTCCTCAGCCAGCGCGGCCTGTTCCTGCCGCGCCCCGACTTTTTGGGATTGGCCGCCGTGGTTCCGCTGGCCTTCGTGGCCGCCCTCGCGGCGACGGGGCTCCTCTTGCGCGCCCGGCGCCGCGCCGTGGCCCTGGGCAAGAAACCCGTGCCCGTGCTCTGGCCCGGCGCCCTCCTCTGCCTCGGCCTTCCGGCGCTGGCCTGGATCGGCCTCGGGCTCGCGGGCCATCCCGTGCCGGTGGCGTGGCCCATGCGCGGCCCCTACGACATCGAGGGCGGATTGCCGGTGCGGCCGGAATTCGCCGCGCTTCTGCTCGGGCTCTCGACCTATTCGGCCGCCTTCATCGCCGAGATCGTGCGGTCCGGCCTCGACAGCGTGGCACGGGGCCAGCGCGAGGCCGCCGCCGCCCTGTCCCTGAGCCGCGCCCAAACCCTGCGCCTCGTGGTGCTGCCCCAGGCCCTGCGGGTGATCGTGCCGCCGCTCACGTCGCAGTACCTCAACATCACGAAAAACTCGTCGCTCGCCGTGCTCATCGGCTACCCCGACCTCGTCCACGTGTTCATGGGCACGGTGCTCAACCAGACCAACCAGGCGGTGGAGGTGGTGAGCCTCACCATGTGCGTCTACCTCAGCTTAAGCCTCGCCACGGCCCTCGTGATGAACCGCCACAACGCCCGCGTGGCGGGGAGCCGGACATGAGTTCGGACGGGAATCCGGAGCGGTTCGTTCGCGCGGCGATGATTCCGCCGGCCCCGCCGCCGCGCCGCCTCGGCGGCCCCCTCGCCCGGATCCGCGCGACCCTGTTTCCCGACCTCGCCAACGGCCTCGTCACCCTGGCGATCCTGGCGGCCCTCGTCTGGCTCGTGCCGGCGGCGTTCCGCTTCCTCGTCGTCGACGCCATCTGGACCGGCGCGTCGGGCGAGGCCTGCCGGCCGGAGGTGACGGGCCGCCCGGTCGGCGCCTGCTGGGCCTTCATCGGCGACAAGATCAACTACCTCGCCTACGGCTCCTACCCGGCGGCCGAGCGCTGGCGGCCGAACCTGTTCTTCGGGCTCCTCGCCTTCGGCGCCGCCTGGATGCTGTGGCTCGGCGCCCCGAAGCGGGCCTGGGGGGCCGTCTACCTGTTCGTCGCGGTCCCGGTGCTGGCCTACCTCCTCCTCGCCGGATTGCCGGCCCTGGGGCTCGCCTCCGTCGCCACCGCCCTGTGGGGCGGGCTCCTCGTCACCGTGGTGGTCTCGGGCGTCGGCATCGTCGCCGCCTTGCCGCTCGGCATCCTCCTGGCGCTGGGGCGCCGCTCGGACTGGCCGGTGATCCGCATCCTCTCCATCGGCTTCATCGAGTTCTGGCGCGGGGTGCCCCTCATCACCGTGCTGTTCATGGCCAACGTCATGCTGCCCCTGTTCCTGCCGGGCGACCTCACGGTGGACCGCCTCGTACGGCCGCTCGTCGGCATCGCGCTGTTCGCCTCCGCCTACATGGCGGAAGTGGTGCGCGGCGGCCTCCAGGCGATTCCCGTGGGGCAGCGGCAGGCCGCGCTGGCGCTCGGCCTCACGCCGTTCCAGGCCACCCGCGCCGTGGTGCTGCCCCAGGCCCTCAAAATCGTGGTGCCGGGCATCGTCAACACCCTCATCGGCCTGTTCAAGGACACCACCCTGGTGGCCATCGTGGGGCTGGCCGATTTCGTCCGCGTGCTGGAGGCGGCGCGGGCCGATCCGCGCTGGTCGGCGCCGGCCGTGCCGGTGACGGCCTATGTGTTCGCGGCCCTGTTCTACTTCGCCGTCTGCTTCGGCATGGCCCGCTACGCCGGCTTCATCGAGCGGCGGCTCGCGGCGGGGGACGCGCGATGATCCCGCCCGCGGTGGAGTTCGTGGACGTCCACGCCTGGTTCGGCCCCACCCACGTCCTGCGCGCCATCGATCTCGCGGTGGCGCCGGGCGAGACCGTGGTGATCTGCGGCCCCTCGGGCTCGGGCAAATCGACGCTCATCCGCGCCGTCAACGGCCTCGTGGCGCATGGGGCCGGCACGATCCGCGTCGCGGGCCTCGTCCTCGACGGCAGCGCCAAGGCCACCGACGCCGTGCGCGCCCGGGTCGGCATGGTGTTCCAGAGCTTCGACCTGTTCCCGCACCTCACGGTGCTGGAGAACTGCACCCTCGCCCCCCTGCATGCCCGCCGCCTCGGGCTGAAGGCCGCGCGCGACCTCGCCCTCGGCCACCTCGACCGGGTCGGCCTCGCGGATCGGGCGGGCCGGCTGCCCGCCGAACTCTCCGGCGGCCAGCAGCAGCGGGTCGCCATCGCCCGCGCCCTGTGCCTCGAACCGGAGGTGATGCTCCTCGACGAGCCAACCTCGGCGCTGGACCCCGAGATGGTGGGGGAAGTCCTCGCCGTGCTGACGGACCTCGCGCGTGGCGGCACCACGCTCCTGTGCGTCACCCACGAGATGGGGTTCGCCCGCGCGGTGGCGGACCGGGTGGTGTTCATGGACGAGGGCCAGATCGTCGAGATCGCCCCGCCGGACGCGTTCTTCGACCAGCCGCAGCATCCCCGGACGCAGGCTTTCTTGAGCCGCATCCTGGGGTGAACGCGCCCCGTCGTACGCGGATCGCCTCTCCCCGCAAGCGGCGAGAGGGGAATGTGCACGGACCGGCTGGCTTCACGGCCACAAGTCTTCCATCGGTGATCGCGGCCGCCGCCCGACTTGACGGCCCGGTCCCCGCCGGGCTGTGGTCGCCCATCCCCAAAAACCCGCCCGAAGGCGCCGATGTCCAGCACCCCGCCCCGCGATCCCGCACGCTTCGGCGCCAGCACCCGCCTCGTCCATGCCGGGCGCGATCCGTCTGCCCAGCACGGCTTCGTCAACACCCCGATCTATCGCGGCTCGACGGTGCTGTTTCCCACCTACGACGACCTCAAGCACCGGCGCGGGCGCTTCGATTACGGCACCTCCGGCACGCCGACGACGGAATCCCTGACCCAGGCCTGGAGCGAACTCGCGGGGGCGGCCGGCACGGTGCTGACCCCCTCGGGGCTCGCGGCGCTCACCGTCGCCCTCATGGCCGTGGTCTCGGCCGGCGACCACTTGCTCGTCTCCGATTCCGCCTACCGCCCCACCCGCATCTTCTGCGACGGCGTCCTGAAGCGGTTCGGGGTCGAGGTCGAGTATTACGATCCGCTGGTCGGGGCCGGCATCGGCGCGCTCATGCGCGACACCACCAAGGCCGTGCTGGTGGAGGCGCCGGGCTCGCAGAGCTTCGAGATGCAGGACGTGCCGGGAATCGCGCAGGTGGTCCACGCGCGGGGGGCGGCCGTCATCATGGACAACACCTGGGCGACGCCCCTGCTGTTCCCGCCGCACGCGCGCGGCGTCGACATCGCGGTGGAAGCCGGCACGAAGTACCTCTCCGGCGGCTCGGACCTGCTCCTCGGCCTCACCTCGGCCAACGAGACATATTGGCCGGCCCTGCACCGGACCTTCGAGCACTTCGCCATGTGTCCCGGCCCCGAGGACGTGTTCCTGGCCCTGCGCGGCCTGCGCACCATGGCCCTGCGCCTGCGCGAGCACGGCGCGCAGGGGCTCGCCATGGCGCGCTGGCTGCAGGCTCGGCCGGAGGTGGCCCGCGTGCTCCATCCGGGCCTGCCGGAGGATCCCGGCCACGCCCTGTGGAAACGCGATTTTGCCGGGGCGTCGGGCCTGTTCGGGGTGATCCTCAACCCCGCCCCCGAGCGCGCCGTGGCGGCGATGCTCGACGGCCTCGAACTCTTCGGCATGGGCTTCTCCTGGGGCGGCTTCGAGAGCCTCGTCATCCCGTTCGATTGCCGCACCTACCGCACCGCCACCGCCTGGGCCCCGGAGGGTCCGGCCTTGCGCTTCCACATCGGGCTGGAGGATATTTCGGACTTGCAGGCGGATCTCGACGCCGGCTTCGCGCGGCTGCGCGCGGCGATGTGAGCCCTCACGGCGCCAGCCACGTCCCCGTCCAGCCCTCCGGCCCATGCACCCATGCGGCCCGGCGGTGGCCGCGCCGGTCGAGGAACAGGAAGTCGAGGCGGGTCGCCGTCACCACCACGGCGCAGAAGTTCGCGCGGCCGAGATCCATCTCGGCGCCGTCCTCCGGCTGGGTGTAGGCGTCGCCCGTGGGAAGCCGCGTGCCGGGGGCCGGGTCGATCCCGTAGCAGGTGCGGCTCATCACCCGCGAGCCCGCCCAGGCGGCGTCGGCGACCGCATCGTCCGTGTGGAGGCGGGCGGTGCCCGAGACCCGGATCTGGATCTTCGAGGCGGTGTCGTAGCCGTGCAGGGCCGCCCGGCCCGTGGCGGCGATGTCGGTCGCCTTGGCCGAACGGCGGTCGCAGTGGAAACGTAAGGTCCCCGTCGCCGGATCGGCCGCGCGCAGGACCACGGTGCGCACCTGCGGATGGCCGTCGGCGTCCACGGTCGCCAGGGCCGGCATGTGGAAGGCGTTGCGGCGCAGCGCCGGCCCCTCCGCCAGCAGGCGCCAAGCCTCGAACAGGCTGGCGTCGAGATCGTCGTAGAAGGCCGGCAGGGGGGCGGGCGTCATCGGCCCCGGCGCTCCCGCAGGATGAGGGCGACGTTGCGCAGGTAGATGCCCGTCGAGAGGGCCTGGCCGAAGATGATCACGGGTTCGCGCCGCACCAGGCCGTACACGAGGGTCATGAGGCCGCCCGCGATGGAGAGGAACCAGAACGAGAGCGGGATCACGCTCTTGCCCGCCCGCTCGGAGGCGAGCCATTGCACGATGAAGCGGGCGCCGAACACCGCCTGCGCCGCGACACCGAACACGAGCCAGCCGTCGAACCGGGTCACGAACACGTCGTAGACGTAGCCGCGCAGATCGGCGGCGAGCTGAATGATCATGGCCGCACCTTACAAGGCGTCACGTCAGGGCGTCACTTCGGTGACCGGCGGCGCCGGGCGCTTGCGGCGGATGAGCCACCACACCCCGGCGAGATCGAGGAGCCCGACCCAGAGCCGGTCGAACAGGCCGTAATTCGAGCGCCCGGTGAAGCGCGGCCGGTCGACCACGTCGCGGTGGACCACGGCGAAGCCCTCGCGGGCGACGAGCGCCGGCATGAACCGGTGCAGGGCGTCGAAGGCCGGCAGCGCCCGGTAGACGTCGCGGCGAAACACCTTGAGGCCGCAGCCGGTGTCGCGGGTGGCGTCGCGCAGGATGCGGCCCCGCACCCCGTTGGCGATGCGCGATTGGAGGGTCTTGAGGCGGCCGTCCTTGCGCCCGACCCGCTGGCCCTGGGCGAGGCCGGCCCCCGGGCCTCCCGCCTCCAGGGCGGCGAACAGGGCCGGGATGAAGGCCGGGTCGTTCTGGCCGTCGCCGTCGAGGGTGGCGATGACAGGCGCGCGCGCCGCCGCCACGCCGCTGCGCACGGCCGCCGACTGGCCGCCGCTGCGGGCGTGGCGCAGCACCCGCAGCCACGGCCTGGTGCGGGCCGCCTCGGTGAGGAGGGCGAGGGTCGCGTCCGTGGAGCCGTCGTCGACGTAGATCACCTCGAAGGGGGTGAGCGCCGCGCAGGCGGCCTCGATCTCGGCGAGGAGACCGGCGATGTTGCCGGCCTCGTTCTTCACCGGCACGACCACGGAGAGGCGTAAGGAAGGGCTGTGAGCGTTCAAGGAATCACCGCATAGGCCGAGAGGTCGACCCGCCGGCCGCCGTTGATGTTGAAGCCGGACACCTGCCCCACCACCCGCGGCAGGACGGTGCCGGCCGCGAGGGCTCCGTCGAAGGCGGCGGCGGAGCGGCTGTCGACGAAGACGAGGCGGCAGCCGCCCGCCCCGAGGAAGGCCGCCGCCTCTTGAGCCGTGGAGGGGGTCGCGAGATCGGTGCCGACGAGGAAGACGAGGCTCGGCTCGCGGTAGCCGAGGCTCGCGACCTTCGGCGTGTCGCACGGCAGGGCGTCCCGGATGGCGGCGAGGCGGGGCGACACCTTGAGGGCCTGGAGATCCGGCTGGGTCAGGCCGAACACCGCCGGGGAGAGCAGGCCGGCGGCGAGGATCGCGAGCAGCAGCGCCCGCTCGGGAAGCCCCCGGCCGAAGGCGCGCCACGAGAGGACCGCCACGGCGCAGGCGACGACGAGGCCCGGCAGGCCGGCCCACGGCACCGTCCGGTCGAAGCTCCAGGCCACCCAGGTCAGGCCGAGGGTGAGCCCGACGGGGATGAGGACCACGAGGCCCGCCACCGCCCGGGCGCCGCGTCGCGCCGGATCGAGGGCGCCGGCCGCGAGCGCCAGCACGGTCAGGATCGCCACGGCCGGCATCAGGGGCAGGACGTAATGCGGCAGCTTCGTCGGAACCGCCTCGAACAGGATCCAGGCCGGCACGATCCAGGCCAGCAGAAAGGCGACCGCGTCGGTCCTCCGCTGGCCCCAAGCGAACGGGATCGCCAGGGCCGCGAAGGCGGCACCCGGCCAGAAGGTGGCGTAGAACACGATGGCGTAGGTGCCGGGCGGCGCCCAGTGCTTCTCGGCCCCGCCCCCGACCTTGCCCAGCATGTCGTGGCCCACCGCCTCGCCGTAGAACGCCCCCCCGCTCTTCCACGCGATGGCGAGGAACCAGGGGGCGACCAGCGCCAGGGTCAGGGGCAGGCCGAGGCCGGGGCGCAGGGCGAGCAGCCACGCCGCCGAACGGACCCGCACGGACAGGACGAGGGCCGGCAGGGCGCAGAACAGGGGCACCATCGGCCCCTTCACCAGGA
>Ga0182226_1000232_pt1 | contig 10011 bp, 16 predicted proteins | sample G6R1MG_27_FD_129658 | JGI IMG/M metagenome (GOLD analysis project Ga0182226, IMG submission 129658) | Miscanthus phyllosphere microbial communities from Michigan, USA - G6R1_MAIN_07NOV2016_LD1 MG | ecosystem: Host-associated > Plants > Phyllosphere > Phylloplane/Leaf | place: USA: Michigan...
CCATGACGACACTGCGTGCTCCGGTTGTCGGATTCGTGCTCTATATCCTCTCGGCCGGACTGGCGGCGGCGCAGCCGGCCGTCACCGGAACCGGCGGCGATCCGCTCAGCACCGAGAAGGCGCCGAACACCACGGCGCTCGGGCAGACCAAGCCGCCGAGCCGGGCCGCCAGCCCCGTCGCGACCAAGCCGATCGAGCGCCGGACGCCGCGCCAAGCCGCGGACGACGCGATCAGCACCCGGATCTGCATCGGCTGCCGCCCGGATCCCGGCACCACCGGCTCCCTGCCGGGTGCCACCGCCTCGGTTGCCCCGATCGCTCCGGCCGCGGGCAAAGGCGACGTGAAGCTCGACGAGCTTCGGACCCTGGCCGAACCCAAGCAGCAATCCGACCTCGACACGCTCCCCCTGGCCTCGGCGCATCGCGAGCAGGCGAGTTCGGCCCAGGAGAGGACCGACGGCCTCTGGCAATCGTGGCTCGTCTCGGTCTGCGCCGGCTGCGGCGATCAGAAGCCGGCCCGGGCGCTGAAGCTCGAGGATTGGCCGAACCGGGAGGCTGCGGCGACCCCGGGCGCGGGCGACCGCAGGCCGCCGCCGACCCCGGTGCGAGCCGCCGAGAGCGCTCCGCACCGGAGCCTCGCGGCGGATCTCTCGCCGGAGAACATCACTGGGATCCGCCGCATGCCCTGAGGGGGGCGGCGCTCACCAGGTGCGCAGATCGCGGCGCGACGGCGTGTCTGGCACCTCGTCGAGGCCGGGGGCCACGAACCCGGCCCAGAGCAGGGCTCCGACGCCGGTGAGCAGCGGGGCGGTGATACTGAGAACGAGGCTGAGGGTCACGGCGGCCTGCTCGCTGGACAGCTTCGAATTGTCCGAATGCAGCAATCATCGCCAGGAAGTGTTGTTTTGACCTTAAGATGATCGGTCGGTTTGGCGGCGTGCCGTGTCTTTGTGCGTGGCGCAAAGCGATTTCGCGCATTACCTCCGAACGGTGCAGGTCCCGGGATCGCTCCGCCACCCCACCGCGGTGACGGCGTGGGACGATGGCGCGCCGACGGCCGGTTCTGTGCGTGCCCTGCCCGCTCAGCCCATGTCGCCCGAGACCTCGGGTCTCGCCGATAGGGGCGGCCCTGTTCGTGTCCGTCGCCCGAACCGGATCGGTCGGGCCGGGGGCACCGGCGAGGCGGGCGAGCAAAGCTCCCCCTCCCGCCTCGCCGGTACTGACCGGCGCGGGGGTTACGCAAGTCAGTAATCTTCGTCTAGCATTCTCACTATGGAGTCGCCAATCAGCGGTTTATACGGAGCGATATAGCAGAGATCGCTTTTTGGCTTGATCCTGTACTGTGTTGAGATGGCTTCATGGCGACCCTTCTCGCGGATCCGTTCGGCCGTCAGCTCTTGAGCCTGCTCACCGCGGAGTACGGCCTGCCCGGTGATCCCGGGCGGCGGGCCCTCCGGCACGAGCTGCAGCAGCTTCAGCTGCGCGCCGAGGCCGGGAGCGCGCCGCGACCGGTGCGGATGGCGATCCGCGCGGCGCTCTCGGCGCTCCGGGCGGAGTTTTCGGGGCCCTGCCCCGTCGTTCCGGCGGCGGCCGTGCCCGAGTGCCGCGCCGTCGAAGGCGGCCCCCAGCCCGCGCTATGACGCGCGCAACGGCCGGGGCGCTCGGCACTCTTCATCGGGCTGTTACAACCGAGACTTAAAGCCATCCTGCGCGACATCATCTCGGGAGATAAGGCGGATGCCGGCCCATTATTGTATTAACCCGCTCGATCCCTATGCCGAGCAGGAAGTGCTGGTCACCTACGACGATCATCGGCCGTTCGTGTCGGTCCGGTCGGCGATCGACGAGGACGGTTACGACATCCTGGCCGACCTGTCCGAGGAATGCGTCCGAATCCTACAGCTCGAGATCGCCGTGTATCACGGCCATAGCGAGCCCTATGCCTGGGCGCAGCATGCGGTCGACGTGGTCGCCGCTCCCGCCGCGTGAGCCCGGCGCGGCCGCGTCAGGGCCGGGTCGGCTCGGCGGCGAGCGCCCCGAACTCGCTGACCATGCATTCGTGCATGCGCCGCAGCCACATATGCGCCTCCGTGGCCCGGGCTTCCGCCCGGTCGGCCCGCTCGGCCGCCAAGCGGACCTGTTCCTCGGCCCGCTCCGCACGGGTGACCGCTTCGCGCATCGTCGCCTCGGCATGGCGGGCCCGGTCCTCGGCCGCCCGCGCCGCCGCATCCGAGTCCCGCACCGCGCGCTGCGCCTCTCGGACCGAGTCCCGCGCGCGCTTCTGCATCTCGCGGACCCGGGCCGCGACGCCCCGGACCGCCAGCAGCGAGGCCGACCAATCCTCGTCCTCGGCGGCCGCGGCGGTGTCGGCTCCGGAGAACAGCGCGATCACCCGGTCCATCGGATCGGCCTCCGGGGGGATCGTTTGCGCTCGGGCCGGGCTGCTCATGCGGCGGCCTGATCGGTCAGGTCGGAGAACTCGGACATGATCGCGTCCTGGACCCGGGCCAGCCATTCCTCGGCGTGCCGGGCGCGCTCCTCCGCCGCCCGGGCGCGGGCCTCGGCAGCCTTCGCACGCTCTTCGGCGGCGATGACCTGTGCCTCGGCGCGGACCTGCGCTTCCCGCGCCTGAACTTCAGCGATCCGGGCCCGTTCATTCGACGCATTGATGTCGTCGCGGACCTGCTCGAGCACGTGCTCGATCCGCTCCTCGCGCTCCCGGGCCTGCGCCTCGACCTCGCGCGCCTGGCGGGCCGCGGCCTGCACCCGGTGGATCAGCGTGTCCCAATCCTGCGGCGACGATTGCGGCGTCGGCGCCTGGGCCTGCTCGTTCAGCGACGAGACGACCCGCAGGACGTTGCCGAGGCTGGCCTCGGGGACGGCATTCGGCTCGCGCTTCGACTTGTCGACGGTGCGGAAGCGCGGATCGTTCAACAGCCGCTGCAGTTCGCTCACGGGGCGCTCTCTCCCTGCCGGTAGACCTGGGCGATGATTTAACTGATCGGAATGATTAACAAATCGTTAAAACCGAGTCCACGAGGTGAGGCTTTGTTAACACAGGCTAGCCTCTATGCTAGAATTCGCGGGACACGGCCGGGCGGCGCGGGCGTATCCGCGACGCCGGAAGACCCGGCCCCCCGGCCGGCCGCGGAACTGTATGCGACGCTCCCGGCTTCCCCCCAGATCGAATGGCCTGCGGGAGGAACAGCCTGATGCGGAACGGTGCCCAGGATCGAGGCCCGACCGCGTCCGGTCCGGATCAGGACCCGACGCGCGGGTTCACTGACGCCTTGCGTGATCAGGCGCGGGGCTACGCGGCCAAGCGCCAGGCCGACGCGGCGCGGGTCGTCGCGGATGTCGGCGACGCCATCCGGGACACGGGCGCCGGCTTCGACGGGCTGCCGCAGCTGAAGTCGTTCTTCGATCAGGCCGCCCTCGGCGTCGACGGGCTGGCCGAGGATATCGGTCGCCGCTCCTTCGGTGAGATGTACGACGAGGTCCGCGCGGCGGCCCGGCGCCGGCCGGCTCTGACCGCGGCCGCCGCCATGCTGGCCGGCTTCGCGCTCTACCGGCTGATCAACACCCCCGGGATCCGGCCGGTCCCGCGCTCCCGGGCCCTGGTTCCGGTCGATGTCCTACCGACGCCGGATATCTGAGGCCGGCGTCGGCGCCGTCTCTCGCTGAACCGCCCCGCGTCGGCAACGCGCGTGCCAGGAGGACAGGATGGCCGAACCCGGCATACGCAGCATCCCGACCCTCGTCGGCGATGCGGTTCGCGAGCTGCGCGATTTCGTCGGCGACGAGCTGGCCTTGTTTCGCGCCGAGATGGCACAGGGCGTCCATCGGATCTCGCTGGGCCTCGGGCTGCTGATCGCGGCGGCGGTCCTGGCCATCACCGGCCTGTTCACGCTGCTCCTGGCCCTGGTGAAGGGCATCGCCGTCCTCGTGCAATCGGACGCCCTGGCGGCGCTGATCGTGGGCGGCACCTGCCTCGGGCTGGCCCTGGTGCTGGGCCTGTTCGGCCGGAGCCGGGCCTCGCTGGCGAATCTCGCGCCGACCCGGACGGGCCGGCAGATCAAACAGGATGCGCAGGTTCTCGCGGATCGCCCTGGACATCGGCTCCAGGACGATGCGTGAGAACCGCGATCTCGCAACGTCCCGAGAGCCGGAACCGGCCGTTCGGGACGCTGCGCCAACGGAGCATGGGACCACATGAGCAACGCGGCTGACGAACTCGAGCAGGATGTTGAGGCAAGCCGCGGGCGCCTGGATCGCACGCTGGGCGATCTGCAATCCCGGCTGCAGGGGCCGGGCATGCCCCGGGACCTCGCCGACCTGAAGCGGTCCGGACAAGCCGCCGGCGAGGCCGTCGAGCGCTTCGTCGCCGACGTGCGGGTGAACCCCGTGCCGGCCCTTCTGATCGCGGCCGGGCTCGGGCTGCTCGTATACGACGTGGTCCGTTCGACGGCGCGTCGGCGCTCCACCGCGATCGCGGCCGGATCCTCTGCCGCGGATCGGGGGCTCGCAGCGAACCAGCCGGACCGGATGGAGGCACGGCTTGATGAGGCCTTGGAAGAGAGTTTTCCCGGGAGCGATCCCGTTTCCGTGCGGATCACCAAGTAGCGCGCGCTGACAGGCACGCGAGACCCGCGAGGGGCGGCCTGTGATGGCCGCTCCGTCCCCGGCGCCTCTGGGGGGCCCATTGTCGGCTTATGGCCGGGCGCCGTCCGGATGTGGTCCGGCTCATCCGGTGTGGAACTGCCGTTCAACGCCGTGTCGGCTGGGCCATAGAGCCGTCGATCACTGATTTTCGCCCTGAATCTGCGCGGTGCGCGACAAAATATGCTTGCGGTTGGCCCCCGAATGTCAGGCCATTCGGCGCCCCCTCGTGCTGCTCCGGGAACACGTCCGCAATCGGACCGGTATTCACCGCAGTGGCGCGCGTCCGGGAGGCGAAGGGGACCTGATATGACGGACATGGATCCCGAAACGGGCCCCGCGATCGATCCCCAGGCCGCGAGGATGCCGGAGGTTCTGCGCCTCGCGACGGCCTTGGCGGAGCAGATGCTGGCCGCCCAGATCATGGGACGCGCGATCTCACCGGCCCAATTCACGGCTCTGGTGAGCGCGGCCCGGCTCCTTCAGGACAAGGATGTGCCCTGGCCACCGCTCGTGCAGGAGGTCGTCCACGAATTGGCCGAACGGATGGAGGCCGCCGGATCGGAGCCGGACGGCAAGGCCTGACGGCCGCCCGCCCCCGGCCGCCTCGCTATGGGGGCCGGCCTCGGGCGGTCGTCGCGGCAGGATGTGAAGCCGCCGCCGGCCGCGTGACGCCCCTGTCACGACCGCCCCACCGACCCGGTGTTACAGATCGAGACCCCGACCATGTGGTACCTCTACGGCTTCGTGCTGCTGGCCGGCATCGCCAACGCCGTCCAGGCGGGGCAGAACGGGGCGCTCTCAAAGGGCTTGGCCGAGTCCTTGACCGCGGGCCTCGTGGTGGCGGCCGGCACCGCCACCTGCATCCTCGTGGTCGGCCTCCTCTCCAGCAAGCTCGCCTGGCCGACGGCGGCGCAGGCGCTGGCGATGCCCTGGTGGGCGTGGTTCGGCGGGATCCTTGGCGGCTGCATCATCCTGGCGCAGTTCATCGTGGCGCGGCAGATCGGGGCGGCGCCGTTCCTCGGCCTGCTCGTGACCTCGGGGGTGGTGACCTCGATCGTGCTCGACCATTTCGGCTGGGTCGGCTTCGAGATCCATCCCGCCAGCCTGTGGCGGATCCTCGGCGGCCTCCTGATGGTCGCGGGCGTGGCCCTCGTCGCCGCCTTCTGACGGCCGGATGGCCGAGGGCTTCGACCGGCGTCCCCGGAACACGCCCACCTGGATGGGGTTGCTCATCGGAGAGTGGAGGAGCACGCGATGCTGACGGGTGGTTTGCTGTGGTTGATCGGTGTGCCGATCCCCGTCCTCATCCTGATCTGGTTCTTCTTCCTGCGCGGGCGATAGCGCATCGTCTCGAAAGGGGCAGAGACCGCCTCGACAGGCCTGCTCCCGGGGCTATCCTGTCGGGATGCGCATTTCCTTCGCCGCCATCGCGTTCGTCGTCGCCGCCGGTGGGGCGGCCGCCCAGCAGCAGCGGCCGACAATCCCCGAACTGCTGACCGCGGAGGCGAAGGCTGCGCTCGCCTGCGAGGGTTCGGGCGATCCCGCCATCATCCGGGAGCAGTGCCGGCTCCGCGACCGCTTGAGCGGGCGTCTGGCCCAGGCCGGCTATTGCTGGGGGCGTAAAGGCCAGACCGACGAGACGAAAGACTGGCACGCCTGCCAGCCCGACTCGATCTTCGAGGACGATATCGAGGCGGTCCAGCGCTGAGGCCGGGCTTCGGAAGGCCTCGGACCTGGCCCGGGTGCAGGACTTAAGCCCGGCACGTCTCACGGGCTTCGCCTTGAACCTTGGCGAAGGGCTGCGGCCTTCGGAAACCCGTACCAAGCACGCCGGATCGCGATCGCGCGTTCGGGAGCGCTCGTGGCCGAAGTCGATACCGATTCGGTGTCGGCGAGCGCGTCACACCAGGGATTGATAGGCGCGCCGAATGGCCACGCGATCGGGGACGGCACTAGCCGATCGCCGCCGGGTGGGGCTTCGGCTCGCCTTTGTAGTGCCGCGGGATCAGCGGGCAACCATCGTGCACACGGAAGTGCGACAGCGATGAGCGCCGCACCGCGGTGTAGCCGCCCTGGATCATCAGCCGCCCGAAGCAGGCCGGGCAGCGCTTGAGGGCATCGCGATGGCGGGCCTGCGCCTCGTCGACCGTCATGGCCACCCAGGCCCCCTCGACGGAGACTTCGCAGGTCGGGATTCCAGGCTTCACCATGAGACGACGATGCCGTTTGGCGGCGCTCCGCGCCAGCGCAGGCGCGCCACAGCAATCCGCCGACCGACAGGATTTTGTGCCGCAAAGCGTCGCGGTACGACCGGGGTCACGCGCAGCCGCTCGGGCGGCCGGCTCGGTCTCCGCGTCATCGGGCCGAAGTCGTTCGCCGGGTGATGCCCTGCGAGGCCCCCTTCAGGACGCCGGCTTGTTCTGTCCAGATTGTGCCTTGATACACAGCAGCACGCGACGAATATGGTTGCGTAGCTCGTCTTTACTATTCGATACCGCTTCGGCTCTCTTTGCAGAGTCCGGTTTGTCACACGTCGACATGGCAAGTGCCCCAAGCAAGGAGCGCCACCTCAGCGGGCCTTAAGGCCTTGGTTCGGAAGGCGATCGCCAGTAGCTTTAATGGATCGTCTCGCCAAAATCTCGATATAATTGCAACTCGGCGACTCAATTCAAGTTTCAGATATTTTAAGGTTTATCGTTGTTTTTGAATGCTGCTGTGTCGCTTCGCACTACGTAGCCGAATGCATGGGCCCTCTCCGGAGGGTTTCGGTCAGGGGGGACGCGCTAGGTGCCGGAACGCTTCTACTTCGACATCGAGAACGGCAGGGAGTCGATCCGTGACGAGGAAGGCGTCGAGGCCGACAGCTTGGAGACGGCCTTGGCGGAGGCCCGGAGCGTGATCCGGGAGATGGCCGACGAACTGGCCGCTTCCGATCCCGACGCGATCTGGACGCTTGTGGTGAGGGACGCGTCCGGATCTGCGGTCGGGCGTCTGCCGATCAAGCCATAGATCCGCGCGCACCATCCGTCGAACCGAGAAGCCCGCGCCGGCCGATGCGCCGCTCGCGGCGGGGGGGCGTCAAAATTCCGCGGCGCAATGGCGGATCTTGGCCGCAGCGTCGAGAGCTAGCGGAGCATGTGGTATCTCTATGGACTGACGATCCTCGCCGGACTCGCGAATGCGGTTCAGCCCGGCCAGAACGCGACGCTGTCGAAATCCCTCGGGTTGCCGATCACCGCCGCGTTGCTGACGCTGCTGATCAGCACGGCCGCCCTCTTGGTCGGCGGCCTCGCGCTCGGCAAGCTCGAGATGCCGAGCGGGCAACAGCTGGTGCAGGTGCCCTGGTGGGCGTGGCTCGGCGGATTCCTCAGCATCCTGCTGATCCTTGCCCAGCTCTACGCGTCGCCATCCATCGGCGCCGCATCGTTCTTCGGCATCATCGTGACGGTGGGCGTGGCCGCGTCGATCGTGCTCGACAATTACGGATGGGTCGGTTTCGCCGTGCATCCGGCGAGCCTGTGGCGGATCCTCGGCGCCGTCCTGATGGCCGTCGGCGTGGGAATGGTGGCCCTGTTCTGAGCCGCGGTCGATCTCACGCCGGATCCGTTCTCGCCACGGCCTCGGCTGCGTACCGGGCGCGCCCGGGACCATCCCCCGCCGCGCCGGTGCGGGTACACCACGCGGCGAACCCCTCGGGCTCGATCGGCACGCGCACGACCTCGACGCCGCTGCGCTGGACCTCGCGCTCCATCTGCTCGGTGGCGATCCGCCAGGTCTCGTAATGGGGCGGCAGTTTCGTCCCATCGGCGAGGCCGGCGCGAAGCGCCTCATAATGCTCCGGGGCGTACCAGGGCAGGCCCACGCGGCGCGGTCGGGTCATCGGAAACTCGCAACCGGTGCATATCGGGAGGCACGGTACCGACCGCTGCATGGTCGGTGCTGCCCTCAACGGCGAAGTAAGGCTTTTGGTTCTGTCGCCCGATCACCCCGGCCTCGCCGCCGGCCTTGGGCGAGGTGCCGGCCCCCTGGTGTGAAAGCGCACGTGCGACGCAGACGGGTCGGATTTGCGCGCGGGCCGGCACCTGCCGGGTGGTTGTCGGCGTTGCCCGGTATCCGTAATTCAGATCCGCCGGATCGCGACGGCGTCGTGATCCGGCCACCCTTCCCAAGGGTGTCTCCTCCCAAGACTTCGGGCCGCTCCCTCGGGGGTGGCCTTTTTTGTCTTCGCGGACGAATGGACGGACCCTATTCGCCAGCCTGAGCGGTATGGGCGACGGCACCGTTCCGCCCGAACGATTCGTCGGCCGCCTGCCGCAACTCCCGGCGGGCGATGACGTCCGCGAGGGTCACCAGAGCGCCCATCAGCACCAGGACCAAGACAACACGACGAAGAAGCGGCCGAGTGAACATGCGCAGCATCCCGGAACGACGGCCTGTCTAGCAGAGGTCCTGCCGGGCGGCTGCCGCTCCCGGGTCACAGAGGGTACGGAATGCGAACGCCCGCTACGCGGTGATTGCGGATGCGTGCGTTCGGAGCGGGGGTCAGAGACGATCCGACCGAGACGGCGGGGCGTCTTCGTCGTCATCATCGTCGTCGTCATCCGGCGGCGGCGGTCCCCGGCGACGGGATGGCGGCATTCCATCGTCATCGGCCTCGGGCGGCGGCGGACGGAACCGATTCGGTGGCGGCGGGCCCCGATCGAGATCCGCGCCCGGCGGCGGCAGGCGCCGCTCCTCGTAGGGCTGGGCGCCCGCGCCGGCGGTCGCGAGGACCAGCAGGGCGGCGCTGGCAAGGAATACGCGCATGAAGCCTCCATCAAGCTGCCCGTCGGGCATGGCTTCCCGTGAACGCGTGGTGGATCGCGCGGTTACATCCGCGTCGGGAAACGAGGGCTGGCACTGTCGCCCGCCGTTCACGGCGGCTCCGTGATCACGGCTTCTTGAGCAACCCTATGTACGGACGCGGCGTTGCCGCGCCAGCCCCAGTATTCCCCGAGCGATGCTCAACGGGCCGAAGATATTTACCGATGGTTTACTATGACGCGCCGCGCCATGGCCGGGCAGTGTGTCCGTAAAACTACAGCTTTTCTGTCGACCGATTGGTAGTCATGGCGTCAGATTTCACGTCCTGGATTGCCCCACATGACCAAGCTGATCGCCTCCCTGGCCGCCTTCACCGCCCTGACCGGCGCCGCTTCGGCCGCCGACCTGCCGCGCCGCGCCGCGCCGCCGCCCGTCTTCACCCCCGTGCCCGTGTTCACCTGGACCGGCGCCTACTTCGGTATCAACGCCGGCTACGCCTTCGACGCCAGCAGCCGCTCGAACAGCTCGGTCTTCGGCGTCCCCGCC
>Ga0182226_1000233_pt1 | contig 9972 bp, 10 predicted proteins | sample G6R1MG_27_FD_129658 | JGI IMG/M metagenome (GOLD analysis project Ga0182226, IMG submission 129658) | Miscanthus phyllosphere microbial communities from Michigan, USA - G6R1_MAIN_07NOV2016_LD1 MG | ecosystem: Host-associated > Plants > Phyllosphere > Phylloplane/Leaf | place: USA: Michigan...
CCGCGCCGTTGGGACCGCGAAACACGATGGGACAGCCGAGCTGACCGCCGGACATGTAGAGGGTTTTCGCCGCCGAATTGATGATGTGGTCGATGGCCTGCATGGCGAAGTTGAACGTCATGAACTCGACGATGGGGCGCAGGCCCGTGAACGCCGCGCCGACGCCGATGCCGGCGAATCCGTGCTCGGTGATCGGGGTGTCGACCACGCGGCGCGCGCCGAATTCCTGCAGCAGCCCCTGGGTGATCTTGTAGGCGCCCTGATACTCGGCAACCTCCTCGCCCATGACGAACACGGCGTCGTCGCCGCGCATCTCCTCCGCCATGGCGTCGCGCAGGGCCTCGCGGACGGTCATGGTGACCATCTCGGTGCCCTCGGGGAACTCGGCCATCACGGGCGCGGGCGCCTTGTTGGTGATGGTGGCGGGCGCGGCCGGGGCCTTCTGGGCGTCGTCGCCGGTCTTCGCGCTCGGAGCCGGCTTCTCGGCCAAGCCTTCCGCCTGCATGTCGGGCGTCGGGGCGGCTTGAGCGGGGGCGTCGGCCTTCGGGGCGCCGGCGGTTGCTGTCGAGACGTCCTCGCCCTCGGCCGCGATGATGGCGATGGGCGTGTTCACCTTCACGCCTTCGGTGCCCTCCGCGACGAGGATCTTGGCGAGCACGCCCTCGTCGATGGCCTCGACCTCCATCGTGGCCTTGTCGGTCTCGATCTCGGCGAGAACGTCGCCGGATTTCACCGGATCGCCTTCGTTCTTCAACCACTTGGCCAGCTTGCCCTCCTCCATGGTCGGAGACAGGGCGGGCATCAGGATGTCGGTCGCCATGGGAGACTCGTCGATCGAGGAGGAGATGGGCGGCGCGTGAGACCGGGTCTCAGGCGCGCGCCTCCAGAAGGATGTCCGTCCACAGCTCGGCGGGATCGGGCTCGGGATCGTGGGTGGCGAATTCGGCCGCGTCGTTCACCGTCTCGCGCACCTTGGCGTCCGTGGCCTTGAGCTCGGCTTCGGGCACGCCGTGCATATCGATGAGGCGCTTGCGCACCATCTCGATGGGATCGTGCTCGTCACGCATCTTCGAGACCTCGTCCTTCGTCCGATATTTCGCCGGATCGGACATGGAGTGGCCGCGATAGCGGTAGGTCTGCATCTCGAGGATGTAGGGCCCCTCCCCCGAGCGTGCATGCTGGATGGCGCGGGCGGCGGCTTCCCGCACGGTGCGGACATCCATGCCGTCCACCTGCTCGCCCGGAATCCCGAACGAGATGCCGCGCTTCGAGAAATCCGTCTGGGCCGAGGCGCGGGCGACGGAGGTGCCCATGGCGTAGCGGTTGTTCTCGATGACGTAGACCACGGGCAGCTTCCACAACTGCGCCATGTTGAAGCTCTCGTAGACCTGGCCCTGGTTGGCGGCGCCGTCGCCCATATAGGTCAGGCTGACCTGGCCGTTCTTCTTGTAGGCGTTCGAGAAGGCCAGGCCCGTACCGAGGGAGACCTGCGCGCCGACGATGCCGTGACCGCCGAAGAACTGCTTCTCGCGGCTGAACATGTGCATCGACCCGCCCTTGCCGCGGCTGTAGCCGCCGCGACGGCCCGTCAACTCGGCCATCACGCCCTTCGAATCCATGCCGCAGGCGAGCATGTGGCCGTGGTCGCGGTAGCCGGTGATGACCTGATCGCCCTCGACGGAGGCCATCTGCATGCCGATGACCACGGCTTCCTGGCCGATATAGAGGTGACAGAAGCCACCGATGAGCCCCATGCCGTAGAGCTGGCCCGCCTTCTCCTCGAAGCGGCGGATGAGCAGCATCTCGTGATAGGCGTGCAGATCCTCGTCACGCGTGAATTGCGGCGTGTTCGGCGCCGGTGCGTGGGCGGCCTCCGACGGTGTCAGGTCGGATCTGGTCTGGCCCGCCTCGGTTGCGGCATCCATCGGCTCTCTCCCCGGGACCGTCTGTTCTCCGGGAGGTTCTAGGATACGCATTTCACGAAAGCGAGGCCGGCCCGCCGACAGATCGGGGCGGTTGTCAGGTGCGTTGGATCGACCTTCGGCCCTCAGGGATTGATCACCACGACATCGTTGGCGTGGACGCGACCGAGGACGACGCGGGCGCGCTCCTCCAGGAGGTCGCGGTCGATCTGATCGGAGCGCAGCAGGGCGACGCGATGCTCCCATTCGGCCCGGTCGGCCTTCACGGCCGCCAACTCCTGGTTGAGGCCGTAGGCCTGGATCTTGAGGGCACGCTTGGCTTCGAGGCCGCGATTGCCGCCCTCGGCCTGATGCACGAAATAGCCGACCACGAGCCCCGACACGGCGTACAACGCCAGGGGCATCAGCACGGAACGGACGCGACGACGGATCACCATGGTCAGACCATCGCGCCACACGGTTAAGAAAGTCCTCCGCCCGCGGGGCGTGGGAGATCGCGCGCGATGATGCGGTTCGACCTCGTGGATCTCGGCCTGTTCCGTCACGTGGTCGAGGCGGGATCGATCACCCATGGGGCGGCACGGGCCAACCTCGCCCTCGCCGCAGCCTCCGCCCGGATCCGCGCCATGGAAGTGTCCCTGGGGGCGGCCCTGCTCACGCGCGGCCGGCAGGGCGTGACGACGACGCCGGCCGGCCGCGTGCTCCTCGCCCATGCCCGCCACCTCCTCGACGGCATCGACCGGATGCAGGGCGAACTCGCCGGGTTCTCGGGCGGGACCGTGGGGCAGATCCGGGTGCTGTCCAACACCAACGCCCTCACGGAATTCCTCCCCGAGGTCCTCAGCGCGTTCCTCGCCCGCCAGACCGGCGTCAGCGTCGATATCGAGGAGCGGACCTCCGACGAGATCGTAGGTCTGGTGGCGGAAGGCAGCGCCGATCTCGGCATCGTCGCCGGCACCGTCGATACCGGGGCGCTGGAGGTTTATCCGTTCCGGCAGGATCGCTTCGTGGCCGTGGCCGCCATGGGGCATCCCCTGGGGATGCAGCCCTCCGTGGCCTTCGCCGACGTGCTGGACCACGATCTGGTCGGCCTCGACCGCACCAGCGCCCTCACCCGCTTCCTCGCCGACAAGGCGGCCCGCACCGGCCGGCCCATGCGCCTGCGGGTGCAGCTGCGCAGCTTCGATGCCGTGTGCCGCCTCGTCGAATGCGGCGTCGGCCTCGGTATCGTGCCCGAGACTACGGCGGCGCGGGCGTCACGGACCATGGCCATCGCGGTGGTGCCCCTCCTCGACCCTTGGGCCGTGCGCGACCTCACCCTCTGTGTCCGGGCGCTCGAGGCCCTGCCTGCCTTCGCACGGGACTTCGTCGCGCATCTCCGGGCGCCATCAAAGGACTGATAGGATTCGACGATTGACTTCGCACCTGCGAAGCCGCATATGGCGAGGGCAGCGTCAGCGGCCGTCATGGTTCCGCTTGAGAGGGCTGCGTGACGGATCGACGGGTCGCACACAGCGAATTCCGACCGACCTGAGCCCCTCTCTTCAACGTGCATGCACCCGGATCGCCCCGGCACGCGGGCGGCTCCAGCTCAACGGACCGAATCCATCGATATGCGTGAGGCCGTCTCAGGACGGCATCCGCCACGGTCCCGCTGCCTTGAAAGTTTCGTTTTGACCCAATTCACCGATTTCGGTCTCGCCCAGCCCGTGCTGCGGGCGCTGGAAGAGGCCGGCTACAAGACGCCGACCCCGATCCAGGCGCAGGCCCTGGCACCCGCCATGGAAGGCCGCGACCTCTGCGGCATCGCCCAGACCGGCACCGGCAAGACGGCGGCCTTCGCCCTGCCGATCCTGCACCGCCTCGCCCAGACCCCGCGCAAGGCGATCCGTCGTGGCTGCCGCGTGCTCGTCCTGTCTCCGACCCGCGAACTCGCCAACCAGATCGCCGAGAACTTCACCGATTACGGCAAGTATCTCAACTTCACCAACACGGTGGTGTTCGGCGGCGTCACCATCTCGCGCCAGGAGAAGGCGCTGGCGAACGGCGTCGACATCCTCGTTGCGACGCCGGGCCGGCTCATGGACCTCATCGAGCGCCGCTCGCTGACCCTCGAGGCCGTCGAGATCCTCGTCCTCGACGAGGCCGACCAGATGCTCGACCTCGGCTTCATCCACGCCCTCAAGCGCATCGTGAAGATGCTGCCGAAGGAGCGCCAGAGCCTGTTCTTCTCGGCCACCATGCCGAAGAACATCGCCGGTCTGGCCGACCAGTACCTTCGCGATCCGGTTCAGGTGGCGGTGACGCCCGTGGCCACCACCGCCGAGCGTGTGACCCAGGAAGTCATCTTCGCCCATACCGGCGCGAAGCAGGCCCTCCTCAACCACATCCTGCGCGATCCCAAGATCGAGCGTGTCCTCGTCTTCACCCGCACCAAGCACGGGGCCGACCGCGTCGTGCGCGGCCTCGAGAAGGTGTCGATCAACGCCTCCGCCATCCACGGCAACAAGTCCCAGCCGCAGCGCGAGCGGGCGCTCGCCGCCTTCAAGGACGGTTCGTGCCGGGTGCTCGTCGCGACCGATATCGCGGCGCGCGGCATCGACGTCGAAGCCGTGAGCCACGTCATCAACTACGATCTGCCGAACGTGCCGGAGAGCTACGTTCACCGCATCGGCCGCACGGCGCGTGCCGGGGCGAACGGCCTCGCCATCTCGTTCTGCAACGACGAGGAGAAGGCCTACCTGCGGGATATCGAGCGCACCACGCGCCAGAAGATTCCCGTCTCGGGTTTCCCCGAGGGCTTCACGCCGCCGTCCCGTCAGGAGGCCATGGATGCGGCGCAGGCCGAGGAGCGCCGTCCGGCGCCCCAGGGTCAGCGGCCCGGTCAACGCCAGGGTCAACGTCCCGGCGGCGGTCGTCCGGGTGGCGGCCGTCCCGCCCAGGGGCGCGGCGAGAGTGGTCGCGGCGGTCAGGGCGCGCCCGGTCGCTCCGCCCGTCCCGATGCGGCCGGTCGTTCGCAGGAAGGTCGGCCCGGCGAGCGCCGCTCCGGCGGTCATGCCGCCGAGACCCGTTCGGAGCCGCGCGGCGAGAACCGTCAGCGGGCACCGCGTCCGCAAGGGGCCGGGTCCGGCGAGGGGCGCACCCTCGGTTGGCTCGACCGTTTCCCGCGCTGAGCGCGGCCTGAACATCACGGCTTGAAAGCGCCGCCCCGGGAGACCGGGGCGGCGTTCTCGTTTCCGGCATTGCCGACCCGGCGGCCGGTTCCATCTTGAGGGGCAGATCCAGCGGAGGGATGGTCATGCGGTTCGAACTCTATCGCGACGCGGGTGGCGAATGGCGCTGGCGCCTGCGGGCGACCAACGGCAACGTCGTGGCCGATTCAGCCGAGGGCTACGCGAGCCGGGAGGATTGCGAGCACGGCATCGCCCTGGTGAAGCAGAGCCAGAGCGCCGCCGTCGTCGACATGACGCTCAAGATCGCTTGATCCCCGACCCGCCCTCCGCATGACGATGTGATCGTGGCGGGTGCGGGCGTGGCAACGCTTCCGCCCGTCGTGCGTTTGATGCGACCGGGCCCGGTTCCGGCATCGTCGGCTCAACACGTCCCGCCGACCTACCTAGAGGAGTTTGAGAACGTGCTGAGGAAACTCATGCTGGCCGCGCTGCTGGCCTTAGGCTTCGCCGCTGCGGCACCGCAGGGCGCGTCCGCCGCCCCCATCGGCCCCGCCCTCGCCCTGCAGACCGAAGCCGCCCCCGCGGTCGCCCAGACCGTGCAGTATTACGGCTACCGCCGCCGCTTCTACGGCCCGCGTCCCTTCTATCGCCGTCCGTATTACGGCCGCCGATTCTATGCCCCCCGGCGTTTCTATGGCCCGCGCCGTTTCTACGGCCCGCGTCGGTTCTACGGCCCGCGCCGCTTCTACTACTGAACCCCGTTCCGGTGCCGCCGCGAGCGGCACCGCTTTCGACGAATCGGTCGATCTGCCTGAAAGCCTGGCACTCTGCGCGAGTGCCAGGCTTTTGTGCAACAAAATGCATCATATGATTTGGAATCATGCATGATGATGCGATAGATTCGACCCGACACGGGCCACACCGTGGATCGCCCGAGAGCGCGCGCCATGACCGAACTGACAGCCACGCAGACCGCGACGCGCGACCTCTGGCATGCGATCCCCCTCGAACTCATCGTCTCCGTCGCCGCCATCATCCTCGCCGGCGGCCTGAAATTCGCAGGCCTGATGCCGTGAGGGTTCGAATCCGCGCATTCTTCGCCGGCCGAACCGCGTAGGATCGCGCGGCGAATCGGGGGGCGGAACGGAATGACGGTGACGGAAGAGGATGGCGGTCCACGGGGCGATCTCACGGTTCGCACCATCGCGATGCCGGCCGACACCAACGCCAACGGGGATATCTTCGGCGGCTGGGTGATGTCGCAGATGGATCAGGCCGGCGGTATCGCGGGCGTCGACCGGGCGAACGGTCGTGTCGTCACCGTGGCCGTCGATGCCATGACGTTCATCCGGCCCGTGCGCGTCGGCGACGTGCTGTGCGTCTACACCCGCGTCAGCTATGTCGGACGCACGTCCATGAAGATCCAGGTCGAGGCCTGGGCCCGGCGCTTCCGCCTGCAGTTCCGGGAAAAGGTGACGGAAGCGACCTTCACCTTCGTGGCCATCGACGATGCCGGCCGCCCGCGCGCCGTGGACTTGTCTTCGGCCGAATAGGGCGCTTCCCTTCCGCTCACGCGCGCCATGCCGTAAAGGCGCGGGACATCAGCAAGGTCCCGCGCACGCATGATCCGCCTCGAGAAAATCGGCAAGCAGAACGGCCGTCAGATCGTCTTCATCGAGGCGTCGGCTGCCCTCCAGAAGGGCGAGAAGGTCGGACTCGTCGGCCCGAACGGCGCCGGAAAGACCACCCTGTTCCGGATGATCACCGGCGAGGAGGAGCCCGACGAGGGGCAGGTCGCCACCGACAAGGGCATCACCATCGGGTATTTCAGTCAGGATGTCGGCGAGATGTCCGGCTGCTCCGTGGTCGCGGCGGTGATGGACGGCGCCGGGCCCGTGAGCGTCGTCGGGACGGAGCTGAAGGCCCTCGAGGCCGGGCTCGCCGATCCGGATCGCGCCGACGAGATGGAGGCGCTCATCGAGCGCTACGGCGAGGTCCAGGCAAGGTTCGAGGAACTTGACGGTTACGCCCTCGAAGGCCGGGCCTACGAGGTTCTGGCGGGTCTGAGCTTCTCCCAGGAGATGATGGACGGCGATGTCGGCCGGCTGTCGGGCGGCTGGAAGATGCGCGTGGCGCTCGCCCGCATCCTCCTCATGAATCCCGATGTGATGCTCCTCGACGAGCCCTCCAACCACCTCGATCTCGAGAGCCTGATCTGGCTCGAATCGTTCCTGAAGAACTACGAGGGCGCCCTGTTGATGACCTCGCACGACCGCGAGTTCATGAACCGCATCGTCACCAAGGTGATCGAGATCGACGGCGGCACCCTCACGACCTACTCGGGCGATTACGCCTTCTACGAGCAGCAGCGGGCGCTCAACGAGACCCATCAGCAGGCGCAGTTCGAGCGCCAGCAGGCAATGTTGGCCAAGGAGATCAAGTTCATCGAGCGCTTCAAGGCCCGGGCGTCGCATGCCGCGCAGGTCCAGAGCCGCGTGAAGAAGCTCGACAAGATCGAGCGGGTCGAGCCCCCGAAGCGCCGCCAGTCCGTGGCGTTCGAGTTCCAGCCGCCGCCGCGCTCGGGCGACGACGTCGTGATGCTGAAGAACGTCCACAAGAGCTACGGCAGCCGCCGCATCTACGAGGGTCTCGACTTCGCCATCCGGCGGCGGGAGCGCTGGTGCGTCATGGGCATCAACGGCGCCGGGAAATCGACGCTCCTGAAGCTCGTCACCGGCTCGACGCAAGCCGACGACGGCACCGTCTCGGTGGGCGGCAGCGTCAAGCTCGGCTACTTCGCTCAGCACGCCATGGATCTGCTCGACGGCGAACGCACGGTGTTCCAGTCTCTGGAGGATGCGTTCCCGCAGGCCGCCCAGGGGTCGCTGCGGGCGCTCGCCGGCTGCTTCGGCTTTTCGGGCGACGATGTCGAGAAGCGCTGCCGGGTCCTGTCCGGTGGCGAGAAGGCCCGGTTGGTGATGGCCCTGACGCTGTTCGACCCGCCGAACTTCCTCGTCCTCGACGAGCCGACCAACCACCTCGACATGGGCACCAAGGAAATGCTCATCGCCGCCCTCGCGGCCTATGAGGGCACGATGCTGTTCGTGAGCCACGACCGCCACTTCCTCGCGGCCCTCTCCAACCGGGTTCTCGAAGTAACCCCCGACGGGGTCCACCAGTACGGCGGCGGTTACACGGAGTACGTCGCCCGGACGGGCCAGGAAGCCCCCGGCCTGCGGAGCTGACCCCGCAGGGTCGCCCCGTTGCTCCGTCGAACGCTTATGCGTTCGGCGGGGGAACGCGTTTGCGCAGCCCGGTGATGACGGCCTTGAGAATCTCCGAGCCGGCTTCCTCGCTGTCGATGCCGTAGCCGATGGAGCGCATGGACACGATCCGTTCGTGAATGAACGACAGTTTGGCGATCACCGCAGGGGTCAGTTTGAACGGATACAGCGCCGGCTGGCCCATGCTGCGGCTGAGGGAATTCACCGCGTAGGTCAGGGGTAGCCAAGCCTCCACCAGCCGCGTGAAATCGGGCGTGCGGTAGGGATCGTAGTCGATGACCACCGGGTTCGCCGGTCCGTTGCGCAGGCGCGGCCGCACGTGGAGTTCGAAGGCACCCGCCGTCTCCACCGTGTCGACGATGTGGAGATACTGCGCCCAGGTTTCGGCGAAATCCTCCCACGGATGGCTGGTCGCGTAGGCGCTGACGTAGGATTCCTCCCAGTTCGCGGGCGGTCCGTCGCGATAGTGGCGCTGCAGGGCGAAGCCGTAATCCATGCGCTCGTCCCCAAACAGGGAGCGGAACGTCCACAGGCTCTGGTCGAACCGCACCAGCACGTTCCAGAAGTAGTGGCCGATCTCGTGGCGGAAGTGCCCCAGCAGGGTGCGGTAGTACTCCCCGAACAGCGTCCGTCGCCGCTCGCGCTCCACGTCGTCGGCTTCGGCGATGTTGAGGGTGATGACGCCGCTGTGGTGCCCCGTGAGCACGGGCGGTCCGATGCGATAGCTCTCGGACGGATCGACGAGGAAATCGAACGCGAGCCCCGAAGCGGGGTTCTCGATGCGGTTCATCAGGGGCAGGTTGAGGCGCAACAGCGAGTAGAACAGCCGGTGCTTGGCGGCCTCGATCTGGCGCCAGCGGGTGAGATTCCAGGTGATGTTGAGGTCGGGCACCACCCGGTTGTGACGACAGGCGGTACAGTAGGATTCCGGTGCGTCGTCGGGAATGAGCCAGTTGCAGGCCTCGTAGGCGGCATTGGCGCAGAACCGGTATTTGCGGGACGGATCGGCATAGGCGTGCCAGAGCGCGCCCACGGGCTCCAGGGCGGACATCTCGTGCAGGTCGCCGACATAGCCCAGGCGACGCTCGCAACTCTCGCACCCTGTGCTCTCGAAGCTGACGGGTTGATCGCATGCCTGGCACTGGAAAATCTTCATGATGCCATCCCGATGCCCTGCCGTGCCGCCCTCGTGCCTCTCGGGCCGCTTCGGAACATCGTCCTCGACCGGTTGAGCAAAGCGGCGGTGCCCGGCGATGTTCCCATCGCCGACGCTTGCGCCCATACCATGCACGGAACTTGCTTACGGACCTGCTGCCATACGGCTTCTTCGCTGCGCCAGGCCCTTCGCGATCCCGATGCACCGTCTCCATACACGAAGGACGCAACGCATCACCGTACACCCATCGCGCGCGGGCAGCCGTTGGCGTATGGCTCAGACAACGCTTTTCCCGGGAGCACCGCAGGGCGGTGGCCCGGTTCTCCGAAGCCGGATCGGACGTTCTCGCCCGCCCGGCCCCACGTCCCGGTCCTGTGGGAGTCCCCGTGTCGATCAAAGCCGCCCTGCACCACGTCACCCACTACACCTACGACCGA
>Ga0182226_1000234_pt1 | contig 9971 bp, 8 predicted proteins | sample G6R1MG_27_FD_129658 | JGI IMG/M metagenome (GOLD analysis project Ga0182226, IMG submission 129658) | Miscanthus phyllosphere microbial communities from Michigan, USA - G6R1_MAIN_07NOV2016_LD1 MG | ecosystem: Host-associated > Plants > Phyllosphere > Phylloplane/Leaf | place: USA: Michigan...
AGGGCCGGGGTGGCGAGCGCACGCGAGAACATCCGGATCCGATCCCGTCCGGACGTCTCGGTCATCGTGCCGAAACCGTCCGAGGCCTCACGATCGAGGCAGCCGCAGGGGGGATCAAGAGCAGGCCGGCAACAGGCGCGCGGCAATGAACGTCGCAGCCTTTGCGCCCGGCCCTCGCGGCGCCTACGTTCCGCGCGAGACATCGTGTCCGAAGACCGCACGCCAGGACGACCATGACCGCCGCTCCCGTGACCACCGACGCCGCCACCGGACCGTTCGCGGAGCCTATCTGGGCGACGCCTCACGGCCTGCCGCCATTCGAACGCATCGCACCCGCCCACTACCTTCCGGCCTTCGAGGCGGCCCTGGACGCGCACAACGCCGAGATCGCGGCCATCGCGAACAATCCGGACACGCCGACCTTCGACAACACCGTGGGCGCCCTGGAACGGGCCGGGCACGACCTCGACCGGGTGGCGGGCGTGTTCTTCAACCTCAGCGGCAGCCACACCAACCCCGATCTCCAGGCGGTGGAGCGCGCGATCACGCCCCGCCTCGCCCGCCACGGCAGCGCCATCTACCTCAACCCGGAGCTCTGGGCCCGCATCTCGGCCGTCGATGCCGAGGCCGAGGCCCTCGGGCCGGAGGAGCGCCGCGTCCTCGACCGCTACCGCACGCGCTTCCGGCGCTCGGGGGCGGATCTGGCCCCCGACGCGAAGGCCCGCATGGCCGAGATCGCCGGCCGCATGGCCGAACTTGGCACCCGCTTCAGCCAGAACCTGCTCGCCGACGAGGGCGCCTTCACCCTGCCCCTCGACGGGGCGGACGATCTCGCCGGCCTACCGGACTTCCTGCGCGACGCCGCCGCGGCCGCCGCGCGGGAGCGCGGGGGCGAACACGGCCACGTCATCACCCTGTCGCGCTCCCTCATCGAGCCGTTCCTCGTGTTCTCGACTCGGCGGGATCTCCGCGAGCGGGCCTACGAGGCGTGGTCGAAGCGCGGCGAGAACGGGGGCGACACCGACAATCGCGGTCTCATCGCGGAGATCGTCGCGCTCCGCGCCGAACGGGCCCGGCTCCTCGGCTTCGAGAGCTTCGCCCATTTCAAGCTCGCCGACACCATGGCGGGCAACCCCGACGCCGCCACGGCCCTCCTGCGCGATGTCTGGACGCCCGCCCACCGGCAGGCCGCCGCCGAGCGCGACCGGCTGCAGGCGCTGATCCAGGCGGAGGGTGGCAACTTCAGCCTCGCGCGGCATGATTGGCGCCACTACGCGGAGAAGCTGCGCCGGGCCGAGCACAGCCTCGACGAGGGCGAGATCAAGCCGTACCTCTCCCTCGATCGGATGATCGAAGCCGCTTTCGACACGGCCACGCGCCTGTTCGGCCTCCGGTTCGAGGAACTGCCCGACGTGCCGCGCTACCATCCGGACGTGCGCGCCTGGGCCGTGCGGGACGCGGACGGCACGGAGGTCGGCGTGTTCCTCGGCGACTACTTCGCCCGTGCTTCCAAGCGCAGCGGCGCCTGGATGAGCGCCTTCCGCTCGCAGGAACGCCTCAACGGGACCGTTCGGCCGATCATCGTCAACGTCATGAACTTCGCCCGCGCGCCCGAGGGCGAGGCGACGCTGCTGTCCTTCGACGATGCCCGGACCCTGTTCCACGAATTCGGCCACGCCCTGCACGGGCTCCTGTCCGACGTGACCTACCCCCTGCTCGCCGGCACGGCGGTGGCGGGCGACTTCGTCGAACTGCCCTCGCAGCTCTACGAGCACTGGCTCGAACAGCCCGAGGTGCTGCGCCGGCACGCCCGCCACCACCGGACCGGCGAGCCCATGCCCGAGGATCTGCTGAAGCGCCTCCTCGCGGCGCGGACCTTCAACCAGGGCTTCGCCACGGTGGAGTACACCTCGTCGGCCATCGTCGACATGACCCTGCACCTGTCGAGCGCGGGCGAGGACGGCCTCGACGTGCTGGCCTTCGAGGCCGACGCCCTGAAGCGCATCGCCATGCCGGCGGAGATCTCCATGCGCCACCGCACGCCGCATTTCGCCCACATTTTCTCGGGCGACGGCTACGCGGCGGGGTACTACAGCTACCTGTGGTCGGAGGTGCTCGACGCCGATGCGTTCGACGCGTTCCGCGAGGCCGGGGACATCTTCCACCCCGAGACGGCGGCGCGGCTGCGCAAATACGTCTACGGGGCGGGCAACCTGCGCGATCCGGGCGAGGCCTATACGGCGTTTCGCGGCCGGCTTCCCAGTATCGATCCCCTCCTGCGCAAGCGAGGACTCGCCGCCTGAGGCTTTGTGCTCGTCGCCGGGTTTCCGAGGACGTATGGTAACGCTTCGGTAAACAAGCATCCTTAACCCATGCTTTCGGGTCACCTCGGGAAGCATGGGTCATGACGGATACGGTGGGCACGGCGCCGGACACCTCGCCGGAAGGGCTGCTGAAGCAGGCGGTGATGGGTGCGCAGGCGAAAGCGGACGCGAAGCCAGCGGCCGCCACGGTGGCCCGCCGGATGCGGTTCGAGCCGCGTCTCCTCGGAGTCGCCGGGGCGGCCCTCGTCCTCGGCGGCCTCATCGGTGCCGGGGCCACCCGCCTCGGTGCGACGCCCGACGACCGCGCGGGCCCGGCCCTCGCGGCGATCCAGCAGCGCCTCGGTGCGGCACAAGCCGAAACCGACCGCGTGACGGCGGCCCTCGCCGAACTCGGCAAGAAGGTCGCCCACACGCAGGAGGCGGTGGATGCCGGACGCGGCGAGGCCCGGACCCGCGGCACCGCAACCCTCGAGCGGGTCACGAAGTCGGAGCAGGGGCTAACGGCGAAGTTCGCAGCCCTGAGCGAGCGTTTCGAACAGATCGAGAAGGAGCAGGCTGCGCGTATCGCAGCCCTGACGACTCAGCTCGACAAGCGCACCACGCCGCCCGCCCCGGCCCCCGTGGCGGTCAAGGCAACGCCGGAACCGACGGAGACCGGCTCACTCTCCGAGGCCAAAGCCCAGTCCGCCCCCAAGCCCGCCGCCACCGACAACTGGGCGGTTCGGGAAGTCTACGACGGTGTCGCGGTGCTGGAGGATCGCAAGCGGCGTCTGGTCGAAGTCGGCATCGGCGACACCGTTCCGGGCATCGGACGCGTGGAGACCATCGAGCGCCGCGGCCGGGCCTGGGCGGTCGTGACCCGCCAGGGCGTCATCACCCCCCAGACGTGGTAGAGTGCCGGGCGCGGCGCAGCGAAGTCAGCTCGCCTGGGCCTCGATCTCCACCCTGCGTGGAGAGGGGGGATAGCGCGTCTCCAGGGTCATCGCATCGGCCATCATGGAGGGGCGCGCAGCCCGGTTGCGCCCATGTGTCAGGGCCTTCGCCTGTGCCTCCTGGGAGGGATGGAGGATCGCGGCGAGGAGACCGTGGCCTTCGAATTCCGTATCGAGATTCTTGGCTTCGAACACTGGCATGGCGTTCACCGACCCGGCGCCGTTAAGGACTCCAAAGGGAGCCGCGACCCGATCACTGGCAGAAACCGTGGATAACGCCAACGAGTTCCGAATGCACGCCGCAATTGATCATTAATTTACGATTGCGTGGATCTGACGCTTTTCCCCGTGCGGCACCACACGCGAATACTTCCTTCACCGTGCCCGTCGCCTGAAAGAGCCCGCCTCTCGCTTGACCACCGGTTGGAGCCGCCCCGGTTCTGCCCAAAAGTCGCCCAATTCCATCCGAGCGCATCCACGGTCCGAATCAGCGATGAAGGTCAGGGGGTCGAGGTGGCCCACGCGGTTGCGGCCTTCGACAGGTCGGTGTCGATGTCATGAAGCCGCCATCGCCCCTTTGGCCGCCGTGATCCCGGCGGACGGGACCCGCCGCGAGGCATCCCACCGATCCCTGCACCGGAGGGCTGGCCGGACGCGATAGGCTTCCTGTCCCCTTCCAGAAGAGGAGACCGGCGCTCGTCAGGGACCGAATGGATCAGCCGGGGACGGTCTCATCCGCGACGGCGCGGCCGGAGACGTATGACCGACGCCCCAGGGAGGGCCCGTTCGAATCAAAAAGGGCGCCCGTGGCGCCCTTTCCGTCTCGAAGCCTTCGACTGCGCCGGATCAGGCGGCCGTGGAGGCGGCCTTCACGGGAATGCCCTTCTCGGCCAGGAATTGCTGCAATTCGCCCGACTGGAACATCTCGCGGGTGATGTCGCAGCCGCCGACGAACTCGCCCTTCACGTAGATCTGCGGAATCGTCGGCCAGTTCGAGAACGACTTGATCCCCTCGCGAATCGCCATGTCGTCGAGGACGTTCACGCCCTTGAACGGCACTTCGAGGTAGTTGAGGATCTGCACGACCTGCCCCGAGAAGCCGCACATGGGGAATTGCGGCGTGCCCTTCATGAACACGACCACGTCCTGGGACTCGATCTCGGCCTTGATGGTGGTGTTGGCGTCGGTCATGGAAAACCTCGTCTGCGGTGAGTGTTGTCTTCGGTGAGGTCAGGATTCGCCGGCCGATTTCAAGACCGTCGATTCGGCGATGCGTCGCTGCGCAGCATCGAGATCGAACGGACCGGCGAGAAGCTCGTCCGGGCCCAACGGGCATTGCGCCGGCAGGTTGGGGATCAGCGTGTCGCCGTACCGGATCAGTCCGAGTTTGGCCAAGGCCTGAGCCGAAGACCAGATCTTGTTCCAGTCCAGACGCTGGCGCATGGAGCGCTCGTAACGGCCCATCGCGGTGATCTGGAACGTTCCAGCCTCCTCGCGCCAATGATCCCCGGCGGTCGCGCCGGGGGCGGACAGTCGCTTGAGAAGATGCGCCAGGGTCTGGGCGAGCAGACTTTCCACGGCATGGATCTGGGATCGCCCCACGCTCTCGATCTCCTCGGCGACGTTCTCCCAGTCGAGGGCGTTCGACAGATCGGGACGCGACGCGAGGGCCCGCACGGCCGCGGCCTGCTGCTCGGCCCAGGTCACGATGTCGTCGTCGTAGAGGCTCGACTGGTCCATCTGTCCGTCTTCGGAGGATCGCCGGGGATCGGCCTCAATCCTGCGGGACACCCGTGGTGAGCGCAAGGGCGTGCAGCACGCCCCCCATGCGCCCCTGGAGCGCGCCGTAGACCATCTGGTGCTGGGCCACCCGTGTCTTGCCCTTGAAGGCGGCGGACAGGACGGTGGCGGCGTAATGGTCGCCGTCGCCGGCCAGATCCTTGATCTCGATCCGGGCGTCGGGCAGGGCCTCCCGGATCATCGCCTCGATCTCGCGGGCATCCATCGGCATGGGGTCAACTCCTGTGAAACGGCTTCGGGCGGGGGCGCCCCGTCAGGCGGTCACGCCTGCGGGTTGGCTCGCCATGTAGGCGGGGAGCCAACCCTCGTGGGCCTCGCGCAACGCGGCGACCGCGATGGTCTCGCCGCCCGGCAGCGTGAGGGTGTCGCCGCCCGTGACGCCGACCACGAGGGCGTCGATGCCCTGCGCCGAGGCGCTGTAGAGGAGGTCGGGCGCCGCCTCGGGATCGACGGCCAGCAGATAGCGGGCCTGATCCTCGCCGAAGAGGTAGGCATGGGGCGCGAGCCCCGCCGGCACCTCGGGCAGGGCCGCGCCGAGGCCGCCGGCCATGGCCATCTCGGCCAGAGCCACGGCGAGGCCGCCGTCGGAGAGGTCGTGGACGGTGTCGACCTGACCCGAGACGATGAGACCACGCACGAAGTCGCCGTTGCGGCGCTCCACGGCGAGATCCACGGGCGGCGGGGCGCCCGCCTCGCGGCCGGCGATCACGGCGAGGTAGGCGGACTGCCCGAGCCAGCCGGCGGTCTCGCCCACCAGCACCAGGAGGTCGCCTTCGCGCTTGAGACCGATCGTGGCGTGGCGGGTCACGTCGGCGAGCACGCCGACGCCGCCGATGGTCGGGGTCGGCAGGATGCCCACCCCGTTGGTCTCGTTGTAGAGCGAGACGTTGCCGGACACGACGGGGAAGTCGAGGGCCAGACACGCCTCGCCGATGCCCTTGAGGCAGCCGACGAGCTGACCCATCACCTCGGGCTTCTCGGGATTGCCGAAATTCAGGTTGTCGGTGATGGCGAGCGGCGTCGCGCCCACCGCCGTCAGGTTGCGCCACGCTTCCGCCACGGCCTGCCGGCCGCCCTCGACGGGGTCGGCCTCGCAGTAGCGCGGCGTGACGTCGGCCGTCATGGCGAGGCCCTTGGGGCCGTCCTCGACGCGCACGATGGCGGCGTCGCCGCCGGGCTTCTGCACGGTGTTGCCGCCGATGAAGTGATCGTACTGCTCGTAGACCCAGCGCTTCGACGACAGGTCGGGCGAACCGATGAGCCTCTTGAGCGCCTCGGCGCTGCCCACGGCCTCGGGCACCTCCGAGGCGAGGATCACCGGCTGATGGGTGTTGGCGATGTGGGGCCGGTCGTAGAGGGGCGCCTCGTCGCCGAGTTCCTTGATCGGAAGGTCGGCCATGACGACGCCGTCGTGCTTGACCACGAAGCGGAGCGTGTCGGTGGTGTGGCCGATGATCGCGAAGTCGAGGCCCCACTTCACGAAGATGGCCTCGGCCTCGGCTTCCATGCCGGGCTTGAGGACCATGAGCATGCGCTCCTGGCTCTCCGACAGCATCATCTCGTAGGCGGTCATGCCCGCTTCGCGCGCCGGCACCTTCTCGATGTGGAGTTCGACGCCGAGATCGCCCTTGGCGCCCATCTCGACGGCCGAGCAGGTGAGGCCCGCCGCGCCCATGTCCTGAATGGCGATGACGGCGCCAGAGGCCATGAGTTCGAGGCAGGCTTCCAGCAGCAGCTTCTCGGCGAAAGGGTCGCCGACCTGCACGGTGGGGCGCTTCGATTCCGAGGCGTCGTCGAACTCGGCCGACGCCATGGTGGCGCCGTGGATGCCGTCGCGCCCGGTCTTCGAGCCGAGATACACGATGGGGTTACCGACGCCCGTCGCCGCCGCGTAGAAGATCGCGTCGGTGCGGGCGAGGCCCACCGCCATGGCGTTGACGAGGATGTTGCCGTCGTAGCGCGAATGGAAGCCCATGAGGCCGCCCACCGTCGGCACGCCGAAGGAATTGCCGTAGCCGCCGATGCCGGCGACCACGCCCGAGACGAGGTGGCGGGTGCGGGGATGGTCGGGCGAACCGAATCGCAGGGCGTTCAAGGCAGCGATGGGTCTGGCTCCCATCGTGAAGACATCGCGAAGAATGCCGCCGACGCCCGTGGTCGCGCCCTGATAGGGCTCGATGAAGCTCGGGTGGTTGTGGCTCTCCATCTTGAAGACGCAGGCGAGCCCGTCGCCGATGTCGATGACGCCCGCGTTCTCGCCCGGTCCCTGGATCACCCACGGCGCCTTGGTCGGCAGGCCACGCAGGTGTTTGCGCGAGGACTTGTACGAGCAGTGCTCGTTCCACATGGCCGAGACGATGCCGAGTTCGGTCAGCGTCGGGTCGCGCCCGATGAGGCCGCGGAAGCGGTCGTACTCGTCGGGCGTGAGGCCGTGCTGACGCACGAGTTCGGGGGTGATCGGAACATCGTTACGGAACATGCGAACCCTCTCGACACGATGCCTCGCAAGGCCCTCCGGCCCGCGCGTCCGTCTCGGTCGTCACGGCTCTAGAGGGTTAGGGCGCGCCCTGGCAACCCGGCCCCGCCCCGCGGCGGTGCTCATGCAGCGCGATCCTCGGGGGGAACCTCGAGCTTGCGCCAGCGCCGGAGCGCGAGGTGGACCGGTTCGGGGCCGGCGACGAAGGCGACGTAGTCGAAGGCTTGGCTGTCGCGGCTCGACATGAGGAGCTGGAAGTGCATGCGGAACAGGTTCCACTTGCGCCGCTGGAGGATGCGCTTCTCGATGAGATCCTCGATACGGACGTGGATCTCCACGGGCCTGTGCAAGGCCGGTGCGGGAAGACGCGACGCGCTCAAGGGATTGCGCGTGTGGATGGAGAGCCAGTCCCATTTCGCCCGCACATCGAGCCAGCCGATGGCGTCGCAGGCGGCGACGCGGGCCAGCGACGCGCGCACGGCGACGGCCCGGGGATCGAGGGTGATCCAGGGAATCACGCTGCCGATGCTCACGAACGAGACCGGCGTGCCCCGCCGCCCGAATTCGGGATCGCGGGCGAGCACCCGGTCCAGGGCCTCGATCCCGAGAAAGCTCGACGACGAATGGCCGATGACCACGATCTCGCTCGCGTCTCCCTCCGCCGCCCGGATCAGGTCCGCGAACGCGTCGAGGCGCCGGCTTATCCGCGCCTCGTCTCCACTGGCGTGGTCGTGCGTGAAGGCGGTGTCGTCGACGAGATGGGCGACATAGAACGGCTTTCCCCGCGTCACCGCCATCAGCCCGGCCAGGATCGCGTAGGCGAGCACCGGCACGGTGAGGATCGTGGCGAGGATGGTCCAGGGCCCGGCCGGCACGGGCAGCAGCCTGACGAGTCCGAAGGCGGCGACGAGGCTCAGGGCGACGAGGGCGAGATAGATGAGGTGAACGCCGATGATCACGCGGGCGAAGCGCCGGGCCTCCTGGCGGAAATTCCGGATGTAGCCCGAGCGCCAGAGGCGCCACCACAGGGCCGGCACGGCCAGCAGCCGGCGCGCGTTGCCGCGGGGGAACCGGGCGGCGACGATGTCGTCCCAGCGCAGGAGGGTGTAGCGGGTCGCGGCGCCCTCGGCCGCGACGGGCCAGTCGAGGCGCAAGCCGTCGCCCGATCGTACGGGATCCCCGACGGTGATCGCCAGCCCGCGCCGGGCAGCGGTGAGGCGGCTCTCGCGGCGGAACAGGCCCCAATAGGTCTCGGGCGCGCGGGGATCGAAACCCGGCAAATAGAAGACTTGGCGCGGCCGGGTCGCGGCTGAGGCAGTATCGTCGGGGATGGGGCGATCCGTCCGGTGATGCGTCGGAGACGCTGTGCGGCGATCGCGACGGCGACCGCGTCCGTCCCTACACGATCCGGATCAGATCCGACGAGTGCCAAACCGCATCAGGCCGATCCGGTGGGCGCATGCGACAGGAACTCCGCGATGGTCTCGACGAAGCGGGCGCCGTAGGCCTCGCGCTTGCGCTCGCCGACCCCGTGAACCGTGCGCAGGGCGTAGAGATCGACGGGGTTCGTGCGCGCCATCTCGATGAGGGTGCGGTCGGGAAACACCATGAAGGCGGCGATGCCCTCCGCCCGCGCGATGGTGGCGCGCAGGCCGCGCAAGTGCTGGAACAGGGCCTCGGTGGCCGGATCGAGATCGAGGCTCGCATCGTCGCGGGAGGCCGCGCGCTTGCGGTCTCGGGGCTCGGCCACCTTCGGCTCGGGATCGGGCCGCATCTGGATGGCCTCGCGGCCGAACAGGATCGCCTCGCCCTTCTCCGTGAGGGAGAGCCCCCCGAACCCGTCGCCATTCTCCGACACCGCCCCGGCCGCGAAGAGCTGGCGCAGCATGGCGCGCCAGGCCGCCACGGGCTTGTCGGCGCCGACCCCGAAGGTCTTGAGGGCCGTGTGGCCGTTGCGGCGGATCGGCTCGGATTCCTTGCCGTGGACCACGTCGCAGACATAGGCCGCCCCGAAGCGCTGGCCCGTGCGGACGATGGCCGAGAGGAGCTTCTGGGCCGGCACCGTGGCGTCGACGAGGGACACGCCGGAGCGGCAGAGATCGCAGCGGCCGCAGGGCTCGCTCGCCTCGCCGAAATAGCTCAGCAGCGATTGCCGGCGGCAGGTGGCGCCTTCGCACAGGGCGATCATCGCCTCGAGCTTGCGCCGCTCGACGCGGCGGCGCTCGTCCGGCACCTCCTTCTCGTCGATCTGGCGGCGGCGCAGGGCCATGTCGTCGAGGCCGTAGATGGTGAGCGTGTCGGCGGGCAGGCCGTCGCGGCCGGCGCGGCCGATCTCCTGGTAGTAGCCCTCGACGTTGGAGGGCATGTCGGCGTGGCAGACGAAGCGCACGTCGGGCTTGTTGATGCCCATGCCGAAGGCGACGGTGGCGGTCATCACCA
>Ga0182226_1000235_pt1 | contig 9970 bp, 8 predicted proteins | sample G6R1MG_27_FD_129658 | JGI IMG/M metagenome (GOLD analysis project Ga0182226, IMG submission 129658) | Miscanthus phyllosphere microbial communities from Michigan, USA - G6R1_MAIN_07NOV2016_LD1 MG | ecosystem: Host-associated > Plants > Phyllosphere > Phylloplane/Leaf | place: USA: Michigan...
GGCTCCTCCACCCGGGTCAACGTGCTCACCGACCTCAACATCACCGGCCGGCCGGCCCAGTTCGGCCGCGGCGTGATGACCGACGTGGGCAACAAGCTGCTCGGCCAGTTCGCCGACCGGCTCGCCGCCCAGCTCGGCACCAGCGACGAGCAGCACGCCCTCGACCAGGCCGCCGCTGCCGAGCAGCAGGAGCCGACCGTCAAGGCCGCTGCCGCCGACGCCGCGCAGACCGTGACCGGTGCCGCCGAGGAGGTCGCCGCGTCGGTGGCCTCCGTCGACGGGGACAACCCGGTCGCCGACGCCACCCGCAAGGCCGGCGAGGCCGCGTTCGACGCCGCGGCCACCGCGACGGACAAGCTCGCCGAGACCACGAAGGCCCCCACCAAGCCCCGTCCGGCGCCGCAGTCCGAGCCCGAGCCGATCGACCTGCTCGAGGTCGCCGGCGGCGCCGCCTTCACCCGGTTCGCGGCACCCGCCGCGGCCGTCGCGGTGCTCGGCATCCTGGTCGCGCTGATCGTCCGCCGCCGGCGCTGATCCCCCCGCCCGACAGGAAGCGCCCTCCTCGTCAGCTCTGCTGACGAGGAGGGCGCTTCTCGTCACGTGAGGGTGGGCAGCCAGGCGGTGACGGCGGCGGCGACCGCGGGCTGGTCGGGCTTGAGCGCGTGGTCGCCGCGGACGGCCACGACCCGCGCTGGGTGACCGGCCAGGGCGGTGCGGACGTCGTCCGGGCCGCCGAAGGCGTCGGTGGCGCCCTGCACCACCAGCGTGGGGACGACGACGCCGGCCAGCTCGGCGGTCCGGCTCTTCTCCGGCTTCCCCGGCGGGTGCAGCGGGAAGGCCAGGCACAGCACGCCCGCCGCACCCAGCTCGCCCGCCGTCCGGCAGGCCACCCGGGCGCCGGCGCTGCGGCCCCCGAACACGACCGGGCCGGCCAGCAGGTCCGCGCACGCCGCGTGCACCGCTCGCCAGCCCTCGTCCAGTCGTGGCGGCGCCGCGGCGATCCGCTTGCCGGCCACCCGCCACGGCTGCTCCACCCGCAGCACCCGCCAGCCCAGCGCGACCGCCGCTGCCGTCGTCGTCAGCAGGTCGGGGGCCTCGATGCCGCCGCCGGCGCCGTGCCCGAGCAGCAGCGTGCCCACCGGGGGGACGGCCGGGTCGTCGACGGTGACCCGGGCGGGGCCCAGGGGCGTGTCGACGTCCCGGCGGGTCACGCGGAGGCGGGCTTGGGCCTGCGCTGCAGCGGGGGCAGGGAGAAGCCGTCGGCGACGTGCGCGGCCAGCTCGAGGTAGGCCCGGCGGGCCGGCTCGCCGACCCGGTCGAGGTCGATCAGCCCACCGGTGACCAGGTGCTGGTCGTAGGGGATCTCCACCACGGCGCGGCACCGGGCGGCGAAGTGGTCGCGGACCATGTCCATGTCCACGTCACCGGTGTTCGGGCGCACGCTGGAGATGACCGCCACCGAGCGGGAGACCAGCTCCTCGTGGCCGTGCGCGATCAGCCAGTCCAGGGTCTTGCTGGCCCGGCTGGCGCCGTCGACCGACGGGGCGCCGACGACGACGAGGGAGTCGGCGATCGCCAGCGTGCCCGACATCGCCGAGTGCAGCAGGCCGGTGCCGGAGTCGGTGAGGATCAGGTTGAAGTACCGCGCCAGGATGTCGGCGACGGTCGTGTACTCCTCCTCGGAGAAGGCCTCCGAGAGCGCCGGGTCCTGGTCGCTGGCCAGCACCTGCAGCCGGCCGGCCAGCGAGGTGTAGGCCGAGACGTCGGTGAAGGACCGGATCTGCGAGGCCCCGGCCAGCAGGTCCCGCACGGTCACGTCGGTGACGTTGGTCAGCCGCTCGGCCAGCGTGCCGGCGTCGGGGTTGGCGTCGACGGCGACCACCCGGTCACCGCGGTGGTGCGCCAGCGTCAGCCCGAGGCAGCAGGTGGTGGTGGTCTTGCCGATGCCGCCCTTGAGCGAGACGACGGCGATGCGGTTGCTGCCGCGCACCGGGGTGGTCACCCGGGCGACCATCGCGCGGTGCTCGATCTCGGCCGGTGACAGCCCCGGGTTGAAGCTGCCGCCCGAGGCCTTGTGCACGAACCGGCGCCAGCCGCGGGTGGGCGCCTGGGTGGTCTGCCGGAGGAGCGACTGGGAGGTCAGCGACGGCGGCGGACCGGGCGGCGGGGCCTGCGGCGGGCTGTGCCGCTGCCCGTGCTGCCCGCCCTGACCGGAGGGGCGGCTGTCGGGCTGCCACCCGGTGGTGCTGCCCTGGCTGCCCCAGCTGCCGGAGCCACCGGCCGGGGGCTGCTGGCCCCACGACTGCTGGCCGTTCTGCTGGGCGCCCTGCTGCGGCGGGGGCGGTGCGTACTGCTGCTGCGGTGCCGGCTGCTGCGGTGCCTGCTGCTGCGGTGCCTGCTGCTGGGGTGCCTGCTGCTGGGCCGGCGCGGGCTGCTCCCACGACGGCGGGTTGGCCGGCGGCTGCTCGGCCGGGCGCCAGGTCGGCTGGGGTGCGGGGGCGTCCGGGGTCTGCTCCCACGAGCGCTGGTCGCTGCGGTCCACACCGGCCTCCGCGTCGGCGGCCTGCTGCCAGGACGGCGGCTGCTGCCAGCTGGCGATCTGGTCGCGGGAGGCCTGCTCCCAGGAGCGGTCGTCGGTCGGGGTGCCCCAGGCCTGCGGCTCCGGGGTGGTGGGCTGCTGTCCGCTCTGCTCCCAGGACGGCTGCTCCCAGGTGGGCTGCTGCCACGAGGAGGACTGGTCGGCGGGCCAGGACTGCTCCCAGGAGCCGCCGCTGCCCGAGGACCCGGGGGCACCGCCGTCGAGCCGGATCTCCCGGGTCGACTCGGTGGGTCCTGCGTCGTCCCCGCCGGGGGACCAGCTCGCCACGGAGGCCTGCCAGCGGTCGCCGTCGGTGCGGCGCTCGGCGTCGTCCGAGGGCGCCGGTGCCCCCGATCCGTCTCCGGCGGGACCCGCGGCGTCGTCAGCGCGGGCGTCGTCAGGGCGGTCGGACACGGGTGGGCCCCCAGGTGGTCACTCGGTGTGCCGGCCCCTGCCGGCGCGTGATCACGCTAGTGCAGGGATGCGGTCCCGGCGCGTCCGATCACCCGACGGGGGAAGGCCAGGTCAGGCGTGGGAGTCGCGGTCCTCGGCGTCGCCGTGCGCCTCCACCACCCGGTCGGCGGCGTGCCGTCCGGGCGGGCCGGTGCGGCGCTGGTCGCGCTTCTCCTTCACGGCCCGGTAGACGAACCAGGCGACGGCACCGACGACGGCGACGTAGATCAGGTAGTCGACGTAGTGGAGGTAGTCGTTGACGACCGGGCCCAGGGCGACCCCCAGCCCGATCAGCAGGCTGTTCCAGATCAGCGACCCGGCCAGCGTGTAGAGCAGGAACTGCGGCCACGGCATCTTCACCACGCCCGCGGGCACCGACACGAAGCTGCGCACGATCGGCACCATCCGGCCGAAGAAGACCGCGGACCGGCCGTGCCGCACGAACCAGTCGAAGGTGCGGTCCACGTCCTCGGTCTTCACCAGCGGCAGCCGGTCGAGGAAGAGGTGCGAGCGACGGGGGCCCAACGAGCGGCCGATCTGGTACAGCACCGCCGCACCCAGGACGGACCCGATGGTGGCGGCCACGACCATCGGCACGAGCAGGCTCGTGTCCTCGCTGATCAGCACGCCGGCGAGCCCGAGGACGGCCTCGCTGGGGATCGGCGGGACCACGGTCTCCAGCAGGATGGCGAACCCCACGCCCACGGGACCCAGGGTCTGGACCACGTCGAGCAACCACCCGGTGATGCCCCCCTGGTCGGCGTCGGCAGCGGCGGCGAGGACGGACATGCGCCCCACGGTATCGGCGTCGGGGCTCCCGGAGGCGGGGGCACTAGCGTCTGCGGGCATGCTGCAGCGCTTCACCGCCCGGGCCGTCGTCGTCGGGGACCGGGCCGGGACCGTCGTCCCCGATGCCGTGCTGGACGTCGAGGACGGCGTCATCACCTGGGTGGGGCCGGCCGCCGACGCCCCGGCCGCCCCGGAGGCCGACGTCCTCGCGCTGTCCGGCGTGCTCACCCCCGGCATGGTCAACACGCACTCGCACGCGCCGATGGTGCTGTTCCGCGGCCAGGGCGAGGGCCTGCCGCTGGACCGGTGGCTGCGCGAGGTCATGTGGCCGCGGGAGGCCCGGCTGACCCCCGACGACGTCGAGGTCGCGATGACCGCGGCGTCGGCGGAGATGCTCCGGCACGGGGTGACCACCAGCGTGGAGATGTACTTCCAGCCCGAGCGGATCGCCACGGCGGTGCGGGCCACCGGGGCGCGGGCGATCGTGGCCAACCCGCTGATCGGGCTGCCCGGGTTCGGCACCTTCGACGAGCAGCTGCAGACCGCGGTCACGCTGGCGGCGTCCGCGGACCCGCAGGTCGAGTTCGGCATCGGCCCGCACTCGGCCTACACCGTGCCGTTGGAGGTGCTCCGGGACGCGGCCACCGCGGCGCGGGAGCACGACCTGCTGCTGACCGTCCACGTCGCCGAGACCGCCACCGAGGGCGACGAGCTGCTCGCCACCCACGGGCTCAGCGTGCCGCAGCTGCTGGCCTCGAACGACGTCCTGGGCGGGCGGGTGCTGGGGAACCACTGCGTGCACATGGACGACGGCGACCTCGAGCTGTGGCGGGAGTACGACGTCGCCGTGGCGCACTGCCCCGGCTCGAACACCAAGCTGGCCAGCGGCACCGCCCGGCTGCGGGACATGCTCGACCTGGGCATCCGGGTCGGGATGGGCACCGACGGGCCGGCCTCCAACGACAACCTGGACCTCTTCGAGGACCTCCGGCTGGCCGCCCAGCTGGCCCGGCTGCGCGAGCGGGACGCCACCGCGATCACCGCCCCCGAGGCCTTCTGGCTGGCCACCGGGGCGGCCGCCGCGGCGATCGACCGGCCCGACCTGGGGCAGCTGTCGGTCGGCCGGCGGGCGGACCTCGTGCACGTGGACAGCGACGACATCGCCTTCGTCCCGGTCGCCGAGCCCGCCGACCTGCTCACCCACCTGGTCTGGTCGGTGGGCTCCCGGCACGTCCGCGACACCTGGGTGGCCGGCCGGCAGGTCGTCCGGGACGGCGTCTCGACCACGGTGGACGAGGCGGCGCTGCGGGCGCAGGTGCAGGAGCGGGCGCTCCGGTTGGCGGCCGAGGCCCGCGGGTGAGGCGGGCGGTCGGCCTGGGGCTGCTGCTCCTGCTGGCCGACTGCGACGAGGGGCCGTGCGCGACCGAGAACGACGACGTCGAGCTGCGGGTGACCGTCACCGGCTGACGGTCAGCGGTCGGCGAGGAACCCCGGCAGAGCGGTGACCAGACCGGCGCAGGCCGCCTCGACCTGGGCGTAGACCGTCTCGAAGCCGTCGGGCCCGCCGCCGTAGGGGTCGGGCACCGACTGCCCGTCCGCGCCGTCGGGGTCGAAGTCGCGCAGCAGGACCACCCGGGGGTGGTCGGCGTCCCCGACCATCTCCTGCAGGTCGGCCAGGTTGCTGGTGTCCATCGCGACGAGCAGGTCGTACTGCTCGACGACGGCGGCGGTCATCTGCTGGGCGCGGTGGGTGTCGGGGTCCAGGCCACGGGCGCGCAGCACGGCGGCCGAGCCGGGGTCCATCGGGCCGCCGACGTGCCAGGCGCCGGTGCCCGCCGAGGTGACGACGACGTCGTCCGCGAGGCCCTCGTCCTCGACCATCCGCCGGAGCAGGACCTCGGCGATCGGGGAGCGGCAGATGTTGCCCAGGCAGACCATCGAGACGCGGTACGGGTCGGTAGCAGTGCTCACGAACCCAGTCTCTCCTGTCGGTGCCTGCTGGTAGACAGGACGCGTGGCAGAACCCCGTTCCGTCGATGAGTCCTTCCTGGCCCTCCCCCTCTCCGCGCTCACCGAGGCGGCCCTCACCCGGGCCGTCGACCTGGGCTGCGAGCACGCCGACATCCGGGTCGAGCGCATCCGCACCCAGACCATCCGGCTGCGCGACGCCCGGGTCGAGGCGGCCGCCGACGGCGAGGACCTCGGGCTGGCCGTGCGGGTCGTGCACGAGGGCACCTGGGGCTTCGCTGCCGGGGTCGTGCTGACCGCCGCGGAGGCGGTCCGGCTGGCCGAGGAGGCCGTCGTGGTCGCGCAGGTCTCGGCGGCGGTGAACACCGACCGGGTGGAGCTGGCCCCCGAGCCGGTGTACCCCGACGCCGAGTGGGTCTCGGCCTACGAGATCGACCCGTTCGCCGTCCCCGAGGCGGAGAAGACCGGGCTGATGGTCGAGCTGTCCGAGCGGCTGCTGGCCGCCGACGGCGTCGAGCACGTGCAGTCCGACGTGATGGCCGTCAAGGAACAGAAGTGGTACGCCGACACCGCCGGCACCCGCACCCGGCAGCAGCGGGTGCGCATCCACCCGACCTTCACCGCGCTGACCGTCGACCGGTCCACCGGTGCCTTCGAGTCGATGCGCACGCTGGCCCCGCCGGCCGGGCGCGGGTGGGAGTACCTCACCGGTTCCACGTGGAACTGGGGGGCCGAGCTCGCCGAGATCCCCGAGCTGCTGCGGGAGAAGACGAAGGCCCCGAGCGTCGAGCCGGGCCGCTACGACCTCGTCGTCGACCCCTCGAACCTGTTCCTCACCATCCACGAGTCGATCGGGCACGCCACCGAGCTCGACCGGGCGCTGGGCTACGAGGCCGCCTACGCCGGCACCTCGTTCGCCACCGTGGAGAAGCTGGGGAGCCTGCAGTACGGCTCGCCGCTGATGAACGTCACCGGTGACCGCACCGCCGAGCACGGGCTGTCCACCGTCGGCTACGACGACGAGGGCGTCGCCGGCCAGCAGTGGGACATCGTGAAGGACGGCGTGCTCGTCGGCTACCAGATCGACCGCAACATGGCCCGGCTCCAGGGCATGGGCCGCTCCAACGGCTGCGCCTTCGCCGACAGCGCCGCGCACGTGCCGGTGCAGCGGATGGCCAACGTGAGCCTGCAGCCCGACCCCGACGGCCCCTCCACCGAGGAGCTCATCGCCGGCGTCGACCGCGGCGTCTACGTGGTCGGCGACAAGAGCTGGTCGATCGACATGCAGCGCTACAACTTCCAGTTCACCGGCCAGCGGTTCTACAAGATCGAGGGCGGGAAGCTGGCAGGCCAGCTCAAGGACGTCGCCTACCAGGCCACGACCACCGACTTCTGGGGCTCGATGAGCCGGGTCGGCGGGCCGGAGACCTACGTCCTGGGCGGGGCGTTCAACTGCGGCAAGGCCCAGCCCGGGCAGGTCGCGCCGGTCAGCCACGGCTGCCCGAGCGCGTTGTTCGAGAACACGACCATCCTCAACACGGTGCAGGAGGGCGGCCAGTGAGCGTCATGACCGCACAGCAGATCGTCGAGGCCGCACTCGCCGCCTCCACCGTCGACGGGCAGGTCGTCTACGTCGTCGACAGCTCCGAGGCCAACCTCCGGTGGGCGAGCAACAGCCTCACCACCAACGGGGCGATGCGCTCCCGCCAGGTCGTCGTCATCAGCTTCGTCGACGGCGGGGCCGGGATGGCCGCAGGCACCGTGGCCCGGACCGGCACCCCCGACGTCGCCGAGCTGGTCGCGGCCAGCGAGCAGGCCGCCCGCGACGCCGGTCCGGCCGAGGACGCCATGCCGCTCATCGGTGACGTCCCGGCCGGGTCGGGGGAGTGGGACGCCGAGCCCGCCACCACCTCGATCGAGGTCTTCCGCGAGTTCGCCCCCGCGTTGGGGCAGGCGTTCGGTGCGGCCGGGGCGCGCGACGAGCTGCTGTTCGGGTTCGCCGAGCACCAGATGGCCACCACCTACGTCGGCACCTCCACCGGGCTGCGGCTGCGGCACGACCAGCCCACCGGCCGGGTCGAGCTGAACGGCAAGAGCCGGGACTTCGCCCGCTCGGTGTGGGCCGGGGTCGGCACCCGCGACTTCTCCGACGTCTCCATCGAGGCGCTGGCCGCCGAGGTCGAGCAGAAGCTGGCCTGGTCCCAGCGCCGGGTCGACCTGCCCGCCGGGCGGTACGAGACGCTGCTGCCGCCCTCCACGGTGAGCGACCTGCTGATCTACGCCTACTGGACGATGGAGGCCCGCGACGCCGACGAGGGCCGCAACGTCTACGCGAAGACCGGGGGCGGCAACCGGATCGGCGAGCGCATCTGCGCCCTCCCGCTGACGCTGCGCAGCGACCCCGACGAGCCGGGCCTGGAGTGCTCGCCGTTCCAGGTGGTCGGCGGGTCCTCGGGCATGGCCTCGGTCTTCGACAACGGGATGGCCACGCCGGCGATCGACTGGATCTCCGGCGGGGTGCTCACCAACCTGATCCGCCCGCGCGCCTGGGCGCTGCAGCAGACCGCGCCGGCCACCGCGGCGCTGGACAACCTGGTGCTGGAGGACCCAACCTCGACGGTGACGACGGAGGAGATGATCGCCTCCACCGAACGCGGGCTGCTGCTCACCACGCTCTGGTACGTCCGCGAGGTCGACCCGCAGTCGCTGCTGCTCACCGGTCTCACCCGCGACGGTGTCTTCCTGATCGAGGACGGCGAGGTGACCGGGGCGGTGAACAACTTCCGGTTCAACGAGTCCCCGGTCTCCCTGCTCGGCCGGGCCACCCAGGCCTCCCGCACCGAGCGCACCCTGCCCCGGGAGTGGAACGACTTCTTCACCCGGGCGGCCATGCCGATGCTGCGGGTGCCGGACTTCAACATGAGCTCGGTGTCGCCGGCCAGCTGACGCCGGGCAGCACGGAGGGGCCGGTCCGCTGGGTGCGGACCGGCCCCTCGTGTGTGCGGTGCGGCCTCAGACCTCCTGCAGCCGGCGACGGCGCGAGGCCGTCGTCAGGCCGAGACCCGCAGCCAGGGCCAGCAGGCCCAGGGCGAACGGGGCACCGAGGTCGGCACCGGTGTAGGCCAGCTCGGCGTCGGACGCCGAGCTGTGGGTGACCGCGGCCGGGGCGACGCGCCCGGTCGAGACCACGTGGGCGGCCGGGGCGGCCGCGGGGTGGACGACCGCCACCGGGTGGGCAGCCGGCGCGGTGGCCGGGTGCTCAGCGGGGGCGGCGGGCTGAGCCGGGGTCACGGGCTCAGCCGGGGTGGAGGGCTCGCTCGGGTGCTCCGGACCAGGGGCGGGGCAGGTGCCGACGCACCCGCCACCGGCGGTGGTGTCGCCGTGCGCGTCCACGACGATCACCGCGTCGCCGCCGTTGCCGCCGGTGCTGGTGTTGGTGGCAGCGCCGGTGGTGGTGACGGGGTTGCAGTTGTCGTGGCTCTTGTAGTTGAAGCACACGACGACCACGGTGGCCTCGCTGGAGGCGTAGCCGAGGTTCCGGCCGGAGCCGCCCTGGGCGTTGCCGCTGTTGATCGCCGTGTTCCCGACGGCCGTGCCGCCACCGGCGCGGACGCCCGCGCCGACCTCGGTGGTCGCCGAGCTGGAGCCGCCGAAGGAGACGGCCTCCGAGGAGCCGGAGACCGCACCGCGGGTCGCGGTGCCGCCGCCGGCGCTGGTGGTCCCGCTGGCGGAGACGGCGATGCCGCCGTTCCCGCCGTTGCCGCCGGTGCTGGTGTTGGTGGCTGCGCCGGTGGTGGTGACGGGGTTGCAGTTGTGGTCGCTCTTGTAGTTGAAGCAGACGACCGTGACCGAGGCGCCGCTGTAGGCCGAGCCCAGGTTGTGGCCGTTGCCGCCGGTGGCGCTGCCCTCGTTCAGGGCCAGGTTGCCCTGGGCGGTGCCGCCGCCGGCCCGGACCGGGGCGGTGACGACGGTGCCGGCGCTGGCGCCGCCGAGGCCGACGGCCTCGGAGGTGCCGGTGGTGGAGCCACCGGTGGCGGTGCCGCCGCCGGCGCTGGTGGTCCCGCTGGCGGAGACGGCGATGGTGCCGTTCCCGCCGTTGCCCCCGGTGCTGGTGTTGGTGGCTGCGCCGGTGGTGGTGACGGGGTTGCAGTTGTGGTCGCTCTTGTAGTTGAAGCAGACGAC
>Ga0182226_1000236_pt1 | contig 9957 bp, 6 predicted proteins | sample G6R1MG_27_FD_129658 | JGI IMG/M metagenome (GOLD analysis project Ga0182226, IMG submission 129658) | Miscanthus phyllosphere microbial communities from Michigan, USA - G6R1_MAIN_07NOV2016_LD1 MG | ecosystem: Host-associated > Plants > Phyllosphere > Phylloplane/Leaf | place: USA: Michigan...
CGCTTCGCGTCGAGGCACCGCACCGGGCTCATGGGGATCGAGGACACCTTGGCGGGCATCCGCGACGCCGATCTCCTCGCCGAGGTCGAGGCGGCGCGCGGCGGCTTCCTGTTCGCCACCATCGCGGAGACCATCCTGCACCGGCAGCGGGCCCGGGATGCCGAGGCCGCCGCGCGCGGGGCCGTGGCCGGGCGCCGTCAGGCCATGGGGCGCGACCAGCGCCGCCGCGACGCCGTGCGCGAGGTCATCGAGAACGAGCCGACGGGGCCGGAGAACCTCCAGCACATCCATTCCGTCCTGGCGCTCTGCGGCCTGCCCTACCGCGACCCCGGCGACGCCCGCGAGTTTTTCCGCGAGTACGGGCGCAATTCCCTGAGTCTCCTCGCGGGACGCCTGAAGAATCCGGCGACGGGCGAGATGGAGTTCCAGGGCCTGCCCTACGGCCCGAAGGCCCGCCTCGTGCTCCTGCACCTCTGCACGGAGGCCGTGCGCCAGCGCAGCCCCACGGTGGCGGTGGCCGACAGCCTGTCGGGCTTCATGAAGGAGATGGGGTTCGCCGTCACCGGCGGCGAGCGCGGCACCATCCGGCAGTTCAAGGAGCAGCTCGCGCGGCTGGCCGCCTGCACCCTGCAGATCGGCCTCTGGGACGGGGCCGGCAGCGCCAGCACCCTCAACGTCCCGCCGTTCCGCCAGCTCGACCTGTGGCTGCCCCAGGGCGCCGACGGCGTGGTCTGGCAGAAGAGCGTCCAGTTCCACCAGGATTTCTACGACAACCTCGTCCAGCACGCCCTGCCGGTGGACATCCGGGCGGCCAGGGCATTCTCGGGCTCGGCGCGCAAGCTCGACCTGCTGTTCTGGGTCGGCTACCGCCTGCGCGCCCTGCAGCGGCCCCTGCGCCTCACCTGGGACAACCTGCACAAGCAGTTCGGGGCCGACAACGCCAGCATCCGCAGCTTCCGCCAGGCGTTCAAGGCCGATCTCGCCCACCTGCAGGAGGTGTTTCCGAAGCTGCCGATCCGGCTCGACGACAACGGCATGCTGCTCCAGCCCGCCGATGCCGGCGCCCTGCTGGTTCCGCAGCGGGTGGGCAAGCCGGCTCGGAAGGCGGCGGCGGCCTGAGGGAAGAGAACCAATTCCCTTGCGGGAATGGAATATTCTGATAGATCCAGACAAAAGGGATCTAGAATATTCCGGAGACTCCCATGTTCCCGAGCGAGGCCGAGGTCGAGGCGACCCTGGCCGCCCTGCGGCGCCAGCGCGACGCCCTCGACCGGCAGATCGCCGATCATGCCCTCTACCTCGAACTGGGGCGCCGCCTCCGGGCTGCCCCCCCTCCGGCGCCCCCGCCCGCTGCCGAATCCGAAGCGCGGCCGGGCGAGGACATCGCCGCCGCCCGCCGCCAGGGCCGCGCCCTCGTGGCCGCCGCCGTCGAGATCCTGCACGAGGCCGGGCGGCCCCTGCATGCCGGCGAGATCCTGCCCGGCCTGACGGCGCGGGGCTTCGACCTGCCGGGCCACGATCCCGTGGCCGCCCTCAACACCCGCCTGTGGAAGCGCTCCGGCCCCGGCGGCCCCCTGCGGCGCCTCGGCGACGCGGTCTACGCCCCCTCGGAGGAGGATCCCGCGTAACGGGATTCCGAAGGGCCAGCCCTTCGGCGGGGGTCGGGCAGAGCCCGACGAAGACCCCGGGGCTCTGCCCTGGACCCGCGAAGGGCTGGCCCTTCGAACCCCGATCTACTCCGGCAGGGCGAACACCGTGAGCTGGCCCCCAAGGGCCGTGTAGCTCGAGAGGGCCGCGTAGCCGCCGACCGCGCCGGCTCCGTCATGCGGATCGGTGAGGCCGGCGGCGAGGCCGATGCCGGCCCAGCCGCCCACACCCGAGAGCACCGCCACGTATTGCCGGCCCTTGTGGGTATAGGTCGTGACGTTGCCGACGATGCCCGACGGGGTCTTGAAGCGGTAGAGTTCCCGGCCGGTCCGGGCGTCGACGGCCTTCAGATAGCCTTCGAGGGTTCCGTAGAACACCACGTCCCCGGCGGTGGCGAGCACCCCCGACCACACGGAGAACGGCTCGGGGATCGACCAGACGCTCTGCCCACGCGCCCCGTCCCAGGCCAGGAGGGCGCCCGTCCGGGTCTCGCCCGGCGGCGGCTCCAGGCCGACGGTCGCGCCGACATACGGCATGCCCGTGGCGTAGGTGACCCGGAACGGCTCGTAGGTCATGCAGACCCGGTTGGTCGGCACGTAGAACAGCCGGGTCCGGGGCGAGTAGGCCGCCGGCTGCTGGTTCTTGGCCCCGATGGCGCCGGGGCAGATGCCCGCCGTGGTCTCGTCCTCGCCCGCCGTCTCGGGGGCGTAGCGCGGGTCGAGGACGGGGCGGCCGTAGGTGTTCGAGCCCTTGTCGAGGTCGATCCGGGTCGCCCAGTTCACCGCCGGGTCGAATTTCTCCGCGGCGAGGAGTTCGCCCGTCGCGCGGTCCAGCGTGTAGGCGAAGCCGTTGCGGTCGAAATGCGTGAGGAGCGGGCGCGTCCGGCCGTCGATCGCCCCCTCCGTCATGATCATCTCGTTGACGCCGTCGTAGTCCCACTGGTCGTGGGGCGTCATCTGGTAGAGCCAGCGCGCCCGGCCGGTGTCGGGATCGCGGGCGACGATGGATTGGGCCCAGCGGTTGTCGCCGGGGCGCTGGGCCGGGTTCCAGGTCGAGGGATTGCCGGTGCCGTAATACACGAGGTTGAGCGTGGGGTCGTAGGCGTACCAGCCCCAGGTGCAGCCGCCGCCGGTCTTCCACTGGTCGCCCTCCCACGAGGCGAGGGAGGAGTCGCGGCCGACCGGCTTGCCGAGGGTCGTGGTGGTCTCAGGGTCGACGAGCATGTCGGCGTCCGGCCCCATGGAATAGGAGCGCCACAGGCGCCGGCCGGATTTGGCGTCGTAGGCCGTGAGGTGGCAGCGCACCCCGAATTCGCCGCCCGAGATCCCGACGAGGATCTTGTCCTTCACGGGCAGCACCGTGGCGGTGTTGGTCTCGCCGCGGGCCGGGTCGCCGTTCTTCACCGCCCAGTTCACCCGGCCGGTGGCGGCGTCGAGGGACACCAGGGTGGTGTCGGCCTGGTGCAGCAGGATCGCCCCGTCGGCATAGGCGAGGCCCCGGTTGACGGTGTCGCAGCACAGCATGGCGACGACGGAGGCGTCCTGCTTCGGTTCGTAGCGCCACAGGATGCGGCCGTCATGGTCGAGGTCGAGGGCGGTGACCACGTTGGGGAACGGCGTGTGCACGTACATCACCGAACCCACCACCAGGGGCGCACCCTCGTGGCCGCGCAAGATCCCCGTGGAGAAGGTCCAGGCGACCCGCAGGCGCCCGACATTCTCGGCCGTGATGGCGTCGAGGGGCGAAAACCGGGTGTTGGCGGCGTCGAGGGTCTGGAGCACCGGCCCGGCGGGCGGCGTCCCGGCCGTCTCGCCCCGAGCGAGGGGCGGGCTCGCCATGAGCGCGAGCGCCGCGAGGGCGAGAGGGGATGGGGAACGACGCATGGGAACGAGACCTCGGCTGCGGGCCGGGTCTAGGCCGGTTCCGATCCCCACGCCAAGCGTCAGCGGTCGGTCGCCTCCGCCGAGGCCGCGCCGTGGCGCAGGAGGGGGAAATACGCCCGCACGGCCCGCTCGCTGCCCGCCCGCGACAGGTGGCCGGTGTCGAGGAACAGGTCGGTGCCCGCCAGGCGGTAGCGGCACAGGGCGCCGTCGCAGAAGGTCGGCAGGGGGTCGATGAAGTCCGCGCCGGCCGCGAGGCGGCGGACGGCCGGGTTGCCCGGGTGAGCGAACCACGCCGCCGAGCCGTCGGCCTGAGCCCCCGCGTCGCGGGCGCTCAGCACCGCCACGTCGAAGGCGAAGAGCGGCGAGGGGCCGATCACCGAGACGGAGACGCCCATCGCGGCGAGGCGCGCGAGGGTGTCGGGCAGGCCCGCGAGGGTCCGGGCGTTGAGGAGGTCCCAGCGGGCGGCCAGGACCACGCGCGTCACCCCGTAGGCGCGGATCACCGCGAAGGCGTGGGCATTGAAATCCCCGCAGCCGGGCTTCGCCCGCGAGCTGTAGGAGAGGAGCGGCGGGCAGCCCGCGAAGGTGTATTGCAGCACCGCGTGGCTCAGGGCCGGGGCGTTCCGCACGAGGCCGGGCACGTAGTGGGCGGCGTAGGAATCGCCCCACAGGAGGGCGGTGTCGGGTTGGCCCGCGCCGATGCGGCATTCCGGCCCGGCCCAGTCGGCGAAGCGTCCGTTCTCGAGGAAGCAGCGTCCGCCCTTCCAGCCCTCGCGCTCGAGGGCGGCGAGCGCCCCCGGCTGCACGCCGGGGAAGCGCGACGGATACCCGTCCGTGAGGACACCGGCGAGGCCGAGGCCCCCGAGGCCGGCGAGGAGCGCGGCCGTGGCGGCAAACAGCGGTCGTCGGTCGGCGGCGGGCCCCCGGGGCGGATGCCGCAGCGGGGTCTCGATCCAGCGCCAGGCGGCGTAGGCGAGGGCGAAGCAGAGGGCGAGGACGCCTGCCACCGCCCACCCGGTCGGTTCGCGCAGGAGGGCGTAGCGGGTGAACACCACCACGGGCCAGTGCACCATGTAGAGGGCGTAGGACAGGCGCCCGATGCCGGTGCAGGGCGGCAGCGACAGGAGCCGGCCCACGACGGTCCCGCCCCCGCCCCCGGCGGCGATGATCAGGCCGGCCCCGAGGCAGGGCGGCAGGGCGGCGAGGCCCGGAAACGGCGTCGCCTCGTCATAGGCGAAGATCGCCGCGGCGATGAGCCCGAGGCCGCCCGCCGCCATGGCTTCGCGCAGAATGCGCGAAGCCATCCACCCAGACGAATTGGCTTCGCGCAGGATGCGCGGGGCCGTCCACCCAGACGAATTGGCTTCGCGCAGGATGCGCGGGGCCGCCCAGCCGGACGGGAAGGCCAGGAGGGCACCCACCAGCAGCTCCCAGGCCCGGCTCGGCAGCAGGTAGAAGTTGGCGCCGGGCGCCGTGTCGGTGAGCGCGACGCTCAAGCCGAAGGAGGCGAGGAGGGCCAGGGCGAGGCCCAAAGCCGCGACCCGGCGCGAGCGCGCCAGCAGCAGCGGCAGGGCCACGGGGATGACGAGGTAGTACTGCTCCTCGACGGAGAGGGACCAGAGGTGCAGCAGGGGCCGCGTCTGCGCCTCGACGTCGAAGTAGCCGGCGCTCTTCCAGAAGAACACGTTGGCGGAGAAGACCGAGGCCGCCGCCACGCTGCGGGCGAAGTCGTCCATGGCGGTGGGCAGCAGGAACACCAGGGCGAGGGCGTAGGTCACGAGGATCGTCGCCACCAGCATCGGCAGGATGCGGCGGATGCGGCGTTCGTAGAACCGCGCCACGGAGAACCGGCCCGCCGCCACGTCGGTGAGGATGCCCCGGGTGATGACGTAGCCCGAGATCACGAAGAACACGTCGACGCCGACGAACCCGCCGGAGGGGCCCGGCACGCCGGCATGGAAGAACAGCACCGCCAGGACGGCGAGTGCCCGCAGGCCGTCGATGTCCGGGCGATAGGCCGGGGACTGGGGAATCGTACGATCGGACATGCCGGGGGACTCTGTCGTGTCAGGCCGACGGCATGGCTGTCGCCGCCTGCCGCCGCGGATGGGGGCGGAGGATGCGCCGGCGCGCCGGTTCCTCGACCCAGAGATGCACGGCGGCGGCGGCCGCCAGGGACAGGAGCGCGGCGAGGGTGACGACGAGCCAGGGAATGCCGGCGAGGCGGCCGGCGAGCAGGGCCCGGTCGAGGCTCGAGACCAGGGCGTAGGCCGGCACGTGCAGGAGGTAGAGGGCGAAGGAGATGCGCCCGAGGAAGACGAACCACCCGGCCGTCAGGGGCCCTGAGCGGATCGCCGCGCCGGCCAGGATCACGGGCGCCCAGACGAGGGCGGTGAGGCCGTTATGGGTGAGCACCTCGGGAATCGTCCCGACACTCGCCACGAGGGCCGCCGCCGCCACGCCGGCCCCGGTCAGGAGCCCCCAGACGGGGGGGCGCACCCGCCGCCACAGGGCGAACAGGAGCAGGCCGGCCACGAATTCGGGCAGGCGCAGCAGGGGATTGTACTTGATCGCCTGGGACAGGAGCATCGCCGCGTCCGTGGTCGGCGCGATGAGGGACAGGCCGGGGGCGTAGCGGTTCCAGGCCAGGATCGAGAGGGTGACGGCGGTCGCCCAGGCCGCCAGGGTCGCGAGCGCCGTCGCCCCCGGCCGCCGCAGGACGAGGGGGAGGAGCAGGGGGAACACGGCGTAGAAGAACAGCTCCGTGGACACCGACCAGCTCGGGCAATCGAGGGCGCAGGCCGCCCCCGGCACCCAGGCGTGGAGGCCGAGCGGCGCCAGCACCACGCTGGAGGCCATCAGGGTCTGGAGCGGCGGGGCCTCCTTCAAGGTCCAGGCGACGAACCACGGCAGGCCGACGGCGAGGGCCAGGAGGTAGACGGGATAGACCCGCGCCACCCGCGCCCGCAGGAAGCGGACGAGGGCCGGGCGCTCCGACAGGTCCACCCGCTGATAGTTGTAGGCGAGGATGAAGCCCGACAGCAGGAAGAAGAACGTCACCCCCGAATAGCCGAGGAAGACCGCGCCGGGCATCGCCGCGCGGCTGAGCTCGTAGCCGCCGAAATGGAAGGCGAGGACGTAGGCCGCCGCGAGGAAGCGCAGGGACGTGAGGGCCGGCAGCGGCTCCACCGCCGGGTGGGGGCCGGCGGGCGCGGGACGCTCCACCCCGGAACGATCTGCTCCGCGAAGATTCATGCCGAAACGATTCATGGCGAGACTCACGACCGGTCCTCCCCGTCCGCGATCACCCGCGCCCGTGCGAGGTAGCGCAGGCCCAGCACCGAGACGACGAGGAGGAAGTAGAGGCCGTTGGTGGCCTGATAGAACACCGACTCGAACACCGCGACGAGGATGGCGAACAGCCACAGGCGCAGGAACAGCATCCCCAGCGGATCGAGGCGGCGGCCCCCGGCCCGGTTCTGCAGGTCGGTCACGGGCGCCCAGACGATCCACCAGGCCGTGAGGGCGAGGCCGACGAGGCCGGATTCGAGGGCGGTGTTGAGGTAGCCGTCATGGGCGTCCGTGGCCCGGTTGACCCAGGTCGCCGCATCGGCGCCGCCGCCGTAGAACACGCTCTCCCAGAAGGCGCCGTAGCCGTAGCCGGCGATGGGCCGCTTGGCGATGTTGTCGGCGGCGAACTCCCAGATCTCCGTCCGGCCCGTGAAGGTCGGGTCGCTGGCGAGGCTCGCCACGAAGGCGCCGATCGCCGGCACGAGGACCGAGCCCACCGTGAGCGTCAGGAGAACACCCAAGGGGACGAGGAGAACGAGGCGCCGCCACAGGGTCGCGCCGGACAGGGTGCAGAGCCAGGAGAGCACCAGCACGGCGGGCGCGATGGCGACGGAGGTCTTGGCCTTCGTGAACACGAGGAAGATCGCGGCGGCCGCCGCCAGGAGGGTGCCCAGCACCCGCTGGCCCATGCTGGCCCAGAACAGGCCGATGAACGCGAACGCCCCCATGGCGGCGCCCGCCGCGTTCTTGTGCGGATAGACCCCGCGCCAGCTGCCCGCGTGCTCCGGCTCGATGATGTCGAGGGCCGTGTGCATGGCGCGCTCGGGGACGAGCACGAGGCCGAGGTAGCTCAACGCCACGATGCCCAGGGTCGTGGCCCCCAGCACCGTGGCGAACTGGCGTGTGTCCCGTGCCGCCAGGAGGAAGGCCACGGCGGCGGCCGTCATGATCACGAGGGAGACGAGGCGGCGGGCCGAGACCAGGGGCTCGATGGAGAGCCCCGTCGAGATCGCGAGCCAGGCGAGCATGAGGAGGATCGGCGGGCTGGCGAGCGGCCGCAGGGCCGCGCGGCCCCGGGCGAACAGGATGGTGCCCGCGAAGCCGCCCATGATCAGGAACAGGATCTGGTTCTCGAGGTTGCCGCCCGCTCCCGAGGCCGCGTTCTCGGGCGCGGTGCCGTCGTGGAACGGGTTGGCGCCGACCAGCATCACGAGGAGGATCGTCACCATGGCGACGACGCGCAAGGCATCGGACCCTTCGGCGGGCAGGGGCACCGGTGTCGGAGGAGCGGTGACGCCCGTGGTCATCGACATGCCAATTCTCGCGCAACGGCGCCGGGGACGGGGGTCCCCCGGGGATCATCGGGATCGCCGCACGATGGCCCGATCCGGTGCCTGCATCCTGGGCGAGAATACTTGAGAACGTGCAAAGATTCGGGACGGCCCGGTTAGGCGTCGGGGCCGTCCCAGGGCTGCGGCCGGATTCCCGTGAGGGCGTGGACCAGGGCCTCGCGGGCCGCGCGGGAGGCGGCGAGGCGCGCCCGCGCGGCGGCGAGGACGGGTGGCGCCGCCGTGCCGGGCGTGCCGGCGTCGAAGGGGGGAGCGGGGGCGTATTCGAGGCCGAGCTGGATCGCCTCCGCCGCCGAACGCCCGGCGAGGTCTTCGGCGAGCGCCAGGGCGAAGTCGATGCCCGCCGTGATGCCGCCGCCCGTGACGAGGTTGCCGTCCCGCACCACCCGCTCCGGCACCGGCGTCGCCCCGAAGGCGGCGAGCAGGTCGAGGGAGGCCCAATGCGTCGTGGCGCGCCGGCCCCGGAGGAGGCCCGCCGCACCGAGCACCAGGGCGCCGGTGCAGACGGAGGTGACGAAGCGGGCGCCCGCCGACTGCGCCCGCACGAAGGCGAGCACCTCCCGATCCGTCATCAGGGCGTTGACCCCGACGCCGCCGGGCACGCACAGGACGTCGAGGGCCGGGCACTCGGCCATCCGCACGGTCGGGGTCAGCATCAGGCCCGTGGCGCTCCGGATGGGATCGAGCCCGGCGGCGACGAGATGGACCGTGGCCCCCGGGATCATCGCGAACACCTCGTAGGGGGCCGTGAGGTCGAGCTGCTGCACGTTCGCAAAGGCGAGGAGGCCGATCTGGAGGCTCATGTTCGCGAACTCGTGGGCTGCCGGGGGGACCTCCACGGTCTCACGACCGGACACGATGCTGCAACACGGGGATCGCAGGAGGCTGGCAGCCGGCCCCGGACCTGGGCATTTGACATTCCGCTCCGCATCATCGACACCGCCGCCCGTCGGGGCGTCGACCGAATCCGTGGGCCGGTGACCGGTCCGGAGCCGCGCATGACCGCCTTTTCGGCCACTCCCGTGATGCCCGCCGCATGAGATCGAGCGAAGTCCGGCCCCCGACGGCCGAGGGCGACGCCTTCGCGTTCCTGGACCGCTTGCTCGCCTGGGCGTCCCGGAGCCATGCCCGCGCCTGCGCCCTCCTCGTGGCCCTCGGCCTCGTCTGCTTCCTGCCGGGCCTCGCCTCGCTCCAGCCCATGGACCGCGACGAGCCGCGCTTCGCCCAGGCCTCCAAGCAGATGCTGGAGACGGGCGATCTCGTCGATATCCGCTTCCAGGGGGAGGCCCGCCACAAGAAGCCCGTGGGGATCTACTGGGCGCAGGCGGCGGTCGTCGGCGCCGCCGAGGCGCTCGGCGTGCCGGCGGCGCGCACGACGATCGGTCTCTACCGCATCCCCTCCCTGATCGGGGCGCTCGCAGCCATTCTGCTGACCTACTGGGCGGCCCTCGCGTTCCTGCCCCGGCGCGGGGCGCTGCTCGCCGCCGCCCTGTTCGGGGCCTGCGTGATGCTCGCGGCGGAGGCGCATCTCGCCAAGACCGACGCCCTGCTGTGCGCCTGCGCCACGGCGAGCCTCGGCGGCCTCGCCCGGGCGTGGCTGCGGCGTGGCCAATCCCTCGACACCGGCACCGTGGTGGCGTTCTGGCTCGGCATGGCGCTGGGCCTCCTGGTGAAGGGGCCGATGGTGCCCCTGTTCTGCGCCCTGCCGGCCCTCGTCCTGTCCGTGCGGGTCCGTTCGGCGGCGTGGCTGCTCGCCCTGCGCCCCGGCCTCGGCCTGCCCCTGACCC
>Ga0182226_1000237_pt1 | contig 9951 bp, 5 predicted proteins | sample G6R1MG_27_FD_129658 | JGI IMG/M metagenome (GOLD analysis project Ga0182226, IMG submission 129658) | Miscanthus phyllosphere microbial communities from Michigan, USA - G6R1_MAIN_07NOV2016_LD1 MG | ecosystem: Host-associated > Plants > Phyllosphere > Phylloplane/Leaf | place: USA: Michigan...
CTGCAGGTAGAGCTGGCAATCCTCCACCGCCGCCCGGGCGACGCCGACGGCGCGGGCCGCCGTGTGGACGCGGGCGATGTTCAGCCCGCGCTGCACCGAGGCGAAGCCGCCGGCATCGGCATCCGCCCCCTGGTCGCCGTAGAGCCCCGTCAGCCGGTCGCTCTCGGGCACCCGCACGCCGTCGAGGGCGAGCTCGAAGGTGAGGAAGCCGTGATAGCCGATCTTGTCGATGACCGTGCCGGTCATGCCCTTCGGGAAGGTGCCGGGCTGCTTGACCACGAGGAACGGTTCGAGGCCGGCGGAGCGGGATTCGCCGGGCTCCGGGTCTCGGGTGCGGGCCAGGATCTCGATGAAGTCGGCGGCCTGCGCGAAGCCCGCCCAGCGTTTCGTGCCGGTGAGCACCCAGGTGTCGCCCTCGCGCACCGCACGGGTCCGGACGCCGGCGAGATCCGAGCCGGCGGTGGGCTCCGACAGGGCGATGCTGCCGATCCAGTCGCCCCGCGCCGAGCGGGCGAGCAGGTCGGCCCGGCGGCCCTCGTCGAGCACCTGCGTGCCGAGGCCCTGGCCCCGCGCCAGGATGCTGGCGACGGAGAGCCACGCCCGCGCCAGTTCCTCCGACACGAGGCAGTATTCGAACACCCCGAGGCCGAGGCCGCCATGCTCCTTCGGGATCGTGATGCCGAACCAGCCCTTCTCCGCCATGGCGTCGATGAGGGAGCGGGGCATCTCGGCCTTCTGCCGGTCGAGGTCGTCGGCGATGGGCATCACCACGTCGCGGGCGAAGGCGCGGGCCTCGGCCTGGAGGGCGGCGCGGCCGTCCGTGCGCCACGGCGTGACGAGTTCGGGCGGGCGGGGCTCGATGGGCGCTGGGCGGGACTCGCGATGATCCGGCGTCGACATGGGCTCCCCCGTGATGGTTGTCGTCGGAGCCCGTGGCCCCGGTTGCGCCGGCCCGCGGCCGGCGATTCGGATAGGCTAAAGCGTGTCGCGCCGAGTGGTTGCCTGACGTCCGGACATCGCCCGGCGCGGGGCGGCGGAGCGAGGGGACATCCCCCGCAATTCCCCGCGAAACCGCGGCTTCGGTTGACACGCGCCGTCCGGGCGCGCTGACCTCCCGCCGTGCTGTTCACCCGCCTCTCCGACGACCTGTTCCGGCCCCTGGCCTCCCCGAGCCGCGCCTTCAACGCGGTGCTGCTGCTGCACCTGCACGCGCGGGTGTTCGGCGACACGGCCGAGCCTCTGCGCAAGACCGAGCTGCTCGCTGCCATCGGCGATTTCTCCGCCGATTTCGCCCAAGGCGAGATCGCCGACGACGAGACCACGCCCGTCGATCCCATCGAGCGCCGCTCGGCCGTCTATCGGCGCCTCCTCGACGCCGGCTGGCTGGTGGAGCGGCGCGAGCGCTACGTGCCGGTGGTGGATTTCGACCCCGAGGCCCGCATCCTCGTCGAGGAACTCGCCCGCCTCGACCGGGGCGAGACCCGCTCGTACGGCGGCGCAGTGCTGGATGTCCTGGGCAGTCTGGAGAGCGCCATCGCCAACCCGGCCGAGCGCTCGGAGGCCCTGGTCAACGCCGCCAAATCCTCCCGCGCCTTCCTCAGCCACCTGCGCACGCTCGCCGGCTCCATGCGCAAGATCGAGGCGCGCATCCTGGCGCAGGAGGACCAGCGCGCCGCCTTCCGGCTTTATTTCGACGAGTTCGTGGCCCGCCACATCGTCAGCGACTACCGCACCCTCCACACCCGCCTCAATCCGTTCCGCTTCCGCTCCGGCATCGTGCGCGAGGCGGGGCGCGCCTTGCGCGATCCCCTCACCCTGCGGGCGCTGGCCGAAGCCGGACTGCGCGAGGGCCGGGCGCCCGACGTCGAGGCGGCTGAGCGGGCCGTGCGCGCGGATTTGGCAGAAATCCTGGCGATCTTCGAGGGCCTCGACCGCCACCTCGATGCCGTGGCCGACATCGTCGCCCGCCTGGTACGGCGGATCGCGGCGGCCCTGCGCTACATGGACCACCGCGATTCCGACCGCATCGAGCGCACGGCGGCGGCGCTGAAGGCCGTGGCGGGCGCCGACGAGGCCCTGGACGACATGCCGGCGGCCGGCGTCTCGCTCCTGCGCCCGCCCATCGGCGCCGCGCAGCTCTACGCGCCGCGCTTCAAGCGCCCGCCCATGGATTTCGAGCCCCTGCCGGAGATTGTCCTCGACCCCGTGATCGAGGCCTTCATCGCCGCCAAGGACGCGTTCCGCCACCGGGTCGCCGTCACCCCCGACCGGATGGCGGATTTCGTCGAGGAGCGGCTCGGCCGCAAGGGCGCCTTGCGGGGCTCGCAGATCCCCATCACGGATGTCGACGCCTTCGTGGTGTTCCAGCGCCTGCGCGAGATCGACGTGCTGTTCGACGGCAGCCTCGGGAGCCGCTACCGGCTCGCCCGCGTCGAGGGCCGGGTCGCCAACGGCTGGCTCGATTGCCCGGATTTTCTCATCGAGCGCGCCCGCTGATTGCTGCGGTGCAATATTCGACGTGCCCTAGACTGTCCCCTGCTTTGCCGAGACTGCCCTTGGCAGCGTGAAGGACAGAGGTCATCCTCGACGGGACCCGCCCGAGAGGAAGGCGGCGGCGTCGGGAGGTTCGTCATGGTGTCCGGCAAGTGTCTGATCAAATCCGCCTGGGTCGCCGTCGAGGTCGGGCGTGAGCGCAGCGAGCGCGTCCTCGTGGTGGAAACCTACATCGCCGTGAGCCCCCTGGAGCCGAACTACGACGCCGAGCGCTACGACAGCATCGTCGCCGAGGTCCGCCGGGTGCTCGCCGCCAACCCGTCCCTCGACCGGGCGTCCATCCTGAGCATGCACCGGGACACCAAGTGCCTGTCCCTGTTCCGGGCCGACACCGCCACCGCCGCCTGAACGCAAGAAGGCTCCCACGGTTTGCGTGGTGCGCGCTTCCTCTCAGGCAGAGGCATTGCCGATGGTGCGCATCCCCTCGCCCCGCTTGCGGGGAGAGGGGATGCGCGCCGTTCGCGAGACGGGAGGCACAGCCTCGAATCCCTTGGCGCCGCGCGGCCCGGACGGATAGACACCGCACTCCGTTCGCGTTCCGGGACCCGCCATGCTCGAACCCTTCCGCGCCATCGTCGACGGCGACGAGCCGCCGCCGCCCGGCGCCCGCGCGCCCTCGGAGGAGGAACTGACCCGCGCCCTGCAGGTGCTGCTCAAGAACCAGTGCGTCTATTCCGCGACCCCCGGCATCGGCCGCACCTACGACCTCGCCCGGCATTACGCCCCGTTCTTCCAGGGCTACTTCGCCTGTCTCGGCTACGCCTTCGAGGTGTCGCACCGCGACCAGATGGTGTTCCTGAAGGTGCCCCCCGACGGCGTGCGCCACGACGCGCAGTCCGAGCGCCTGCGCAAGGACGAGACCCTGGTGCTGCTGGCCCTGCGCCTCGCCTACGAGGAAGGGCTGCGCGATCACCGCGTCACCACGGACGGGGTGGTGGAATGCACCACGGACGATCTCGCCGAATCGATCCGGACCGCCACCCGCAACGATCCGCCCGAGGAGACCCGCCTGCTGGAGATCCTGCGGCTGTTTTCGCGAAAAGGGGCCTTGCGGTTGGGCGAGCGCGACAAAACCGAGAAACTGACGCCCCTGATGGTCTTGCCCGGCATCGCCGTGCTGTCGCCCGACGCCTGGATGGAGCATGTCCGCGCCTGGGCCTCGGCCGGGGATGACGCCGGCTGATCGGGCCGCACGGCTTGCCTCGCGGCCCCCGCCCATGCGAGCGAGTGCCCCGACGACCCCTCGCAGCGTGACAGAACCGCCAAGCTTTCGTGTATCGCCTCACCGACATCGTCCTCTCGAACTGGTACCTGATCCGGCGCGAACAGATTCGCATTCGCGGCGCGACGGCCCTCGTCGGGCCCACGGGGGCCGGCAAGTCGACGATCTTCGACGCCGTCGGCACGGTTCTGGCCGGTAACAACGCGAGCCGGCTGGCGCTGAACGCCTCGGCCTCGGGCCGCTCCGCCCGCACGGTGCGCGATTACTGCCTCGGCTGGATCAGCGACCCCGCCGAGGGCGGCCGCCCGACCCGCGAGGCCTGCGAGACCCTCATCGTCCTGGTGTTCGAGAACGAGGTCTCGGGCCGGGTCGTCTCCGTGGGGCTGGCGCTGGCGGCGCGGGCCGAGGACAGCCGCGAGACCACCCTGTCGCGCTTCGTCTGCACCGGCCACCGCTTCGAGATCGCCGACTACGTGCGCGAGACCCAAGAGGGCAGCTTCGTCGCGCCCTGGGCCGAGATCGCCAAGGACCTGCGCATCCGCTCCGAGACCTTCGAGGAGTTCCGCGCCTCGGGCGAGCGCTTCACGGCGGAAGTGCTGGGGTTGCTGCGCGAGGGCGCGCCGGTGCCCGAACCCCGCCACTTCCTGCGCACCTTCTCCAACGCCGTGGCGTTCAAGCCGATCTTCGATTCCTCGGCCTTCGTGCGCTCCTTCGTGCTCGAACCCGAGCCCCTCGACGTCGCCCGCATCCGCCAATCCGTGGAGAACTGGCGCCGGCTTCTGGAGACCATCGAGGAACTGGAGCGGCGCCTCGGCCATCTCGGCCGGATCCTCGCCCGCTACGAGGCCTGGGCTGAGGCGAGCCTGTCGGCGGCCCTCGACGAGTTGCGGGGGGCGAGCGCCGATCTGCGCCGCCGCATCGTCGAGTACACCAACGCCCGCACGGGCCTCGCCGACATCGCCGAGCGCCTGCGCATCGCCCGCGAGAGCGTGGCGTCGAGCCAGGGGTTCGTGCGCGACATCGACGGCGAGATCGCCGAGAAGAAGGCCCTCATGGCCGGCACCGCGGCCCAGGGGCGGTTGGCGGCCTCCGATGCCGGCCTCGCCATGCTCAACCGCGACCGGCGCGACCTGACTTTGCGCGTCACCGGCCTCGTCGGCCTCGTCCTCGACGTCGCCCGCCTCTCCGCCGTGATCGGCGAGATCCGCCGCATCGATCCGGCGGCCGCCCGCTTCGTCGAGGCCTGCGCCCGCGCCGGCCTGCGCCGGGAGGCGCCACCCGAGGAGGTCCTGCGCCCGGACGGTCCCCTCGCGGCCCTGGTGTCGGGGCTGCAGACCCTGCCCGACATCGCCGCCCCCCTCGATACGGCGGCCGAGGACATGGCCCTCAGGGCGCGGGCCGCCGAGACGGAGGCGCAATCCCTGTCGGCCCCCTTCGCCGGGGGCGGGGCCGCCAAGGGTCCGCGCCTGTCGTCCGACGTCGCGGCCTTTCGCGATGAACTCGCCCGCCTCGACATCGAGGCGGTGCCGATCTGCGAACTCGCCGAGATCGTCGAGCCGAAATGGGGCATGGCCCTCGAAGGCCTGCTCGGCGGCGCCCGCGAGGCCCTGGTGGTGCAGCCCGATCAGCTGAACCAGGCGTTTGCCCATCTCGAAGCCCGCAAGGCGCAGTTCTACCGCTGCCTCCTGGTCAAGACGACGGATACGGCGCGCCGCCGGGGGAGCGGGCGCTACGACGATGGCCCGCTCGCCATGATCGAGACCCGCGATCCCCATGCCGAGGCGTTCCTCGCCGCGCGCCTCGGCGGCTACGACCTCGCCCCCGACGACGCCGCCCTGTCCCGCATGAGCCGCGCCGTGGCGCCGAGCGGGCGCTCGACCTCCGGCATGGCCTATTCGGTGGTGCGCCCCGTCCAGCTCATGATGACGCGGGGCAGCCGGGGGCCGACCCAGGAGGGCCGCGAGGCCATGGAGCGGGCCGTGGCCGAAGCCCGGCGCCTGCGCGGCGAGGCCGGGGTGCTGCGCGAAGCCGCCCGCATCGCCGCCGGGCTCAAGGGGCGGATCGCCGACGCCGCCATCGATCTCCCGGCCCTGCGAGCCGAGTGCGACGGCCTCGAGGGCCGCCGCCGCAGCCTCGCCACCGAGCGGGATTCCGTCGAGAAGGCCGATACCGGCGCCCTGGAGGCCGAGCTGAAGGAACTCGCCAAGGAGCGCTCGGCCTATCTGACCGAACTCGTGCAGGTGCTGGAGCCCAAACGCGATGCCCTGCTCGGCGAGGAAGCCGGCCTGAAGGCCAAGGTGGCCTCTTCCCGCGAGGCCGCCCGCGCGGCCCTCGCGGCCCGGCGCTCGGCCCATGCCCGCTGGATCGGCGGCGACACCGTCCGCATCCGGCTGGTGCGCCCGGAGGGGTTCGACCCCCGCGCCGTCGCCAAGGCCAGGGCCGACCTCGCCGGCCTCGACGCCAAGGAACTCGCCGCCGCCGCCAGCGCCGCCCGCTCGTCCGCCCGCGAGGCGAGCGAGACCGCCCGCACGCAGGGGCGCACCGCCGAGCGCGACCTCGCTGAGTATTGCGTGCAGTGGCGCATCGACAATCCGCTGGGGCGCGGCGACGCCCCGGCCTCCTTCGGCTACGGCTGGACCCGGCGGGCCTACGACGAGGTGGCGGGCCACGAACTCCGGCGCTACCGCGACCAGGCCGTGCGGGCCGAGGGCGAGATGCGCCGCCTCATGACCGAGGATCTGCTCACCCGCCTCGCCGACAAGTTCGAGCGTGTCCGCGCCCGCCTGGAGGCCCTCAACGAGCGCCTGTCGAGCCAGACCTTCACGGGCCAGACCTACGCGTTCGAGGCCGCCGTCGACCGCCGCTACGCCGCCGTCCACGCCCTCGCTACCGAAGTCGCGCGCTCCCCCGACGCCGCCCAGGCGGTGCTGCCGGAGGGGGGGGAGACGGCGGAAGGCCCGCTCTCGGCCGCCATCGAGGAGATTTCCGCCCTCATCGCCGGGGAGGAAAGCGCGGCGCGGCTCGCCGATTACCGCAACTACTTCGTCTACGAGATCGGCATGCGCGACCGGGCGGGCAACCGCACCACCATGTCGAACCGGGCCCTGCGCGGTTCCGGCGGCGAGGCGCAGGCGCCGTTCTACGTCGCCATCGCGGCGTCCCTCGCCTCGGCCTACTATCCCGGCGACCGGCCCGGCGACGAGAATCCCGGCTTAGGCCTCTGCCTCCTCGACGAGGCGTTCTCGAAGCTCGACGTGCGCAACTCCCAGGCGCTGGTCGACCTCTACCAGGCCTGGGGCCTGCAGCTCCTCATCGCCGCGCCGGAGGACAAGCGCACGACGCTCACCGAGGTGATGGACACCATCGTCACCGTCTACAAGAGCCCGGACCTCAAGGGCGTCCGCATCGAATCCGAGCACCCCCTGGAGGCGGCGAAACGGGCGCTTGCCGCCATCAACCCGGAACGCCAGGGCATCGAGGGGTTTCGCCTGCCCGACGCGGCGGCGTGAGCCGGGAGAGGCAAGCGTGACGAATCGAGCAATCATACCGTCTCCGGTTCGATTGCCTCGGGGGGCTCAACGCGAGGGGGGCTCTCCTTCCCGACGGAGCGATGGTATTTGCCCCTCGACGTCATTCCGGGTCGCCGGAGGTGAACCCGGAATCCAGAGCCGCCGACAGCGCAAGACTTGGCACGACCTGCGTTCATGGATCCCGGGTTCCGCTGCGCGGCCCCGGGATGACGCTGAGGTAGGAACCGTCCGACGATCCGAAATTCTCTCCGCGATCCCTCTCCTACGGGGAATGGACCTGTCCTCACGATAGACCGAATGGATCAGGTCGAGGCAGAGCGCGGCCCTAACCCTTCCAGCCCTTCAGGGCCGCGAAGGGGCTGCTCGACGGGTCGGGCGGGGGCGGGTTGAGGATCGGCTCCACCTGGGCGATGGCGTCGGCCAGCGAGAAGGCCGAGCCGGTCGGCAGCTTGCCGCCGGCCGCGTCCTTGTGGCCGCCGCCCCGGAACTTGCGGGCGCCCTCCAGGGCCGTCTCGTCGTTGGAGCGGAACGACATGTTGCCCGTGCGCTGGACGTTGAGCACGCGCTTGGCCTTGCCCGCATCCATGATGAGGTCGGAGACGCGCTGGAACGTGCCGGAATCGAGGCCGAACGACAGGTAGGTGCCGTCCGAGAGGGGCTGGAACAGGTCCGAGCGGGCGAGGACGCGGGCGAGGCGCATCCGGGTGGTGAGGCGGGGATCGTCGGTGGCGTCGTCGGCGAGATAGCCGTTCACGATGGCGGTGCGGATGGCGCCGACGCCGGCCTCGAGTTCGGCGGGCGAGGCCCCCTCGCGCAGGCGCGCCGCCAGGGCGACGAGGAGGTCGCTCACGAAGCGGTCGTGCCATGCGTGGCCGATGGGGACGAGGTTCGAGACGTTGTCCCAGAACACCTCGTCGAGGGCGTGGCCGCCCGCGAAGGTCGGCCGGTCCTTCTTCCAGAGGTCGACGGCGTCCACCGCCTCCACCAGGGCCAGCAGGTCGGCGTCGCCCTCCGTGGCCTCCGGGGCGTAGAGGGCGCGGCGGTGATAGGCGAGCTTCGTGGCGCAGCGGCCCTCGTCGATGAGGACGGTGATGGCCGGGTCGTCGAGGTCGAACCGCGATACGCTCGGATCGTCGGCTTCCGGCCTCGGTTCGAGGTTCTGCTCGCGCAGGCGGTCGATGGAGGAGGCGTGGTGATCGAGGACGATGAGGCGGTGGCGCTCGGCCTCAGCCCGGCCCCGGTTCATCGCGGCGAAGTTGCGGATGAAGGTGACGGCCACGGGCTCCAGGCCGAGATCCGTGAGGATGAGGGTCTCGGGCGTGCGGGTGCGGCCGAGGCGCTTCAGCTCGCCCTCGACCACGGGGCCGACATCGCTGTAGCGCGGCACGTGGACGATGCGGGAGACGGGCACGAAGCGCCCGACGATGGTCGAGGCGCCGTAGCCGTCGAGGTCGTGGTGGGTGATCTGGGTGACGGTCAAGGCGGGTCCTCAGGGCGAATCAGGGGCCGCTTATGCCGCAGTTCCGGGTCCGCCGCGACCCGGATCCGAGGGCCTCGCGAAACGCCCGGACAGGCGCCGTTCGCCCCGCGATCGCGACGGCGCGGCGGGCGTTTCGCGAAAGACCGTCAGGAGGTCTGCTTGCGGGCGACCACGGCGCCTGCGAACAGCAGGGCCGCGCCCGCCGCGATGAGGCTGATCATGAGGAGGCGCCGGGGCTGCTGGGCCGATTCCGCCTGCACCGGCGGGACGATCATGCTGAAGAACTCCACCTGTCGGGCGGCGATGATGCGCGCGCGCTCGTAGGCCGAGAGCACCTTGGCGAAGTACTTTTCGGCCTCGTCGCGCTCCTGCTCCAGGGCCTCGAACTTGGTCAGGGCGTCGGCGAGCACCCGGCGCTGCTCCGGATCCTGGCTGGCCGACTGGCTCTCGATGCGCGCGATGGCGTCGTCGAGATCCTTGATCTGGGACTTGAGATCGATGATGCGCCGCGATTCCGGGCCGAGATCGCGCTGGCCGAGATTGAGCTGGACCGCGAGGTTGATGCGCGTCGTGCGCAGCTCGCCGATCACCTTCAGGTTTGCGTCGTTGGTCTTCTTGGCGTCGAGCACGCCCTCGCGGTTGCGTAAGGTCGCCATGGCGAGGCGGATCTTCGTCATCCGCTCCTCGGCGAGCTTCAGTTCACGGGCGCTCTCCGCCACGGCATCCTCGCGGGCGCGGTTGCTGATGCCGTTCACCATGCGCTCGCTCTCCTTGAGGATCGCCTGGGCGAGCGCCAGGGATTCCGCCGGATCGAACGCGTTGACCGTGAGGGTGATGATGCCGGACCCGCTCTCAATCTTGGCGGCGACCCGGTCGTGCCAGTAGCGCACGAAGCGCTCGATGGGCTCGTCGCGGTGGAACCGCGAGAGGTAGTCGATCCCGTCCCGCGAGAACATGTCGCGCAACGGAAGCTCCTTCTCCAGAACCTCCACGAGGGGGCGGCTGTGGATGTAGTTCAGGGTCACCAGGCTATCCTGGGCCACCATCTGGGACACGACGCCCTTGGTGGTGCCGACCTGATCCGACGAAGCCTTGTCCGAGGCGCCGAGGGCCGGCCGGAGGGCGAAGCGCGCCTCCGTGACGTAGCGGTCCGAGGCGATGAGCCC
>Ga0182226_1000238_pt1 | contig 9933 bp, 7 predicted proteins | sample G6R1MG_27_FD_129658 | JGI IMG/M metagenome (GOLD analysis project Ga0182226, IMG submission 129658) | Miscanthus phyllosphere microbial communities from Michigan, USA - G6R1_MAIN_07NOV2016_LD1 MG | ecosystem: Host-associated > Plants > Phyllosphere > Phylloplane/Leaf | place: USA: Michigan...
AAAAAGCCGGCGCTCGCGCACCGGCTCTTCGGTCCTGGGGACGTGACTGCGCCTATTCGGCGGCGGTCATGTCCGAGGTGAACTGGCCGCACCAATCCTTCGACGCCACCACCGGCCACAGGCTCGGGGAGTTCGGCTCGGGCTGGCTCACGGGCGGGTTGAAGCGGCACAGGCCCTCGTCGCCGGCGGCGGTGCCGCCGTTGAGCTTGTGATCGTCGAAGAAGCGGCAGCTGGCGCAGGCGGCGGTGCTGGTGGTCATGATGTCTCTCCGAGGGCTGTCGGGCGATCCCGATCCGTTACCGTTCTTAATTGGAATAATTCTAATTCCAGGTCAAGCGGTCTTTCGGTGGTGGGCGTCGCCCGAGCCGGTGTTGCGGCGATACCGCGTTCCCCGACTTCGAGGCGCTCCGCCGCGTCCATCGGTTGACGGCGCGCGAAGCCCGAGCTTAGCGTCGGCGTGACGGTTCCTCCCCGGAGGATCAAAAGGGAACGCGGTGGGGTGGAAGCCCGAAGCCGCGGCTGCCCCCGCAACTGTAAGCGGCGAGCCCATCATCAACACGTCACTGAGCCTTCGGGCTTGGGAAGACGATGAGAGGGCGGTGACCCGCGAGCCAGGAGACCTGCCGTCAGTCGTGGTCACACGCGAAACGCATCGGGCGGGGTGTCCTGATGGGTGTCGAGGCGTTCGCCTGTGGCGGACGGACCGACCCTGTTCGCGGTGACGTGCCACACCGCGCCCTCGGGCGCGCTCGCCGTTTCCGCCGATGCCCGTCCGCGCCCCCACGCCATCGATCGCCCTCGCCGGCCGCTTCTCCGCAGCCGTCGCGTTCGGCCGTCGTGAGGTGACCGGAGAAGAGCGGGCATGAGTGATTGTTATGTTATAACATTCACCTTAGGTGTCGCGGAAGCGTCGGCGTGATCGACGCGCGTCCTTGGATCGTCCCCCTCCCCATGCGTTCTCGTTCGAACTCCGCCCGCTCCTCCATCCGCTCCGGCCCCGGACCCCTGGGCGCCGGCCTGATCCTCGCCCTCGCGCCCCTCTCGGCCGGGGCTCAACAAGCGGCTCCGGCGGACGTGTCCGCCGTCACCCTCGACACCCTGTCGGTGGCCGGCTCCGGCGTCGCCCCCGTTGGTCTCAACCTGCGCACCGTGGATCGCGGCGCCAGCCGCCTCGGGCTGACGCCCCTGGAGACCCCGGCCAGCGTCGACGTGATTTCGGGCGAGACGGCGCGCCGGCGCGGCCAGAACACCGTCGTGGAGGCGGTAACCGAGAACGCCACGGGCATCACCACCGTGGCGTCCCCCGGCAACGGCAACGGCGCCTTCACGGCGCGGGGCTTTGCCGGGCCGAACTCGATCCAGCAACTCTATGACGGCACGCGCCTCTATGTCGGCGCCGGCACCGTCACCTTCCCGTTCGACACCTGGAACGTCGAGCGCATCGAGGTGCTGCGCGGCCCGGCCTCCGTGCTCTACGGCGACGGAGCCATCGGCGGCGTCGTCAACGTGGTGACGAAGAAGCCGGTCTTCACGCCCCTCAACGAGGCCCGTGCCGCCCTGGGGTCGGATGGTCTCGCCCGCCTCGCCCTCGATTCCGGCGGACCCATCGGCGAGGCGCTCGCCTATCGCTTCAATATCAGCGGCAACCGCTCCTCGGGCTGGATGCAGCCCGAGGGTGACTTTCGCAATCTCGCGGTCTCCGGCGCCCTGACCCTGCAGGCCGCCCCCGACCTCGCCTTCACCCTGAGCCACGATTTCGGCTACCAGGAACCCGCCCGCTACTGGGGCACGCCGCTGATCGACGGTCGGATTCTCGACTCCATCCGGTTCAACAACTACAATGTCCGCGACGCCAAGATCTTCTGGACGGACAACTGGACCCAGCTCAAGACCGAGTGGAGCCCGAGCGCCGACATCACCGTGCGCAACACGGCCTACCGGCTGCAGAGTCGGCGCCAGTGGCTCGACGTCGAGCAATACGCCTTCAACCGCTCCACCGGCCGCATCGACCGTTCGGACTACCTCGAGATCTACCACCAACAGGAGCAGGTCGGGAACCGCTTCGACGCTACGTTCCGGGGCAGCGTCTTCGGCTTCCGCAACGAGTTCCTGGCCGGGTTCGACGTGAACCACATCGCCTTCCGGCACACCAACAACTTCTCCTCGGAAGGGGGCGGCCTCACCACGAGCGTCGATCCGTTCACCTACGATCCCGGCCTGTTTCCGGCCAACGGCCGTGCCTCCCCGGCCTACGCGACCTCGACCCATCAAGCTTCGGTCTTCGCCGAGAACCGCCTGATCCTGTCCGACGAACTCTCGCTGCTGACGGGCGTGCGCTTCGACGCCCCGACCCTGAACCGGCGCAACCTCGTCACCGGCGCCACCTTCGAACGGGATTTCCAGGCGCTCAGCTACCGCTTCGGCGCCGTCTACGCCCCGACCCCGGACCTGTCGCTCTACGCGCAATACGCCACCGCCACCGATCCGGTGGGCAGCCTCATCTCCCTTTCGCAGAGTTTGGCGAACTTCAACCTCTCCACGGGTGAGCAGGTCGAAGTCGGCGCCAAGGGCCTCGCCTTCGGGGGGCTGGCCGAGTGGACGCTCGCCGGCTACCGCATCGTCAAGGACAACCTCGTCTCCATCGTGCCGGGCCAGCCCACCGTCTCGACGCAGGTCGGGCGGCAATCGTCGCTCGGCGTCGAGGCCGCCGTGTCCCTGCACCTGTTCGACGCCTGGCGGGTCGATGCCAACGTCGCCCTGCTGCATGCGCAATACGACGACTTCAATCAGGCCGTGGCCGGCACGGTGGTGTCCTATGCCGGGCGCCAACCCATCGACGTGCCCGAGCGCGTCGCCAATCTCTGGGTGAACTGGGCCTTCGCGCCCGCCTGGGAGGCGCGCATCGGCGTGCAGTACGTCGGTGAGACCTTCAGCGATTTCGGCAACACGGCGCGACGGCCCGACTACACCCTGCTGAATGCCGGGCTCGACTATCAGGTCGATCCGGCCTCGCGCCTGTCGCTACGCGCCTACAACCTCGCCGACACGGTCTACGCCATCAGCGGCAACGCCGTGAACGGGGTCGGCACCAACTGGCTGCTCGGCCGGCCGCGCTCGTTCGAGGTCGCGTACAGCGTCCGATTCTGAGGGGCCATGCGTCGCCTCCTCAAACCCCTGAAGCGGTGGCTGATCCTCGGCCACCGCTGGCTCGGCATCGTCACGGGCCTGTTCTTCGCCACCTGGGTCCTGTCGGGCCTCGTGATGATGTACGTGCCCTTCCCCGGCCTCACCGAGGCTGCGCGCCGCGCCGGCCTGTCCCCCATCGCCTGGGAGCGGGTGCGGCTGGGGCCGGACGCGGCGCTCCGGTCCCTCGGGCTGTCGCGCCTGCCGCCGGGCCTGACGCTCGGCATGCGGGGCGACGCGCCGGTCTACCACGTGACCCTCGGCACGGGCGAGCGCCGGGTGGTCTCGGCCGAGACCGGGGCGGTGCTGGGGCCCGTCTCGGAAGACGCGGCCCTGGCCCTGGTGCGCCTGCGGGGCGAGGCCGGCCCCTCCCCCGGCGTGAGGCCGGTGTCTCGCGACCAGTGGACGGTGACGGCGCGCTATGATCCCCTGCGCCCGTTCCACCGCGTCGCCCTCGACGATGCCGCCGGCACCGAGGTTTACGTCTCGGCGGTGACCGGCGCCGTCGCCCTGGAGACCACCCGCTTTACCCGGGGCTGGAACTGGCTCGGGTCGATTCCCCACTGGATCTACCTCACGCCCCTGCGCGCCCGCGCGGCGCTGTGGCGCGACGTGGTGCTGTGGATCTCTGGCATCGCCCTGGCGGGGGCGGTGAGCGGCCTCGCCCTCGGGATCTGGCGGTTGCGCCTGCGCCGGCCCTACGCCTCGGGGGTGACGCCCTACCGGGGCGTGGGGGGCTGGCATCACCTCTCCGGCGTCGTCGGCGGCGTGACGCTCCTCACCTTCGTGGCGAGCGGCTGGCTGTCGATGAACCCGAACCGCTGGTTCACGGGCTCGGCGCCGACGCCGGCCCTGGCGGCGGCCCTCGCGGGGGAGCCTCCCCTGCCCGGCCTCGACGCCCTGCGGGCCGTCTCGGGCTCCGGCACCGTCGAGGTGCGGGTCCTCGGCCTCGGCGGGCAGGTCCATGCCGTCGGCGTCGATGCGACGGGGGCGCGCCGGGTCGAGCCGCCCGTGACGCCGGACGCCCTAAAGACGGCGGCGGCACACCTCCTGCCCGGATATCCCGCCGATCTCGAAACCCTGACGGCCTACGACGCCTATTGGTACCCGCACCACGACACCCGGACGCTGCCGGTGGTCCGGGTCCGGTTCGACGATCCGGCGGCGACCTGGGCGTATCTCGATCCGGAGACGGGCGAACTCCTGGCCCGCCTCGATCGCAGCGGCCGGATCGACCGCTGGCTGTTCGCCGCGCCCCACCGCTTCGACTTCGCCATCCTCACGCGCCACCGCCCTGCCTGGGACCTCCTCATGTGGAGCCTGAACCTTCTCGGCGCCGGCATCGCCCTCACGGGCGTGGTTCTCGGTTGGCGCCGCCTGCGCCGAAGCTTCCCCGCCCGGTAGACCGCCACCGACCGGGCCATCTCGCCCTGCTCAGGCTATTGGCCGCGCGGGAATCCGATTGCCCGAAGTCACGGTTGCGGGGCGATCTGCAGATCGCACCCGTTCGATAACGGGGTTGTTACACGGCGCGGCGAAAACGGGGAAAATTCTCTGCAACCCTGCGCGCGACATCGGTGTTTCAGGGGCATCGCAACAGAGGAGATGCGAATGCGACTGAAACTTGCTGGCGCAGCCGTCCTGGCCCTCGGTACGATCGTGGCGACCGCCGGTGCGGCCGAAGCCCGTGACGGCTGCGGCCCCGGCGGGCACCGTGGCTATTACGGGTATTGCCGTCCGAACGTGATCTACCGCCCCATCGTGGTGCGCCCCGTCGTCTACGGCTACCGCCGGGTCGGCTGGTACGGCCCCCGGTGGCACCGCTGGGGCGGCTATCGCCGCGTCGGCTACGCCCGGCCCTGGGGCTGGCACGGCGGCTACCGCCACGTCGGTTGGCATCACCGTTGGTAAGGTGATCGCACTCTAAAAGGGGGGCGTCCGGCGTCGCGCCGGGCGCCCTTCGCGCTTGCTCTGCGAGGGGGCGACGCAGGCGACGCCCGCCTCACCCGGCTTCCATGTCCTTGCCGCGGGTTTCCGGCATGGCGAGGGCCGCGAGGGTGCCGACGATGCTGAAGGCGACGAGGTAATAGGCCGGGGCGAGCGTGTCGCCCGACAGGGCGATGAGCTTGTTGATCACGTAGTTCGTGCTGCCGCCGAAGATCGAGACCGAGAAGGCGTAGACGATGGACAGGCCGGCGCTGCGCACGGCGCGCGGCAGGGCTTCGGGGATCGCCACGATGATCGCGGCGGCGTTGATCGACGACAGGGCCGACAGCAGGAACGTCACGGCATAGACCGAGGGGCCGGTCGGATCGCGCACGAGCCAGGCGAAGGCCGGCACGGTCAGCACCACGATGAGGGCGCGGGGCCAGATCATCACCGCGCGCCGGCCGAACCGGTCGGCGAGCCAGCCGCCCAGCAGCGGGAACGCGATGGAGGCGAGGCCGAGGGCGATGGGCACGGCGGTGGAGACCGTCTCGGTGAGGCCGAGGGTGGCCTGCGCGTAGACCGGCATGTTGGTGCCCACGGCGTTCGAGACGGTGGAAGCCGCGATGATCACGAAGGTGAGGAGGAGCAGCCGGCCGTGCTCGCGCACGAGGCGGCGGACCACCGCGAGGGTCGAATCCGCGGCGGCGGGGTCTGCCCGTTCCCCGGCGGTCTCGGGCAGGTGGCGGCGGATGATGAGGCCGACGGGCACGACGCCGATGCCGAGGGCGAACATCACCCGCCAGCCCCAATCCGCCATGGCGCCGTCGCCCACGGCGTAGGTCAGGGCGGAGGCGACCACGCCGGCGATGAGGGCGGCGCAGCCCTGGCTGGCGATCTGCCAGCTCGCCACGAAGCCCCGGTGCTTCGGCGGGGCCGCCTCCAGCAGGTAGGCGGTGGAGGGGCCGACCTCCCCCCCGAGGGCCAGCCCCTGGATGAGGCGCCCGACGATGACGATGACCTGGGCCCAGCCGCCCAGGGTCTCGTATCCGGGGCAGGCCGCCAGCAGGATCATGCCGACGGCCATCAGCGCGATGGTGATCAGCATGGCGGGCTTGCGCCCGGCCCGGTCCGCGAAGGCCCCGATGAGAATGCCGCCGATGGGCCGCATGACGTAGCCGATGCCGAACAGCGCCAGGGAGGCGAGGAGGCTGTCGGTGGCGTTCTGCGACGGGAAGAACGCTTCGCCGATGGGTTTTGCGAAGAAGGCGTAGATGGTGAAGTCGTAGAATTCGAGGGCGTTGCCGAGTACCACGGCGGCGACGGCCTTGCGTTCGAGGCGCGGCGCCTCCCCGGTGATCCCGTCCGTCCCCATCGCCCTCACCTCGCGTGCCCGTCGGCCTCACGGCCCCGGCCCCCGCGTCCGGGCATCGTGACGACGACGGGCGGCGGGGCGTGCCGACGCGGCGGCCTGCCGGCCCCCGGAAACCGGCGGATAACGGATTACAAAGGCCGAGGTTCGATGACGGATCCGCGAGGATGCGGGAGCGCCGGCCGGATCACACGTCGAGGTTGGCGACGCTGAGCGCGTTGTCCTGAATGAACTCGCGGCGCGGCTCCACCACGTCGCCCATGAGCTTCACGAACAGGTCGTCGGCATCCTGGGTGTCCTTGACCTTCACCTGGAGGAGCGAGCGCACCTCGCGGTCGAGGGTGGTCTCCCAGAGCTGCTGCGCCGTCATCTCGCCCAGGCCCTTGTAGCGCTGGAGCTGCAGGCCCTTGCGGCCGAACGCCATCACCGCCTCGAACAGGCCGACGGGGCCGTGCAGGGTCGTCTCGTCGCCCTTGCGGGCGTAGGTCACGGGCTCGTGGTAGATCTCGCGCAGGGCCTCGGCCCGGTCGGCGAGGCGCGTCGCCTCCTGCGAGGCGAGGAGGCCGGCATCGAGCGTCGCGACCTGGCGCACGCCGCGTAAGGTGCGGCTCAGGACGTAGCCGCCCTCGCTCACCGCACCCTCCCAGCCCTGCTCGATCTCGTCGGCGATGCGGTCGAGGCGCCGGGCCGTGCGGTCGGCCAGCACCTCGGCTTCCGCCGCGTTCTCGTCGACGTTGACCCGGAACGCCCCGGCGATCATCGCCTGCTCGACGATGGCGCGGTCGTAGCGGGTGTGGAGCGTCTGCATCAGGCCGCGGAACTGACGCGCCTCCTCGACGAGGGCCTTCAGCTGCTGCCCGCCGAACTCGGTGCCGGAGGCGAGGCGCAGCACGGCCCCGTCGACGCCCGCGTCGATGAGGTAATCCTCGAGGGCGCGCTCGTCCTTGAGGTAGATCTCGCGCTTGCCCTTCGAGGCTTTGTAGAGGGGCGGCTGGGCGATGTAGAGGTGCCCGCGCTCGATCACCTCCGGCATCTGCCGGTAGAAGAAGGTCAGCAGCAGGGTGCGGATGTGCGAGCCGTCCACATCCGCATCCGTCATGATGATGATCCGGTGATAGCGCAGCTTCTCCGGGTTGAAGCCCTCGCGGTCCGTGGACGAGCGGCCGATGCCGGCGCCGAGGGCCGTGATCAGGGTGCCGATCTGGTCCGAGGACAGCATCCGGTCGGCGCGCACCCGCTCGACGTTCAGGATCTTTCCGCGCAGCGGCAGCACCGCCTGGAAGGTCCGGTCGCGGCCCTGCTTGGCCGAGCCGCCGGCGGAATCGCCCTCCACGAGGAGCAACTCGCATTTCGACGGGTCTCGCTCCTGGCAATCGGCGAGCTTGCCCGGCAGGGAGGCGATGTCGAGGACGCCCTTGCGCGTCACCGTCTCGCGGGCCTTGCGCGCCGCCTCGCGGGCGGAGGCGGCGAGGATCACCTTGCCCATGACGGATTTCGCCTGGGTCGGGTTCTCCTCGAGCCAGTTCGACAGGCCCTCGTTGAGGACGTTCTCCACGGCCGGGCGCACGGCCGCCGTGACGAGCTTGTCCTTCGTCTGCGACGAGAAGCTGGGTTCGGGCACCTGCACGGAGATCACGGCGGTCAGGCCCTCGCGGCAATCCTCGCCCGTGAGCGTCACCTTCTCGCGCTTGGCGATGCCGGAGGATTCGGCGTAGCCCGTGACCTGACGGGTGAGCGCCGCGCGGAAGCCCGCCAGGTGGGTGCCGCCCTCGCGCTGCGGGATGTTGTTGGTGAAGGGCAGCACGGTCTCGTTGAACGAGTCGTTCCACCAGAACGCCACCTCGACGCGGATGCCGTCGCGCTCGGAGCGCACCATGATGGGTTTCGCCATCCCCTCGATGGGTTTGCGCGACCGGTCGAGGTAGCGCACGAAAGCCTCGACGCCGCCTTCGTAGTAGAGTTCCTCGCGCTTGTGCTCGGCATGGCGCGCGTCGGTGAGGACGATGCGCACGCCCGAATTGAGGAAGGCGAGCTCGCGCAGGCGCTTCTCCAGGGTGGCGTAGTCGAACTCGATGCTCGTGAAGGTTTCGGTGGCGGCGAGGAAGGTCACCTCGGTGCCGCGCCGGCCGTTGCCGTCACCCACGACGGCGAGGGGGCCCACGGACTCGCCGTGGCGGAATTCCATGGCGTGCTCCTGGCCGCCGCGCCAGATGCGCAGGCGCAGCCATTGCGACAGGGCGTTGACCACCGAGACGCCCACACCGTGCAGGCCGCCGGAGACCTTGTAGGAGTTCTGGTCGAACTTACCGCCCGCGTGCAGCTGGGTCATGATGACCTCGGCCGCCGAGATGCCCTCTTCCTTGTGGATGTCGGTGGGGATGCCGCGCCCGTTGTCCGAAACCGTGACCGAGCCATCGGGGTTGAGGGTCACCGTCACGAGGTCCGCGTGGCCCGCGAGCGCCTCGTCGATGGCGTTGTCCACCACCTCGTAGACCATGTGGTGCAGGCCGGAGCCGTCGTCGGTGTTGCCGATATACATGCCGGGCCGCTTGCGCACGGCGTCGAGGCCCTTGAGGACCCGGATGGATTCCGCGCCGTAGGCGTTGGCGGCAAGGCTGTGGGCGGCGTCGGAGCTATGGGACGAGTCGGACATCAGGTTCCTCGGGCAGGCGGGTCGTCACGGGATCCTTCGTGCCCTGGCTGGAGCCATGGACACGCCTGCGGTGGGGCATGCACCCGATATAGGCGCTTTGCCTTGAGAATGCATTGCTTTCTCGGGCCGCAACGGGGGCGCTGTCGCCCCCGTCCACGGGTGGTGCGGGCCGCGTCGTAAACGATCAATCCTGAAGGAACGGATTGCTCAGGCGCTCCTCGCCAAGCGTGCTCGTCGGGCCGTGGCCGGGGATGAAGGCGACGTCGTCGCCGAGCGGCAGCACCTTCTCCTTGATGGCGCGGATGAGCTGGTCGTGGTTGCCGCCCGGCAGGTCCGTCCGGCCCACCGAGCCCTTGAACACCACGTCGCCGACGAGGGCGAAGCGCGCGTCCCGGCTCACGAACACCACGCTGCCGGGGGAATGCCCCGGCGCGTGCAGGATGTCGAAGGTGAGGTTCCCCACCGTGACGGCGTCGCCCTCCACGAGCCAGCGGTCGGGCGTCACCGCCCGTGCCCCGTCGAGGCCGTAATTGGCCCCCGTCTCCGGCAGGCTGTCGAGGAGGTAGCGGTCGGCCTCGTGCGGGCCTTCGATGGGCACGCCGAGGCGTTCCCGGAGTTCGTCCGCCCCGCCCGCATGATCGATATGCCCGTGGGTGAGCAGGATCTTCTCGATGGTGAGGCCCTGCGCCTGGATCGCCGCCTCGATCCGGTCGAGGTCGCCGCCCGGATCGACCACGGCGCCGACCTTGGTCTCGTCGGACCAGATCAGGGTGCAGTTCTGCTGGAAGGGCGTCACCGG
>Ga0182226_1000239_pt1 | contig 9929 bp, 11 predicted proteins | sample G6R1MG_27_FD_129658 | JGI IMG/M metagenome (GOLD analysis project Ga0182226, IMG submission 129658) | Miscanthus phyllosphere microbial communities from Michigan, USA - G6R1_MAIN_07NOV2016_LD1 MG | ecosystem: Host-associated > Plants > Phyllosphere > Phylloplane/Leaf | place: USA: Michigan...
CCCGAAGGGCCCCGGCCACACCGTGCGCGGCGAGTACCTCAAGGGCGGCGGCGTGCCGACCCTCATCGCCATCGCGCAGGACGCCTCCGGCAACGCCCACGATCTGGGCCTCTCCTACGCCTCGGCCAATGGCGGCGGGCGCGCCGGCATCATCGAGACCACCTTCAAGGAAGAGTGCGAGACGGATCTGTTCGGTGAGCAGGCCGTGCTCTGCGGCGGCCTCGTCGAGCTCATCAAGGCCGGCTTCGAGACCCTGGTCGAGGGTGGCTACGCCCCCGAGATGGCCTATTTCGAGTGCCTGCACGAGGTGAAGCTCATCGTCGACCTCATCTACGAGGGCGGCATCGCCAACATGAACTACTCGATCTCGAACACCGCCGAGTACGGCGAATACGTCACCGGCCCGCGCATCGTGACGCCGGAGACCAAGGCCGAGATGAAGCGCGTCCTCAACGACATCCAGTCGGGCAAGTTCACCCGCGACTGGATGCTGGAGAACAAGGTCGGCCAGACCTCGTTCAAGGCCACTCGCGCCAAGCTCGCCGCCCACCCCATCGAGGAAGTCGGGGCCAAGCTGCGCGGCATGATGCCGTGGATCTCCGAGAAGGCCCTGGTCGACAAGGCCAAGAACTGAGTCTTTCGGGATTTTGCGGCCGGGCTTCGCTCGGCCGCATGTCGTGGATGAAGCCGGTGTCGCGAAAGCGGCACCGGCTTTCGCGTGCGCACGACCGTCCTCCGCAAAGGGGAGGCGGCAGCCCGCTGTTGTGATCTTCATGAAATCCCGGCACTGAACTCCGCAACGGCAGCCCACCTGAGAGCAGCCGCAACGCGGAGGACACAGCATGGCATCGCTCTACTACGACGCGCATCGCGCGCTGCAGGAGGAATACAACACCGTCAAGCTCGCGGAGCGCCTGGATACGGGCTGGGTCCAGGACCGGATCGGTGAGACCGAGGCCGCCTTCATCGGCAGCCGGGACATGTTCTTCCTCTCCACGGTCGATCCCGACGGCATGCCCACCGTCTCATACAAGGGCGGCAACCCCGGCTTTGTGAAGGTGCTCGACGCCAACACCCTCGTGTTCCCCGGCTTCGACGGCAACGGCATGTGGTACTCGATGGGCAACATCGAGGGGCAGGCCAAGGTCGGCCTGCTGTTCATCGATTTCGAGACCCCGCACCGGGTCCGCGTCCAGGGCCATGCCCGGATGCTGCGCGACGATCCCCTGATGGCCGAATACACCGAGGCCAAGTATCTCGTGCGGATCGACGTGACGAAGGCCTGGGTCAACTGCCCACGCTACATCCACAAGTACCAAAAGGTGTCGCAGAATCGGTATGTGCCGACGCCCGACAAGGAGACCCCCCTCGCCCTGTGGAAGCGCCTCGACATGGTCGGCGACGTGATCTCGGACGAGGACAGGGCGCGGGTGGAGCGGGAAGGCAAGATCGAGCTTCCGGAATACGAAGCCCGGGTCGCGCGCGGCGAAAGCTGAAGGCCGCGATCGGGTAAACAAAAGGGCGTGGTCCGGCTCGGACCACGCCCTTCTCGCTGCGCATTCACCCGCCCACGTCGAACCAAAGGCGGTCGGATCGGCGCTCAGGCCCCGCCGCGATAGCAGCGGATCTCGGCCTCGGCCTGCGCACGGCGCAACTCGGCGACCTTGTCGTCGAACACCTTGGTGGACTTGAATTCGTTGGCCCGCTGACCGATGCCCTGGCGCATGGACAGCACCGTGCTGGCCTGGACGTAGCGGTCGTAAGGCAGGATCGACGCGAGGGCGTCGAGGGAGCACGAGCAACGCGACAGGGATTCGCGCGACTGTCCGTTGGCCGCCATGCAGCCGAAGATGTAATCGGCCCGCGCCTCCGTCGGATAATCGTTCTCCAACTCGACGGCCTTCACCGGGCCGGAGGCCAGGGTGGAGGCCAGGATCGCGGCCGGAAGGGCCGACCGGGCGACGCGCTCAACCAGCGTTCGGAACATAGGTCAGCTTCTCTTCCAGGAGTTCGCCACCGTCGGCGGTCTTCGACTGCGCTTCGATGGACACCAATTCGCCGGGCACGGCATCGGACGTCACGAAGGTGTAGCGGATATTCTCCAGGCCCCGCATGCGCTCCTTCATCCGGTCATCCAAGAAGGGCTGCGTCTCGACGCGCCACGCCGCCACCTTCTGCCCCTGATAGTCGATGGTGGTCGGCGTCACCGTCGCGTTGTCGCGAAGCCCCTTGCGGATGGCGTTCTTGATGTAGCGCGGGTTGGCCGACAGCACCCGGGCCATGTCCATGAGGTGATGTTCGAGGAACAGCGTCATCACGGGGTTGCCCGGCATGTCCTCGAACGGGCCGGCGGGAAAACGGTTGGCGCCGGAGAACATCTCGACGCGGATGTCGCGGGCCTCGGCACTCTTGCCGGGTTCGATCCCGAGCTTGATGGTGTCGTCCATGGGCGGCCCGAACGGCCCCTTGGAGATGCCGCTGCGGCGCAGATACGCGTAGGTGAGCTTCGTGCCGGGCGGCACGTTCTTCATCTGCGGCTTCTCGAACAGCAGGTCGGAGGCGTTGGGAGCGCTCGTGCTGGCGAGGGTCACGGGCGGGGGCGCCGCGGCGGCGGGGCCTTCGGCCAGGACGGGAGACGCCGCGAGCATGAGCAGGGCGGCGAGGGGAACGAACTTCAAAGGGGCGCTTCCTCGTTGAGCGGAGACCGCACATTGGGTTGCACATTACTCCCGATGGTCCGGTAGGTGTAGTCCGGCGGCGTCTCGGCCGCCTCTTCCGTGGCAAGATCCCGCACCTTCGCGTGCAGGGGCGAGAGCGAGCAGGCCGGGTCCGTCGCGGCGGCGTCCCCCGCGAGCGCGAGGGCCTGGCAGCGGCACCCGCCCCAGTCCTTCTCCCGCCGGTCGCAGGAGCGGCAGGGCTCCTGCATCCAGTCGGTGCCGCGATAGGCGGTGAAGGCCGGCGAGTTGGCCCAGATGTCGCCCAGGGAATGGTCGGTGACGTACCAGAATTCGAGCTGCTTGATGGTCTCGGCAGCGTGGCAGGGCAGAACCTTGCCGGCCGGCGTCACGTTCATGAGCTTGCGACCCCACCCGCCGGCACAGGCCTTGGGGTACTTCGCATAGTAGTCCGGCACCACGAGGTCGATGACGAGCTGGCCCTTCAGGCGTTCGCGTGCCTCCTCGACGATGCGGATCGAGCGGTCGACCTCGGCCTTGTTCGGCATCAGGGCGGCGCGGTTGACGTAGGCCCAGCCGTAATACTGGGTGTGCGCCACTTCGAGGCGCTTCGCCCCGAGCTTCACCGCGAGATCGATGAAGCCCTCGACCTCGTGGATGTTGCCCCGGTGGATCACCGAATTCAGGGTGAGGGGCAGGCCGAGCTGCGTCACCCGCTCGGCGAAGGCGAACTTTTGCGGCTGCGCGTTCTTGAGGCCGCCGATCTTCTCGGCGTTGGCCGCATCCACGCCCTGCACCGACAGCTGCACGTGGTCGAGGCCGACATCGTACAGGGCGTCGAGTTTGGCCAGCGCCCCGCCGACGCCCGAGGTGATGAGGTTGGAATAGAGCCCGAGCTTGGCGCAGGTCTGGGTGATCTCGACGATGTCGTTGCGCGCCGTCGGCTCACCGCCGGAGAGGTGGACGTGCAGCACGCCCAGCGCCGCCGCCTCCGTCAGCACCCGCTGCCACGTCGCCGTGTCGAGCTCCCCCGAGCGCCGGTCGAGTTCGAGGGGGTTCGAGCAATACGGGCAACGTAAGGGGCAGCGGTGCGTGAGTTCGGCCAGGAGCCCGACGGGCGCCGGCAGGGCGGGGGCGTTCGGCGTGATGGCGTTCATCGCTCGAGAACCCGTTTCGTGGCGAGATCGTTCAACATGACGAGGATGTCGGCCTCGATCACCGCGCGGTCGGCGGTGAATTTCTCCGCGAGCAGGCCGGCGATGTCGCGCACGGTGCGGGCGCCGTCGACGTATTCGAGCACCGCCACGGCATTGGCGTCGAGGTCGAAGGTCCGCTCCGGCGCCAGCAGGACGTGCTGGTCGCGGACGGCATCGTGGCGCAGGCGCACGCCGCGCGGCAGGCGCGGCACGTCGTGGGGGCCGAGGGTACCGGTCCCGGCCGCCTGCGTGGCTGCCGTTTCGGGCACGAGGCCGGTGCCCGGCGTCCAGGCGTCGGGCGGGATCATCCCCGGCGCCACATAAGCGAAGTACAGGGCGTCGAGCTGGGTCCACAGCACGTTGCACTTGAAGGTCAGGGCCGCCATGGCCCGGCGCTGCAGTTCCGGCGTGGTGGCGTGCTTCTGCACGTAATCGAGGGCGAAATCGGCGTCGCGCGGCGCCTGGGTGAGGCGCTTGTCGAAATACGCCAGGGTCTCCTTGGTGATGAAGCTGTAGTTCTTCAGCATCCCGGCGACGCGCTCGGAGATGATGGTCGGGGAGAACATCTCCGTCAGCGACGACGCGATGGCTTCGAGGAGCGACCGCTCCTTCACGAAATGCACGTAGGCATCGACGGAGAACCGCGTCGCCGACAGGATGCCTTGGGTCGACTCCACGTAGTCGCGCGCGAACCCGACGCCCTCGGCGAGCTTCAGCCAACGCTCGATGCCGCCGTCGCCGGGGGCGTCGCCGTCGTGGTCGACGATGCGCTGGCGCCAGATCCGGCGCAGGCCCGCATCCTCCATCCTGGCCAGGACGGCGGCGTCCTTGATCGGGATCATCGCCTGATAATAGTAGCGGTTGAGCGCCCAGGCGCGGACCTGATCCTTGTTCAGCTTGCCGTCGTGCAGCAGGCGATGGAACGGGTGCAGATTGTGGTAGCGCCGCGCGCCGATATCACGGAGCGCCGCCGCGAGTTCATCCGGGCTCAGCAGGCGCTGGGTCTCATCGGTGACGGGCGTGGGAAATTGCGCGGTCATAGGGCGTGATCCGGGTGCGACGAAGAGGCGTTTCCTGGGAACTTCTTTTAAATGGTGTCGTGGCCGGTGTCAGGCCAGCGACGCCGCGAGCACAATTATATTGCGCATCATATGGTAGACCGGAAGGAAATTGCCAGCCCCCCTCGCGCCTGAGCGAAGCCTCAGAGCGACAGGCTCAACCCGTCATGGGCAACGGTCCAGCCCTTGGACTCGACGGCGAGCCGCTCCGGAGAGCCTTCGACGAGGACCGGGTTGGTGTTGTTGATGTGAACGAAGATGCGCCGGCCGATCTCGACATCGGCGAGGGACGCCACGGATCCGTTCTGGCCGGCCATGGGCACGTGCCCCATTCGCCAGCCTGTCTTGGTCCCGACACCGGCGAGGATCATGTCGTCGTCGAACAGCACCGTCCCGTCGAACAGAAGGGCGTCGACGCCATCGAGCTGGGCTTTCAGCTTGTCGGTGACCCGGGCGCAGCCGGGGACATAGGCGATCCGCCGGCCGTTCGCCTCGATCATCGCCCCGACGGTGGTCTCGGTCTCGGCGCCGAGCTCGACGGTCTCGCCCTCGAGCCACAGGGGAACCTTGCCGGGCACGGAGAACAAGGTGACGGTCAGCCCCGGTACGGGCTCGAACGCGACATCGAGGCCGATGGGCTCGCGCGCGACGACGCCCTCGGCCATCACGTCGAACACCCGATTCGCGTTGACGGAGTCGAGGATGCCGGAGGTGCCGTAGAGGGTGAAGGGCTGGCCTTCGCGCAAGGTCAGCAGACCGGCCACGTGATCGACATCGCCGTTGGTGAGCAGCACGGCGTGGATCGGTGAATGCCGCAAGCCTTCGCGCGGGTGCAGGACCGTGTTGTCGAACAGCTGTTGCCGGATATCGGGAGAGGCATTCACCAGGAGCCAGCGCTCCCCATCGGGGGAGACGGCGATGCTCGACTGGGTCCGCGGCCTCACGCGGCTCGAATCCTCGCGGGCGAGGGAACAGATGGGGCAGCGGCAATTCCACTGGGGAAGGCCGCCGCCCGCGGCGGAACCGAGGATCACGACATGCATGGCTGAACCGACGCCGTCCCGTTCCTCAGTTTCCCACCGAAAACCTTAGTTGAAGGTATCGATCTCGGCCGACTCGTAGCTCGTGACTTCCATGCCGACGCAGATCTCGGAAACGACGGGGGCAGCCCAGGTCATGGTGTTTCTCCAGAGTTTCTTTTGAACAACGATGCCCCGATCAACCTTAAGAGGATCGTAAGACATTGAGGGCGCAGTGGTTTCTGTCGCGAGAGCTATATCGTCAATTCCACCCGCCAGGGCAAGCGCTAAATTGCCGAATTGTCCTGATGTCCTCTCAAAAAACACTTATGTTCCACGCGCTCAGTGGCGAAAATCCTGGCCCTTGAGGTCCAGCATGAAGCCGCGCCCGCGCACGGTCACGATGACCGGACCACCGAGGCGGACAAAATCCGACAGCTTGGTTCGCAGGTAACCCACGTAGACATCGACGACATTCAGCGACAGGCCCCCCTGACCGGCCCAGAGCTTGTCGAAGATATCGCCGCGCGACACCGGCTGGTTGGCCTTGTTCATGAGGAGGGCGAGGAGTTCCGCCTCGCGTGGGGTGAGGCGTGCCGTCGCATCCGCGAAACCGACCTGACGGATGTTGAGATCGAGGACGAGGCGCCCGGCCGTGACGATGGTGCGCGGTTCGTCCGACTCCTTGCGGCGCAGGAGATGGGTCTGCAGGCGCGCGAGGAGTTCGTCGAACACGAACGGCTTGACGATGTAGTCGTCGGCGCCGAGGGCCAGCCCTTCGGCCCGGTCCCGGACTTCATCCCGGGCGGAGAGGAACAGGATCGGGCCGGGATAGCCGCCTTCGCGCAGGGATCGGCAAACGTCGTGGCCCGACCCGTCGGGAAGGGTGATGTCGAGGACCACGGCCTCCGGCGCGGAATCACGGGCGGCGATGAGGGCATCGTCGACGCACCCGGCGACGCCTACCGAGAACCCCTCCGCTTCGAGTCCCCGCGCGAGCATGGCGCGGATGTCGCTGTCATCCTCGACGATCAACACCCGTGTCATGCGGTGGTTTCCTTTTCGATCCGGTGGGAGGGGGGCGTCGCTTCGTCGGAGACCGGCACGGACAGGGCGACCCGGGCGCCCCGCCCCGATGGCCCGGTTCCCAGATGGATGGTGCCATCATGCCGTTCCACGACCCAGCGCGCCAGGGCGAGGCCGATGCCGAACCCGGCCTCGCCCGAGGGGCTCTCGCGGTGAAACCGTTCGAACAGGGCCTCGCCCGCCTGGGAGAAGCCCGGGCCGTCATCCGTGACCGTCAGGGTCGCCGGACCACCCGGCGCGACGGCGAGCGCCAGGGTCACGCGGGTCAGGCCCTGGGCATGCCGGAGGGCGTTGTCGACGAGGCTTTCCAGCACCTGACGCAGCCATTCCCGGTCGGCCAGGAGGGTCGCGTCGGCGGCGATGGGCTCGAGGACGAGACTCACGCGGCGGCGGGCGGCCTCGGAGGCCATCCCCTCGACGGCGTCGGCGAGGATCGCCGAGGCAAGGACGGGCCGCCGGTCGAGTTCGATCTGGCCGGATTCCGAACGGGCAACCCGGAGCAGATCCTCGACCCGACGCTGAAGGCGCAGGGCCCGCTTGCGGATGGTGGCGAAGACCGGCGCGTGATCGATGCCGGGCCGCCCCGCCGAACGGGCGGCGATGTCGCATTCCCCGAGGATCACGGTCAGGGGCGTGCGCAACTCGTGGCTGACATCGGCGAAGAACCGCCGGCGCGACCGATCCACCGCCTCCAGCAGCTCGTTGGCGGCGCGCAGGTCCGTGGTGCGGGCCGCCACCGTGTCCTCCAGGGCGGCCCGGTCGGCGGCGAGCCGCCCTTCGCGACGGGCGAGGCGGGCGGCCATGCGGTTGAAGTTGGCTACGAGGAGACCGAGTTCGTCCCGGGTCGCCACGGAGAGCCGGGTGTCGAGTTCGCCCCGCCCGATGGCACCGGCCGCCTGGCGCACCGCGGCGATCCGGGCGAGGGTGGGGCGGGTCACCCCGCGGTAGAGGCCGAACAGGATGGCGAGGGCCACCGCCACGGCCGCCAGGGAGGCCAGCCGCAGGGTCGCCGAGAGCTGACGCGCGGCGTCCGAACCGGCGATCATCGAGCGGCGCTCCACCTCGATGAGAAACGAGAGCGGCTGCCCCGTCATGGCACCGAAGCCGTTGAGGGCCCCCCGGATGGCGTTCTTGCGCTGCTCGTCGTCCGAGCGGCGCAGCACCTGGGCGACCTGACGGTCGAGGATGGCGCGGGCGGAGCGCAGTTGCGCGAGGGGGCGCGACCGGGCGGCGTACTGCGTCCGGTCGAGGGGATCGTTGCTCACCGCGATGCTGCGCCCCAACGCCTCGTCGACGGCGACGAGGGCGCGATCGACGTTGGCGCGGGCCACGGACAGGCCTTCGGGCTGCGCATCCGGATTGCTCACGGCCTCGAGGGCGGCGAGCCCGTACTGGGTCATGCGCCCCGAGAGTTCGACGAGGAGTTCGAGGCGCCCCTGCGCCGCCAGCGTCCGGTCGATGGTCCGCTCGGCGGCGCCGATGGAGCCGAGCACGCCGAGGGCCGCCAGGATGACGAGGGCGGCGGTGCTGCCGAGGAGAAGGGCGAAGCGAACCTTCAGCGAGCGCATCGTCCGGCCGATTCTTGCCTGTTTCTCCCGTAAGTCACGGAAAACCCACACCTCTTCGCGACACCGAGCGGGTGTCTAGGCGCAGGACGGCCGTGTTCGCAAGGGGGTGGGCGGTGCCGGAGGCCCAATCACAGGTCGCGTGGCACGCTCCCCCGCACGGCGCAGCGCCAACGGTTGACGTGCCATTCGGGATGCTCGGCCTGCCATTTGGCGAGGGCGCTCTGCGAATTGCGCAGGCACACGGTCGGGCTCCGCGACTCGAACGAGAGATCGATCCGATCCTCCCGGCATTGCGACGGGTCGGACAGAAGGCAGATCGAGAGCAGAAGAAGCATGGGCCGGATCTCGGAATGCGTTGGAAGCATCACCGAGCCAGCATCATGATGCTTCCCGGCGGGACGGAAGGGTCGCCCGCACGGGAAGTTTAAGCAAGATATCGGGACATCCCGGAAGGCGGCCCCGCTGTCGCAGCTTGGGACAGGCCGTCCGGATCAGGCCGCCGACACCCAGAGTTCCCCCTTGCCGAGGGTCGCGAGATCGCCCGAGTAGCGCTTGAGCGCACCGGCGGCGAGATCGGCATGGGCCGGGCTCAGGGGCCGGAGCGAGCGGGCGAGGAGGCGCAGGAACACGAGGTCGTGCGTGCCGGTCTCGACGAAGCTCGGCGTGACGGTCCCGGTCGCCCCGGCGAGGATGGTGCCGCGCCGCATGCCGAAGCCCGGATGGTCGCCGAGGGAAACGGCCGCGATGGTGCCGGCGATCATCCTGGCGCCCGCATGCGCCCCGGCCGAACCGACGAGGATGAGGCCACGCCGCATGCGGTCGCCGAGGTGATCGCCGGCCGTTCCCCGGATGATCAGCGTGGCGCCGTCGAGCCCGGCCTTGGCGGCGTAGACGGCCCCGCCGGCATGGTCGCCGGCATCGCCCTCGACCGTGATGGTGCCGCCGGTGGCGCCCGACCCCGCGAAGGGACCGGCCGAACCCGTGACCGTGACGGAGCCGTTGCGCATGCCCGCGCCGAGGCGCTGGCCGACATCGCCGACCACCCGGATGCTGCCGCCGTCGAGGGAGGCGCCGACCCGGTCGAGGCGCGACGAACCACCCTCGATGACGAGGGTTTCGGAGCCGTCGAGGGCGATGGTGAAGCAATCACCGAGGGTCAGGCCACGCCGGCTGGTGCCGACGGGGAGCTTCGCCGCCTCGGCCTCACTGAGACCGCTCAGGGACAGCGGGTTGACGTTGAGGAGGTCGAGCCGCTCCGGCGGCTCCTGGCGCAGGGTGAGGGTGCTCATGCCGCTCCAGCCTCGCTCGCCGGCTCCTTCGAGAGCAG